>Ga0070741_10003835_pt1 | contig 36192 bp, 35 predicted proteins | sample Coa_R1_4_FD_66440 | JGI IMG/M metagenome (GOLD analysis project Ga0070741, IMG submission 66440) | Surface soil microbial communities from Centralia Pennsylvania, which are recovering from an underground coalmine fire - Coalmine... | ecosystem: Environmental > Terrestrial > Soil > Unclassified ... | reverse complement strand
ACCTCGAGCTCGACGATGCGTCCCGCGAGCAGCTTGCGCCCTTCGCGCCGCAGAAGAAGCTTGCCCAGCAGATCGGGCGCGACTAGGCGCGGATCGCGGGCGAAGAGCTTGCGCGGCACGGGACGCGCTCGCTGCGGATCAACGCTGGCCGCTTCCGTAGCGGGTACCGAACTGTGCTTTGTGGAGCTCACCTTCCAAGTTGGCCTGTGGTGCAGATTCCCTGTTGCACGGTTAATTGCATCTTACCTGTCAGCCAGGCAGCGAGTAAGCTGGCAGGATTCAGGAGGGAACATGATTCGGAATGCAATGAAGGGATTGGGCATCACGCTGGTGCTGGCAATGGCTGCAGCCGCGCAGACGATTCCTGCAGGAACTCATCTGAGCGTCCGACTGGGTCAGGAGCTGAGCTCGGCAACCGCCAAGACGGGTGAGAAGTTCGAGGGGACTCTGGCGCGGGCGGCGGTGGTAAATGGCAAGACGGTCGCCAAGGCAGGCTCGCGCGTGAACGGCACGGTAACGTACGCGAAGGAGAGTGGAAGGCTGAAGACGCCCGGCGCGCTGACCCTGCGCCTGACTTCAGTGGACGTGGACGGAACGGCGGTCCCGGTCCACACCACGTCAGTGAGCCGCAAAGGCAAGAGCCACACCAAGAGCAATGTGGAGAAGATTGGCGGTGGCGCGGCTGCGGGCGCGGTAATCGGCGCGCTCGCCGGAGGCGGTAAAGGCGCCGCCATCGGCGCGGGCGCCGGGGGTGCCGCCGGCACCGGGGTGGCGGCCTATACAGGCAAGCAGGAAGCCGTGCTCCCAGCGGAGAGCACACTGGCGTTTACGGTGACGGGTACTTCAACGGCGCACAGGAGCACGAAACACAAATAGGATCACAATGCGAGTAAGGTAAAAAGGCCCGGGCATGCACCCGGGCCTCTGTATTTATGTTTTGGGTATGAAGTTACTTACCTGAGGAAGAAGAATTCGATGCTGACATGTTGGTGCGAGCCTGGGCACGTGCTTCCGCGCGGGAAGGCAGAATGCGGTGGCCACCATCCGCGGTGCTGATCTCACGCAGGAAGTGCTGATCTCCGACGACCTCAAATGACACCTTGGAACCCGAAGTCCCGGTAGAAGTGGAACTGACGAACGCGGAATGCAAACCATCCGTGCTGCGAATCACCAAGGTATTCAGTTCGTCGGTGCCAGCGTGGCTGACCAGATAAGTTCCCGCGGGCAGGTTTGCGCCATTCGCGGTGAATGAAAATGGAACATCAATGATGAGTTGATCGAGTGATTGCGCCTGCAAAGTAGCGGCGATGCTGAAAACAAATCCCAGAGACAAAGCGATGGCCATAAGTTTGTTTCGCATAAACATCCTTTCAGTAATTAAGTTCGCGTTAGTAATCGCGTCTGGGGATTTGATTCGTCAGGAGCAACTTGGATTTCGTGCAGATGTCAACTGAATGTCAAATGATTGTCGGAGAGATCCGATGTACACAGGGGCCGACTGTTTTTTTCGCGCGGCGCGGCTGACGAGGAGAGAGCGAATGGGCGGGATTTGTTTTAAAGAAGTGTGAACTGCGCTGGTTGAGTGAACAGTGTCGGGGTCCCTCGGCTCGCGCTCCCTCGCAAGCTCGGTCGCGCTCGCTCAGGATGACAATTTTGTGGGTTGTATCGCGCACCGCGGATCAGCAGCGGACTCACGCAATAGCCTCAAGCCGCGGACTTCAGGTATTCCAGCACTTCTTCGGCATGACCCTCGGCTTTGACCTTGGGAAAAACGTGAACGATGCGGCCGTCGGGACCGATAATGAAAGTTGTGCGTTCGATGCCCATCACTTTCTTGCCATACATATTTTTTTCTTTCATCACGCCGAAGGCATTGGCGACTTTCTTATCCGTGTCGGCGAGCAACGTGTAAGGCAGGTCATACTTGTCTTCAAACTTTTTCTGTTTATCCGAGGAATCGGCGGAAATGCCCAGAACCACGGCCAGCTTCTGCAGTTTTTTATAGGCGTCGCGGAACCCGCACGCTTCGATGGTTCAACCGGGGGTGTCGGCCTTAGGATAGAAGAAGAGGACTACGGTCTTGCCACGGAAATCCTTGAGCGAAACATCGTCGCCGTTCTGGTCAGGAAGACTAAAATCAGGAGCCTTGTCGTTGACGTCCATAAACACCTCAATGCAGCGCAAACTTTTATACCCTACGGGGCTGCTGCTCGTCATCCTATGCGCTTTCGCAGCGCTGGTCGTCCCGACTTCCGCCCAGTTCCGCAAAGCGCGCCATCAAAGCAAATTGCGCGCGCTTGGCCTGTTGGAATTCGGTCCGAAGAACAAGGTACGTCTGATCCCGATTACTATCTTCGTCGACGGCAAGTTCTACGACGCGGCGATCTACCACGCGACTCCTGCGCCCATGGCGTTGGAGCCGGGAACGGTGTACGAGGCGCTTAAGACCGGGACGCCGGTTGGACTGTTTACGGTTACGAAGTTGGAGACGCTGGCCGGAAACTGGCGGGCGCAAGGGACGTGGAAGGTGGAAGGGGCCAACGCTTCGGCGAGCAAGAAAGGTGAGACAAAACCCACGGCCAAGAAAGAAGATGACGATCGTCCGATCCTGCGACGCCCGGGCACATCGGCTCCGGCACCAACCACCGCTCCACCGGCATCGCCTGCGCCAGCACCGAGTCAGCCGAGCGCTCCTCCCCCCTCCACCGCGCCGAGCACGCCGCCAACACCTTCGAGCGCGGGGAACACAAGCAAGACTACGGCGAGCCAACCGAGTGATGAAGAGGGCGGCCGTCCGACATTGCGAAGAGGGAAAGCCGGCGAGGAGCAGGCTGACGCGATTCCCCAGCCTGAATCTCCGCGTCCAATACCGGCAAAATCCACGCCCGCCACGGCCTCACAGACAAGTACAAACCAGGCGCCTGCATCACCGGGGTTGCTGCAGACAGTGGCGGCAGTGTCGGACGCAGAGCCCTCGCAATATCATCCCTACACTTTCGAGTTGAAGCCGGAAGAGCGCGAGACCTACACGAAGAAAGTCTCGCAAATGGCAGCGGCCGCGATCGAGAAGTTTGAAAAATCGAGGGACCCGCACTATTCGTCGTGCGCTCTGGAGGACACTTTCGTCCAGGCGTTTGATCCGGATTACTCGAATGAACCAGACCTGGTGCTCAGCAGCCATTGCGTTTTGTACACGGGGAGTTCTAAACAGACGGGCCGAACTGCAAAGCGAAGTGTGCCCGCTGCAGAAAAAAAAGGAGAAGCCTGGGTGACGGTGGTGGCGCGAGTGGATTTGTACGATGAGCCGCGACAACTTTTCGCTTCCGTGACGGACTCCAGGCACTTGGATGAAGTGCCGCGGCTGGAATTGATCGATGCTGTGGATGCGGATGGGGACGGGCGGGCCGATCTACTGTTCCGAGAAATCAACGATTCGGGACGAGCGTTCGTGGTGTATCGGATTGGGGCGGACAAGCTATATCCGCTGTTTGAGGGCGGGTCGGGACAGTGAGTAGTCAGGAGCTAGTAGTTAGGAGTTAGTACGAAACGACTACTTTGATGCAAGCTTCTTGCTCAGCAATTCATTGACCTTGGCGGGGTTGGCCTGGCCTTTGGAAGCTTTCATCACCTGTCCGACGAAGAAACCGATGACCGTGGTTTTTCCGGCGCGGTACTGCTCGACCTGCTTGGGATTGGAGGCGATCACTTCGTCAATCATTTTTTCGATGGCGCTCTCATCAGTGATCTGCTGCGGTTTTTCTTTTTCGTAGATAGCGGGAAAATCCTGCCCGCGCTCGAAGGCGAGATCATAAAGGTCCTTGAGCTGCTTTCCTGAAATTGCGCCGGATTCGACCAGGTCGGCTGAGATGGCCACACCGCGCATGGAAATCGGTGACTGCTCAACTTCCAATCCCTTAGCCTTCAGTCGTCCCATCAACTCGCTCTGAAAAAGATTGGCGACGCGCTTGGGATTTTTCGCGGCGCGCGCCGCTTCCTCGAACTGGTCGGCGAGGAGCCGCGTGCCGGTGAGCACGCCCGCGTCGTAGGAAGTGATCGCGTACTCCGTCACCATGCGAGCGCGCCTGGCCTCGGGCAATTCCGGCAACTGACGCCGGATGTCGGCCTGCCATTTTTCATCCACGACGAGCGGTAGCAGGTCGGGTTCCGGAAAATACCGGTAGTCGTGCACCTGTTCCTTGGAGCGCATGCCGTAGGTCTTGCCTTCGTGAGCGTTGTACAGGCGAGTTTCCTGGGTGATAATGCCGCCCGATTCGATCACGCCGATCTGCCGCCCGATCTCGTACTCCAGCGCCTGGCGGATGAAGCGAAACGAGTTCACATTCTTGACTTCGGTTTTTGTACCCAGCTCTTTCTGTCCCCGCGGGCGGACGCTGACATTCGCATCGCACCGTAGCGAGCCTTCTTCCATATTGCAATCGCTGACGCTGGTGTACAGGATGATTTCTTTGAGCCGGGTGAGATAGTCGAAAGCTTCTTCGGGTGAAGCGATGTCAGGTTCGGTGACAATTTCAATCAAGGGCACGCCGCTCCGATTCAGATCCACGGCGGTACGCTCATCGGAGTCGGGAAATCCTTCGTGCAGGCTCTTTCCCGCATCCTCTTCCAGGTGAACGCGGGTGATGCCAATGCGCTTCGAGCCTCCGTTACTGGAAATCTCGATGAAACCGTGTTCGGCGAGAGGCTTATCGTACTGGGAAATCTGGTAACCCTTGGGCAGGTCGGGATAAAAATAATTTTTGCGAGCGAAGATCGAGGTTCCGTTGATGCGGCAGTTTAGCGCCATGGCTGCCAGCACGGCGAAATCAACGGCCCTGCGATTGAGAACGGGAAGGGCTCCCGGCAGGCCAAGACAAACGGGACACACGTTGGAGTTGGGGGCAGCGCCGAATTTCGCGGAACACGAGCAGAAAATTTTGGTCGCGGTGAGGAGTTGGACGTGAACCTCTAGTCCGATGACGGGCTCGTAGCGTGAACGCGTCTCCACCGAAATGACCGGCGTGGTCGCCATACATGCATTATATTCGGGGCGTTTCGCAGGAATCAGCTACTTGGCCGTGCTCAGATATTTTTCCAGTGGAATTTCGAAGTACATGAGTTCGTCCCCCTTGCCGTTGCGAACGCCGGTCATATAAAAATGCGCGCCCGCGAGCGGCGTCGAGATGCCCTGAATGTCGAAGAACAGAAAACCGGCGCGAGTGGTGTGCGGCTCGATGGCTTGTGCGGAGAACTGGGCTGCTTCGACTTCGTCGCGGACCTGCTGCTTGATCCCACCTTTTATTTTTTTGCCTTGGGGGATGGGAAGAGGCAGTTTGCGATCGCTTTGCCGTGGCCGGGAGAGACGGCGAAAGATGTCGTCGGGAGTAAGCGGCATAAGCTTGGTCTTATTGACGGTGATCAGCGTGGGTTTCATCGCGGTCAGGGAAACAGGATCATCACTGTCATTGGTAACAATCAGGCGGACGGGCAGCAGCCCGAGGTCGCGGTAATTCACGGAGAATATTTCTGCCTTATCCTGCAAATCGTAAGGGTCGATAGCGACTGCGACCCGTTCGTCGGTGTGGTCGTCGATGGCGGCGAAGGACTGAGCGGGATGAATCGCGGGCTGGACGAATTCCTTTGCCGCCCAGAGTGCCGAAGCAAACACGCAAATCGTCAGGAAGATCACGGCCGCGGTGCGCGAACCGGCCGAGCGGGTTTTCGGGAACATGCTAGTGATTATCGGCCAGGTTGCTTCCGGGCACAACCCGAGCGGCGGCAGAGTGCGGGGTCCTTGAGGTTAGAATGAGACGTTCCCATGTATCTCCTCTACAGTATTTTGCTGGCCTTATGGCTGGTGGCGAGCGCACCGCTCTGGATCTGGCAGAGGGTGCGGCATGGGAAGCATCAGGGTTTAAGGCAGCGCCTGGGGGCAGTGCCGGGGCGAGTGCACTCCGCCGGGGGAAAGGTAATCTGGGTCCACGCAGTTTCGGTGGGAGAGGTGCTGGCGATCACCGCGCTGGTGCAGGAATTGAAGATGCGCTACGCGGAACACCGGATTGTGGTGTCCACCGTAACCGAAACCGGCCAGCAACTCGCGCGGCAGCGTTTCGGTGTGGACAGCGTTTTTTATTTCCCGTTGGACTTCGCATTTGCGGTTCGCAAGTATGTGGGCGCGCTGCGGCCGGATATGGTGGTGGTGGCTGAAACCGAGTTCTGGCCGAACTTTTTGCGTGTGGCCAAACATTCGGGGGCGCGCATCGCGGTGGTGAACGCGCGGATTTCGGATCGATCGTTTCCTGGATACCGCCGCGTGCGGCCGCTTCTCAAGCGTGTCCTGGAGAACGTCGATATTTTTCTGGCACAGTCGGAAGCGGACCGTGGGCGGCTGATCGCGATTGGGGCGGCGGCGGAACGCGTGCGCGTGAGCGGGAACCTAAAATTCGATCTGGCGCCGAAAGCGTCGCCGGCACTGATCGGGCGAGTGCGCAAGGCGCTCGATGCCGGCAATGCTGGGCCACTGCTGGTGTGCGGCAGCTCGGTGGAAGGCGAAGAATCTCTGCTCGTGGACGCGTTTCGGCAGGTGTCCGCGAAATACAGCGATGCAGTCATGGTGCTCGCCCCGCGGCACCCGGAGCGTTTTTCGCAAGTTGCGAGGCTGCTGGAAACATCCGGCATGAAATTCTGGGAGCGATCGCAGTGGAAAGATGAACCGCTGGCAGGAGGGATATTTCTGCTCGACAGTATCGGGGAGCTGGCGGCGATGTACGAACTGGCCGACGTTGCTTTTGTGGGCGGGAGCCTGGTTCCGCGCGGCGGCCACAACATTCTCGAACCAGCGCGGGCGGGAATTGCGACGCTGGTGGGACCGTACACGGAAAATTTTCGCGACATCGTGAACTTGTTCCTGCGCGGAACTGCAGTACGCGTGGTTACGAAAGACGCCCTGACTGGAACTTTCCTTGAATTATTGAACAACGAGAGAGCGCGAGTGGAGCTAGGGCAAAGGGCGGCGGAAATCTTCGCGGCGAATTCCGGCGCCAAGGAGCAGACCGTGGCCGCGCTGGACGAACTGCTTCGCGATCGAGATGCCGCATCTGAAATCGGCCGCGAAGCTGCACCGGTAGCGGGTTCCCGGAGAGTATGAATCCGCTCGCCACGATGTTTGGCGCCGGCGTACGCGCGCGTAATTTCCTCTACGATCGTGGTGCGTTTCCAGTCCGCAGCCTCGAGGGAATCACCATCAGCGTCGGCAATCTTTCCGTAGGAGGCTCGGGAAAAACTCCGTTTGTCATTTTGTTGGGCGAGTTGCTGAAGGCCCGCGGGATCACTTTCGACATCCTGTCGCGCGGCTACGGGCGGCAGACAAAAGGAGTGACGGTTGTCGAACCCGGCGGATCGCCCCGCGATTTCGGTGACGAACCCCTGCTGATGGCGCGCCGCCTGGGCGTGCCTGTGGTGGTTGGCGAGGATCGTTACCAGGCCGGCCTCCTTGCCGAAAAAAAGTTTTCTCTCCAGATGCACATTCTCGACGATGGATTTCAGCATCGTGGACTGGCGCGCGACTTCGATATCGTGCTGGTCACGCCTGACGATGCGCGCGACCGCCTGCTTCCCGCGGGGCGTCTGCGGGAATTGCCCCGTGCGTTGCGGCGAGCGGATGCGGTGGTGCTCGCCAGCGGCGCGAATCCCAACGCATTTCCTCTTGTAGGCAAAGTTGTGTGGCGAGTGCGGCGCGGCATCGTGGCAAAGAGTGTGCCTGCGAAGCCGGTGGCGTTTTGCGGGATCGCGAGGCCGCAAAATTTTCTGGCGCAGTTGCGAACTGCCGGGGTAGAGGTCGCGGCCGAGGCCATTTATCGCGATCATCATGCCTACGTGGAATCCGATGTGCGCGACCTGCTTCGACTGCGTGAGAGCAGCGAGGCGGACGGATTCGTGACCACCGAGAAGGACGCCATCAACCTGGAAGGTCTTTATTCTGCCCTGAAGCCCCTGGCGGTGGTGCCGGTAAAAATGGACCTGCTGGATGCTGCTTCCGCGATGGATACGATGTTGCGCACGATTGCTGACCGGCAAAAGGGCCGGACATGAGAAAATCTGCGGTTGATTTAATCCAATCATGCCCACGACAAAACAGGAAGGCAATCACCTGCGGAAGATCATCGAGGGATTTTCCCGGGTCACGGTGACCGTGCTGGGGGATCTGGTCGCCGACGAATTTGTGTTTGGCGAAATCTCGCGAGTGTCGCGGGAAGCGCCCGTACTGATCCTTTCGCACCGCGAACGAACCATCGTGCCGGGGGGCGGAGCGAACGCGATCTACAACCTCGCCGACCTGGGCGTCAGCGTTCTTCCCGTGGGCATCGTGGGCAACGACGAGCCGGGGCGAATGTTGCTCAAGCGATTTCGGCAAAAGCATGTTCCGACCAGCGGTATTCTGCGCGCGCCGAAATACACGACTGTGACCAAGACGCGGATTCTGGCTGGCATGATGCATTCCAGCCGGCAACAGGTGGTGCGAGTGGACCGCGAGCCGGAGGCCGAGCCCGATGCCCATCTGATCCGCGAACTGGTTCTCGCAGCGAAGGAGTATGCGCGCGCTTCGGATGCGTTCCTGGTTTCCGATTACGGATACGGCGCTGCCAGCCCGGAGATCGTCAGTTCGATTCGGAGCAACGGCGCGCTCAAGAATGTTCCCGTGACGCTCGATTCGCGTCACCGCCTGCTGGAATATTCCGGCATATACGCCGCGACACCCAACGAACCTGAAGTGGAAGAAATTCTGCGGGTGAAGATCGGGCATGACTGGGCCAAGCTGGTGGCAGCGGGCGAGCGCATTGTGGAAGAAATGAAGCTCGATTCACTGGTGATCACCCGCGGGCGCGACGGCATGGTGGCATTTTCGAAGCGGCACAAGCCGGTGAATATTCCGATTCACGGCTCCGACGAAGTTGCCGATGTCACCGGCGCAGGCGATACGGTCGTTGCGACATATACGGCGGCGCTCGCGGCGGGCGCCAGCACCGAAGAAGCGGCGCGGCTGGCAAATTACGCCGGAGGCATCGTGGTAATGAAGCGGGGAACCGCAACGGTAACACAACAGGAACTACTAGCGGCACTTAGCACTTAGCACTTAGCAAACCGTTCTAACCACAAAGGTCACTAAGGGTCACGAAGGGTTTTTCTTTTGTGTTCCTTCGTGTCCATCGCGTTTGCGCTTAGCACTTGGATATGGCATTAGCCAGCACAGTTTTTCCGATCAGAAAAGGCACAAAGGTTCACGAACCCTTTATAGGATTTTCCCTTTGTGTTCCTTCGTGTCCTTTGTGGTTAGTTTTGTTTTGATTTTCAGGCCGCCTTTTCCCGTGAAGTTTGCTTCAGCGCATCGGCTTCGATAAAGATTCGCCCAATCGTCTCGTCCTGTTTTCTGATCTCTTCTTCGATGCGGTCAATCGCTGCCTCCAATTGCCGAACGTCGAGTCCCGGTCGAAATTTGATATCCACAGTCAGCAGGACCTGGTCCGGTCCAAGTTGCATGGTGAGCAGGTCGCCGACATCTTCGACGGAAGGATCGGCGGTAATGATTTTCCTGATGCGGTCAATTCTGGCGCGATTCGTCCTTTCGCCGAGCAGCAGGGCGCCGGTTTCGCGGCCGAGCAGGATGGCCACCGCCGTGAGTAACAGGCCGATGAGGATTGACGCCAGCGGATCAAAATATGGATTGCGGAAAACGTGTCCCAGAAAAATTCCCAGGAACGCGATCAGCGTGCCAATCAAGGCCGCGGAATCTTCGAGAAACACCGTGAAGACACTCGGATCTTTGCTGCCGATGATTTCATCCCAGATGGTTTCATCGGGATCCTTGCGGGATTTGAGCTCCAGATAGGAAATGCGCCACGAGTAGGAATCGAATACGGCCGCCAGGGCAAGGACCAGGTAAGTCCAACCGAGGTGTGAGGCAACTTCAGGATGGCGCAGGTGCGAGATTCCCCGATAGGTAGTGATTCCGCCGCCGAGAGCAAAGATATAAACCGCGACCAGCAGAGCATAAAAATAAAGCGCTTTGCCGTAGCCATAAGGATGAAGGGAATCGGCTGGACGCGTGCTGCGCTTCATGCCCAGCAGCAGAAGGAGTTCGTTGCCGGTGTCGATGGTGGAATGGATGGCTTCCGCTAATAATGCGGAGCTCCCGGAAACTGCAGCGACAATGTATTTGGCGGCGGCAATGCAGACGTTGGCAAAGATGGCAACGTAAACCACTTTCTTTGCGCCGCGCGACGGCATGTGCATTGGATGCGTGCCGATATGGACACGCCGTCTCGCACGCGCGAGGATGGATCTTTCCCGCTCGCGTATAATCCGTACGGTTATTGCCAAAGATTGCGCTTCGCCGAGTCTGGCAGCCGTATGCAGCGTTGATGAGCGCATCCAACCCGAAAATTTCCAGCCGCGGCGAAGTAGCCGGGCGCGTTGCCCAATGGCGGCGCGCGGGTGAGAAGATCGTGCTCACCAACGGCTGCTTCGATCTGCTTCATGTAGGCCATGTTCGCTATCTGCACGCGGCAAAGGCGCTGGGTGGACGTGTCATAGCGGCGGTGAACAGCGATGACAGTGTCAGGAACCTGAAAGGCCCCGGGCGGCCGCTCATGCCGGCGGAGGAGCGCGCGGAAATTCTGGCGGCTCTCGAGGATGTCGATGCGGTCGTTATCTTCGACGAGCCAGACGTGCGCGCTCTGATCCGAGAAATCCGTCCCGACATTCACGCCAAGGGCACCGATTACACTCTAGAAACAGTTCCGGAACGCGATGCGGTGGCCGAGTGCGGTGGACGCGTAGCCATTGTGGGCGACCCCAAAGATCATTCCGCAAGTGAGATGATTCACAATCGCATGGCCCAGGAGAGGGTACGGTTTCCGTAGGATGCAACCGGCAGTTTCAAGCGAGCCTGAGTCGCGCGAGGTGAGCGGCGGGAGCGCGTCCCAGAGAGCACTGCGAATTCTCGTGGTGCGGTTGAGCGCCATGGGGGACGTCATCCATTCGATGCCCGCGGCGGCACTGTTGCGAATGGCATTTCCCTCAGCCCACATTGGATGGGTCATAGAAGAACGCTGGGCGGAATTGCTCTGCGCGCGATCCCGGGACCGTTTGGGCCCACGCTCGCCCGCCAAGCCCCTCGTGGATGCGGTGCACACAGTCAACATGAAGGCATGGCGATGGGCCCCGTTCTCCGATGAAACCTGGCGCGAGGGACTCGCCAGCCTGCGCGAGCTGCGCGGCGAAAAGTACGACGTTGCCGTTGATCTGCAGGGGGCCATTCGCTCGGCGCTGCTGGCGCAAATTATTGGTACGCCGGCGCGCTTTGGTTTCGACCGTCCGCGCGAGTACGCGGCCAGCCTGTTCTACACAACGCGAGTGGTCGCGCGCGGCACGCACATCATCGAGCAACATGTATCGCTGGCGCGACCACTGGCGGGGGCGGATGCCGGCGTTCCCGAAATCGAGTTTCCACGCGACGAACAGACGGAACAGTGGTGTGACTATCAGCTGAGCCAGCGCAACATGCGCGACTTCGCGATTCTGAATCCCGGCGCCGGATGGGGAGCGAAGCAATGGCCTGCGGAGCGCTACGCCGAGGTGGCGCGGGGGCTCGCGGATCGAGGAGTCATGTCGCTGGTCAATTTTGGGCCGGGGGAAGAATCGCTGGCCCAGGCCGTCGAACAGGCGAGTGACGGAGCGGCCGAAGCCGTATCCTGCTCGATCACCGAGTTGATCGCAATCATGCGACGGGCTTCTTTGTTCATTGGGGGCGATACTGGCCCGCTCCACCTGGCGGCGTCGTTGCACGTACCGGTCGTGGGAATCTACGGACCTACCGATCCGGCGCGTAACGGCCCGTTTGGGACGAGGAGCATCGTTCTGCGCAGCCCGTCGAGCGCGACCACGCATGCCCGCCGCTCTCGGCCGGATGAAGGAATGTTAGCGATCACGCCGGCTGATGTGCTGGCCGCGACCACTCAGGTTCTACGAGGCGGGATTGTCTAACTGGCCGACAATCGCACGCAAAATCCGCGTCCCTCTGGGATTCTTGCTCGCCGCAGCGTACCTCTGGCTGGCGCATCCCTCGCTCAAATCAATCGTGGCGGGAAGCCTGATCGTCATTCCGGGACTCATCCTGCGCGGGATCGCGTCCGGTTTCGTACAAAAAAATACGCAACTCACCATGGCGGGACCGTACGCCCACACGCGAAATCCTCTGTACCTGGGATCTGTGATTCTGGCGGCCGGCTTCGCAGTGGCCGCACGAAGCCTGTGGATCGCGATTATCTTTCTCGCACTTTTCCTGCTTATCTATGTACCTGTGGTTCGTTCGGAAGAAGACTTCTTGCGAGCGCACTTTCCCGAATTCAACGATTATGCGCGGCGTGTACCCCGGTTCGTGCCTCGATTGACGGCGGGGCAATCCGATGGCGGCAGCTTTTCGCCCGCGTTATATTGGAAACACCGCGAGTACAACGCTCTGCTTGGCACGGTACTGGTGATGGCGGCACTGGTCGGCAAGTTACTGTGGTTTGCGCGCTGATCTGTTATTTTCCGTTGCCGCGATAGAGAATCGTCGCACCCAGAAAATTCGTGAGAAGCCTTGTCCGCCAATTCGCATGCATTGCCCCCATGGTGCTTGCGGTTCTGCTGTTGGCACCTCAGTCGATTTCCGCACCGGTGGATCTTCCGGGCCCGTCTGCCTCGCAGGTCAAGCCGCCCGGCCGGAATTATCATTTCCCCTCGGGACAATCATACGTGTACTCGGTTGAGTGGAGGCTGATTAACGCCGGGGTTGCAGTCCTGCAGATGGACACCAACGGAAAAGAACATCGAGTCAAGGTGACGGGAAATTCCAGCGGCGTCGTTAACATGCTCTACACGGTACGGGATCGCCTGGAATCGTCCTTCGATCCTGACACCTTCTGCTCGACGATGTATACCAAACATACGGAAGAAGCGTACCGAAAACGCGACGAGCAGGTGCGCTTTGACTACACGCGCAAAAAAGCAGTGAAGGACGCGAAGGACCTGCGCAACAATCAAACTCAGCACACAGAAAACGACATCCCCGGCTGCGTGACGGATGTGATTTCAGGGTTCTACTATTTGAGTTCCCTTCCTCTGGAAATGAATGCGACGTACCGTTTCCCACTGAGCGACGGCGCACCCACGGTTGACGTTGAGGCCCACGTCGAAGGCAAAGAGCAAATCAAAACCAGAGCGGGAACCTTTCCCACCATCCGCGTGCTGGCGACGGCAACTTCGGGTTCGTTGAAGAACCGGGGACGTCTGTGGATCTGGTATTCGGACGACGCGGCACGCATCCCGGTGCAGATGCGCGCGAAGCTGAAATGGGGAAGCCTGAGCTTCAACCTGCAACGCATCGATCACCCGTAGCGTTTCGCCGGAATTACAGGGATATCCGGCTACTGGAGCCGGAACCGCTCGTTCATGAGCCGCTGCAGGCGCGGCTTGTAAAGAATGTCGTAGGCAAATTCTTTGTCGGGAAACATGGCCAGCGCGGCTCGCTTGGCATTGGCGACGAGTTCGGATGCTTCTTCGACGGTGAGTTCCGAATCCTGGCTGATGACGGACATCACCATGTTCATCATCATCTGCAGGCGCCGGATCTTCTTGGCTTCGTCTATTTCCTGGGGATCGTACTGGGTGTGTTGAGTTGACTGTTGCTCTGCTCGCTTCGGGATATCCATGCTGGCCTCGGGACCCTGACTACCTTTAAAACCTGCACTAGCAGCCCCTTTCAGGGCTCCCCATTTGGATGATTCTTGCCCTCATCCCGTTGCGTTTCCTTGGCGCGCGGGGCGTAATATATCGGGGAAAGCCAATTGGGTATCGGGATGATACACCCGAACACAAGCCCGGGCCTGCACGTTAGTACCCTCGACCCCTGTACTTCGGATGCGTTGATGGCGAATGACTTCAGCGATGGCATGTACCAGGACGGGGGCCAGGAACTGGTGAAGGTTTTCACCACCGCGTCAGAGTTTGAGGCCCTGCTGGTCCAGGGTTTGCTGGAATGGGCCGGGATTGAAAATCTTCTGACCTGGCTCGATCCCTTGCCCCGGACCGTGCATCCCACCGCGGCAGGAGCAATGATTCGCGTACTCCGGCGCGATGTGGAGGAAGCCTTGGGGCTGATCGATGAGTACCGTAAAGGAGAGATCCAGTTTGAGCTGGATCCTGATTTCGAAGGGCCGATGGAAGCGACTTAGTCGCCAGGGCTCGATCGGGAAACGACATCAAATCTTGGGAGGTGTTATGCCGAATGAAAACCAGCGGGAGAACGAGAATCAACCGGAACCAAACGAGAAGCTCGTGAAGGTGTTTGACGGGGAGCAGGAAACGGAAGCATTGGTGATTCGTGGGCTGTTGGAGTCGGCGGGCATTGAATCGATCGTGCGCTCGCGCGACACGCAGCAGGAAGTTTTCCCCGTGGGTGGTGTGATGGTGCTGGTTCGCGAGGAGCAGGCCGACGAAGCCCGGCAACTCATCGAGGAGTATCGCGAAGACGCGGCGAATGATCCTGAATTCAGTGAAGAACCGCCAGCCGCGGTGTAATGTTTTTGCCGTCAAGGTAGAAGGTCACGGCACCGTTCAGGTCGGTGCGGTAGGTTGCAATGCGAGCGGCGCCAAGGCGTTCCAGCGTCTCGCGGCGCGGGTGGCCGAAGTGGTTGTGGACGCCGACCGAGATCACGGCGAAGCGCGGCCGCAACTCGGAAAGAATTTCAGGCGAGGTTGAAGTGGCGCTTCCGTTATGCGCGACTTTGAGTAAATCGGCCCGGGGATGTTGTTCGGCGATCTGATGTTCCGCTTTTTTCTCGGCGTCTCCCTCTAAAAAGACAGCGGTGTCACCGACGCGCAGCGTCATGGCGAGCGAGTCCAGATTGCGGGCTTGTGCGGCTACCTGCCAGTCGAGAGGCGGCGCCAGGACATGGACGTGGGCACCACCGAAATCGAAATCATCGCCGGCGCGGCGAGTGATGACCTTAATGCCCAAATCCGCAGCCTGACGCGTCAGTCGCGCGACAGCGGGCGTTTGCGGCAGAACCCCAATCCACAACTCGCGCGGACGGAAATTCGCCAGCACGCTGTGCATTCCGCCAACGTGATCTGCGTGGCCGTGTGTGATGGCGACGGCATCCAGGCGTGCGATGCCGCGGGCCCACAGGTACGGCGAAACCACCTGCTCACCGATATCGAATTGCGATGCCCACGGACCGATCAGGCCACCCGCGTCGAGCAGAAGAGTTCGGCCCTCAGGACTGACCAGCAAAGTTGAATCTCCCTGCCCGACGTCTATAGCGGTGATCTCGAGCGTTCCGGGCTGGACGTGCGGGGTGGCAGGAAAAAACGCGATCCACAGGGCCGCGGCAGCAACCGCCAAGGCTCCCGATGCGGCGATGGCAAAAGAACGGCGGCGCGCCAGGATCATGGCCATGAGCAAAGTCGAAGAGGCGACCGCGATCACCGTTATTGCCGGAGTAGGGATGCGCCAGTCGGCAATTCTCCAGGTACTCAGGAAGCCCATCGTGCCGGTGATTCCCTGCAGGCACACTGCGGCAACACGAGCGGGCAGAACTGCGAGCACAGGCGAGACATACGCCAGCGCGACGGCGGCTGCGGTCGCGGGCATCAGGATGCCGGTCAGGGGGACAGCGACGGAATTCGCCGGCAATCCGATGACCGTGACGCGGTGAAAATAAAAAGCCATGGGGAGAGCCAGAGCGACCTGCATGAGGCACGAGATAAGGAGAATTTCGTAGACCGCAATCGTTGCTCGCATGAGAATTGCGAGAGGGCGTGACCAGAAACTACCCGCAAGGAAGAGTTGCAATTTCGACGCAATCATCCGCAGATCGAGCCGCAACTGGCTGACTCGGGCTGGAAGTGTTGGATCGCAGGTGACCGCATCAATATTGCGAAGACCACGCATAAACGGTCCGGAGCTGCGCTCCAGGAGAGGCAAGCCAATTCCAGCAATCGCGATGACGGCAAGGAATGTCAGCTGAAAGCTGGCGCCCAACAAGTCCTTAGGCTGGTAAATCAGAATGATCAGCGCAGCGCCGCCAATCGCGTTCAGCGGCGAACGTCCGCGATACAAAAGACGCACTCCCAGGTAGATGGCGAGCATCAGGGCCGAGCGCCATACGGGCGACCCGGTATCGCACAGGAAGGCATAGGCGACGCAGAGCGCGACGGTGGCGATACTGGCCACAGCGTCAGTGATGCGAAAACGGCGGAGCGTCCAGAAAACTACGGTGGCGAGAATGCCGACGTTCATTCCGGAAACGACGAGGATGTGATAGGTGCCGGAGCGCTGAAAATCGACCCGGGTCTCGGGTTCGATGAAAGAATCTTCACCGACCACCATGGCGTCCATGAGCGCAGCCTGTTGCGGCGGCCAGAGCGCATGGATTTTCTGGAGTACGCTGCGATGGACACGGCTGCGCCACATTCGGGCTCGGCTGCCCACCAGGCCGGGCAGAACTTCAACGTCCTCGGCTTTGGCCGACCCGAGCGCGGAAATGCCGCGGTCGGCGAGATAACCCTTATAGTCGAAGGCACCGGGATTGCCGAAATTGCGGGGCTGATGCAGTTTGGTGGGGAAGCGCAGGCGCTCACCGTAACGAAAAGCGCGCTGGGCGGGGGCATTGACGCCGGGACGCGCGTATATGTTCAGGCGAATGCCGGAGGTGAGCGCAGACGCGGCGACGTCATCGGAAACTTGCTCGGTTTCCAGTTCGATCGACTGACGCGTTCCACCCATGGCGTCTTCGCGAACCAATCCCTCGCGCGTTACATGCCCGGAGACGATGAGTTCGCGGCCATCTGTGTATTGCAGGATTTCGGCGCCGGCGGAAGTGTTGATGCTGCGGAGTTGCAGCATGAACGCACCCGCGAAAACGAGAGTGGCAAGGGCAAGCAAGGAAGCGAATCGAGGCCGCCGGCCCGCCAAAAAAATTGCCGAGAGTGCGAATATCACCGCGGCGACCAGCCACCAGGTCAGTGGCCGCCAAACCCACGAGCCGACAAGGATTCCCGCAGAGAAGGCAATCGCCGCATAAAACAGGGGGTGGCGCGGCGGAACGGGCGGTACGGGATCACGCCCGGGGACAAACGGCGGGGCTGGTCGGATCATCCTCATAAGCCCCAACAGCAATGTGCCGGTCGTGTGACGTTAGCCCGCGTGTCTCACGAGGCGCAGCACCGTTTCGATGTGAAAGGTCTGGGGAAACAAATCCAGCAAGTGCGCCTGCTCGAACCTGTAGCCGGCCTCTTTCAGGGCGATAAGGTCTCGCGCCAGGGTAGCGGGATCACACGAGACATACGTGAGGTGACGCGGCCCCAACTGCGCGAGTTTCATAGCCACAGTCTTTCCCAAACCGCCACGCGGCGGGTCAACCACGACCAGATCAGCCCGAGTCTTCGAGCGCTCCAGATACTGATCGGTCGTAGCCCGCACAGCTTTCACATTGGCAGGCGAATTGTATTGCAGGTCGGAGAATGAAAGCGGTGACGACTCCACTGCAATCACACGTTCAAAGTTCCGTTTCAGAACCGAGGCAAACAGACCGACGCCTGCATACAGTTCGAGCGCTGTATTCCCTGAAATCCCGGTTGTAACCGCGCTCACCAGTTCGTCGATCATGTGGCGGTTGGTTTGAAAGAATGCGCCTGCACTCACCCGGTAAAAGGCAGCCTGGGTTTCATAAGTGATGTGCCGGTCGGCGACGATAAATTCCGCAGGGACGGGAACGCTGGGCGCATGCATCGACACCGGGCTGCGGAATGCGATCACGCCGGCGATCTCCGGCATTTCTGCGCGCAGCGCATCAGCCAGTGCGGTAAATTGTTTTTCCGGCCACTCTCCCCGAAAGTACAGCTCGAGGAGCAAGCGCTGATCGGCGGCATCGGCGAAGAATTCGATTTCGCGCAAGTCGGTTGTAATCTTTTCGTCCCTGCCCAACTTCCACAGTACGGAAATCGCGCGATTGATCAGCGGCGAACTGATGGGACATTCTTCGACCGGCAGAACGAAGTGAGAGTTGTGACGGTAATACCCGAGCACAAACTCGCCTTCCATGCGGACTTGCATGCGAGTGCGGTTGCGGTAGTTCCATGGCGGCGACGCGTGTACTTGCAGGGGAACGTCCAATTCCATTCGTGCGATGCGGGCAAGGTTCTCCCGGAGGATTGAGGCTTTGGTCTGCAGCTGATGTTCATACGTGGCGTGCTGGTAGTGACAACCGCCGCAGCGAAGAAAATACGGACAGTGAGGCTCAATCCGATTCGGGGACGGCTGCAGAATTGTTTCCGCCTGGGCCCTCGCGAAGCCCGGTTTTTCGTCGGTGACGCGCGCGTCGATGCGCTCACCCTCGAGCACGTAAGGCACGAACACGGCTTTACCGCGGCCGTGGTCATCGGCGGGGAGACGGGCCAGGCCGTCGCCGCCGTAAATCAGCTTTTCAATCGTCAGGTTCAAGATTGAATGTTACATGTAGAAGAGACTGAGGCGCGGAATTCCGTAGCGCTCGAGAAGCCGTTTATTAACGAATTGCTTCTGAAGCTGCTCGATCTGAGGCGCGGTCATCTTCTGGCGGTAAGGAGCCATGGCACGGTCCGCCTCAGTGCGCACGGCCACAAGCTCTTCGTCAGAGGTGGTGCTGAGCAGGGCTGCGAAGAGTTTTTCCTCGACGATGGTGAGGCGGCGCTCCAAATCCTCCAGCTTTGGCGGGGCATTTTGCGATGTGATTCCCTCCGCCAGTTCACGAAGAGTTTGTGCTGACTGCATGACGAGCAGGTACACGGCTGCTCGCGAACCATGGCTTGCGCTGTCCGCCTGGACCCGGGTTGTGGCGCGATCGAGTTCGTCCGCGCACCGGCGCAGAAATGCTTCGAGCTCCACCGCATCAATTCCAGGAGCAGCTTTCGCCGGCGTGGTTCCTACAGATGCTTCCTTTATGTCTTCGGCCGCGGCCAACACTTCCTGCGAACAGTAGGCGAGGCTGTTCACCTTGCGAGTCCGGCTGGGACGCTGCTGGTACTTGTCGAAGGTGTTGTCAATGCCGCGCAGTACGGCCTCGAGAGCGATGCCGGCATCCTTCCAGGTCTCGATCAAGGCCCAGTCGAGCGTCGAAAGAAGAAGGATGGTTCCGCGGCGGCGCTGGAAGTGCTCCTCGATTTCGGTGAAATAGTTGAAGTAGTTTTCCACGGCACGGGACCTCAGTGCGTGGACCGCGGTCGGGCGGCGGAAGCTTTGCCCTCACCCGACGTGGGTTTTTCGCCGTCGTGATGGGGAGGAACCGGCTTCCTTGCGGATGCGGCGTTTCGTTCCCAGATGATGCGCAATCCTTCCAGCGTGAGGTTCTCATCCACGGCGCTGATGTATTTCGAACCTCCGCCAATCAGGGTGGAAAGGCCGCCGGTCGCAACCACCTTGGTCTCTCTTCCGAGTTCGTCCAGCAGAAGTTCGAGAATTCCATCCACCAGGCCGAGGTAGCCGTAATAGAGTCCGGACTGGAGGCTGCCCACGGTGTTGCTGCCAATGACGCGCGCGGGCTTGCGGATATCCACTCGCTGCAGGCGCGCGGTGCGCTCGAACAGGGCTTCGGCGGAGATCCCCAGGCCGGGCGCGATGACTCCGCCCAGATATTCGCCTTTTTTCGAAATCACGTCAAAGGTGGTGGCGGTGCCGAAATCGACCGCAATACACGGCCCACCGTATTTTTCGAAGGCCGCCACGCTGTTGACGATACGATCCGCACCCACTTCGGCCGGATTGTCGTAGTGCACGGGCATACCGGTGCGCACGCCGGGTTCGATGAAGAGCGGCTTGATCTTGAAATATTTTTCGCAAACTTCGCGCAGCGTGGAATCGAGGGGCGGAACGACCGACGAGATCACGATGCCGCGGATTTCGCGGAAGTCAACGCTGTCCATGGCAAAGAGGTTGCGGAACAGGACGCCGTATTCGTCCACCGTCTGCTCGCGGAGAGTTCCGACGCGCCAATCGGCGATGAGGCGGTCGTAGTGCTCGTCTTCGCCGGCGAAGACGCCCAGGACCGTGTTGGTATTGCCGACATCGAGGACCAGGAGCATGGCTGTCTATTGTAAGTGGGGCTGGAGGAAAGGGGAATCTGCTCGCGAGAAGCACCGCTTAAGGGCTGTCAGCGAACTCCGCCGGAGAGGACGGTGCGCAAGCCCTGAGCGGTTCGAACGCGCAGGAAGCCGTGTTCGTCGAGGCCTTCTGTGACGCCGTTGAAGCCGCCATTCTCGTCCACGTGCACCTTGCGGCCGTGGGCGGACGACGAATGCTGTTCGAAACGCCGGAAAATGGACTGCCGGGCTTCCTGGGGAGACTGCTTCAGTTCACGGTACTCGCGATCGAGCGATTTCAGAACAGCCGCAGCCAGATCTACCCGGGACCACGCATGCCCGGTTTCCAGGCGCAACGAGGTTGCCTCGTGTTCCAGATCGTCGGGAAACGAAGCCTGGTTCACGTTGATTCCAATCCCAACCACCACGTGGCGAACGCGAGTAGTCTCGGCCGTCAGTTCGATCAGGATGCCGCAGAATTTTTTACCGTTCAGCAGTATGTCATTAGGCCAGCGCAGATCTGGAGCAATCGCCTGCTCACGGGCGGGATGTTTTGTGCCACAGATCTGTTGAACTGCATTGACCACCGCGAGTCCGGTGGCGAGAGAAAGCAAAAGCGCATCGGCGGGAGCCAGCGCCGGACGCAGAATCACGGAACAATAAATTCCGGTGGATCGCGGGGAATGCCAGGAGTGGCTGCCCCGGCCTCGTCCAGAAACCTGCTCCTCGCTGAGAAACACGGCGCCTTCGGGCTCGCCCGCTGCGGCTGCCTGCATCGCGGCGGTGTTCGTCGAAGCAATCTTGAAATAGTGATGGATGCGCCGGCCGACGACATTGCCGCGCAGCATGGGAATCAAAACTTCGGGCAACAGGAGATCGGGAATCTTCTGCAATAGATATCCGGTGGCAGGATGGCCCGCAATATCCACACCCAGCCGGCGCAGTTGCTGGATAAGCCGCCAGACTTCGGAGCGGCTGGTGCCGATTTCGTCGGCGATCTTGGTTCCACTGGCCACCAGGGTGGCGTGGTCGCTCAGGACACGCACAATCCGTCCCAAGCGCTCATCAGTCGCCACCAGCGCCGCTGATGCCTTGCCGGGTACGCGAGCCCTAGCGCGCAATGGACGGCTTGTTGTGGATTTTCGGATAACGGAATTATGAACGAGGCGCAGCCCATTCCCAACATAATTCACGAATTCGCCAGGATAGGGGGCCGCGTGATCGTCTAGGCGGGGGCGATACGAAGGCTCATGTCCACGGCGGCGGCAGAATGGGTAAGCGCGCCCACTGAGATGAAGTCCACGCCAGTTTCGGCGTAGGCACGAACATTGCCCAGATCAATGCCGCCGGAGCACTCGAGGGGAACGCGGCGCTCGCGGCCGGAAATGCGCTGCACGGCCTGGCGCACGTCTTCGACGGCCATGTTATCGAGCAAAATGGCCTCGGCATTGTGCTCGAGGGCTTCGTCCAGTTCAACCAGACTGCGAACCTCTACTTCAATAGGCTGTTCACCGCGCCGATTGTGGTGGGCGCGGTCCAGCGCTTCCCCGATGCTGCCGGCCAAGGCGATGTGATTGTTCTTGATGAGGACGCCGTCGGACAGGTCGAGGCGATGATTCAGTCCGCCCCCGCAGCGCACCGCATATTTGTCGAGCACGCGCAGACCCGGGACAGTCTTGCGGGTATCCAGGATGCGAGCCTTGGTGCCGGAGACCGTATCCACAAATTTGCGAGTCAACGTAGCAATGCCGCTCATGCGTTGCAGGAAATTCAAGATGACACGTTCGCAGGAGAGAAGCACACGCGCGTTGTGGCGAATGACGGCGACCTGCTGTCCTTTGTGCAGGCGCACGCCATCGAAAATTTCCGGATGGCTGATGACCTCGGGGTGCGAGATGACCGCGCCATCGAGCCGGGCAAACACGTCGAAGATGACGGCGACCGCGCCTATGCCCGCGAGAATGCAATCCTGCTTGGCGAGGATGGTGCCGATAGCGCGCTGGTGCGGATCAATGCAGGCGTAGGAGGTCGCATCGCGCGTCGCCCGGTCCTCGAGCAGCGCGTTCTCAACAATCGCAGTGATTCGCCGTGTGTTCCACTCCATGCAGTTCTCAGTTCTCAGTTGTCAGTTGTCAGTTCTGCCGCCATCCAGCTCCGATAAGGCAGCGCGCGTCTTCTGAATGAGTACCAGCAATTCCTGCTCACGCCGCCGCAGACCGTCAACAACTTTCTCGGGCGCTTTGGCTAGGAACTGTGGATTCCCAAGTTGCCGCTGCACATTGGTCAGCTCCTTTTCCATGCGCTCCAGATCTTTTTGCAGACGCTGGCGCTCGGCGTCAACATCAATCTTTTTTTCGTACAAAACACGCACTTCAAAGCGCGAAGTGCTGCGCACATTCGGGAGCTTGGCCAGGGACTGCTCCATAAAGCCGATTGCTTCGACGCCAGCAAGACGCTCCAGAGCGCCGCGGTTTTGTTCGATCAGACTACGAACCTCCTCCGGGGCATGGATTTCCACCGGAACGCGTAGCTTAGGCTCAATCTTCAACTCGGCCCGCAGATTGCGCACGCTGACGATCAAATCCTGCAGCACCGCCATCTGAGTTTCGGCGTCGGCATTGATCTGAGCCGGCGACGCGAGCGGGTAGCGTGTCAGCGCGATGGACTGAACCCCGGGCCTGTCGTCGTAGATCGCCTGCCAGATTTCTTCCGTGATGAAGGGCATGAAGGGCGAGAGAAGGCGCAGGGATCCCTCAAAGACGACGACCAGGTTCTTGCAGGCCACGCGAACGGTTTCAGCGCCGGCGGAATCCTGCGCCAGCCGTGGCTTCACCAGTTCGATGTACCAGTCGCAGAACTCGCCCCAGAAAAAGTCGTAGACGCGGTTCGCAGCCTCGTGGAAACGGTACGTTCCCAGCGCATCGCCGACGTCCTGAGCCACGCGATTGAAGCGCGACAGAATCCAGCGGTCTTCGAGAGTGGCGGGTTCAAGTCCAGCCAGCCCTTCCCGTGCGCCACTGGCCGCGATCTTGTGGAAGTCGTCGAGCGACCAGGTGCCCGCCTCCTGCGCGCGATCCACATACATGAACATGAAGCGGGCGGCGTTCCATATCTTGTTGGCAAAGGCGCGGTAACCCTCGGTACGGCTCTCGCTAAAGGCGATATCGGTGCCGGGTGCGGCCATAGCGGCGAGGGTAAATCGTGTCGCGTCCGTGCCGAATCGATCGATAATCTCCAGGGGATCGATGACGTTGCCCTTGGTCTTCGACATTTTCTGGCGTTCGGCGTCGCGCACCAGAGCGTGAATATAGACTTCGCGGAAGGGCACGCTGTCGTCCTGGCGGTTGCACCAGCCGCTCGCTTTTTTGATGGCGGCATCCTGATGATGTGCGACCATGAAGTGGCAACCGAACATGATCATGCGAGCCACCCAGAAAAACAAAATCTCGTAAGCAGTGATCAGCAGCGTGGTGGGATAAAAAACTCCCTGGTCACGCGTTTTTTCCGGCCAGCCTAACGTCGTGAACGGCAGCAGGCCGGAGGAGAACCAGGTGTCGAGGACATCCGCATCCTGCTGCAGGCTCGAGCCGCTGCATTTCGAGCACTTCTTCGGTTCCTCGCGGGAGACGATGATTTCGCCGCAGTCACCGCAGTGCCACGCCGGGATGCGATGTCCCCACCAGAGCTGGCGCGAGATGCACCAGTCGCGGATGTTAGTCATCCACTGCAGGTAAATCTTGTTGTAATTGTCCGGAGTGAAGCGAACCTCGGATCTCTCGGCGACCTCGATGGCGCGCTGGGCCAGGCTGGGCTCGCCGTTCTTGCCGGGCTTGGTAACCGCAAGGAACCACTGCGTCGAGAGCCTTGGTTCGACGATCGTGCGGCAGCGGTCGCACTTGCCGATGGCGTACACGTGGTCCTTGATGCCCGCGAGCAGCCCCTCGCGCTCCAGCTCTTTGACAATTTCTTCGCGCGCTTCGAACCGATCGTGTCCGGCGTAGGGTCCGGCATTCTGATTCATGCGCGCCTGGTTGTCCATCACGTCGATCTGCGGCAGGTTGTGGCGCAGGCCGGCCTGAAAGTCGTTCGGATCGTGGGCCGGCGTGACCTTCACCGCTCCGGTACCGAATTCCGGATTGGCGAGTTCGTCGAGAATGATGGGAATCTCGCGATTCATGATCGGCAGCCGAACTTTTTTGCCGTGCAGATGCTTGTAGCGCTCGTCCGCGGCGTTCACGGCCACGGCGGTATCGCCCAGCATGGTTTCCGGCCGCGTCGTAGCCACGATCACGAATTCATTCGTTCCAACCACTGGATAGCGAATCTCCCAGAGCTTTCCGGGGACTTCTTCGTGCACGACTTCGAGGTCGGAAATAGCGGTGTCGCAGCGTGGACACCAGTTCACGATGTACTTCCCGCGATAGATGAGGCCCTCTTCGTAGAGCCGGACAAAAACTTCGCGTACGGCGCGCGAGAGATTTTCGTCCATGGTGAAGTACTCGCGATCCCAATCCACCGAGGCGCCAAGGCGTTTCATCTGATCGAGAATGGCGCCGCCGTAATGCTCCTTCCACTCCCAAACGCGTTTCAGAAACGCTTCGCGGCCCATCTCGCGGCGGCTGAGGCCTTCCTTCGCGAGTTGACGTTCCACCATCATTTGCGTGGCGATGCCGGCATGGTCCGTTCCCGGGAGCCACAGGGTCAGAAACCCGCGCATACGATGCCAGCGCACGATGATGTCCATCTGCGTCTGGTTGAGCATGTGGCCCATATGCAGGCGGCCGGTCACGTTGGGAGGAGGCAGCAGGAGGGTAAAAACCGGAAGCTGAGCCTCAGGCGAACCGGGGGCAGGGGTCGTCACCGAGAAGAGTTTTTCGCGGATCCAGTATTCGGCCCAGCGCGTCTCGATGGCGCCCGGATCATAGGATTTCGGGAGATCGTGCGGCATACGGGAGATTAAGTTGGAATTCTATCAGGCGGGGGCGACTAGGGCGGAACGTTGGCTGGAGCGATGCTCCCGCAGAACCGCGTTCGGGGAAGCCGCGCTATTCGCTTTTGGGCTTGTGGGTGAGCTCTTTGGCGATTTCCGCCACCAGCTTGGGTTTCATCTGCTCGATGACGCGGTTGACGATGGAGGCGATAGCGTCGGAATTCAGATCGGCGGGCTCGGCCTCGTGTACTTCGCGGGTAACGGCAGCGATCGTGGCGCCTTCAACGTCTTCGGCAGTCTTGGGTGAAGAACTCTCGGCGGCGAATTGCGAGGCGTCGACCGGCCAGGCCGCGGGAGATGATTCCTCCGCCACCGGCGGGTGAATCTGTGATTGAACAACGATACCGTCGCGCGCACTTCCCGCCACGCCGGCCGCTGCTGCGGATGCAAGTACCGCTTCGCGAATCTCGCCAATGCTGCTCATGGCAGCCGCCGCGGCGGCTTTCGCCAAGGCAGCTACAGCTTCGGCGCTCTCGGGCTGTGCTGACGCCTGCTCGGCCGCCTCGCACGCCACTGCTTCGGAGCTCACGACAGGTTGAGATTCGTAGGCTGCCGGCTCGATGGTGTTCTGAACTTCAGTAAACTGAGCCGTCGAGGCGCCTGATTCCCCCTGACCTTCAGCTTGAACGGGTTCCGGCATCGATCCTGAATCGGCTTGGCAATGCATTTCCCGGGACAACGACAGCGCGGATTCTCTTGCATCCAGTGCAACTTCTTCGGCGATCCACTTGGACGAGAACGAATTTGACTCTTGTGCGCGGGGAGCTTCTTCCCGGAGGTCCGCAGCCCAGTCCGCCAGGCCGGAGATCGGAGAATGGGGCTTGGCAGCCCGTTCCTCGGAAATTTCTGCTACCGGTGGTTCGCTGGGAACCTGCGCCGGGGGAAATTGTGAGCCCGACTCGGAGGGTTGCGGCACTGCCTGAGATTCCTCAACGAATGTGCCGACCGCCTCGATCTGAGGAGAAGGCTCGGTTGGGATGTTCTGTGTCGAGACCGTGTCTTGCGCAGCGGCCGGAACAGTTTGGGAATCCTCTTCAACTGCAGTAATTTCCTGCTGCTCGGTGGCTTCAGTCTCGCGTGCGGCGCGGATACGCGCCAGGGCATTTTCACGAGACTCGGCATCGTAGGGCCGACGCCGCGATTGCTCCCATGTTTCGAATGTGGACGCCGTAAACCGAGTGCCATCGTCCGGCGTTTCCTCGTGCCGCGAGGACTTTTCGAAGTCCACTCGGAACCTGGCCTTCTCGCGTTCCGCATCAACCTCACACTGGTTATATGCCTGATCTTGCTCTTCGACGGTCTCGGCGCTCGCTGCGACCGCAAACGGCGCTGGTTCGCTTACCTGCGGGGGAGAGGATTGGTTCTCGCCCACAAAACCATGTTCGGGTTCAACGGCGGGTTCCGGTTCGGAGGGTCTTTCAAGATTTGCGCCGGGGGTGGCTTCCGCCGGCAGAACGTTGCGCAAGGTGGAGGCTAGCTGCTCCGCTTCCGCCTCTTGCGAGGCCAGCTTCGCTTGCTTCACTCGAGATTTCGATTCGTTCCCGTTCTTTGATTTGCCTGTCTGTTCCGGCAACAACCCAACGATGCGCTTAATGGTGGCCAGCAGTTCCGTGGCTTCAAAAGGTTTGACGATGAACCCATCAGCGCGTACCCGGCTCGCATCACGCGCCTTAAAGGGCTCCAGTTTCCCCACTGTGAGCAGCACCGGTATGTCTGAAGTCTGGCGGGCTTCCTTGATTTTCTGGCAAACCTCCAGCCCCGTGTATCCCGGCATGTAGATGTCGAGGATGACCAGGTCGGGTTTGAGGTCCGGGATCTTCTTCAGCGCCGCCGAACCGTTGCTGACTGCCACCACGTCAAAGCCGGCATCGCTGAGGATCTTCTTCCCCATGTTCTGGGCGGTCACGCTATCGTCGGCCAGCAGGATCTTAAGAGACACAGGTGTCCTTTGCCTTAGGGGGGATCAAGGGAAAAATTACTGTGTTGCTGGTTGCAAGTCAATGAAAAGACGGGAACATGGCGTCACGGAAGGGAAAGACCTTCCGGGTTAGTGCAAGCAAGGGACTTAGGCCGTATTCGCTCGGTTTGCATGCCCAAATGCTTGCAGCACGTGGGCGGCGGGGGCCGGAAAGTGCCGGTTGGTACGGCATTCGGCCCCCACCGCGGAGGCGTGGCGAATGGTTATTTCTTTTGCGCCGTGGGTGGCAGCAACCCATTGAGCCGGAGGTACATAGCCGCCGTGCTGTAGTGGTCGGCCCAGTCCACAGGCAATTCGATCAGGGCGCCGGCCTTGGTGGACTTGCGGCCGCCGAATAAGGCGACCGGTTGACCCAGCTTGGAGTCATCCATTTTGGCCAGCGCGGCGGAGCAGGCATCGAATGACGCTTTCATGTCGGCAACCAGCTTCTCTTTGCTCTCGTTCTCCGATCCCTTTTTATTTTCGTCCTCTTTGGGTTCGGTATCGGAGAGTTTGGCGCAGAGGAAGCGATTGGCTCCTGTGATATGGCCGACCAGATGGGCGAAGGTCATCTGCTGTTCGGTCGGTTTGTAGCTGTACTTGTCGGCGGGCATCTCTTCCGCCGCCGCGATCAGGTTCTGCGACCGGCGTTCCATGATTTTCTTGACGGCATCGGTGACGGGATTCTTTTCATCCTGCGCCAGCGCGGTTAATGGCAGTGCAAGCAGAAACGCAAGGCAAAGCAGCTTTTTCATAAGCCCTCCACGGGGCACACAGGATAACAGTTCTCAGTTCTCAGTTGTCAGTTCTCAGTTTTCAGTTGGCAGTAGAACGCTGACTCCTGACTCCTGACTACTTGTTTACGCGAATAGCGCGGCAAGACCTGAGCCCACCAACTTATAGGCGAGGTACCACGCAATGATTACGGCGAAGGTGGTGGAGCGCTTCAGCTTGCTAATGGAAGAGTAGCCCATGGCCATGAGCACGATGGTCCACAGTACGAACACATCGACAGCCGACGCCATCCCATACAAAAAGTGATTCGTAGTGGGATCCATGAAGTAAGCCGGATTCGTAGCCACAGGGTTCTTGATATTGAACCCGTCCGGACTGACTCCTGCTGCCAAAGAAAGGACACCCAGAACCGAATACACCACGGTTGGAAGATTCGAATAGGTGACAACCGCGAGCGAGGTTTTGAACGAGATACTCGCGCCCGCACCGAAGTTGAAGCTGGCCACAAGGATTCCCGCGATGATGACGAACGCGATCAATCCAGTGATCGGAGAGGCATACAGCACCGCTTCGGTGATGTTTGCCCCACCTCGCAAACGGTTGGCACGCTGATCCTCGGGCACACGCTCCATCTGCGCTCGTGAACGAGGGCTCTTGGCAATTTCGTTACGAACCACCTGATCGAAGCCGACCTTGAACTGCACGGTGTACACGAAGAGCAACCCAAAGACTGAAATCAGCAGCCACGGAGCCCACCAGGAAGAATTCCGCCGCAAGTCTTCGAAGGTTTTTTTCGGAGCAATGAAGGCATTGATGATTCGTGCCGGTTCGGATAGCGGAGCACCGCCGGGAATTGAAGAAGCGCGGGTACCCATATTCAACGCGAATTGTAAACGACATGGCATCAGGGAATCACTGTGCCTCGACGAAGCAGGCGGAGTAAACTGTGGTTCTGCCCGAAGGAGTCCGAGAATGAAGCGCGTGATTTTCTGGTCCCTGTGTATTTCGGTTGTCGCCTTCCTGAAATTGTCAGGTGCCTCCCAGAGCACGACTGAAGCTCCCAAATTTACCAGCAAAACGGAGCTCGTGCTGGTGCCCACCGTAGTGACAGACAAGAGAGGGGAGCCGGTACACGGGCTCACGAAGGAAGAGGTCCAGATTTTTGAGGATAAGAAGGAGCAGAATATTAGTGTCTTTGAAGAGATCACCACATCGCAGGAGCGCCCCCAAAGCGCGCCGGCGCAGTCCCCCAATGAATTTACCAATCGGGTAACACCGAGCGGAACGGCTGCGCGGCGGCTGACGATCATTGCTTTCGACCTCATCAACACACCGACACTGCGCCAGGCCTCGGCGCGTAAACAGCTTCTCGAATTTCTGTCGGAGATGGCCAATTCCGGCGAGCCCGTCGCTGTGTATGCGATCACGCAGAAGGGCACTCAGGTAGTGACCGACTTCACTACAGACCCAAAGCTGCTCGCGTCAGTGTTGCAGAAGATGAAACTCGATCACGGGATGACCCATACGCAGAGCTTCGAAGGCAAGGCTCACACGACGCCTTTCGACACAGCGAATGACACTGGCGGCGGCATTCCGTCGGGCTCGATGAACATCACGGCAGCGAACGCTGGTGAAGGCGATAGAGCCATGGCGCTTCAGGCCGCGATGGAGAACTTCGTAGGCGAACTCGAGTTGAATATCGGGTCGGCGCAGACCCAACACGCGGTTCAGTACACGCTCGATGGGATGGAGCAGATTGCCCAAGCTTGTAGCGCGATCCCGGGACGTAAAGCATTGATCTGGGTAACCGGTGGGTTTCCCTTCGACGTTAATGCCGGCGACATGATGTACAACCCTATGCCCGCCAAGGGAATGTCTCCGGCGGGCCGTGCCGGATTGGATGAAGTACTGGGCTTGTATCTACGCTTATGGCGCACTCTGAATGACGCTCAGGTTGCCGTGTATCCGATCGATGTGCAAGGTGTGATGAATCCGGCATTGGCGGATCCAAGCTTTCGTAACCGCGACCCGCGGGTCGAGCCTCGAGCGCGCAGCTACATGCACCAGCAAACCAAGGATACTGACAGTACATTCGCCGAAGCCACAGGCGGCAAGGCTTTTTATGACAGCAGTGATTTGAAGAAGGGATTTGCCGAGGCCTTCAAGGATTCATCGAGTTATTACCTGATCGGCTATTACATCAAACCGGATCCGTCCAAGAAAATTCAATGGAGAGAGATTGCGGTAAAGTCGGCGCGCCACGATGTACAGATTCGGGCCCGTCGTGGGTATTTCTACAATCCGACGACAGCCGATCTGCATATCACACGTGATCACGATTTATCCGCCGGCCTTTACTCTCCCGTGGACTTCACTGCGATCTCGATGACAGTGCGCTGGAAAGGTACGGCTGCCGGCGCAGCCACCGGCAAGAATGAAACCACATTCGAGGTTGAACTCCCGGCGAACTTCGCACAGGTGGATGCGGACGACAACAACCACATGGTGTTTGACATTGTGGCACAAGCAAGAACCCCAGACGGACGACCGGTGGGCGAGATTTTCACCCGCACTTTGGACGCACACCTCAACCCAACGCAACTGGAGCAGGTACGCGAACGCGGCATGACGTATGCCAGCCAGCTTGAGTTGCCGGTCGGTCAATACATTGTCCGATTTGTGGTGCGCGACGGGTTGAACGGGCATATGGGCAGCCTGGCAGCACCGTTGAAGGTCCAATAAGAGACCCGGCTCATTGTTTTGTTAGCGCGATGATCTCAGGGTGGGACTCCGTGCGCGGTCCGGCGAAATTTCTCCGTTGGATATTGCATGCGGAATTGGTAAATGTGTATTGGGTCTCGCTCCACTCCGCGCTAAGACGGGCTTTCGCATCCGGCCGCAGCACCGGGCAGATGCTCGGATTTTGTGATTTCCACCGGCAGTGAGCGATGGCCCTGACCCGCACCGTGGCCCACTGCCCGGGCGCAAGCTGCAGCATGCTCCCGGCTTTCTCCTCCGAACCGTAGAGTACGGCTTCCCCTTCGAGCGAAGTTGTTCGCTTCGATTCGATGCCGGTCTCCACCTTCAGAGTGAAGCTGGCGGATTGATAGTCGATGCTGTCGGGAGACTGGTCCGCCAGAACTTCCTGAAAGCTAGGGGTCCAGGGAACCGTGACGTTCTTGTCGGAAACATTTTTCAGCCGCAGCGTGACCACGAACTCCGAGCCAATCGGAATCAGGCGCGAACTCAAATCCTCGATGGACAAGAGGAACCTGTCGCGCATCTTCGAAATCATGAGGCCGTCGTTGTTGGACACGCTGCCGTGGACGCAATTCGCGGCAGAAATATCGGTGTTTGCAGGTTCGGTGGGGCCTGAGGTCAGGTCGCGCAGGCCCGCTTGCTGGGCGTGGAGAATCGGTCCGAAAACGAGGACGCACACCAGTAATAGCAAGCGAATCAAAGGCCGGCTCCTGCCTGGACGCCGATTTCCGGAGTCGCCTGCAGCAAAGTCCTGGTGTACGGGTGATCGGGGTTCCCGGTGATCTTTTCGGTTGTGCCGACCTCGACAATCTTTCCGCGATGCATCACAGCAATCCGATTGGCAAGATACCGCACCACAGGCATGGAATGCGAGATGAACAGATAAGTCAGCCCAAACCGCCGCTGCAGATCGGCCAGCAGATTCACGATCTGGGCGCCCACGCTGACATCGAGGGCGGAGACCGGTTCATCGGCAACAATGAACCGCGGCTTCAAAGCCAGGGCGCGGGCAATCACAATGCGCTGCCGCTGGCCTCCGCTGAACTCGTGAGGAAAGCGGTCCAGGGCTGACTGGTCCAGTGCGACCGCCGCCAGTAATTCGGCGACCCGGTCGCGTCGCGCCTGCCGCGTCAGATTTTCATGAATGACGAGCGGCTCGCCGACGATGTCGCCGACGCGCATGCGTGGATCGAGCGATCCGAACGGATCCTGGAAAATAATCTGCATGTCGCGGCGCAAGCGGCGCATCTCCCCGCGCGACGCTTTCAGCACGTCATGACCATCAAAGCGCACACTGCCCGAGGTCGCTTCGATCAGCCGCAGCAACAGGCGCCCGAGCGTACTCTTTCCGGAGCCCGATTCTCCGACTAGACCCAGCGTCTCGCCAGCCTCGATGCGCAGCGATACGTCATCCACCGCAAGAACCTCGCGGCGAGAACTTCCTCCGAGGAGCGACTCCCCCAAGGAAAACGTCTTCACCAGGCTTTCCGCTTCGAGCAGGGCCACATAACGATGTTAACAACAAACGCGAACGGGGCGGATACTTCGCCGGATACCGCCCTCGACAATGATCGGATCACAGAAAGAGAAAAGGCTCCTCTTCCGATTCAGGATCAAGAGAGACGAGAAGCCTTTTGTCCGCGCGGGGAAACTTGTGTGGAGTGTTCTTAAGCTGCCGGGCGTAACTCCTGGGGATCTTGTTGAACGGAAAAAGCTAGCACGTTGCCGGTGGGGACTGCTTGAGACACTCGGGAGGTCCGCCAATTCCTGAACTGCCGCAACAATAGAATCAGGGCCATCAGGAACGCGAGCACGCGCGGATCCGGAACAAACGCGGCGATCAGGGACTCGCGCACGGCCTGAGCATCGGACGCGCTTCCAAACAGTACAAGACCCGGCGCGTCACCGGCACGCGCCATCTCCGGACCATTCCACCCGGCTCTCGCAGGAGCTAAATGAATGTCGGGCTGCTGCGGCTGGTTGATCAACTTCTTGACATCCGGCCGGATCGGCGTTGCCTCGGAGTGGGTGATGGCAAGAAACAGAAGAAACCCACAAAGGGCTCCTATTACTGCCACAATCCGTCTCAGCAATCGCTTACCGCTCATAACAGCCTTAGATGCAACTTCAACAGCCGGGTGGTATGCCGGAAAACTGTGCTGGAGCAGCTACTTAGCCGGATGGCCGGGCGGCAAGCCCTCTCTGTGCGTGATAAAATCGACAAAATCCTGTTCACCTGGACCCTTACTTGATCGAACTGGCGCCATCCATACTGTCCGCCGATTTTGCTCATCTCGCCGATCAGGTGCGGGATGTGACTGCGGGGGGTGCCTCGGTCATTCACGTGGACGTGATGGATGGACACTTTGTCCCGAACATCACGATTGGTCCTCCAGTAGTTGCTTCGCTGCGAAAAGCAACCGAGCTGCCGCTGGATTGTCATCTGATGATTGAGAATCCCGACCAGTACATAGCAGACTTCGTGCAAGCCGGGGCGGACTGGATTTCAGTTCATCAGGAGGCCTGCAGGCACCTGAATCGCAGCCTGCACCTCATTCGTAGTCACGGGGCGCAAGCCGGAGTGGTCATCAATCCCGCCACGCCGGTCGAGAGCCTCAGCGAGGTACTGGACATCGTGGATTACGTGCTGGTGATGTCGGTGAATCCCGGTTTTGGCGGACAAAAATTCTTGCCCGGTGCGGTAAATAAAATTCGGCGTCTGGCGGAGTGGCGTCAGCGCGAGGGGCTGAAGTTCAGGATCGAGGTGGACGGGGGCATCGGGCTCGACACCGTCACTGAGGTCGTGAGGGCGGGGGCAGAGATTCTGGTGGCGGGAAACGCGATTTTCGGCGCGGGCGATCCAAAGAGCAATGCGCAAAAATTGCTGAAGACGGCCATGGAAGCCACTTTGCAGAAGGTGTAATTCGGGCGCCACGGGCAGCTTTGTGACGTCCTGTAGCTGGGCGAAGCGCTTGCGCCAAGCCATTTTCAATCTCCGAGGGTGGGTAATGCTTCGTCGTGGACTCATTTCCGTATCTTTGGCTGTGCTGCTGGCGGCCACCATTTCCTGCACCAACAAGAAAGTCCAGAACCCGCTTTCCAACGTGGGCTCCAAGCAGCCGGACAAAGTGCTGTTCGATCGCGCCTTGGATGCGCTCAAGCACAACCACTACGACGTGGCGCGAATCACGCTGCAGACTCTGATCAACACCTATCCCGATTCAGAGTACATTGCCCGCGCCAAGCTGGCGGTCGGCGATTCCTGGTACGCGGAAGGCGGCACCGCGGCGATGACGCAGGCGGAAATCGAGTACAAGGATTTCATCACCTTCTTCCCCAACATGCCGGAAGCGGCCGAGGCCCAACTCAAGATCGCGAACATCCACTTCGCGGAAATGGAGAAGCCGGACCGCGATTTCACCCACGCGGAACGCGCCGAAGAGGAATATCGCCAGCTGATTCTGCAGTTCCCGGACAGCAAACTGATCCCGGAGGCGAAAGAAAAGCTGCGGGAAGTCCAGGAAGTTTTAGCGGAACGTGAATTCGGGATCGGGCGTTTTTATTACTTGCGGAAGTCCTGGCCGGCGGCAATCGCGCGCCTGAAATCGCTGTCCGAGCGCTATCCCCTTTACAGCGGGGCCGACGAAACGCTCTACATGCTGGGTGACTGCTATGAGACGGAGATTGCGAATGTCCGCAGCCAGCCGCAGATTCCGGAAGCGATGAAAGGGAAACTGATCAAGGACTTCACCGACGATGCGGCGGCAGCGTATTCACGGATTCTGACGCGCTATCCGGCGACCGACCGGGTGGAGGACGCGAAGCGCAGGCTGGAAGCCCTTCACCGACCCGTGCCCCAACCGACCCAGGAAGCGCTCGCACAGAGCAAGGCGGAAGAGGAAAGCCGGCAGGAAACCAGCCGCTTCGGGCGCATCCGAGGGAGCTTTCACAAGAATCCGGACGTAAGCGAAGCGGCGCGCGTGGGCGAACCGACGCTGGTTGATCCTAAACCGGTCAGCGCGACCCAGGTCCTGCAGGAAGCGACGAACGCCATGAAGTCGGCGCTGCCCCCTGCTGCCGGCGAGAGCAACAAGGCCTCGGTTGACGTAATTAACAACGGAACACCGGGACCAAACCAGCCAGTGCCGCGCTCCGATGCTCCAGCGAATACCGGCGATGGTTCGAATGGCACAGGGCCGGCCCCTGCAGCGACTAGTCCTGCCGCGACTGCTTCCGATTCATCCTCGGGGAGCACTGGCATCGAGGAGTTGAAACCGGAGAAGGCGGCAGCAGCGCCGGCGCAAGGCGCGGCGCAAGGCACCGACACTGCCGCTGCTTCAGACACGCAGTCGGATTCGGCACAGCCGGCGCCCGCCCCCCCTCAGTTGAACGAGGCGGCCTCCGGCAGCACCTCGGCAACCGCCAGTTCGGGATCGACGGATCAGCCCACACAAGCCTCGAACGATAGTACGTCCAAGAAGAAAAAGAAGAAGGGCTTGGGCAAGCTGAACCCGTTCTAAGGAGTTCCGCGGCGCAGCTCTACTTGATCTGGATAAGCTCGCCGGGTTGGGGAGCGACTGGCCAGGAACGTTGTGGCGCCCGCCACATGTCAAGGTAGGACACCTGGTGCACGCAGGAGACTGTGCAGTGCGGCGCGCAAGATTTCTCGGTCAGATATTCCCGCCGAATATCTTCCACGGTATAGAGTTCGAGCGGCTTGGCAGGATAACCGCGCTGCTGTGAGCAATAGTGCACCAGGCCGTTTTCGCAGATGTAGAGGTAACGCGCACCCGCGCGGCATCGCCATTCATTCGGCCGGCCATGCGCTATGTTGTCCTGAAAATAATTGATGCGCGCGTAGCTCGACTTCTCCATCGACTTCATGAACTGGTAAACCTTGCGCTCTTCTTCCTTGAGCGGCTGCAACTGGCCGTCCCCGTCATGAATAATTCCGACGGTCGAAGTAAATCCCAGCTCAACCGTGCGCCGCCCGACTTCCATGGCATCCTGCGGATTGCGAATGCCGCCGCCGACCACCGAGTTGATGTTCACGTGAAATTCCGCGAATTCAGCCAGCAACTGCAGCTTTTTGTCGAGCACCTTCAGGCTCTTCTTGGAAATATCGTCAGGCTGCACGTTGTCGATGCTGATCTGCAGGTGCTCCAGTCCGGCGCGGTTCAGCGCCTTGATGCGGTCCGCGGTAAGAAGATATCCATTGGTGATCAGACCCGCGAGAATGCCATGGCTGCGAACGCGGCGAATGATGTCGTCGAGCTGCGGATGAAGCAGGGGCTCGCCGCCACTAATGCAGATGATGGTCGTTCCCAGGCCGGCCAGATGGTCGATACGCGCAAACATGGTCTCCAGGGGCACAGGCTGGGAAACCGCGTCATATTCATTGCAGTACTTGCAGGCAAGATTGCAACGGCGAATGGGAATAATATGCGCCAGGACGGGGTGATCCTTGGACACCAGCCCCCTGGCGATCATCCGCAACTCGCGCGAAAGGCGATGCACCCGCTTCCATTTTCGTGTTAGCGACAGCCGGCGGCTCGGACGCACATTTGCCATTCTGTCTAGTTAATCACAAACCGCC
>Ga0070741_10003834_pt1 | contig 36193 bp, 22 predicted proteins | sample Coa_R1_4_FD_66440 | JGI IMG/M metagenome (GOLD analysis project Ga0070741, IMG submission 66440) | Surface soil microbial communities from Centralia Pennsylvania, which are recovering from an underground coalmine fire - Coalmine... | ecosystem: Environmental > Terrestrial > Soil > Unclassified ... | reverse complement strand
CTTCGGCTTGATGCTGTTCGCGTTCCTCGTCGGCACCGGCCTCGGCGGCGCGTGGAGCGCGCGCGGACGTCTCGGGCGCGCCGGCGCGGGCGCGCTGGTCGCGCTGCAGCTCGCCGCCTCCGCCGTGATCCTGATGACGCTGCCGCTGTGGGATCGCGTGCCGTCGGTGTTCGTGGTGCTCGGCCGGCTCGAGCCCGGCTTCGCGCTCACCGAGGCGGTGCGGCTCGCGTGCGCGCTCGCGCTCCTGCTGCCGCCGACGGTGCTGCTGGGCGCGGCCTTCCCACTCTTGTTCCGGCTCGGGCAGCGCGCGGGCGAAGCGCCCAAGCGCGTGGCGCGCGTCTATGCGCTCGACACCGTCGGCGCGGTGGCCGGCGCCCTGGGCGCGAGCTTCGTGCTGCTGCCGCTCGCCGGCGCGCGCGCGGCGCTGATCGTGCTGGCGCTGGCGTCGGCCGCGCTCGCCGCCGTCTACGCCTCGTCGCTGCCGCCGTCCGCGCGCCGCCGCGCCTGGGCCGCCGCGCTGTGCGTGCCGCTCGCCGGCGCGATCGTGCCGCGCTGGAACCTGGCGCGCCTCGCCTCCGGCTCGAACGCGTACCTGCAAGAGGGCTTTCGCGACTACGACCGCCTGCTGTTCGCCGACGAGGACGCCGCCACCGGCCTGGTCACCGTCGTCGAGAAGGCCGGCACGCGCACGCTGCTCACCAACGGCAAGTTCGAAGGCAACGACGGCTTCGAGGTGCGCGATCAATATCTGTTCTCGCTCCTGCCGCTCCTGTTCGTGCACCGCTACGACGCCGCGCTCAACATCGGCGTCGGCACCGGCGCCACCTTGCGCGTGATGGCGGCGTTCCCCTTCCGCCGCCTCGAGGCGGTCGACCTGTCGCGCGCGATCCTCGCGGCGGCGCGCCGCTGGTTTCAGCGCATCAACGGCGGCGTGCTCGACGGCGCGCGCGCCGAGATCCTGGTCGACGACGGGCGCAACCGCCTGCTCACCACGCGCCTGCGCTACGACTTGATCAGCGTCGAGCTGTCGTCGATCTGGCTGAGCGGCACCGGCGAGCTCTACAACCGCGAGTTCTACGAGTTGGCGCGCGCGCGCCTCGCGCCGGGCGGCGTCTTGCAGCAGTGGGTGCAGCTGCACCACATCTCGCGGCGCGATCTCGCGAGCGTGCTCTACACGCTGCGCAGCGTGTTCCCGCACGTGACGCTGTGGGTGAGCGGCCACCAGGGCGTGCTGGTGGCGTCGGTCGAGCCGCTCACCGTCGAGCCGCGCGCGCTCGCCGAGCTGCCGGGCGGCGCGCTCGGCGAAGTCACGCGATCGTGCGGCCTGCTCGATCCGCTGTCGGCGCTCGGCCACCTGTACCTCGACACCGACGACGTCGATCGGCTGACCGCCGACGTGGCCGCCGCCGAGCGCGTCGCGCCCGCCGAGCTCACCTCCACCGACGACAGCTCGCGGCTCGAATACTCCACGCCGCGCGGCAACCTGCTGGCGCGCGCGTTCGCCGACAACCTCCAGCTCGTGCGGCGCTACGCGATGACGCGCCTCGCGCCGCTGCTCGACGGCGCCGATCCGTCGCTGCGCGAGCTGGCGCAGGCGTACGCGGCGCACGAGCGCGGCTGGGACGATCTCGCGCGCGAGCACGCGCGCAAGGCGGGCGCGGGGCTCGACGGTGCGCGCCACGCGCCGCTGCGCCGCGCGCTGGGGCTCGATTGAGGCGCGCCGCGCGCGACGCGCTCGCCGGTTTCGCCGCCGGCGCGTTGCTCGGCGCCGTGGGCCACTTCGCCGCGCTGGTCGCCGGCGCCGAGGGCGCGCCGCACGACGAGGCCTCGCGCCGCGTCTCGGTCGAGCTGGCGCGGCTGGCCGGCGCGAGCATGCGCTTCGCCGTCGAGCTGGCGCTGGCAGTGATGCTGGCGAGCGGCCTCGCGGGCGCGGCGGCGGCGCTGCTCGTGCGCTGGGCAGCGCCGCGGTTTCGCCGCGGGCGATTCGCGGTCGTGGCGGCGGCGACGGCGGCGGCGCTGGCGGCGGCGGTCCTGCGCGCGTTCTTGCGCCAGCCGGCGCTGCTCGAGCCGTCGCTCGGCGGCGCCCACGGCACGCTCGCACCGCTGCTCGCCCGCGCCGCCGCGCACGTCGGCCCCGCCGGCCTCGACGCCGCCGCGGGCGCGATCGTCGCCACGCTGCTCGCCGCCGGCGCCTTCGCGCGCATCCGCATCCGCAACCTCGAGCACCAACGCAACAACGAACGCGAGCGCGACGCAGAACGCCAGCGCGACGTAGAACGCGAGCGCGACGCAGAACGCGAGCGCGACGTAGAACGCGAGCGCGACGCAGAACGCGAGCGCGCCATAGAACGCGAGCGCGACGCAGAACGCGAGCGCGCCATAGAACGCGAGCGCGACGTAGAACGCGAGCGCGACGCAGAACGCGAGCGCGACGTAGAACGCGAGCGCGACGTAGAACGCGAGCGCGACGCAGAACGCGGGCGCGACGCAGAGCGCGAGCGCGACGCAGAACGCGAGCACGACGCAGAACGCGGGCGTGACGCAGAACGCGAGCGCGACGTAGAACGCGAGCGCGACGCAGAACGCGAGCGCGACGTAGAACGCGAACCTGAACCCGCGCGAGCGCGGGACGGCAAGCGCAAGGCGGCACGCGAGCGCGGGACGTGGGCGAGCTGGATCGGCGCGGCGCGCGGGTTGGTGCGCCGCCGCCGTGCGCTCGTGATCGCTGCCGCCGTCGCCCTCCTGCTCGCCGGCGCGCTCGCCCTCCGCCCGCGCCACCGCCGCGCGCCGCGCCTCCTGATCCTCGCCGCCGACTCGCTGCGCCCCGATCGCTTCGACGAGCGCACCGCCCCCAACCTGCTCGCCCTCGCCCGCCGCGGCGTCTCGTTCGACGCCGCCCTCAGCCCGATCGCGCGCACCACGCCGTCGTGGATCTCGATCCTCACCGGCCTCTACCCGCACTCGCACGGCGTACGCGACATGTTCCCGCGGCGCGAGCTGCGCCCCGCGTGGCTCGACTACCTGCCGCGCCGCCTGCGCGACGCCGGCTTCCGCACCGCGCTGGTCACCGACTACGCCGGCGATTTCTTCCCGCTGTTCGACGTCGGCTTCGAGCGCGCGCGCGTGCCGCCGACGCTGACGCTGCCGCTGGTCTTCCAGCGCGAGGTGGTCAGCCGCTCGCCGCTCGCGCTCGCGCTGCTCAACCACGCGCCCGGCCGCGCGCTGTTTCCGGTCTTGCGCTACCTCATGACCAACTCCGATCCCGAGCGGCTCGCCGACGAAGCGCTCGACGAGCTCGACGCGCGCGACGATCGCCCGGCGGCGCTCTTCGTCTTCTTCTCGACGACGCACGTGCCGTTCGCCGCGCCCGCGCCCTGGTTTCGCCGCTTCGCTTCGCCGTCGTACGGCGGCGCGCACCGCTACGCCTACGACGTGCAGCGGCTCGCCGACGTCACCGCCTCCGATCGCGGGCTGCCCGACGCCGACGTGGCGCAGCTGCGCGCGCTCTACGACGGCGCGCTGGCCGCCGTCGACGCCGCGGCCGCGCGGCTGATCGCGCGCGCCGACGGCGACACGCTGATCGTGCTGCTCTCCGATCACGGCGAGAACCTGTTCGAGCCCGGCACCACCACGCACCACGGCAAGTGGTTCAAGGGCGGCGACGAATCGATCCGCGTGCCGCTGGTGTTCGCCGGCGCCGGCGTGCCGCGCGGCGTGCGCGTGGCCGAGCCGGTGAGCCTGGTCGACGTCGCGCCGACGGTGAGCGAGCTCGCGCGCCTGCCGCCCGCGCGCGCCGACGGCCGCTCGCTCGTGCCCGCATTCTCCGGCGCGCTCGCGCCGCGCGACGTGTTCGTCGAGACCGGCCTGTGGCTGAGCGGGCCCGCCACCGACGACGGCGTGCGCTATCCCGCGCTCCCCGAGCTGCTCGAGGCCGACGCGCGCGACGGCTTTCAGCTGGTGCTCAAGCCGCGCTTCGAGGACGTGACCGTCGAGGCCAAGCACCGCCTGTTGCGCCGCGGCGCGCTCGAGCTGGTCTACGTTCCGACGGTGAACGGCGTGCGCTGGCAGCTGTTCGACGACGCGGCCGATCCGCACCATGCGCGCGATCTCGACGGCGCGCACGCGGAAGAGCCGGCGCTCCAGCGCGCGCTGCTCAAGTTCCTCGAGCGCGATCCCGAGCGCGAGCTGGACGCGCGCGATCACCTGATCCGGAGAGTCGATTGAGGCGCCTGCTCGCGCTCGCGTTCGCGTTCGCGCTCGTCGCCGGTTGCGGCGCGCGATCGCCGTCGCCCGGCGCGGCGCCGCGCGAATTGCCGCCGGTGTGGCGGCTCGCGGAGCATCTCGCCGAGGCGCGCGCCGTCGAGCAGCACCGCGAGTGGATCGAGCCCGAGCCACTGCGCCTGCAGCCGGGCAGCCTGGCCGCGCCGCCGGGCTTTCGCCTCGCGCCCGTCGAGAATTCGGGCGGCGCGCCGGTGGTCGCGCGCTTCGTGGCCGATCGCCCGTCGCCGCTCAGCGCGCGCATCGAGGTTCCGATCGAAGGCGGCGGCGCCGGCGCGGGCGCGGACGCGCGCGATTGGGAGATCCGCGCGCTGGTGCGCGATCCGTGGCGGCGCGCGCGGCTGCTCGTCGAGCACGCGCCGACGCCCGAGCTGCCGTCGGCCGGCTGGGAGCACGCCACCGACGAGCGCTCAGGCGACCGCGTCCGCTTCGACTGGCGCGCGCAGACGCGGCCGGGACAGCGCGCGCTCACGCTGCTCGTCGAATCGCCGGCGGCGAGCGACCTCACCGTCGAGCGCTTGACCGTGCGCGAGGCGGGCGCGCGCGATCCGTCGATCGTCGAGAGCGCCGCGGCGGCGGGCCTGCACGGCCTGGTCGAGCGCCCGGTCGAAGGCGCGCGCTCGGTCGGCCCGCGCGGCGTGCGGCGCGTCGAGCCGTCGCTGCTGGCGGCGGGCGACGGGCGCTACGAGTGGACGCTGGCGCCCGGCGCCCGCGCGCTCGCGCTCGACACCGCCGTGGTGCCGCGCGGCGCCGGCGGCGCGCCGACCGAATTGCGCGTCGAGATCGAGCGCGCCGGCGCGTGGCAGACGGTCTTCTCGACGGTGCGCGGCGCGCCCGGCGACGGCGGCGGCTGGCGCCCGGCGCGCGTGGCCCTCCCCGACGGCGCGCGCGCGCTGCGCCTCGCCACCCGCTCGACCGCGCCCGGCCGCGCGCAGGTCGTGGCGTGGGGCAACCCGACGCTGCTCGGCGCGCCGCCCGCCGCGCGCCCGCCCAACGTCCTCCTGATCACGCTCGACGCCGTGCGCGCCGATCACCTGAGCGCCTACGGCTACGCCCGCCCGACGTCGCGCTTCATCGCCGGCCTGGCGTCGCGCGGCGCCCGCTTCGACGACGTCACCGCGCAGCGCGGCCACACGTGGGCCTCGACCACGTCGCTGGTGAGCGGCCTCTTCCCGCAGACGAGCGGCGTGATCGCGCGCGGCGCCCGCTCGTACCCCGGCACCGGCGGCGCGGTCGCCGACTTCGCGCGCGCCGGCTACCTCACCGCGCGCATCGGCAGCCCCGATCTACCGCGCGGCCAGATCCCCGGCTTCGATCGCGCCGAGATCGCCGACTTCGATATCGATGTCCTCTCGCAACTCGAGGCGCTGGCGGCGCGCGGCTCGTCCGACGGCCGCCCGCTGTTCGTCTGGCTGCACCTCGCCAACGCGCACTATCCGTGGCGCGTCGCCGACGAGTTCAACCGCTTCGATCCCGGCTACACCGGCCGCTTCGCCTCCGGCCTCTCGCGCGACGAGTTCCACGCGCTGGTCTCCGCGCCGTCGCTCGACGAGCGCGAGCGCAACCACTTGGTCGCGCTGTACGACGGCGCCATCCTGCAGATGGACGTGCGGCTCGGCCAGGCCCTCGCCCGCCTCGACGACGCCGGCTTCTTCGCCGACTCGATCGTCGCCGTCACCGCCGACCACGGCACGCACCTCGGCGAGCACGGCGTCTGGTTCCTCCACTCGACGCCGTGGCGCGCGTCGCTCGCGGTGCCGCTCATCATCGTCGCGCCCGGCCGCGTGCCGCCCGGCCAGGTCATCGGCGCCGATCGCGGCCGCGTGCTGCTGGTCGATCTCGGCGCCACGCTGCTCGAGCTCGCCGGCGCCGAGGCCGGCCCGCTCGACGGCGTCTCGCTCCGCCCGCTCCTCACGGGAGCGGCCGCGCGCCTGCCCGCGCGCACCACCGTCACCCGCTTTCAGCCGGCGTCTTATGTCATGGTTGAAAACGATCGCTATGAGCTGTTCTGGAATCCCGCCCGCGAGCCGCTGGCCTGGCCCGGCGAGCTCGCGCGCACCGACCCGCTGCCGGCGCTCGGCCTGTGGGATCGCGCGCGCGATCCGCGCGAGGAGCGCGATCTCTCGTCGGAGGAGCCGCTCATCGCCGGCGCGCTGCGCGCCGAGGCCGAGGCGGAGGCCCCCGGCGCCGCGCCGCCGCTCTCCACTGAAGCGCGTCAATTATTGAAGCAGGCGGGATATGCCGATGACGATTGAACCGAACGTGTTACTTCTTCTTGGTCCGCTTTGCAGCCACCGGTTTAGCGGAATGCAGCGCCCGATATTTTTCTTTATCCGCTTTGGAGAGGTCCTTGTGCTCGGATGCGCAAAACATTCCAAACCGCGGCGCCGCCAGATTCTTGCACCCCGGATAATAACAAAGCACGCGCGCCCGCTTTCCGCCTCGACGGCCGGCCTTGCGAGCGGGTTTTCCCGGTCCCTGAGTCTTTACCGCAGCGGCATGCGCGCTGATGAAACTCGACAGCGCACCGGAGAGCTGTTTTGCAAATTGCTCGACGATTCCGCTAATGACTGCATCGCTTTTCCGAGGTCTCGCCATGCCGGCAGCCTAAACCACATTGCCGGCAAATTGCGAGTTTTATCTTTGACAAACTCCAATAACCAGACAGGTGTACTTCAATGATCCCTTGGTTCGAAAGCCCGCAATTGCCGCTCGGTCCGGTGACGATCCACATGTTCGGCGTGCTGGTGGCGACGGGAATTCTCGTCGGTGCGCGCCTGACGATCCGCCGCGGCCGCCAGCTCGGATTGGAGCCCGAGTCGGTTTCGTCCATGATCACCACGACGCTGGTTTGCGGTTTTTTGTTTGCCCATTTCTTCGACGTGTTCGCATATCAAACCGGTGGACCGCACCCGACGTTTTGGCAAATCATCAATCCGCTGGGCGGTATTTCTTCATTCGGCGGATTCATCGGCGCCGTCGGTGGATTGATTTATTGGTGCAAACGTAATCACAAACCAATCATGCCTTACGCCGATTCACTCGGTTATGGATTGGCGGCGGGATGGCTGTTCGGAAGGCTCGGTTGTTTCAGCGCGCACGATCATCCGGGATTCAAAACGACGTTCTTCTTATCGGTCGATTACAAATATCTCGGCGGCGCGCGCCACGACCTCGGGCTCGACGAGGCGCTGTGGGCCCTCGGCATGACGCTCCTGTTCCTGTGGCTCGGGCGCAAGCCGCGCCCGCTCGGCATCTACGTGTCGCTCTTGTCGCTGTGCTACGGGCCGGTGCGCTTCTTCCTCGACTTCCTGCGCGCCACCGACCTGCCGGGCGCCGACCCGCGCTACTTCGGGCTGACGCCGGCGCAGTACGGCGCGGTGGCCTGCTTCGGCGCCGGGATCGCGCTCAGCGCGTGGACCTGGCGGCACCGAAAAGGCTTGCACGCGCCCGCCGGTATCGTCTAGATTCCGCTCCGCTCCGACGGTGAAATCAGCCGATGTAGCTCAGTGGTAGAGCAACGGTTTCGTAAACCGTAGGTCTCGGGTTCAAATCCCGACATCGGCTCCAGGACGCTTGCGGCAAATCGCCGCACCCCGCTTTACGGGATGGTGATGACCAGCTTGGTCGGGTCATCGGTGACCGGCTGGCCGTTGGTGCGGCGCACGGTGGCGCTCACCGGCAGCTTCGAGAACACCAGGTGGATCTTGTTGCCCGACTGCGGGCCGGCGCACGAGCCGACCGGGTCGCCCGGCTTGCACGCCGCCGGGTTGGTGCCCGCCGCCGGCGAGTTGTTGATGTCGATGGCGAACTTCGACGCGAAGCCGGTGACGAGGCCGCCCGGCGCCGCTTCGATCGGCCGCAGCACGGTGATGTTCTGCCCCGGCGGCGGATTGCCCTGGCTGAAGCACTGCATCGCCCCGTTCGACGACCACTCGCCGACGTAGTTGGCCGGATCGCCGTTGTCGAGGTTGACGCCCTCGTAGAACGCCACGCAGTCGATCGGGTTCGAGTTCTGCCCGCCGAGGCCGATCGCCTCGTTGAGCGTGAAGGTCACGGTGACGATGCCGCCGCCGCTCACGGTCTTGGTGACGCTGGTGGTGTTCACCGTCGGCGTCACGCCGCTCGCCTGCTGCACGAAGAACGGCGCCACCGAGTTGTACTCGTTGAGCTGCTGGCCCGAGTTGGGCGCGTTGAGCGCCGAGTCGACGTGGATGAGCACGTTGTAGCGCGCGCCGGCGACCAGCGCCTGGTTGGGCGTGAGCTGCAGCAGGTTGGTGGTGACGGTGGCCATCGGCTGCGCCTGCGCCTGCGTCACGCCGTCCTCGTTGTAGAACACCACGCGCACCGTGTTCGGGTTGATCGCCTGGTTGAACTCGACGAACAGCGGACCGTTCGGCGGCACCTGCAGCGTCTGCGTCAGGTTGTTCGAGACGTAGGCGAGGTTGCTGGCGATGACCGATAGCTGCGTGTGCGGCCCGGCGAGCAGGATCGTCGGCGCCTCGGGGTTGCCGCCGCTGAAGCTGAGGTTCGACAGGTCGAACGACTGCGAGACGCCGAGGAACGAGTACGCCTCGGCGCCGTTGATCTTGGTCGGCGGAACGTCGACGATGAAGGTGGTGTCGACGATTCCCACGACGGTGGCGTACTCGGGCAGGCCGCTGAACTGCACCAGGCCGTCGGGGCCGCTGGTGACCTCGAAGTTCTGCTGGCCGACGCCGAACGGGTTGCCGCCGGTGAAGTCGACGTAGCTCGCGCGCTGCGTGCGGCCGGTGACCTTGACCATCGGCACCGGCCCGCCGGTCTCGTCGACCAGGCGCACGTTGAACGTGGCGTCGGCCTTGATGAGGCCGATCGGCCCGATGGTCTGCACCGGGTTCTTGACCGGCAGCGCGCTGCCGTTGAACAGCGACGACTGGAACTGCGCCGACGTGTAGCCCATCAGCGACGCGTTGAAGACGAAGTTTCCGACGGGCACCTTGGGAATCAGGAACGTGCCGTCGGTCTGCGTCGTCGCGGTGAGCGTGAGCCCGCCGGTGATGATCTTGATGTTGACGCCCGCGAGCGGCATCTGATCGTTGGCGGTGAGGATCAATCCGCCGACGGTGCCGGTGGGGTTGTCGTTGGTGACCGCCACGGTCGAGTCGTTGCAGCCGACCGCGATCGCCGCCGCCGCCAGGAGAGCCGAAATCGAGATCGTACGCATGCGTCCCCTCTCTCGTTTAAGCATCATTAGAAGCGCGAAGCCGCAGCTCCGAGGATGATCGTGTTGTCGACCGCCTGCTGGTGGTGCTCGTGCGCCACCGTCACGCCGACGACGGTGGCGATGATCGCCGCGCCCGCGACGCCGCCGGCCACGTACCAGAAGATCTTGTTGTGCGCGAGCCGTCCCATGCGCTCGCGAAGGTGCTGCGCCCAGAGCGACGGCTTCTTCTCCGGCTTGGGCACGATCGGCGGCACCCAGACACCGTCGAGGCGGATGCCGGTGGTCAGCTCCTTGGTGAGATCGCGCGACGCGTCCGGCACCGCGGCGTCGGGCACCAGGCGCTCGCCCTTCTTGATCACGCGGTCGGGACGCGTGTCGTAGAGATACGCGGACAGCGACATCATCACCGAGCCGTCGGGCTGCTCGCGCTTGCCGAAGCGCAAGAGCAGGATCATCTCGGCGGGCAGCGCCTTGACCGACTCGCGCAGCTGCGACGGCAGGCGCGGCTCGTCGAGGTGCAGGCGCGCGCGGTTGATGCCGGCGAGCGGATTGTTGGTGTGGCGCTCGAGGCCCTGCATCGCCGCGGTGGTCTCGCCGCCGCCGTTGGTCTCGACGATCTTGGTGATCGACGCGTAGCCGCGGTGGCGGTAGCTGACCAGGTTCGGGCCGGGCGGCGCCTCCGCCTCGATCGGCGTCACCTTGGGCAGCTTGACGCCGTTGAGCCACACCTCGGCTCCGGGCGGATCGCTGTCGATGGTGAGCTTGCCGTTGCCGAGCGTCGAGAACAGCAGCTTGGCCTCGTTCACCGTCTTCTTCATCTGCGGCGGGAACGTCTTCGGATTGAACGTGGTCGTCGGGTCGAGCACCCAGACGTAGCGGAGCGCGTCGCGCGAGCCGTCGTTGTCGCCGTCGAAGAAGCGCGTCTTCGACAGGCGGATGTACGCGTCGCGCAGCGGCGCGGTGCCGCCGCCGCGCTCGGCGAGCTGCGGCAGGAACTTGGTGTACGTGTCGATCGCGCTCTGCAGGAGCTTCTTGGCCTTCTCGAGATCCATCTCGCCGAACGCTTGATCGGCGTCGACCACCGCGATGTCCGCCTCGCCGAGCAGGCGCGGCACGTCGTCGGTCGGCTCGAGCAGGCTGACGAACGGCTTGTAGTTGAAGCGCGCGTCGGCGCCGAGCACCTCGCCGATCGCCTTCTCGGCGTTCTCGGCCTTCTCGGCGGTCGTCTCCTCTTCGTAGGCGTGCGCGGTGATGCGCGGCCCCGTCGACGCCGCGGGCGCGGCCTGCTCGGTGGACGGCTTCTCGTGCTCGGGAGCCGCCGGCGCCGCGGGCGTTTCTTGCGCGCGCGCGGCCGACGCGAGCCCCAACGCCAGCAGCACCCCGGTCGCTCCCCCCATACGCCGGATAAGGAACATGCGGGCGCAATCGTATCGCGTTCAAATTGTGCGCGTCAACCTTTGAAATGAACCGAAATGAAGCGCTTTCGCGATCGGCCGCATCCCAATCGAATGAACGCCCGATTCAACGTCGGTTGATTTGTGGCACCTCGGACTCTATTCTGAAAAGATCGATGTCGATGCCGAACGGTGTTGGGAATGGCGGCGGGGCGATGCGCGAGCAGATCGAAGGCGCGCTGGCGCGCTTGCGCTCGTGCCTCCAGCTCGACGGCGGCGACGTGCAGCTGCTCGGCATCTCCGATGACGGCGTGGTGCGCGTGGCGCTGGTCGGCGCGTGCGCCGGCTGTCCGATGTCGCGGCTGATCCTTCAGCTCGGCATCGAGAACAGCTTGAAGTCGATTCCGGAAGTGAAGCGGGTGGAGACGGTGGATCAGCGCGTGGAGATGAAGCGCGCCGAGTGACGTTCGCTAGAGCTGCATGTCGCCGAGCGGATCGTCGCCCGTCTTCTTCTTGCTCTTCTTCTTGTTGGCGTCGCTCGCGTTGTTGTCGGGCGGCGCGGCCGAGCCGCCCTGGTTCGTGCGCTGCGTCTTGCGCCCGACGATGTCGTCGACGATGTCGGCGTTGGGATCGCCCTTGACCTGCTCGGGCGCGGTCACCGCGTCGATGATGGCGTTGCGGCTCGACTGCTTCGGGTTGTGCTCCTGCCGTCCGCGCTCGATCTGCGCGATCACGCTCGTCTGCTGAAGCTTCAAACAGAAGTTGCCGTAGAACCCCGACTGGTCGATCGCCCACAGCGTGAAATCACCCGACGGCGGCCACTCGAGGTGATCGAGCGTCACGTCGTCTTTCGTGCGCAGCGTCGCCATCTTCATCTCCGCCGGGCCGTAGCGGTTCTGGATCAGCTTGGCGAAGTCGTCGAAGCTCTTGCCCTGAAACACCGGGTGCTCGGCGTTGAACGCGATGTACTGCTTGTAGAGCTTGTCGTTCCAGAAGAACAAAAAGCGCCGCTGATCTTTTTCCCACAGCACCATCATCGACTCGTCGTTGCGCTGCGCGAACTCCTTGTCGATGATCGAGGTGTCCCAGCCGGTCTTCTTGCCGTCGAACTTGACCAGCGAGTCCTTGACCGCCTTGACCTCCTCGTTCTCTTTCTGGCGCAGCTGATCCTGGCGATAGACGTCGATCTCTTTTTTGATCAGCTCGGCGTACCGGGCGTGAATGTCCTCGGTGATGGGCTTGAGCACGTCGTCGGGCGTCATGCCCCACTTGAACTTGCCCATCAGCTCGCTGATGGCGCGCGCGCTGGGCGCCTGGCCCTTCGCCTTGGCGGCGGCTTTGCCTTTGCCGAGCGCGGGCGCGGCCGCGAAGGCCAGGGCGAAGAGCGCGAGCAGAGCGAACACACGGCGCATTGGATCCTCCGTCGGAGTTGCACGGAGCATAGCACGCGAGCCCGCGGTTGGTTACCTACGGGCCGATCGCCACGCGGTGGACCGGATCGCGCGACAGCGAGACCGAGGCGCCGGTGAGCGCGTCGGGGTTGACGGCGATGTCGAGCTCGCGGCCCGACACCGAGCCGTGGCAGCCGGCGCACACCGAGTTGAAGAACTGCTGCGGCACGCCGCGCGAGATGTACTCGCCGGGACCGAGCTGATCTTCTTCGCTCATGGTGAAGCGCGCCATGTTGGCGGCGTCCTGCAGCTCGATGATCACCGGCGTGAGCGCGGGGATGCGGATCTGCACGCTGCCGTCGGAGGCGAGCGGCGCCGAGCCGAGCACCGCGCGATTTTGATAGACCATCTGCGAGCCGGTGAGCCCGGCCATGCCGCTCGCCAGATCGGGCGGCGCTTGATCCTGGTAGATGACGACGTGCGTGCCCGAGCGGTAGTCGTCGACGAAGCGGCCGGTGCGCAGGTTGGCCACCAGCAGCGTGCCGAGCATCGGCAGATCGGGGAAGTGCACCACGCCGTGGCCGGCGTCGGGATCGCCGTTGACGTGGCCGCCGAACACGAGCTGCGTGAGGTTGCGGAACAGCGGGCGCTGCTCGCGGCGATAGGCGACGACCGCTTCGACGAACGACGAGCCGCCGCCGGAGAACGCGCCGAGCGTCGAGCGCGCGCCGGTCTTGGGATCGACGATCGCGAGATCGTAGCGAGGCGTGTCGGCCGAGAGGTTGGTCACCGCCGGCGCGTAGGAGACCAAAATCGTCCCGTCGGGCAGCGGATACGGCGAGCGATACGCGCCCTGCGTCGGCGCGCCCACGTGGCCGGTGGCCGCGGGATCGAGCACGGTCACCGAGCGCAGGAACGTGATCTCGGTGCGATCCGATTCGAACGGCCCGATCGAGCGATTGAACAGCGCCAGCGTCCCGCCCGCGCCGCGCGCGCCCACGTCGGAGAAGATGACCAGGAAGTTGCGATCGAGCCCCTCGCGGATCTCTGTCGCCGACGAGTACGCCACCGACGGGTGCATCATGCCGTCGGCGCCGAGCGACAGCGCGCGCTGGCCGAGCAGCGGGTGATAGTCGGTGAGGTCCCAATTGATGCGCCGTCCGGAGAGCTGGTAGAAATCGGCGCTCGCCTTTTCGGCGGTGAAGCTGATCTGCCCGTTGAGCATCATCGCCGGCGACAGCTCGGAGCCGAGCAGCGCCGTCATCTGCTCGGGCGCGCCGAACTTGCCCGTCGAGTCGGGCACCACGCGCCAGAGATCGGTCTGCGGCAGGAGGAACTTGAGCGAGCGCGTCGGGCCGGCGTTCGGCTTGCCGCGCGTCGAGGCGAACACGATCGAGCCGTCGGGCGCGAACATCGGATCGAGGTTGTGCTCGAGGATGCCGTTCTGCGATTGGCCGTTGCCGTCGGTGATCTTGGTGCACGTGTGCGCGGCGTCGAGCGTGACGGTGTAGATGTCGAGCGTGTCGGCGGCGCCGATGCGCATGGCGAACGCGACCTTGCTGCCGTCGTAGCTGACGCTCGGGTGGCGCACGTCGACGGCGGCGGCGTTGCCGGCGACGCCGGGGCAGGCGCCGATCAGGCTCGGGCCCGCCGCCGCCGAGGCCGGATCGACCGCGCCGAGCGCGCCGAGCGTCAGCGATCCCTCACGCAGGTCGGCGTTGCCTTCGAACGTGTCGAAGTCGATCAAGCGATCCGGATTCGGCGGGCGCACGACGACGATCAGCGGCAGCTTCGAGCCGGCGGTCATCGCATCGGCCTGCCCCGCGGTGAGCAGCGCCTGCCGCTCGAGGCGGTGCCACTCGACGAGTGTGCAGAAGGGCGTCGATGCGCTCGACCACGGCTGCGGGCACAGCGTCGGATCGAGGTTCGGCGGATCGTCCTTCGACTCGAGCGGCGGCCCGCCGCGGTGGATGAGCCCGATGCCGCCCTCGGCCACCGAGCGCACCGGCTTGCGCACGATGCGGCTCTGCCGCACGTCGGGCACGTCGGCGACCAGGAACTCCTGGCGCGCGGCCTTGTAGTTCGACGCCAGCGAGAACGCGCTGAAGAATCCCTGCGAGCCGGCGCGCAGCTTGAAGTCGTTGGGCGCGCCCGGCGAGTGGCAGCCCTCGAGCGCGCAGCCGCGCCGCAGGAAGATCGGCATGACGTTGTCGTTGAAGAACTTCTGCCCGGCGCTGACGTTGGTGAGCGCGGGCGACACGCCGACCTCGGTCGCCCACGCCTTGATCGCCAGCCAGCTCGGATCCTGCTGCGACGCGAAGAACACGCCGCCGGTGTGGCCGATGCCGCCCGCCGTCGGCGCGAGCGGCTTGACGAGCAAGAGCGACGTCTCCGGCGGATTGCCGATGAACGCCTGCGCCTCGAGGAAGTTGAACTTGCTCCCGTCGCCGCCGCCGCCGTTGCACGTCAAGAAGAAATCGGACTGCTCGCCCGAGTGGCAGGTGCCGAACGCGCAGCTGTTGGTCAGCACCGGCTCGACGTTCGAGACGAAGTCCTTGAACGCCTGCGAGCTGGTGTCCACCGTCGAGAGCTGCGCGTTCACGTCGGGGCGCACGGTGGCGAAGTCGGTGCGGCACGCGCCGGTGCCCTGCTGCTGCGGCTTCTCGGCGACCGAGCCGTCCTCGGCCGCGCCGTTGGCCAGCCACTTCTGCAACTCGAAGAACGACGACGACTGCACGCTGATGGTGGCGCCGCCCGCGTGCTGGATCTCGGATGGTAGAAGCGTCGTCATACCGTCAGTCGCGCCCTTGTACGGAATCGGCGGGACGTTGGCGCCCGACGCTTTCAGCAGGAGCAGCGGGAGCGGATACGAGCCGAACGTGCGCAGCACATCGCGCCGCTTGGTCACGTTTGCATAGCTGGTGAGATCGAGGTTGCCGAGCGCGTTGCCGTTGCCGTCGTCCTTGTGGCAGGCGCCCTGGTTGCGCACGCAGTTGGTGGTGAGGATGGGTTGGATCACGCGCTCGAAATATTGCGGGGCGGCCGGCGGGCCCGAGTCGCAACCGAGCGCAGCGACGAGCGGCAGCAGAAGTGAAGTCGAGACTCTCATCCTGATCTTAGTCAGCCGGCGGGAAAGAGAGTTGTCAACCGCTTAGTGCGTGAGGCGGCCGAGCGCGCCGGTCGCCACCGAGCGCACCAGCGGATCGGCGTCATTCTGCGCCTGCGTGAGCGCGGCCGCTCCCGACGCGTCGCCGATCTCGCCGATGGCCCACGCCGCGGCCTTGCGCACGAGCGGCGACGCGTCGCCGGTCGCCACGCCGGCGAGCGCCGACGTCGCCGTCTTGTCCTGCAGGAAGCCGCACGTAAGCGCCGCCTGCAGGCGCACGCCCGCGTCCGCGTCCGCGAGCAACGGAAGGATCCCCCCCGCGCTGGTGACTGTCTTGGAGCCGATCGGCGCGCGCAGGTTGCGCACCGCCTGCAGCGACGCCGCGCGCACGCCCGGCAGCGTCGAGCCGAAGCCGGCTTGCAGCGCCGCGAGGCCCGTCGGGTGCCCGATGGCGCCGATGGCGCGCGCCGCCGCGATGCCCGACTCCTCGTCGAGCGGGTGCTTCATGTACGCGCTGAGCGCGGCGAGCGTCGAGAAGTCACGCATGCCGCCGAGCACGTCGGCCGCGTTGCGCGCCGCCTGAGGATCCTGCAGCGAGAGGCGCGACGTCATCGAGGCGATCACCTCGTCGCGCACGCCGCGCCGCCCGAGCCACCACCCGGCCGCGTCGCGAACGCGCGCGTCGGGATAGTCGACCAGCTTCTGCACCGGCGCGATGCACGAGAGGCACGCCAGCTCCTCGGCGCGCTCGATCTCGGCGACGATGGCGTCGGACGATCCCGAGTTCACCGCGCTGATGATCGCGCCGGTCGAGCCGCCGCGGCCGGCGAGCGCCGCCTGGCTAAAAGCCGTCAAAACCACCATTCCAAGGCCGATCTTGCCAATGTCGAGGGTGCGCATGTTACATGCCTCCCGGATTGTTCTCGCGCGAGAAGTACTGACCGCCGTTGTCGGCCATCAGGCCCATCAGGAACACTTCGTCGTTCGTGAGCTGATACTTCGGATCCGTGCCGACGTGACCGTTGATCGATTGCGTCACGTCCATCGGGTGCGGCAGCGCCGCGCCGAACGCGCGGTCGCCGGTGTTGATCGCCGGGTAGCGCGCGGGCGGGTTGAGCATCTTGATGACATCCGACGCGTAGGCGTTGCCCGGCTCGACGTACGCCTTCGGGTTGCCCATCGTCACCATCACCTGCTTCTCGCGGAAGATCATCGACGGGCCCATCAGCGAGACGTGCGACGCCGACCACGTGTACATCATCTCGCCGGTGTTCACGCTCACCGGCTTGTTGGTGAGGTCGAACGTGAAGCTGAACGTCGTCATGTCGGTGACGTCCATGATCGTGTAGCTCGGGTTGGCGCCGTTGTTCGAGCCGTCGTGGCAGTCGGTGCAGTGCGCGTCGAAGATAGGCTGCAGCGCCTTGTCCCACGGCACGCCCATCACCTTGTCGGCGGTGTACGTGGTCGAGGTGCGCTGCTGGCGGGTGAGGCCGGCGTAGTCGAGCGCCGCCGCGCCGAGCGCCTGCAGCGCCGACGAGCCGGGCGCGAGCTCGATGGTCTTGGTGCGATCCTCGTGGCAGCCGCCGCACACGCGCGCTTCGCCGGGGCGGCCCTGGATCCACAGCGGCTCGGAGGCGGTGCCGCCGCCGGGCGCGCCGGCGGTCGCGACCGCGAGGCCGTACTTGTCGATGAGCTGCATGCGCACCGGCGTGTTGGCCGGCACCACCGCCTTGAACGAGCCGTCCGGCTGCACGTCGACTTCACCGAGGCGCGCCTGGCCGTCGAACTCGGTGAGGCCGAACATGTTGGGGAAGCCCTCTTCCGCCGAGAAGCCTTCGGTGATGCGCACCTTCTTGGCGGTGCCGGGCGTGATGCCGGGGAACATCGTCGAGTCGTAGACGTTGATCGCCGACATCAGCGTCGACTGCGTGCCCATGGCGATGAACGCCGGCTTGAGCGCGGGCGGCTCGGCGCGCTTGACGACCGGGATCGGGCTCACGTCCCACAGGCCCGGATCGTTCACGACCGGGAAGCGCGTCTTCGCCACCGAGTCGTAGAGGTAGATGCCGAACTGCGGCGACGCCTTCGCCTGGCCGAGCACCTCGCTCTCGACGGGACCGTCGGCCCACGTCACGAGGAACTGCTGGCCGGCGGCGTCGCCCGCGGGGCGCACGTCGTAGTAGCGGCCGACGCCGTTGAAAGACGGCGTGCGATCGCCGGGGACGTCCGGCGTCAGATCGGTCGCCGACGACAGCGCCTCCGACTGGTGCGAGACGTCGGTGCCGCCGAGGTTCACCAGCACCAGCTTGCCCGCCTGGAACGTGCGGTCGCGCGAGGTGCCGATGGTGACGATCATGCCGGGCGAAACTTCGTGCGCGCGCAGGTACGCGTTGGTCAGGCCCTTGCCCTCGCGGCCGAAGCCCTCGCGCACGCCGGTCATGTCCTGATTCATGATCGTGAGGTCACCCTCGTTGACGTCGCCGAGGTGGCGCCACTCGGTGAGCAGGATGCGCCCGTCCGAGAGCAGCGTCGGCGCCACGCGGTGCGAGACGTTGCGCGGGCCGAGCGCCTCGCCCGAGCCGTCGAGCGAGACCGTCGCCACCTGCGCGGTGGTCGCGCGCTCGTACTCGTCGCGGAACTGCGGCACCGTCGGGCCCTCGACGGACTTGTTGGTCACGTAGAGGATCTTTCCCGCCGGCAGGTAGATCGGATAGGCCTCGTCGTTCGAGCCCATCGTGATCTGGCAGGGCCCGCTCGTGGCCTTGCCCTTCGCCGCGTCGCACGGGTTCGAGCCGTCGACGTTGATGCGGAACACGTGGTAGTTCTGCTCGCCCGGCGCGCGCGCCGAGAACACCAGCTCGCGCGCGTCGAACGACAGGTCGACCGAGTTGATGTCGGCGCCCATCCAGTTGGTCAGGTTCTTCTTGACTCCGCTCGCCGTCGGAGGCGTGAGCGTGAACAGGTTCGCGCCCTGCCCGCCGCTCGCGTAGTCGAAGACGTTCCCGGGCTCCGCCGGCCCGCGCTGGATGTAGACCAGCGCCGGCATCCCTTGCAGGATGGTCGGCGTCGAGTCGCCGGCGCAACCCGCAGCCGCTCCGATCAGGATTGGAATGAGATGGACTCTACGCATCGGTGCCTCCGCGTGCGTTCCCCTACGCAAGCGTCAGGCCGATTTCAGCGCGTGGAGTTTTCGGGAGTTGTCGGGTTCAACGCCTGCGCATTGGGGGCGGGCAGCCCCGGGCTCGGATCCTTTTGGGGTTCCAGCGCCCCCGGCGCCGGCTGCGAGTCGGGCGGCAGCGTCGGCTCCTGCGAAGCCATCTCGGTGTCGGCGTCGCTCTCACTTTTCAGATCGTCCTCGGGATGGCGCGAGTACTTGGCGCGCTCGCCCGGCCCCGAGTAGTCGATCCAGAACGCGCTCACCTTGGCGCGCACGTCGAGGTGCACGAAGTCCGAGTTCGGGTAGTAGCCCACGCCCACCCGCTGAAACTGCGCGCGCAGAAAATCGCGCAGCTCGGTGTTGGCGATCCCGTCGACGCGGAAGTCGCACGCCAGCCCCTGCTTGTGCGGGCTCTTCGGGTTGCCCTTCTTGCGCGCGATCTTCGGCGCGCGGTAGCCGGCCACCACCAGCAGCTTCTTCCACTCGAAGTGCTGCGCCGTCTCGTAGAGGAGCTGCGCCAGCCGCGACGACATCAGGTGCACGCGCCCGGTGTGATGGCAGCGCAAGAAGCGGCTCCAGCCGCGCAGCTCCTTCTTTCCGAAGTGGCCCTTCGCGTCCGGCCGCAGCGTGAACGTCTCGTGCGTGTTGAGCGCGGTCAGCTCCGCCGCCGGCATCGGCTTCGGTTTGTTTTTCGCGGCCAGCGACGGAGAAGCCGCCGCGACGGCCAGCATGACGGCGATCGAACGCACCTCGAACAGCATTCGCGGGGCGCGCGCCGGTGTCAATGTTTGCGCGCTCATTAATGAAGCGACGAGCGCCACCGATCGCTATTCACTGCGGCCGCAGCTCGACCTTGATCCAGCGATCCTGCCGCTCATCGAACGCCTTGTATGCGTCGACCGCCTTCGAGAGCGGCTCGCGCTGCGTCAGGATCGCCGACGGATCGATCGCGCCCGAGAGCACCAGCTCGATCAGCTTCGGGAGGTACTTGCGGTGATTGCAGTTGCCCGCCTTGATGGTGAGGTTCTTGTTCATCGCCACGCCGATCGGGAACACGCGGCTCTTGTCGGCGTAGACGCCGATGATCGACAGCGTGCCCGCCTTGGCCAGCGCGTCCACCGCCCACGAGAGCGCCAGCGACGGCGCGTCGCCCGGATGCCAGTTTTCGCCGCGCGGGTGCCGCTCGGGCGCGACCTCCTCCACCTCCTCGTCGAGCTGCTTCTCGATCGACTCCAGCTTCTTCGCGGCCGGCCCTTTGTGCGGCCGATTGGCGTCGACGCCGACCGCGTCGATCGCGCGATCGACGCCGATGCCGCGCGTGAGCCGCCGGATCGCGTCCACCGGATGCTCGTCGCTGTAGTCGATGATCTCGGCGCCCTGCGCGCGCGCCAGCTCGAGCCGCGACGGCACGGTGTCGATCGCCAGGATGCGCCCCGCGCCCATCAGCCGCGCGCTCGCGATCACGAGCTGCCCGACCGGCCCGCAGCCGAACACCGCCACCGTGTTGCCGTCGCGGAGCTCCGCCAGCTCGGCGCCGAACCAGGCGGTCGGAAAAATATCCGACAAGAGGATCGCCTGCTCGTCGGAGATCGCGTCCGGCAGCTTGACCGCACCGACGTGGGCGAACGGCACGCGCGCGCGCTCCGCCTGCAAACCGTGAAACGGCCCGCTGTCCTCGGGCCCGCCGAAGAACGCGGTGCCGGCGAGCGGCCCGTTCGGATTGGCCACGTCGCACTGCGCGTAGTAGCCCGCGCGGCAGTACGAGCAGTTGCCGCACGCGATGGTCGACGCGATCACCACGCGATCGCCGACGTTCAAGTTGCGCACGTCGTCGCCCAATCTCTCGACGACGCCGACGCCTTCGTGCCCGAGGATGGTGCCCGGCCGCATGCCGGGCAAGGTGCCGCGCACGAGGTGCAGATCGGTGCCGCAGATCGCCGCGGCGGTGATGCGCACGATCGCGTCGGTCGGCGCCTCGAGCTTCGGCTCCGGCACGTCGGCGAGCTCGATCCGGCCGATTCCCTGAAACACCACCGCTTTCATGTCGCCTCCTGTTTCACTCGGAATTCGCAAGAAGCGCGCCTTCGGATATGCTGCCCGGCGTGCGGCGCGGCGATCTCTCGACGAGCAGGCGGCACAAGCTCAAGACCGCGGCGCTGTACGTGCGCACGCTGGTGCACGAGTTCCGCTGGACGCTCTTGTTCCTCGCCGCCGCGCAGCTCACCGGCACCACGCTCTACGCGATCACGCCACACCGCGCGCTCGCCGGCTTCGCGCCGTCGCTGATGCAGTCGTTCTACGGCGCGTGGATGGCGCTGTTCGCGCAGCCGATCCTGTCGCCACCCGAGACCTGGTACCTGGCGATGGTGTGCGCGATCTATCCGCTGTTCGGCTTCGTGCTCGTCGGTGAAGGCGTGGTCCGCCTGAGCACGCTGATCATTTCGAAGCAGCAGGGCGAAAGGAAGTGGATGAAGGTGATGGCCTCGACCTATCGCGATCACGTCGTCTTGTGCGGGCTCGGCCACCTCGGCTTCCGCATCCTCGGGCAGCTGCGCGCGGCGGGCGTCTCGGTGGTCGCCGTCGAGAAAGCGGCCGACGGGCGGTTCATGGGCGAGGCCAAGGCCACCGGCATCCCGATCCTGATCAACGACATGAAGGACGACAACGCGCTGATCGAAGCCGGCGTGCCGCACGCGCGCTGCATCATCATCGCCACCGACGACGACATGGCGAACCTCGAGGTCGCGCTCGACGCCAAGCGGATGAATCCCGCGATCCGCGTCGTGCTGCGCATGTTCGATCAGCAGATCGCCAGCAAGGTGAAGGACGCGTTCACCATCGATCACGCGTTCTCGTCGGCGGCGCTGGCGGCGCCGATCGTGGCGGCGATGTCGAGCGACGCGGGCGTGCTGGCGTCATATCCGATCGGCGACGTGGCGCACCTGACCGCCGAATTGGCGATCGCCAGCGGCTCGGCGCTCACCGGCCGCACCGTCGCCGATCTCGAGTCGCGATACTCCGCGCGCGTGCTCGCGCTGCGCGTCTCGAGCGGCGCCACGCCGTCCCTGCCGCCGCCGACCGCGATCCTCTCGCCCGGCGATCGCGTGATCGTCCACGTCGCCGCCGAGCGCATGGCGCCGCTCGCCGCCGCCGCCACCGCCGCCGCCTGAAAAATCGATCGCGCCTGCGACGCGCCCGTCGCAGCGATCGCGTTCGCGCGCTGTCCCGTCGCTGTCGCAGCGCGCGAGTAACTGCGCGCAATCGCGCGCGGCGATCGCGGTATGTCGCTTGCTCTCCGTCGCCGGACACGGAGGGCCGATGATGACCAGGACTAGAAATTGGCTGCTGTTCGGTTTGGCGCTCTGGGCCGGCTGCTCGGATAGTGGGCAAATTGCCGCAATGGACATGCCGCCGGTCAACCCCGATCTGGCGACCACCGACGGGCCGCCGGCGGTCACGGTGGCGCCCGGCCCGAGCCGCGGCTCGGCGATCGCGCTCTCGTCCGACGACGCGATCGCGGTGGTGGTCAACCGCGACGTCGGCACCGCGACCGTGCTCGCGCTCGCGTATCCGCAGAACGCGTCGCCCACGTCGATGAAGCTGGGCGAGGTCGCGCTCGGCGCCGAGCCGTGGCAGGCGGTGATCGCGCCCGACGGCAACCGCGCGTTCGTCATCCTCCGCAAAGATCAAAAGCTGGTGGCGATCGACAACCTCAAGACGGCGCCGACCAAGGGCGCGTCGGTGTCGGTCGGCTCCGAGCCGACGGGCGTCGCGCTCACGCCGACGGGCGCGCACGTCTGGGTGTCGAACTGGGTCGACGGCACGCTGATGGAGATCGATCCCGCCACCATGGCGGTCACGCGCACGGTCGATCTCAACGCCGCGCTGGTCGCGTCCGGCATCCTCGGCGCCGGCCTGACCGCGCGCCCGTCGATGTCGCACCCGCGCTCTTTGGCGATTACCAATAACGGCGATCAAAACGACAATGATGAATCGATTTACGTCACCGAATATTACGGCCAGCGCCTGGCCGCGGAGATGGCCGACGGCTCGAACGCCGACGTCTCCAAGCAGGGTGTCGTATACCGCGTCAAATTGGCGGATCTGAGCGTTTTACCGATCACGCTCGCGCCGCTCGCCGACATGGGCTTCAAAGATCACGCGAACGGCGTCGCCGGTTGTTATCCAAACCAACTTCAATCGATATCGATTAACGGCAAATACGCGTACGTGACTTCGGTGTGCGCGTCGCCGAAGGGGCCGACCGGTCCGTTCACCAAGGCGTTCAAATCGCCGTGCGTCACCCCCGCCACCGACTGCCTCGCGCCCGCGGGCGTGACCGCCGCGTGCGTGAACAACGCGTGCAACACCAACTGCGCGGCCGACAGCGACTGCGAGCCGAACGGCGGCAAGTGCAACCTGACGACCGGCGTGTGCGCGGCCAATCCCGTCGACGTCAAGACCACCGTTGCGCCGCTGCTCTCGGTGATCGACACCACCACCGACACCGAGCTGACGAGCGCCACCGCCAGCTTGAACGCGAAGTTCGACGCGCTCTACGCGTCCAAGGGCACCACCGACGACGGCACGCGCCGCTATCCGCTGATGCCGGTCGACGTCGGCTTCGTGCCCGGCTCGGGCGTCGGCTACGTCGCGGCCAACGGCGCCGACGCGGCGTTCCGCGTGCGCTACGATCTCTCGACGGGAAACATCGCCGAGGTGGGCGGCTCGACCAACCTGTTCATCAACCTGAACCCGGCCGGCATCACGCCCCCCACCGCCGGCGGCAAGAACCCGATCGGCATCGCGGTGAACTCGAACGCGCACAACGGCAAGCTGTTCGCCCTCGTCGCCAACGACGTGAGCCGCAACGTCTCCGTCGTCGATCTCGACGCGCAGGCGGTGGCCGGCGGCCCGACGGCGCCGACCGCGTTCTCCACGACCGCGCTGCCGGTCGCCAAGTCGTCCGAGGATCTGGTGCTGCAGGGCAAGCGCTTCTTCAACACCGGCACCGCGCGCTGGTCGCTCAAGGGCCAGGCGTGGAACGCGTGCCAGGCGTGTCACGGCGACGGGCTCTCGGACAACGTGACGTGGTACTTCGCGCGCGGCCCGCGCCAGTCGACGTCGCTCGACGGCACGTTCTCGAAGAAGAACGCGAACGATCAGCGCATCCTCAACTGGACCGCGATCAACGACGAGCTGGCCGACTTCGAGAACAACACGCGCGGCATCTCCGGCGGCGTGGGCGCGATCGTGTTCCAGGACTCGTCGCCGCCGAACGTCGCCGATCGCATCGACATCAACGGGCTCGGCCACGCGGGGCTCAACGGCTCGTCGGCGCAGGCCGCCGATCCGACCAACCCCGCCGGGCTGCCCGCCGCGTGCACGCACACCGACTGGGCCGACATCACCGCGTACGTGCAGACCATCCGCTCGCCGCGCGCGGCGACCAACCTCGCCGCGGCCGACGTGAGCGCGGGCCGCACGCTGTTCGAGGGCGCCAACTGCCAGGGCTGCCACGGCGGCGACAAGTGGACCATCTCGTCGCGCTTCTACACGCCGTCGGCGGCGACCATGACCTCGCTCAAGTCGAAGGCGTGGACGCAGCCCGCCGGCTTCCCGTCGGCGCTGCTGCCGGCGGCGACGGCGGGCAACCGCTTCATGCGCTTCGGCGGCGCCAACGCGGCGGCGTTCGATCAGATCCAGTGCGTGCTGCGCCCCGTCGGTACGTTCGGCGCGGCGGAGGCCGACGTGGCGCTCGGCGGCGCGTTCCCCGAGCTGCGCGTCGACATGAAGACGACCGGCCAGGGCGCGGAGACCGACGGCAACGGCTTCAATCCGCCGTCCTTGCTCGGGCTCAACGTGGGCGCGCCGTTCCTCCACTCGGGCGGCGTGCGCACGCTCGAGGGGCTGTTCGCCTCGGCGTTCGCCACGCACTATCAGGCGCTGTCGCCGAACTTCCTCACCGACGCCGAGCCGGCGCGCTCGCAGAAGGTCGCGCAGCTCGTCCAGTTCCTCTTGTCGATCGACAACGACGCGCAGGCCGAGACCATCCCCACCGCCGGCTCGTCGGGCGGCGACTTCTGCGTCTTCCCGTAGGCTACTTGCTCGGCATCGGCGCGGTGCTCTCGGCCGCCGCCGCCTCGACGATCTCCAGCGTCGCCGGCGAGGTGTTGCGCACGATGGCGTTGGCGATCTTTCCGTCGGGGCGCTTGACCACCCACGCCGTCGAGCTCGGCGTCACCGTCCGCGCCATGAGCTGGAATCCGCCCTTCTGAAACTCCTGATCGAAATAGCTGACGGTGTCGCCGTACGGACGGTTGCTCTCGAACACGCGATCGATCGCCGAGACGCCGACCACGCGCTCCATCGGCTTCTTCGCGTTCTGCTGCTCGGGGAACTGCCGCACCTCGTCCACCACCGCCGTGCCGATCAGCCGCGAATCGGGCGGCACCTGGATCAGGGCGGCGTCCGATTTCGCCGCGGCCGCGAGCGCCGGCGCCAGCGCGAGCGCCGCGCCGATGAGCCATTTTTTCCACATCGTCCGTCCCTCCTCTCGACGGGAGAGCGGTGCATCGCAGGTGCCGCGCTGTCATGAGCGCGCGCACGTTCCACTGACAACCTGTCAGCGCGCGCGCCGCAACCCGGCGATATGGTGCGCGGCACATCGCTTGCTCAATGCGCGGTCGATGAATCGATCGCTCGTCACGCTGGCGCTCGCCGTCTGGATCGCGCCGTCGCTCTCGCCGTCGCCGTCGGCGGCGCGCGCCGCCACCCACGCGCCCGCGCTCGACGAGCCGCCCGGAGAAAAGGAGTTCGTCGGCTGCCACAAATATCCCGAGGCCAAGAAGTTCCGCTGGACGGTGCGCGGCGAGGTCGGCGTGCCGGAGTTGGTGGCGTCGCTCGGCGAGATCGGCTGCCAGTCGATCCTCGTCGGGCCGCAGGTCGCGGCGCGCGCGGACAAGGTGACCATCGAGGTGCCCGATCTGTTGACCGCGTCGGAGGTGTATCGCCTGTTCTACTCGTCGCTCGAGGTGCTCGGGCTCACCGTCGAGCACTCGGGCGGCACGCTCAAGATCGTCGACGCGGGGCGCGCCAAGGAGGTCTCGACACCGCTCGCCGGCGGCGACGCGACGCCCGGCGGCGATCAGTTCGTCACGCGCCTCATGCGGCTCGAGCACGCGCGGCCGCAGGATCTCGCCGAGGTGTTCACGCGCCTGCGCTCGAAGGACGGCGACGTGAGCGTGTACGCCGCCGGCACCGCGCTCATCGTCACCGATCGCGGCACGGTGGTGCGGCGCATGGAGGAGCTGTTGCGCGTGCTCGACGTGCCGCGCGCGAGCGAGCGCTTGTGGTCGCTCGGCACGCACGGGCAGAGCGCCGGCGAGCTGTCGGCGACGCTGGAGAAGATCCTGCAAGCGTCGCGGCGCACCGAGAGCGCGGATCCGAAAGCGGCGGCGCCGAGCGGGCTCGGTGACGGCGTCGCGGCGGTGGTTCCCGTCGAGGCGGCGCGCCTGGTGGTGGTGGTGGCGAGCGAAGACGGTTTTCGCCGCGTGCAGGCGCTCGCCGCCAAGATCGATCCGCCCGTCGCCGAGGAGGCCGGCGGGCAGGCGCACGTGATCTACCTGGCCAACACCAACGCCGAGGACATGGCTCAGACGCTGCAATCGGTCGGGCTCTCCTCGCGCGTCGCCGCGGCGCCCAAGCCGACGGGCGGCGGACCGATGTCGGGGCCGCCGAGCGTCTCGGCGTCGGCGAACGCGCTCGGGCTCCAGGGCGAGGTGCGCATCGGCGCCGATAAAGTGGCGAACGCGATCGTGGTGTTCGCCACCTCGAGCGACTTCGCGATGGTGCGCGATCTCATCGCCAAGCTCGACGTGCCGCGCCGCCAGGTCTACGTCGAGGCGCGCATCCTCGACGTGCTCGTCGACAAGACGCGCAACGTCGGGCTGGTGTTTCACGGCACCGACTCGCTCGCGGGCGGCGCGGCCACCGGCATCGTGGCGTCGAGCGCGCCGGGCTTGAACACGGTCACGCTCAACGCGCAGACGCTCTCGACCGCGCTCGGCGGCGGCGGGCTGCTCGCGGGCGTCATCGGGCAGCAGCTCAACGTCGCCGGCTTCAGCCTGCCGAGCATCGGCGTTTTATTGCAAGCGCTCGAGCACGCGAAAGACGTGAGCGTGATCTCGCGGCCGCATCTCCTGACGATGGACAACGCCAAGGCGTCGCTCTCCGTCGGGCAGAACTTCCCGTACCTGAACTCGTCGGCGGCGGGCACCGGCGGCGCGACGCTGCTGTCGAGCTACAGCCAGAAGGACGTATCGCTCAAGCTCGAGCTGACGCCGCACCTGAACGAGTCGGAGTCGGTGCGGCTCGAGATCAACGGCGAGATCTCCGACGTGCCCGACGGCGAGTCGCTGACGAATCCCGGCGGGCCGATCACCAACAAGCGCACGATCCAGACCGCCATCGTCGTGCGCGACGGCGACACGGTGGTGCTCGGCGGCCTGCAGAAAGACTCGGAGTCGGAGTCGGTCGACAAGATTCCCATCCTCGGCGACATCCCGCTGCTCGGGCGGCTGTTTCAATATCGCTCGAAGCAGCGCACGAAATCGGATCTGCTGATCGTGCTCACGCCCTACGTCATCCGCGGGCCGGAGGATCTGCGGCGCATCTACGATCGCAAATCGGCCGAGGAGCGGGAGTTCGCCGAGCGCTTCACCGCGTTCCGCGACGAGGGCGCGTACGACTCGCACGTCGACTACCACCGCAAGCGCGGGCTGCTGCAAGAGATCAACCTCACGGCGCAGTCGGCCGAGCGCGAGGCCGCCGCGCTGCGCAAAGCCGAGCGCGCGCTGCGCAAGCCCGCCACCGACGAGGAGATTCACTGACGGGCATGTAACGCCGAGGGGGCTCGTTGTTCCTGGTCGGGGCGGAGTATATGATCGCCGCTCGCCGTCGGGGGCCGCGGGCATGGATGATCTGATCCTGTACAGCGTCATCGGGCTCCTCGGGCTCGGCGCGTTCGTGGTGGCGCTGGTGATTCCATTCGTGGCGCTCGCGGCCGCGGGGCGGGCGCGGCGCGAATTGGAGGCGGTGAAGGCGGAGACCGCGCGCCAGCTCACCAACGTGCGCGGCGAGCTGGCGATGCTGAAGCAGGCGCTGGCCGAGTGGCCGGGCGACGCGCGCGACCAAGGCGTGCCGCTGAGCGCGGCGACGATGGAGCGGACCGCGCCCGGGTGGAAGGTGCCGCCGCTCGAGCCGACTGCGCCGGGGAAGAAGATCATCGCGCCGAGGGCGGGCGACGCGGCGGACGAGAGCGAGGCGCGCGCGCAGGCGGAAGAGGCGCACGCGGAGACGCACGGTGGAGCGCCGGCGTCACAAGCGGGCGCGACGCTCGCCGACGTGCTCGCGGGCGCGCCGGCGACGGCAAACGACAACGCGGGCGCGACCAACGCAAACGTCGACGCAAACGCGAGCGCGGCGAACGCAAACGCGAGCGCAACAAACGCAAACGCCGACGCAAGCGCGAGCGCGGCCAATGCGAGCGCGGCGAATGCGAATGCGGCGAATGCGAGCGCGGCGAATGCGAATGCGGCGAATGCGGGCGGCGCGAGTGTCGGCGGCGGCGCGAGCGCGGCGGCGCAAGCTGCGGGCGAGCCGGTGCCGGCCGACGTACTTGCCGCGCGCGTGGCGCAAGCCTCCGGCGCCGGCGGCGCTCCCCCGCCACCGACGGGCGGCGGCGCCGGCGGCAAATTGCCGCAGCCCGCCTCGACGCTGGAAGAGAAGATCGCGCTCGTCTGGTTCACGCGTATCGGCGCCGCCATCCTGCTGCTCGGCGCCGCCTACTTCTTCAAATACGCCGTCGACAGCCAATGGATCGGCCCGATGGGCCGCGTCGCCATCGGCGCCGCGCTCGGCGTCGCCACGCTCGTCTTCGCCCACCTGATCCATCCCAAGACCAAGCCCATCTACACGCAGATGGTCCTCGGCGTCGGCCTCTCGCTGCTGCTGCTCTCCGCCTACGCCAGCTACGCCTTCTATCACCTGGTGCCGATGCCGTTCGCGTTCGGCGCGTTCTTCATCATCGCGCTGCTCGGCGGCGCGCTGGCGATGCGCTACAACGGCCAATCGATCCTGATCCTGTCGCTGGCCGCCGCACTCTCGGCGCCGGTGCTGCTCTCGACGGGCGAGGATCGCCCGCTGGCGCTGTTCGGCTACGTGCTGGTGGTGACCGCGCTCTCGCACGCCGCGTCGGTGCGCATGAAGTTCGTCTGGTCGCTGTGGCTCGGCATCAGCGGCGCGGCGGTGCTGTTCCTCGGCTGGTACGCGAAGTTCTTCGACGCGCACCCGATGCCCGAGCACCCGATGGTCGATCTGCCGCGCGCGCAGCTCGAGGGCGCGTACTTCGCGCTCACCGCCCGCGCCGCGCCGCTCGCCGCGGTGGCCGCGTTCCTCGTCGAGTGGCTGGTGGTGTATCGCTACGCGCGGCCGCACAAGTCGCTGTGGCCGATCGCGGTGCTGGTGGCGGCGTCGCTGCTGGCGCACGTCGGCGCGGCGGCGCTGCTCTACGATCATCCGCTGATCCTCGGCGCGCTGCTGTCGACGCTCGGCGTGCTCTCGGCGGTGCTGCTGGCGATCGAGCACAAGAGCGAGCTCTTGCTGCTGCCGCTGGTGGCGTCGTTCGGCGTGCTGGTGGCGGCGGTGCGCGCGTCCGAGCGCGAGCAGCCGGTGGCGATGCTCTCGCTGCTCGCGCTGTGGGCGATGGTCTACGTCGCCGGTTTCTTGCGCGGCCAGCTCACCAAGGAGGAGCGCCCGTCGGGGAAGACGCTGGCGCTCGTCGGCGGCGTCGGGTTCGCGTTCGCGATCCTGTCGGCGGCGCTGCTGGCGCATCCGCACCCGCTCGGCTTCGCGCTGGTGATGGTGTCGCTCTCCGTCGGCTACGGGCTGCTCGGCGTGCGCGCGGAGACGCCCGCGGTGATCGGCGCGGCCATCGGGTTCACGTTTCTATTCTTGCTGACCAACATGCCGCGCACGGGCGAGCGCGACCTCGCGTACGTCGGCGTGGCGGCGGCGTGGGCGGCGGTGTACCTCGGCGCGGTGGCGTGGGAGCTGATCGTCAAGCGCGCGCCTCCGACGGCGGCGCGGCTGCTGGTCGTCTCGGGCGCGGGGCTCGGCTTCGCGTTCTTCGCCGAGTCGCACACCGGCGCGGACCAGGGGATCCTGCGCGCGGCGATGCTGGCCGCGGTCGGCGTGATCGATCTCGCGCTCGGCGCGACGCTGCTCCAGCGCGACGCGAAATTGCGCCGCCCGGCGACGGTGCTGCTCGGCCAGGCGCTCGGCCTGTTCGCCGCGGCGGTGGCGGTGATGTTCACCGGCGTGACCGTGACGCTGGTGTGGGCGGTGCTCTCGGCGGTGGTGGTGGTGCTGGCCGCGCAGGAGCAGGACGCGTGGTGGCTCGCCGGCGGCCTGACGCTGTTCGGCGCGACGGTGATGCGCGCCCTCGCGATCGACGTGCAGGTGCCCGACGAGCTGCGCCAGCAGTTCTTCAACACGCGCGGTGCCGCGGGCATGGTGCGCGTGCCGCTGCTCTTCAACGCGCGCGCCTACGCGCTCGCCGGCGTCGGCGCGGCGCTGCTGGTCGGCGCGCGCAGCGCCATCCGCTCGGCGGGCGTCGCGTTCAAGCGCTGCGCGATCGGGCTGTTCCTCGTCGGGCACGCGCTCCTGCTCGGCCTGTTCATCGAGGAGGGGCTGAACCTCGCGCTCAAGACGCCGGCGCCGCCGCTGCACGCCGCCGCCGACGAGTTCGCGGCGTTCGTGCAGCTGTTCGCGCAGTCGCTGGTCGACCAGATGCAGACGCTGTCGATGCTCACCACGTCGCTGATGGCGCTCTACGCGGCGGGCATGGTGGCGTACGGCTTCGGGCGCAAAGATCGGCTGCACCGCTATCTCGGCCTCGGGCTGTTCGCGGTCACGCTGCTCAAGCTGGCGCTGTGGGACGTGTGGCGCCTGCAGCGCGTCTACCAGATCCTGGTGCTGGTCGCCGTCGGTGCGCTGCTGCTCGGCGCGTCGTTCCTCTACGCGCGCTTCGGCAAGCGGCTGGTCACGCTGGTGCGCGACGGGGGCATCGGCCCGACGCTGGCGCTGGTCGCCGCGCTCGGCGTGCTCGGCGCGCCGTCGCGCGCGCACGCGTTCGATGCGCACGCGCTGTCGCAGGTGCGGCTCGTCGAGGGCGTGGACGCGCCCGGCTTCTACCGCGTCGAGATCGATCCCGCGCTCTATCGCGCCAGCGCGTCGGAGACCATGCCGCTCGCCGACGTGCGCATCGCCGGCCCCGACGGAAAAGAGGTGGCGTTCCTGGTGCGCCCGGTGCCGATCGTGGCGCCGCCCGTCGAGCACGCGGCGGTGCTGGTGGATCCGGTGGTGCTGCCGAAGGGCGCGACGCGCGCCGTGCTCGACCTCGGCCGTCCCGGCCTCAAGCACTCGGAGGTGCTGCTGCGGCTCGGCGGCGCCGACTTCATGCGCCGCGCGCGCGTCGAGATCTCCGTCGACGAAGCGGAGTGGGCGGTGATCGCCGAGGGCGCGCTGGTGTACCGCGTGTCGTCGGCCGCGTCGCCGTCGGAGCACACGCTCCTGCGCTACCCGACGTCCGATTCGCGCTACCTGCGCGTGACGCTCTTGCCGTGGCTCGATCAAGCGCCGATCCCGATCCTCGGCGCGACCGTCTACTACAGCGAGCCCGGCTCGGGGCCGCTGCGCCGCGGGCTGCCGATCAAGCTGGTCAAGGTCGAGTCGGATCCCAAAGAGAAGCAGACGCGCGCGCTGTTCGAGCTCGGCGATCCGGGCGTGCCGTTCGATGCGCTGGTGCTCTCGATCCGCACGCCGGCGTTCGAGCGCCGCGCCACCATCGCCGCGACCAATCACCAGAACTATTGGCCGGTGGTCGGCGGCGGCGTAATCTACCGCAGCGCGGCCGCGATCTCGACGGGCGGGCCGCAGGAGGAGCTGCGGCTGCCGATCCGTCCGGAGCGCAAGCGCTGGGCGCGCGTCGACATCGAGGACGGCGACGATCCGCCGCTGCTCGTCGAAGGCGCGCTCGGCGAGTGGCGCGCCGAGGAGCTGGTGTTCCAGGCGCAGGCGCCGGGCGTGTTCTCGCTCTACGTCGGCGACGCGTCGATGACGCCGCCGAGCTACGATCTGCCGTCGGTGCTGGCGCGCGCGGGCGACGTGCCGATGCGCGAGGCGCGCTTCGGGCCGCTCAATCCCAACCCGCAGTTCGGCCGCCCGTCGGTCGAGGCGCCCAAGCCGATGAGCGAGCGCTATCGACTGCCGATCGCCATCGGCATGGCGGTGGTGCTCGGCCTGCTCGCGCTGTGGACGCTCAAGCTGCTCAAGCGCGCGCCGGGCGCGCCGAACGATCGCGACGCGGGCTGAGCGTGGCGCGTTTTCTCGCCGGGGTCGTGCTCGGAGCGGCGCTGCTCGCCGGCGGCGTCTGGGCGTGGACGCGCAAGGACGGCGGCTGCCTCGGCCGCTGCGGCGACGGCACGCGCTGCGCCGAGCACCGCTGCGTCGCCTCCATTAATGATGCGCCCCGCCCCGCCGCGCCGGCCAAGGAGCCGCGCCACCGCCGCCGCCACGACGGCAATTCGCCGTCGGCGCCCGAGATCAAGCTCCAGCCCGGCGACGAGAAGATGACCGCGCAGGGCGACGCGCTCGGCCGCCCGGAGAAGATCGATCTCTCGCAGCCCGACGAGCGCGAGCTCTCGCAGGACGATCTCGATCGCGTGTTCCTGCCCGCGCAGCCGCGCATCGAGCACTGCATCACCGACGCGCTCGGCGACGCGCCGCTCGAGACCGGCCGCGTCGAGGTCGGCCTGCGCGTCGAGAAGTCGGGCGACGTGAGGCGCGTGCGCGTCGAGGCGCCGCAGCTCCTCCAGCGCCAGGGCCTCACGCGCTGCGTGCGCGCGGTCGCCACCAGCTTGCGCTTTCCCGCGTCGGGCGGCGCCAGCGTCGTGACCTACCCGTTCGAATTGAAGTAGCATCGCGCCGTGCTCGCGTTCGCGATGACCGCCTTCTCGGCCATCTTCTCGGTGGTCGATCCGCTCGGCGTGGTGCCGGTGTACATCGCCATGACCGCCGACGACTCGCCCGAGCACAAGCGGCGCACGGCGCTGCGCGCGTCGCTGACGATGGCCATCGCGCTCACCGTGTTCGCGGCGCTCGGCTCGTACATCCTGAAATTTTTCGGCATCTCGATCGGCGCGTTCCGCGTCGCCGGCGGCGTGCTCTTGTTCCTGCTCGCGGTCGACATGCTGCGCGCGCAGCAGTCGCGCCAGCGCTCGACGCCCGAGGAGGAGCGCGAGGGCCGCGAGAAGCCGGACATCTCGGTGTTCCCGCTGGCCATCCCGATGCTCTCGGGGCCGGGCTCGTTCGCCACCGTGATGGTGCTGGTGAGCCGCGCGCACAACATCTGGGAGCAGATGTTCGTCGGCGCGGCGATCGTCGTCACCGCGGCGATCACGTTCGTCATCCTGATCTTCTCGAGCGCGGCGGCGCGTCGGCTCGGGCGCACCGGCATCAACGTGCTCCACCGCGTGATGGGCCTCCTGCTGGCCGCGATCGCCGTGCAGTTCGTCGTCGACGGCTGCCGCGACGTGCTGCCCTCGATCCTGCAGGCGCTACATCAGACGTAGGCGGTCGCGCCCTCGGAGAGCAGCCGCAGCGACTCGCGCGTGAACGCGTCGAGGTCCTCCGGCTTGCGGCTGGTCACCAGGTTGCGATCGACCACCACCTCCCGGTCGACGACGTCGGCGCCGCCGCAGCGCAGGTCGCCCTGCACCGTCTTCCACGCGGTCATCGTCCGCCCGCGCACCAGCCCGGCGGTGAGCAGGAGCTGCGGCCCGTGGCACACGGCGAAGATCGGCCGCTCCTCGAACGCGCGCGCGAACGCCACCATGCGATCGTCGGCGCGCAGCTTGTCCGGCGAGTAGCCGCCGGGAATGAACAGCGCGTCGTAGTCGTCGGGCCGCGCTCCGTCGATGCCGAGCTCGGTCGTCACTTTTTCTTTGCCGCGCTCGCCGGTGAGCGTCTTGCCGCGCTCGATCCCGATGATCGCCACCTCGTGGCCGGCCTTCTTGAACGCGTCGTACGGTTTGCGAAACTCGGAGTCCTCGAAGCCCTCCGCGAGCACACACGCGATCCTCATCCGCGCCTCCTTCGAGCGGGAAATTAAGCCGGCGCGCGCGACGGGGAAGCGTTGCATTGGGGGCGGGCTTGCTTATGAGTCAGGCGTGCGGCCAGGCGCGCGCGTGGGGAGAGATCTGCCGTCTGTCGCGTCGAGCGCGCTGGCGGGCGTGGTGGTGGCGGGCGGCGTGCTCGACGCGGCGGTGCTGGTGCCGCTCGGCGTGGCGCTCGGGCTCACGTGCGTGGCCGGCGCGCTCTTGCACGCGGCGCCGATGAGCGAGCGCGCGGGCTCGCCGCCGCCGGCGGGTGGCGGCGGTGTCGCGCGTGTCGGACGCGTCGAGCGCGGCGCGCTGGCGATCGGCATGCTCGCGGGCGCCGTCGCGGCGCTGGCGGTGCGCGCGATCTCGATCCAGACGCCGGCGGCGCTCGGCGCGGGACTGATGTTGGTGGCGTCGGTGCTGGCGGCCGATCTGTGGCTGCGCGGCGCGCGCGCTCGTCCGCTGGCGATCGGCGTCGGCCGCGCGCTGGTCTACCTCACCGCCGGCGGCGCGGTGTCGGCGCACGCGCCGGGCGCGCTGTGGGCCGCGGCCGCCGCCATCGGCTGCTACGCCGGCGGCGCCGCGCTCGCCGCCGAGAAAAAGCATCGCACGCCGGCGCGGCGCGCGAGCGGGATCGTGCTGCTCACCGTGCCGCTCGCGTACGGTCCGCTGCTCGTGCACGACGTCGCCGGCGCGATCTTCTACGGCCTCCTGCTGGCGTGGGTGCTGTTCACGTCGGTGGACGCGGTGCTCAGACGGCGCGCGTCGCTGGCGCGCTACCTCGCCGGCGCGTCGCTGTTCGATGCGCTGGTGATCGCGGGACAGGGCGCGCCGAAGATCGCCGTCGCCGCCGCGTGCGGCTTCGTGCTCAGCCTCGCGCTCTCGGGCGCGATCGCCTCGGCGCTCGGTCAGCGCCGCCGCTGAGCCGGCATGCGCGCGATCAAGCGCTCGAGCGCCGCGCGCATCTCCTGTTGCGTCGCAGCAAAAAAGCGCCGCCCGTGACCCGGCAGCACGCGGCGAAACGCGAAGTCGCGCAGCCGCGCCATCGAGCGCGTCTGCTCCGCCCACGAGTACCAGCACACGCCCGGCCACGCCTCGAGCTCGCCCGCGCGCTCCTCGTCGGCCGCCAGGTGATCGCCGGTGAACAGGAAGTCGCGGTAGAGCAGCGCCGCCGAGCCGCGCGTGTGGCCGGGCACCGGGATGATCGTCAGATCGCCGTCGAGCGCGAGCGGCGCATCGCCGTCGACGAGGCGCTCGACGCCGCGCGTGTCGGCCGAGACGTCGGCGCGGTGCAGGATGCGCTCGCAGCCGAAGCGCTCGCGAAACACCGCGTGGTCGGCCACGTCGTCGCGGTGCGTGAGAAACAGGAAGCGCACGCCGCCGAGCGCCGCCAGCCGATCCATCAGCGGCCGCGACGCGCGCGGTGAATCGATCAGCACGTTTCCCGACGGGCGCACGATCAGGTAGCTCGACGCGCCGTACGAATCGGGCGACGCGTCGCCGACGTAGTGCACGCCGTCGGCGATCGGCTCGGGGAAGCGCGCCATCGCCGCGCGCGGGTCGAGCTTGTGCACGGTGCCGATCGAGCTCGTCGGGCAGGCGACCAGCGCCATCAGCGCGCGCTCGCGCTCCTCGTCCGAGCGCGGCTGCGCGGCCACCACCGACATGCCCTCGCGCGGCGAGCGCGCGAACACCGACGGCGCCAGCCAGCGGCACGTATCGCAGTCGATGCACGACGCGTCGACGAAGAATTCGCCGCCCGCGTTCTCCGCCAATCGATCCGCGATCCGCGCCATTCGACTCAATCTAACGCGCGCGTGGGCCGGTCGCCAGCGACGGCGAAATCGCCGCGCAGAACTTTTGCCGCGAGCCCGCGTCAGTAAGCAGGAAGGAGATCCCTCGATGTCCGTACGCTTGCCCCTCGCCGCCGCCGTCGTCTCGCTCGCCTTCCTGCCGCTCGCTCCCGTCGCCTCCGCGCCGGCCGCGCCGCCCGCGCCGCCTCCGCACGCCGTGCTCGGCACGTTCGTGCGCGGCGCCGAGAAGCTGACCGCCGGCACGCCGGCCGCGCTGCGCATCGCCACGCATTGGGCGACGTCCGAGACCGCGACCGGCCCGTGGCCGAACGTCGAGATCGAGGTGACGATGAAGGGCGGCGGCAAGGAGAAGGTCGTGTATCGCGGCCGCACCGATGGCGGCGGCGTGGCCGACGCGCGCTTCGACGTGCCGGCGTGGCCCGACGGGCGCTACTCGCTCGAGGTCGCGTCGCGCGCCGGCACGCGCAGCGATCGCCACGCGCACGAGGTGCATCTCCAGCCGGGCGCGCGCCTGCTGCTCGAGAGCGACAAGCCGCTCTATCAGCCGGCGCAGGTGATTCACCTGCGCGCGGTCGGGCTGCGGCCGCAAGACGGCAAGCCGCTCGCCGGCCGCGACGTCACGTTCA
>Ga0070741_10003832_pt1 | contig 36215 bp, 36 predicted proteins | sample Coa_R1_4_FD_66440 | JGI IMG/M metagenome (GOLD analysis project Ga0070741, IMG submission 66440) | Surface soil microbial communities from Centralia Pennsylvania, which are recovering from an underground coalmine fire - Coalmine... | ecosystem: Environmental > Terrestrial > Soil > Unclassified ... | reverse complement strand
TCTGGCAGGAGGGCCACACCGTCCACGTAGATCACGATGACGCCGAGCGCGAAACCCTGATGATCCTCAACGTCGTCTACGCCGATTTCGTTGAGAAGGATATGGCGCTCCCTGTGCTGCGCGGAATCAAAACCGAAAAAGAAAAATTTGCTGGCGCGCTACGCTCCTACGCCATCGAGGCCATGATGCAAGATGGCCGCGCGCTCCAGGCCGGCACTTCGCACAATCTCGGACAAAATTTCGCCAAAGCCTTCAACATCACCTACGCCGACAAAAACAACCAGGTCCAGCATGGGTGGACCACATCCTGGGGAGTTTCCACGCGACTCATCGGCGCTATGATCATGGGACACTCGGATGACGACGGTCTCGTGCTGCCTCCGAGGCTTGCTCCCATCCAGGTCGTGATCGTTCCCATCTACAAGGACGATTCCGAAAAAGCCACAGTCATGGATGCCATCGAAAAGATCACCGCCGACTGGTGTGGCAAGATCCGTTTTCATCTCGACACGCGGGACCATCTCACGCCCGGGTTCAAGTTCAATGAGTGGGAACTCAAGGGCGTGCCGTTGCGCATGGAGGTCGGGCCGAAGGACGTGCAGAAGCAGAGCGTCGCCTTGGCGCAACGGATCATCCTCGACGGCCCCGCACACGAAGGAAAGAAACCGAAGAGCTTCGTTCCACAGGTAGGCCTTACTGAGCACATCATCAAGCTGCTGGAACAAATCCAGCAGGGCCTTTATCAGCGGGCGCTCAAGTTCCGCGAGGAGCACACCTTTGAGGCGAAGAACTACGACGAACTAAAGGAACGCGTCGAGCAGGGTTTCGTGCGCTGCTGGTGGGCCGGCTCCCGCGAGGACGAAGAAAAGATCCAGGAAGAGACCAAGGCGGCCATCCGCGTCATTCCCATCGACCAACCCGGAGGCAAAGGCAAATGCGTTTATACCGGGAAAGACGCAGACCTCATTGCCGTCTTCGCACGAGCATACTGAAATTCTCAACTGGAGGTGAACAGGGCGGATAGGAATGTCCGCCCCACACCCTTCTATCTTGTCGCTTTGAACCCGGAGAGCTGCGCGTTGGAGACAGTCGTATATGCTCCTACGATCTGGATGGTATCGTTGATCCCCTCAGCATAATCGTAGTTACTGCCTGGGTAATCGAACCTAATAAATGTTCCTTGATGAAGCACAGCCGCGTGTGACACATAGTTGGCGTCAGTCCACTGATACGAAATGTCTCCGGAATTATTAACATCGAGCGCCAACGAATCTCTCGCTCCAGGAACATCGATGACCGTATATGTGTTCGTGCCGGAGTTATAGAGCCTGGAACGCGTTGCGCCTGTAAGACCGTTCACGTACCACACCGTGACGTTTCCGCTGTCATTGATTCCCGATGCAATGGTGATCTGTGCCATAAAGATGGTGATGGTGGTGTACTTGCCATCTTTCAGCACAAATGCGCTGGTAAGATTACCCGAATCAGTGTAGCCACCCACGATCACACCGTCGTCGTTGATACCGTTCGCGAATGAGCTGACGGCCCCGGTGGGTCCAGGAATATCGGTATAAACGCCATTTGAATACAGAAATCCAACGGACTTGCCGGCCGAATTTGTGTAACTGCCGACGACCTGAAGCGTGCCGTTAAGATTGCAATGATCGACGGTGGTGTTAGTGCCGTTAGGATTGTCCAGAGTGGTCAAATTTGAGCCATCAAGAATGTAACCGTGGTAAGCATGGCTGCTGTCCTCATAGTTGCCGACGATCACGCCGGCGTTGTTGATTCCGTTAGCTCCGGTCGATATCGCTCCTGGAATATTAATTGGAGTAAATCTGAGGGTTTGGGCGTGAGCGGTGGTTGCGGTTAGAAATGCGAGTGCGGTACCGATGCATAACACTAAGCCGTGAGCTTTCATAAATTTCCTTTTTGAAGTAAGAAAGGCATGATCCGTAGTCATCCCGCATTACCGCCGAGAAGCGACGGACACGACGTCTCCTACCTGGTACATAGGTGGGCCGGTGTAGTGTCAGGATGGAGTCGAGTCCGGGGTGAGCACAATAGAGATGAATATGTAAGGAAGCCGTTTCGCACTTGTATGCGAGTATCAGGTGAATTGTTACACAATGATGAACGCAGGAGAAACAGGAAAGGCCCGCAAGCTGCGGGCCTTAATTCATTGTCCTCACTCGTCAGTTGTCGTTCTTGTCGTCTCTCCGTTTGAGCGTCGGGTGCTCGTCATCGGTGGTTTGACCGTTGCTGTCACCCTTATTGCTGCCGGACGCTCTCCGCAAACTGGGTTTGTTGCTGTCCTTCGGCTCGGTCATCTTTCGGCGATTCTCAAGCGAAGCCAGCCGGGCTTTCACCTCGTCAAATTCTGACGTGCTGACGGTGTACTCGGGACGGGCCGGCAGAATCGTGGCAATTTCCTTCTGCGAAGCTTCAATCCGGTCTGGAGTCTGCGGATGGCTGGCGAAAGTCTTGTCCATGAAGCCGGGCTTCTTCTTCTCCTGCGCCTGAACTTTTTCGAAGAAGCTCACATACGCCTGGGGGTCGTATCCAGTCTTGTAATCGTATTGCAGACCGAGATAATCGGCCTCGGCCTCAAAACCTCGTTGGAAGCTCATGAAGGCCACAGGCAGGCCAAGTCCTGCTGCGTTGTACACGGCGTAACCAATGCCACCTCCGACAAAGATTAGAGGAATAGTGGCCAGACCCGCATACTGGGAGCGAGTCATTTGCCTCGTCGCGTGACGAGCGCACACGTGCGCAATCTCGTGGGCCATGACTCCGGCAAGTTCGGCTTCCTCATCAGCCGCGAGGATGATTCCCGAGTTGATATAGACGAAACCTCCGGGTAATGAAAAGGCGTTAATAACGTCCGAATCGATCACCTTGAATGTGAACGGAACTTGCGCATCGGAGTTTCGCACTAAGTTTTGCCCAATACGATTGACGTATTCCGTGATTACCGGATCGCTGATCAGCTTCGAGGAGGAGTCCACCATCTGGGCATACTGTTTGCCCATCTTGATATCGGTCTCAAGAGAGTACCAGTTACCCAAACCGCGGCCGCCCATTTTGCGATTGCCGATCGCGTCCACGTCGCTCTTGCCGCCGTCGTGCTTCACCTTGCTGGGGTCGGCAGGCTGCACGGTGGGGGTTTGACTGCTCTGGTCCTGGGACTGTGAGCTTGAATTGGCGTTGGGCTGGCTTTGGGGTGAGCCATTGCCGACTCCAGGATCGTTGCCGGGAGGAGGTGGTGCCTGGCCAGTGCCCGGTGGCCCCTGGGTGGGGAGACCGCTTGGCGTCGGGGTAACTTGCCCAAATGCGAAAACGCTGCCCGTGAGGAAAACCGTTGCTAGTAGCCAATTGCGGAACTTCATACACCCACCTTCTCTGCCCTGCAAGCAGGGCCTTTAGAGGGATTATAACCCTGACAGGAAGACACCTATACGCGGGGAACTATCCCTGAGAGTAGGACGCAAAAGGCGGAAAGAAGGTTACCTGTTATTTGCGCCTGCAAGGGAGAATACGCTGATTCTAATCAACAGCTTGCCTTGCGCCGCCCCGGGTCGTAACATGGCGCTCGCTAAATCTAACAGGGGGCAATCATGCTCAATCGTCGTCAATTCCTGACCACCACAAGTAGCGGAGTTGCCGCCAGTCTGGCGCTAAGACCTACGCTAGCCGCACAACTTGAAAAAGCCCCTTCTTCTCTGCCGGATTCAACTCTGTACAAGTCCAATGAGGACGCTTATTGGGCGGAGATGAGAAAGCAATTTCTGATTCCCCCAGACGAGGTCTATCTCAATAACGGTACTGTGGGATCAAGTCCCGCTCCCGTGCTGAAAGCGATTTTTGACGGCTACAATACCACTGAAAAGATGGACCAGCAGGACCCGGAGGACTATCCGATCTGGGGTTACGCATCGTGGAACGAATTTCGCGATCCTTTGGCTGAATTTTTAGGTTGCACCCGGGATGAAATCGCTTTGGTTCGCAATGCGACGGAGGGCAACAGCTACATCGCGAATGGTATCGATATGCAGCCCGGCGATGAAGTGCTGATGACAGATCAGGAGCATCCGGGAGGCGAACATCCATGGAACCTGCGGGCCAAGCGCTACGGTGTTGTGGTTAAGAAAGTCGCTCTGCCGAAGCCGGTCAAAGACAGTCAGCAGGTCCTGAATTTCTTCAATGACGCGATCACGACCCGCACTCGTGTCGTTTTCTTCAGCCACATCACGACCGCGACTGGAGTGGTTCTTCCCGCGAAAGAGCTGTGCGCGTTGGCACGGTCGAAAGGCATTCTATCGGCGGTCGATGGCGCCCATGTTACCGGTATGATGCGTCTGAACCTGCATGACCTCGGATGCGACCTCTATTCTTCCAGCCCGCACAAATGGCTACAGGCGCCGAAAGGGTCCGGTTTTCTTTATGTTCGCGATGAAGTCATCGATCGCATCTGGAACACCATCGCCACCGAAGGCTGGGACGAACCCAAGCTGCGCGCGGAACGATTCCAGCGGATCGGCTCGTCAAACGTTCCGGCCCTCTGGGGATTGCGAGCTGCACTGAAGTTTGCCAATGATATTGGATTGGACCGCATCGAGCGCCGTCACCGCCAACTATGTGACTACATCCTGCAGGCGATGATCTCTCGCGGCGCAGAATCCTGGACTTCCCCCGATGCGTCTATGCGGTGCGCAATCGCAACGGTCAATGTTCCCGGCCTGAAGCGCATGGAATTCGAGAACTGGATTTGGAAAGAGCACAAAATTCGAATTCGCGGCGGAGAACCCTCCAAGCTGCGGCTCTCCACTCCATATTATCTGTCGAAGAGGGACATTGACCGCTATTTACAGGCTTTCGATCAGTACCGCAAACAGAACACGGCGTAATTCCTGAGTGTTCGACGCGAAGGCAAACTGTCGCGACAAGAGCCTCGTCAACTCTCGTGACCAGAATCAGTGAGTTTAAGGTCTGCTACCCAATGCTCTGTAGGACAGAAACGCCATACCAGGCGGTAGTTTCTATGCGGCTCGCATCCAAGGAGGGCGGCATCTACAAGGCGGAAATGACCGCTGGAGTGGCATACCGAATGCAATAGGAGCTGTCGTGGCCGAAGCAAAGATGAATCCGGGTACTCTCCTGACGACATGCTTCGTTATGCTGCTGTTATCGGCTTCCGGCTACGCTCAAGTGCGCTGGGATAGCAATGGTTCCAGAGTCAGCTTTATCCTTCAGCAGATGCAAAAAGCGCAACTGGATGCACCTACCGTCCCCTACCAGGTGACTCGAGACTATCGACTTTTCGGAGGGAACGATTCCTCGCCAAACTCGGAAGTAATCGCCGAGGTTGATTACTCTCCGTCCGAGGGTAAGTCTTACGAGATTCAGAAGCAGAGTGGGAGCAAGCGCGGGGAAGATGTTGTTCATAGGGTCCTGCAGCACGAAGTGGAGATGGCTCAAAGCAAGAATTCCGCGCAAAGCGCCATTGATCCCAGCAACTACTCCTTTGATTACTTAGGCGAAACCAAGCTGGACGGCAATCCCTGCTACCTCTTGGGCCTGAGTCCGAAGCGGAAGGATACAGAACTTCTCCAAGGCAAGGCGTGGGTTGACCAGAAGTCGTTTCAAATCCGCCGGATCCAAGGCCAAATGGTGAAAAATCCTTCCTGGTTTTTGAAACGCGTTGATGTCACCATCGATTTCTCGGAAATTGGCGACTCCTGGCTTGAAACCAGGGTGGAAGCGGTGGCGGACGTTCGTCTGATCGGCAGTCAAACTCTGAGATCAGAGACCCTCGACGCTCACGTGGGCGAGTCCCTCATTGCAAAGAATGTACGTAACGAGGAAAGAGTGCCCCGCCGCAAAGCGAGACGCCACACTACCATCCCCGCCACCGCCATCGTCCCGATGGACAGTTCCCATTAGTCCAGTCCCCGCAAATCCAAGGATTCCACGACAATACTTAGAACTTGGTTACTTCTGTGAAGTTGAAGCCTCCCACCATCATGGCCGGAACCACCATGTCAAAGGACTCTTCCCCGCTGGCGCGTACCGGCGTGCCCATGGCTTCCACGTTTGAAAGCATGTGGATGAGGCTCTCGTTGAACCGAAAATTTCGAACGCCATACTGCACTTGACCGCCTTCCACATAGAACGTGCCGTCGCGCGTCATGCCGGTAAGGATTTTCTCGTAAGGGTCGACTTCACGGATGTACCACAACCTGGTCACGAGAATTCCACGCTCGATGGCCCCAATCATCTGTTCGACAGTCCTCGGTTCCTTCGGCGTTCCGATAACAATATTCATGGGGGCTTCGCCGATCTCATTTGGAAGAGGAAAACCGTGTCCGGTTGGCTCTACCGAACCCACTTTGTCCTTGAATTCGGAGTGTTTCATCCTCTCAGCGCTGCCGCGGGCATAGACCAGTCGTTTCACAACTCCGTTCTCTACCAGCTGAACTTTCTGCCTCGGCACACCCTCACCATCGAACGGAGAACCCGACTGCAACGGATGACCGACATCATCGACAATGTTGATGTTTTCGCCGAATAGCTTGGTACCGACGCGGTTGGTCAGGAACGATCGCTGGTCCAGAATCGCCAATCCGCCGAAGTCATAAAACATGAATCCGATGATGTCGAGAACGGCTGCCGGCTCGAGAATGACTGTGTACTTCCCTGCCGGAATCTCCCGCGGGCGTGCGGCATCGGCGGCTTTCTTTGCGGCAATCTCGGCTAGCGACTTCGCATTGAGATTCGCAACATTCGGAGAGTTGGCCTTTTGCCATCCGGACGAATCCTCTGCCAGCATAGTGATCGAAATTTCCGATGACGTTTGGGTGTGCCAGCGCGCAATACCTCGCGAATTGAAAATCCCTTCTGCTGTTTCCGAATTCGAGACTATGCCGGCAGTCGTGAGTTTGTGGCGACCAGCCACGCTGACAATGTCTCGTACTCTCGCGGCGCGCTGCTCAGGGGTAATTGCCGCGGTCTGTTCAAAGTATCGGCTTGGCAGTGCGGCGGATGAATCCCGCATCTGCTGCGGTGATGCCATGGGAAGCAAGTCGGGGTCGGGCTGCTGAACTCTTGCGAGATTCTCGGATGCCTGGACCACGCTCTTAAGACTTGCGTCGGCGACTCGATTGGTTGTGGCTCGCGCCGTGCGGCCGCCGAAAGTAGTGCGGACCGAGACTGCAATATTTTCTTCTGCGAGATTCTGATGAATGACGTTGTTGGCAAACCGAGTAAGCGCATTTCGGGTGCCGTAGAAGATGACTTCTACGTCATCAGCAGTAGAGTATTTGCGGATCTTTTGAAAAATCTCGCCAGCACGATCCTGGTTCAGCATGGGTTCTTGTCTCTTTAGTTTCCTTTATAAGCCGAACCGACTTTGATGTTTCGAAATCTCGCCGGCGCCGCTCCATGGCCTGTACCCATAACTTGCTGCGGTTGTCCTTTGCCGCAGTGAGGCACGCCCCAAAGCACCCATTCCTCGCGCGAGCAGATCGCGTCCATCGCGTTCCAGAACTCCGTCGTGATACCGGAATAGGAAGAATTCTTCAGCATGCGAGTTCGCTTACCGTTCTTTATCTCCCAGCCGATCTCGGTCCCAAACTGAAAGTTGTAGCGCTTATCGTCAATAGACCAGGAGCGATTAGTTTCCATGTAAATTCCGTAATCAGTGTCGCTGATCAACTGTTCGCGGGTCAGTGCCTTCTCACCCGGCAGAATGCTGACATTAGTCATGCGAATGATCGGCAGCCGATTCCAACCTTCGGCTCGTAGAGTGCCGCCAGAGCGGCTCAGGCCGATGACTGGCGCAGTCTCACGCGAGGTTAAATAGCCGGTGAAGAGTCCATTGGTGATGATTGGCGTAGACTGAGCGGGCACACCTTCTTCATCGAATGCGAATGTGCCCAAGCCTGGGCCATGCTCCTGCCGTGCGTCGGCAACAACGTTGACCACATCGCTGCCATATTTCAGGCGACGCAACTTGTCCAAAGTCAAAAACGAGGTTCCGGCGAAATTTGCTTCCATGCCCAGGACACGATCGAGCTCAATCGGATGGCCGACGGATTCATGTATCTGCAAGCCCAATTGCGATCCATCGAGAATGATGTCAAACGTGCCTTCAGGACATTGGTCGGCTTTCAGCAATGCAACCGCCTCTTCGCCCACCCGCCGAGCGTTTTCAATAAGCCTTAACTCCTCCACGAGTTCGTAGCCTTTGTTCTGCCACTGTCCGCCATAGGAGTTAGGATACGAACGCTTCTGGATCTCACTTCCCGCAAACGCGTAAGCGGCAAACCCAGCCCCGGTTCCGTATTTTGTCTGGTGAATGTTCGCACCCTCTGACGAGGCGAACCATTGTTCCTCCCGGCGGAAATTCATGTTCGTTTCCGCGAGAGTCACGCCGGCTACGGAACGTAGTTCGGAATCAATCTTCAGCAGCAATTCGAGATTTTGTTCTACAGAAGTGGTGAACGGATCAATCTTGAACGGCGTAGTCCACTCCGCGACGTGGGCCTTTTCTGGTGCAAGGTGAACTTCACTCCTCTTCACCTGCGCGGAAGCCTTCGCGATCTCAACCGCTCGGGCCGCTGTGCTCTCGACTCCGGCCCGGCTCAGATCATCCGACGAAGCGAAGCCCCATGCCCCGTCTGCAATCACTCGAACTCCGATGCCCTGCGACGCGGAATCTGAGGCAACCCCGATCTTTCCGTTTTTGGTTGAGAGCGCACGCTGACGGTCATCGGCGATACGAGCGTCGGCGTATGTCGCGCCTCGCGATTCGGCAGTATCCAGCGCCCAAGCTGCAGCTTCGTGCATTGCCTCAATCTATCACGGAGCGACGAACGGTGACGGGATCAGAGGCATATACGAGAAAGGCAACTCTTCAGCTCTATTCACAATCTCTTAACATTGTCTTTGAAAGCAACTCTCGAGGAGACTAGAACGCCTACATTTTCAACGATAGCGTCGCGGCGCCACAGACTGTCAGCAAACCGGCTGGGCAGGAACTGCACAAGCTGAACCCAGTCGAGTGCAGGTTCGGATGAAATGTTAGACATCGTGCTTCGGTTCGTAATTGGAGGAGTGGTAGTTTCTATCTTCTCCGTAATTGGTGACTTGCTTAAGCCCAAGAGTTTTGCGGGGCTTTTCGGTGCCGCTCCCTCTGTAGCTCTGGCAACCATAGGCCTCACGGTAGCGAAACAAGGTACCGCATACGCGGGAATTGAGGCTCGGTCCATGATTGGCGGCGCGATCGCGTTTTTCGTGTATGCGTCGTTCGTGAGTTGGATCATGATGCGCTACCAGGTCAAGGCTCTCTGGACTACACTTGCCCTGATGCCCGTATGGCTGGGCACAGCGTTGGCACTCTGGTCTGTGTGGCTGAAATAAATGCATCAAATCCAGATCAATCCGTCCGCTTTGCGGCATACGCATTGGCACGATTACGCGGTGCGGTTTGCAGCCGGGGGATTTATTACAGCGGGTGCGGGAATCATTGCTAAACAGTTTGGTCCGACCGTTGGCGGTCTGTTCCTTGCCTTCCCGGCAATTTTCCCTGCAAGCGCAACTCTCATTGAAAAGCACGAACTCTTGAAAAAGAGAAAACACGGTCTGAAAGGGACTACTCGTGCCAGGCAACTGGCCAGCGTCGACGCTGCTGGTGCTGCGATGGGAAGCATCGGGCTGCTGCTCTTTGCTGTGCTGGCCTGGCAGTTCATCTCCAAAAAGAGCCCCCAGCTGGTGCTGATCCTGGCCACTGTTCTGTGGCTAGGAACGTCTGTTCTGGTTTGGTATTTGCGGAAGCGAATATAGCCCTGACAGTTCTCCATTCCATTCGCGGCGACTAACTCACTACCTCGTGTTCGATGTCAAATTTGCGTGCAGGTCCTGAGAAAGCAGATTTTGATCCTGTTGCTGCAAAGAATCTGGCAATTTCGCATAGTACAGGCTCTCTGCCTGGTTCTGTCCCTGGGTAATGATGTAGTCGACGAAATCCTCCACGAGTTTGCCTTTGTCCGCACTCTTGGACTGTTTGGGAAGGAGGATGAAGGTCAGCCCCGCGATCCGGTAGGCGTCTTCTGCAGGCGTCGGTGGATCGACAATAGGTGTGCGCACGTCCTTGGCAAGTTCATCAGAGAAAGCACAGAGAAACTGCTGTGAGTAGTAGAAGACGAAGTTTGCTTAGCTTCCCAGCCATTCCGTCCTTCTCAAGACTTATCTGGGCGTTTTTACGATGCCGGAGACAGCGGCGCGAATGTGAGAGGAAGGTAAAATTCGAGGGACTTACCGCCGAGGACGCCGAAATTGCCGGTTTACAGATTTTCGCGACGTCCTCTGCGGTGATCGTTTCAGTCGTAGTATTCGAGCCCGAGGTGCGTAATCAGGTCTTCCCCGCGTAGATGTCGCAATGTGTTCTTCAGCTTCATCGATTGGATAAACAAATCGTGCTCAGGATAAAGTCCCGGCGCCGTCATAGGTGATTTGAAGTAAAAGCTGAGCCACTCCTGAATGCCTATGCCTCGCAGTTGACTGCTGCGCTGGGCTAAGTCGTTGAAGAGCACGAGATCAAGGACGATTGGCGCGGCCAGAATAGAGTCGCGGCAGAGAAAATCGACCTTGATCTGCATGGGGTAGCCAAGCCACCCGAAAATGTCGATGTTGTCCCAACCCTCTTTGTTGTCTCCGCGTGGCGGGTAATAGTTGATGCGCACTTTGTGGGTGAAATGACCGTAGAGGTCGGGGTAAAGCTCGGGCTGCAGGATGTGCTCCAGAACGGACAGCTTAGATTCCTCTTTGGTCTTAAAAGACCCGGGATCATCCAGCACTTCGCCGTCTCGGTTCCCCAAGATGTTGGTGGAAAACCAGCCGCTCAGACCTAGCAGGCGAGCTTTGAAACCGGGCGCCAGAATCGTCTTCATCAGCGTCTGCCCGGTTTTGAAATCCTTGCCGCAGATTGGAGCTTCATTTTGCCTTGATAAATCATGCATCGCCGGGACATCGACCGTCAGATTCGGTGCCCCATTTGCGAAAGGAATACCTTCACTCAGCGAAGCATAGGCATAAATCATCGATGGAGGGATGTTCTCATCGTTCCGCGTGAGCGCTTTTTCAAAAGCTTTGAGCGAACTGTGGGCTGCGCTGGGCTGGATGAAGCTCTCCGTCGATCCGCACCAGATGGTGACCAGACGGGCAGCGCCGGACGATTTCTTGAATTCACGAATGTCGGCGCGGACCTGCTCGGCAAGGTCCATCTTGTTTTTGCCTTTCTTCACGTGCGGTCCGTCAATGTTCTTTACGTAATTGTGGTCAAAAACCGCTTTTCGCGGCTTAACGGAACTTAGAAACGGCTTTACTTTGTCGAGCAGTTCGCGTTCAAGCACTCCCGCCTTCGATGCCGCAGTGTACATGTCATCTTCGAAGATGTCCCAGCCGGTGAAGACCAAATCGTCAAGCGCGGCTAGCGGAACGAATTCCTTTATCTTTGGCGATCGGGCGTCAGTACGCCGGCCGAGACGAATGGTTCCCATCTGCGTTAGAGAGCCGCAAGGCTTCGCGAACCCTTTGCGTATGGCTTCGACGCCGGCGACGAATGTCGTCGCCACCGCACCCATGCCAGGAATCATGACTCCGAGTTTTCCCTTGGGCGGCTCGATTCGATTATCGTTTTGTTTAGTGACTTGTGTCTGTGCGCGTTTCCGCTGAGTTGCCATTTTTGTGGCGCTTCCTTATGAGAATTTTGAGATTAGGACAAACAGATATGTTCTCGTATTCCAGAGAAGAATTGCAACAAAAGTGCAGCAAAAGCGGCTAAGCGCGTCTCAACAACCGGAATCCAGCATTGGTTGGTGCGCGGGCCATCGCACCTTTGCTGTGCTCTCGGGCTTGCCGTTCGCGTCACCCGAATTCTGGTCTTGCGGGATGGTCCACAATAATGGCACGTCCGGCAGTCAGTGCCTTCACGGAATGGCGTACATTAGCCGGGACGATTGCCGCAACACCCGGCCCTATTATCTGAGATTTGCCGTCGATCGTGAGTTCGAGTTCGCCTTCGAGCACCTCATAGACTTCCTCTTCGGGGTGGAAGTGCTCATGAATTGACGCACCCTGCGAAAATTCATAGTGGGCGAATGTCATGGTTGCGGAATGGAAGTACCGCCCCCGCCAACCGGGAAGACGCTCGAAAACCTTTAGGGCAGATGTGTCAATGAAGGGCATCGCGGTCGAATCGTAGCACGCTGCTCAGAGAATCTCCGGGATCTCTGCACTTTAAGGTTTACTTCTCCAAGTCGAGCGTTTTAATTGGCAAGTCCCAGTGCGCGTCCAATATCTCGAAGCGCCGCTGCTCTTCCTGGGCGTACGTCTGCTGATCGGGAAAGAGCTGTTTCTTGAGAGCATCTTCGTCGAACGGCTCGTTGGCGACGGCGGCATTCTTGAACACAATTGTCACGCGATAATCCCAACGGCCATCTTCGGTCGTGTGGTAGCGCGGCTGATCCATCCAAACTTTGAGCATCCGCCCCATCTCAACTTCTTTCTGCAATAGGGGGTAATGATTTTTCTTAAACAAGCGCAGAAATTCGTCAGCGTGGCCCCATTTAGCTTTGTAGTAATACTCAATTACAAAGGGCTGGCCCGAAGGTGTGGCTTGCGCGGGGCCGAATGGCGTGCAGAATGCCAAAAGCAAAATCGCGAGCAAAAGACGCTTCATACCAATCTCCTTGCTTCGATTTCCTAGATTGCAGATTCTAGAGATGCCTGGCGTGATTTTGCCTTTCAACCTCTGAATTCTGCAATCTAAACTCTTTAATCCGAAATCTGACCGCTCGCCCCGATTCTATTCTGCCAATGCGACCAGACAAACCACAGGATTGCGGCGGCCAGCATAACTCCGATAACTGCGTCGAATTGATGGAAGTACTTGCCCAGCGAGCGCCAGTTTTCGCCCAACTTCATCCCCAGCCACGCAAGACCAAGGCACCAGGGCCACGACCCAAGAAACGTGTAGAGATGGAAGCGGCCGCGCGGCATGCGGGCAACCCCGGCAGGCAAAGCAATAAAAGTTCTGACCACTGGTAGCAAGCGAGCGATGAATACTGCCAGATAGCCCCAACGCTGAAAAAATCGGTCCGCCCAGTCGAGCTCACCCCGACTCAAAAGAATCCAGCGGCCATATTTTTCAACCAGTGGCCGGCCGCCGTAACATCCAATCTCGTAAGCAACCAGCGATCCTAGATTGCAGCCAATGGCTCCCACGGTCGCCACCCAGAGGAGTTTTAGCGTGCCCTCATACACCAGGTATCCAGCGAAAGGCATGATGAGTTCAGACGGGAGTGGAATGCACGCCGACTCAATCGCCATCAGAATCGCCAAGCCACCGTAGCCCGTGGCGGCAATGACGGACTTAATGAACACAAACAGGACCGCGAGGATTTTTTCTGTCATTCAGAATCAGTCTACAGGCTAATTGCGGATCCGCTGATGGGTGAGGCCGGTTCTCGGCGCTAAAAAGACCCTTCCTGGGTAAAGGTAAATCCCGGGAGCGAAATGCCATCCGAAGCCTTGGCCACTTTCACCCGTACGGTAGGCGCATCGGGAGCGGTCACGGCTGCGGGACGCAGCACGGCGTATTGCGTAAACACTTCGCTGTACACCTTGGTAATGAGGTAGTCCTTGCCATCTTCGTCTTTGCGCCACACTTGCCCAAGCTTTACGGCCTTAACTGCCACGGGAATTTTCCTTTTATGAGGAGATCATTCTCAGAGTACCTAGACCGCCTTCGACCGTCAATTGCGACTCCGGTTCCGGATGATTACGAAAGACGTGCGAGCAGGCACTGGGAATGTAGCTCAGGTCTCGGCCCGATTGCTTCTGCTACCATTGCAATCTCAGGAGAAGATGGATGCCACGCGGCGTAGTTCCACGCCAACCAGCAAAAACGGGCAGACACGAAGGAGCGCGGATGCGCACTGCGTCGGCGAAACTTCGACCCTCCCCGCCGGGTCACGTTGGGGCGCGATCCAAGCGAGATGGTAAAGGAGTGAAAGCGTATAACCCGTTGGCGCCAGAACGGATTTCTGAAATTCTCAAGCGACTGGATCAGCTTTACCCGGACGTGACCTGTGCCTTGACCCATCGCAGCGCCTGGGAATTATTGGTGGCAACCATTTTGTCCGCACAATCGACTGACGTGAATGTGAACCGGGTTACCCCTGAGCTGTTCCGAAAATATCCGACTGTTCAGGAGTTTGCTGCACTCGAACCACAACAATTGGAGCCCGACATTCGCTCCACCGGTTTCTTTCGCAACAAATCAAAATCCGTCGTGGGCGCGGCGAAGAAGATCGTCAGTGATTTCGGCGGCCAAGTTCCAATGGAAATGGACCAACTGCTGACGCTTCCCGGCGTAGCGCGGAAGACGGCCAACGTGGTGCTCGGAACATGGTTTAAGAAAGGCGTCGGCATCGTGGTGGACACGCATGTAACACGAATCAGCCGCCGTTGGGAACTCACCAAGAATACCGATGCGCCCAAGATCGAGCAGGACTTGATGAAAATCATTCCTCCGGAGAAATGGATTTTGTTTTCTCATCAAGTCATCTGGCATGGAAGAAAACTCTGCATGGCGCGCCAGCCCAAATGCGCCGACTGCCTGATCGAGAACGTCTGCCACGCTGCCGATAAGACCTGGAGCACCGTCCAGATCCATAAAACTGCCAAGCCGTAGCCCCCCGGACGTGCTTAACGGCCGACGGCCTGCGCCTCTGCGGCAAGCACGATTTTGGGATGAAATAGTGTCCCGGCAACCCGACTCGCGATCGCCAGCAGTTCTTTCTGGCCTTGAAAAACCTTGACCAGCCGCGCTCGCGAAAGCTCTGGTAGATTGACGGTTCGGCCTGAGCGGACCCGCACGATGATCTCCTCCGTTGCCGTCACGCAGGGAAACTGCGGGAGTATCTTGCGCAGATGTACGAACAAATCTTCGGCTGCATCGTGCGCCGCAGCTTCCAGCAATCGATCCAGTGGAACAGCATCCTCTATCGCGAATTCAGCCAGAGCTGTCCGTCGCAAGGACGCCAGATGTGCGCCGCAACCCACCTGTTGACCCATTTCATGCGCTATTGAACGCATATAGGTCCCTGAGGTGACGCGAGCTCGAAACATGGCGCGATCTTGTTCCGTGCCGGTGATCTCGAATTCCTTGATGTCGACCTGTACCGGCTTGAGAGTGACCTCCTTCTGTTTCCTGGCCAGTTTGTAGGCAGGGACGCCCTGGATTTTCTTCGCAGAAAACGGGGGCGGCACTTGCTCGATCACTCCTCGGAAATGTGCAGCCAACTCCCGCAACTGATTGAGAGATAAGCTAACGGCCTGTGTGTCACCGCTCGGCTGGCCTTCCCCATCGTAAGTATCAGTCGCAAATCCGAAGCGGATCACGCCTTCATAGCTTTTCTCGGACGCCGTATAAAACTGCGCCAACCGCGTCATCCTGCCGATGACCAGTGGCAGCACTCCCGTGGCTGCCGGATCCAGCGTCCCTAGATGGCCGACCGAGCGTTCCTGCAGGATGCGACGGACGCGGTTGACCACGTCATGCGACGTCATTCCCGCCGGTTTATCGATGATCAGGACGCCATTGATGGACATTTGGTAATTTTGTAATCGGGTAATTTGGCAATTTAGCCCAGCGGCAGCAAGAACTCTGCCTTGAAATTGCTCAATTACCAAATTACCAAATTAGCCGTCCATGATTCCCATTCGCGACGACACGCCCCGCTATAGCACGCCCTTCGTGACGTATTTCATTATTGCGCTAAACGTGCTGATCTTCCTGTTCGAATTGTCGATTGGCGGACAGAGCCAGCGGGCGCTGAACGCGTTCATCTTTGATTTTGGGGTAGTGCCACAGCGATTCGATCAGGCTTTGGCGCTGCATTCACCCCAATCCCTACCCGCGTTGTCTTTGACAATTCTGACCTCGATGTTCCTCCATGGCGGATGGGCGCACATCTTCTTCAACATGCTGTTTCTCTGGATTTTTGGCGACAACATTGAGGATCGCCTCGGGCACTTCGTTTATCTCATTTTTTATCTGCTCAGCGGATCGGCAGCCGCCATTACTCACATTCTGTTGAACACTGGCTCTAAGCTCCCTACCGTGGGCGCTAGCGGCGCGATTGCCGGTGTGATGGGCGCCTATTTTGTGCTATATCCCAGGGCTCGGGTTATGACCTGGATCCCTCCGATATTTTTTGTCCACCTGCCGGCTTGGCTGTTTCTCGGCTATTGGTTTGTGGTGCAGTTCTTGATGGGCGCTTCTACCGCCATCGCGGAAACTAGCCAGAACAACGGTGGCGTAGCGGTTTGGGCGCATGTGGGCGGCTTCGTTGCCGGAATTCTTCTGATTAAATTGCTTCCCGAGCGGCCGCGGAGGTACCGGTATGCGTCGTGGTGAATCTGGAGGGCACAGCTCGGCTGAGACGAGGATATCCTCCCTAGTTTTGAGCGTGGTCATGTTGTCTGTCACAACACCGGTTGCACGGGCCGCGATATGCCAACCTGGCAAGGTTTCGATCGTTGGGCACAGTGACGCGATTACATACATGAAAACTAGCTTTGTGGAACCGGAAGGTCAGGTCGAGGCCAGTGTCTTAAGACCGGATGGGAAAGAGAGGATTCCACGCGTCGTTATTTCGTACTCAGTCATTGCAGCAGGGACCAAAACTGCGGACATGTTTCAATTTGCTCAGGCATTGGCACGGGCAGGCGCTGCCTCGAGCGGCTGGTTACCGATGATGTTCGCGACAGTGCAGACTTCTTACACAAACTACTGAACTTAAATGAAATCAAGCCAGAGTGGCTGGCGAACATTGTTACCACCGCTCCCCCGGCAGCGACGAAGTAGTCGACGTATGATCCTGGGTGTCCGCATTTTTCACATGGACGAGGACGCCGCTGCTGCACCGTATAATATTCTTGTGACTTCTCAGAAAACCGAGCAGATAGCTTCGGCGGACTTCCCGACCCGCTGGGGCAAATTTCGCATTTACGGCTTCCGCGGCGTCTTCAATGGCCGCACGGAGGAAGCAGTGGCCCTGGTCATGGGTGACGTGCATGGCTCAGCTCCGTTAGTCCGTGTGCATTCGCAATGCCTGACAGGAGATGTTTTCGGGTCTCTGCGATGCGATTGCCGGCAGCAACTGGAACTTGCGCTGGCAATGATCGCGGCAAACGACATCGGTATTCTGATTTACGAACAGCAGGAAGGGCGCGGAATTGGGCTCATGGCCAAGTTGCAGGCCTACGAGTTGCAGGACGCGGGACTCGACACCGTTGAAGCCAACGAGCGGCTCGGCTTCAAGGCAGACCATCGTGAGTTTGGGCTTCCGGCGCAGATATTGAAGGCCTTGGGCGTCTCACAAGTCAGGCTGCTCTCGAATAATCCGGACAAAGTCTCAGCGCTCGAGCGCGGCGGAATCAAGGTTGTCGAGAGAGTCCCGTGCGAGGTTTCGCCCAGCATTCACGCCGAAGAATATCTAAAGACGAAGAAAGAAAAGCTGGGACACCTATTTACATCCCGCTAGCGCATTGTCATGGTGAGCGAAGTTCGTCCGTTCGCGGGCCAATGGATGAACGCAGTCGGAGCATCCCTACCCTGAGCAGCAACGATGAACTTCGCCAAAACCAAGCTTCGTCTCCGTTCAAGACGACGCTGGTCTATGCAGGCCAAATCTGCAGAGCCGTACGGCTGAGAATCTGCTGGCTGACGTCGGCTTTTAATGGTAACGCCCGAAATTCATCGAGGTTTTTCTTGACGTCTGGCACGCCCGGCCCCGGCCAATCGGTACCAAACAGGGTCTTGTGGGCGATTTCTTCCAGTCGCGGAAAATACTTCAAAAGCGTCTTCGGCGGAATTCCGCTAATATCCAGATAAACGTTGGGATGTCGGCGGATTAGGAAGAACGCCGTATCCATCCATAGCGGACGTCCCCCGTGGGCAAGCAGGATGCGAAGCTTTGGGAAGTCCACGGCTACGTCGTCGATATACATTGGGTCGCCGTACTTGTTGCGAGCGCCCGGAAAGATCGAAGTTCCGGTGTGGAACATTACCGGTATGCCGTTGCCTTCAGCCGCACGGTAAATAATCTCGAGTTCTTTCACTCCCCTAAGATAATCATTGGGAAATAAGAGCTGATGCGGGGGGTGAATTTTGATCATGCGGATGCCCAACCGAAGCAACTGCTCCACATCCGCCATGATGTTTGTGGTATGGCGAGGGTGCAGGCTGCCGCATGGAATGAGCCGTTTCGGATTTTCTTTGATGTAGCCAGCAACGAACTCATTCACCCCGCTGGTGAAGCCGATGACCTCAGGGGCAACATAGTTGATCAGGACAGCCCGATCGATCCCGCACTGGTCGAGGTAGCCAAGAAATGCCTTCGGCGATCGGCAGAACTCCACAATCTGCGCATAATTCGGGCGTTTCTTTTTCATCAGTTCTAGCGCTTCCGGCTTGAACATCTCGATTGGCTGGATATGGATGTGGCAGTCGGTGATCAAGGGTGTTCGATGCTTCGTTTGTATTTGGTCGTTCGAATTGTAGCAGTCAACCGGACGCTAGTTGGTCGCTGCTGCCAGTAAGGCGCGCTTTGTAAACACGCGAATCATCTCTCGTCGATATTCGGGTGTGAGCGCGGAAGTCGTGAGCGGCTTGGCAGTGCGGGCGGCGAGATCGGCTGCATTTTCCGCTAGATCTTCGTCCAGAATTTTGCCATTCAACTTCTCTCCGACTCCCTTGACCAGCAACGGCGCAGGATTGACGGCTGTGATGCCGATGCGAGCATCTTCGATGTGACCGTTGGAGCGTTTGACCGCAACTGCGACCCCTGCCAGGGGATAATCAATGGAGCCGCGAATCCGGAGTTTTCGATACACACCGTGATAGTTCGCGCTGGCTGCGGGCAGAAACACGCGAGTCAGTAATTCATTTGGCTGGAGCTTGCGATAGCCATCGCCGATTCCGGTGTAAAAATCGCGCAAGGGAATGCGGCGCGCACCGGACGGACCCACGATTTCAATCTCCGCGTTCAGGCACAGCAAAGCCGGGGGCGTGTCGCCGGAAAATACCGCCCAGCATTTTGTTCCACCCGGCGCAACGTGGCACAGATCGCCGTCTTTCTTAATGCAGAATCCGCACCCTTTGCGCCAGGTGAGCGACTGGTTGTACCAAAGGCAGCGCGTGTCGAGACAAATATTTCCGCCGATTGTGCCCATGTTGCGAAGAATCGGCGACGCCACAGTGGCGGCAGCCTCCGTCAGCACTGAATAACGTTTGCGCAGCAGTTGGGAATTTCCAATCGCAGTCAGCGTGGTGAGAGCGCCGATCTGAACTTCGTTTCCCTGTTCGCGAAGTCCCTTCAATTCCGCAATGTGGCGGACATCGAGGACATATTCCGGTTCAAACAGCTTCTGCTGCATGGAAGGAACAAGGTCCGTACCGCCGGCAAGGATTCGCGTGTTACTGGCGTGCTTTTGCAGAAGATCGATCGCTTCCGCGACACTCCGCGGGCGAAGTAACTTGAATTGCGGCAGACTCAATCGGCGCCTCCCGGTGGGACTTCGCGTCGCGAGGGATCGAGCGGATGGCGCTGCGGGCCCTTGCCGCGAAACCAGAGCGATCCGCCATGTTCGCGAAGACGCGCCGGAGAGGTCGGATCAATGCCTTCGGTGAGATCAAGCTTTTTCTGCTGTTTCCTAGCCCGAAGAGCGGCTAACACACGCTCCGGCGTAAACGGGGACTCATGTAATCGAATGCCAACAGCGTCGTAAATGGCATTCGCGATCGCCGGAATCGTGGCGGCCAGCGACCCCTCGCTGCATTCTTTTGCTCCAAACGGGCCTTCGGGATCGACGCTCTCGACGATGATCGGCTCGACCTCAGGAGATTCAACTGCTGAGGGGCTGCGGTATTCAAGCAAGCCAGGATTCATCAGCATGCCGTCTTTCCAGACCATCTCTTCGGTGAGCGCCTGGCCCATGCCCATCCAGACCGAACCGATGATCTGGCCTTCAACCGACACCGGGTTTAAGGCGCGGCCGCAATCGTGCGCCGCCCAGACCTTGTGAACTGTGACTTCGCCCGTGTCTTCATCGACGCTGACTTCCGCTACCTGCGCTGAATAGGAATATGCCGGCGACGGGCCGACGCCTCCGCCCTTGTGCTTACCGCCGCGTGCTTCGGGTGGAGGCGCATAGGATCCGGTTCCAGTGAGCGCACCATGGAAGTCGATGGCGGCGACGACGGCTTCTTCAAAGCTCAAGCGATCTTTAGGAGCTTCTTCTTTGCGCTTCTGCTGCAGCGAACCGCGAAGAATCTGGCCTTCGACGCGCCCGGAAACGGTAGCCGCCGAGCTTTGCTCGGCTGGGTGGGTGGGGACACCTGCCCCTACGTGGCCATTTTTTTTGAAAACAGAATCGTCGCGGAAAACAAGATCATCAGGCGAGCAGTTCATCTTACGGGCAGCGGCAAGCGCAATTTGCTTCCTGATCTCCTGCGCCGCGCGTAACGTTGCATTTCCTGCCATAAAGGTGACGCGACTTGAATACGAACCAATATCAATCGGAGTCAGGTCGGTGTCGGCGGCAACAATTTTCACGCGAGACAACGAGCATCCGAGCGTTTCGGCGGCGATCTGCGCAGTCATTGTGTCGGAGCCCTGGCCGATTTCGGACGCGCCGGTGTAGACCACGACTCCGCCATCCCGGTCGATCTTGATGTTGACCGTCGAATGCGGCATGTCGGAGCGGATGATGGAATTGGCCGCGCCGCTCACGTAGTGACTGCAAGCGATTCCCAGGCCGCGCGCTTTGGGCATCTTGCCTCTGCGCTGCGCCCAGCCGGACCGTTGCACAACCTGATCGATGCATTCCGGCAACCCATAGCTTTGTACTCGAAGTCCGTTTACCGTGACCGTCGGCGGTTTCAGCAGATTGCGGCGGCGAAGTTCCGCGGGATCCATGCCGAGTCTCGCGGAGAGTTCGTCCAATTGCGACTCGAATGCAAAGCGGACGTTGACAGTGCCGTGACCGCGCATGGCGCCACAAACGGGCTTGTTCGTCAGCACGCGATAGCCGTCATATTGAATGTTCGCGATGTCGTACAGAGCCCCGAGCAGCGCACCGGAGTAAAGAATCGTGACCACACCGTAAGAGCAGTAGGCGCCCCCGTCCTGGACCACGCGAGCTTTGACGGCAGTGATGCGGCCGTCATTCTTCACTCCGGTCTTCAGATCAACAATTGTGCGCGGCCTGCCACGATGCGCCCAAAAGACTTCTTCGCGCGTGTAGGTGATCTTCACCGGCGCACGAGCCTTGCGAGCCGTGACCGCCGCGATGATCTCCAGCGGAATCACTTCGCTTTTGCCGCCAAATCCCCCACCGACCAGCGGCTTGATCACCCGAGTCTGGGCCATCGGCGTTTCGAGCACGAGCGAGAGCTTGTGTTGTAGATAGTACGGTACCTGCGTGGAGGACCAGACCGTCAGCCTGTCCGGATTGCCGGTTTGCGGATTGATATCGAACGCAGCCAGGGTGCAGTGCGGCTCCATGGCGGCATGCGTGACTTCGTTCGCAATGAATCTTGCTTCCGCAATGTGATCCGCCTCGGCGAAGCCCTTCTCGGGATCGCCAAATACGTGGTGATAGTCCTTTTCGAGGTTATGTGGTTTGTTGTCGTGAATGAAATTGCTTTCCGCCTTCATCGATTCTTCGGGATCGAAGTAAGCAGGGAGCACTTCGTATTCGACATCGATCAATTCGAGAGCTTTTTCGGCAGTAGCCTCATCGACCGCGGCAACGCAGGCCACGTTGTCCCCTACGTAGCGCACTTTGTCAATCGCCAGCGCATGTTCATCGTGACCGACGGGCAGAATCCCGTAAGGATTGGGAGCGTCCGGGCCGGTTGCGATTGCGACCACTCCTTCCAATTTCTCGGCGCGGCTGGTGTCGATCTTCCTAATGCGGGCGTGAGGATAGGGCGAATGCAGAATCTTTCCGACCAGCATGCCGGGAACGCTCAGGTCGTCTGCGTACTTGCCGGCGCCTGTGGTCTTTTTTGCAGCGTCGACCATGGCAATGGGTTTGCCGATGATGGAAAAGCCGTTGTTCGTCGTGGGTTGTTGGTAGTCGGCCATGGTTACCTGCTCGCTGCTAGTCCCTTCTGCTCGGCTTCAATCGCGGCTTTGATCGCCTGGTACATCTGGTTGTAGCCGGTGCAGCGGCAGAGATTGCCACTCAAAGCGCTGCGAATCTCGTCTTCCGTCGGAGTCGGGCTTTGCGCGAGCAGATGCGTCACGGTCATCATGAATCCGGGAGTGCAGAATCCGCACTGCGCGCCTCCCCAATCTCCGTAAGCTTTCTGAATTGCCGCCAAACTGCCGTGCTCGCTGACACCTTCGACCGTCGTAATTTCCTGCCCTTCGCAACTGGCAGCCAGCATGGTGCAGGCCAGCATGGGTGTGCCGTCGACCAGCACGGTGCAAGCGCCGCAAGACGAATCATCGCAGCCGCGCTTGGATCCGGTCAGGCCAAGGTCCTGCCGCAGGGCATCGAGCAGCAACTTGCTGGGCTCGATCGCCAACTCATGAGAGCGGCCATTCACGCGGAGTTCGATGAGTTCTTTTTTCATTTATGCTTCTGGCTCTTGGCTGCTAGCCTCTGGCTCTGAGCTATTAGCTTAGGGCTAAAAGCCAGCGGCCAGGAGCTAGCAGTCAATATCCAAAATCTGCCTGCGCAGCATAAGCGTGCTGCTTCACTGCTAACTCGTCCACTCGGCATGCCCCGAGCTGATTCATATAAGCTTCGCGATCCGGCACACCGAAAACCCAGCGCTCCAGCCACCGTGCGACATCTTCTTTTGTCTTTGTCTGCTCATGATACTGGGCGAAGAATGCGTCATCACGGCTGTAGTAGCCCTGTACTGGCGACGGATGTGCCCCGTAGCGACACTCGACCACGGCATTGACGAGAAAACCGGGAATCACGGTGCGATTGGGATCGCTGGCGATCACCTCGGGCTCAACAATCTCCTCGGCGCAGACAATGACACGCTTGGCGGCGCGAACCCCCTCAATCATGACGCCGAAATTCCCCCAGCAATGCGCGTTGCCCTCGCAATCAGCACGCTGAACGTGAACGATGGTGACATCGGGATTCAGCGCGCGCACTGCCCACAGCGTTTCCTGCGGCTGGAAAGGCGAGATGATCTGGTAAAAGAAATGATTGCCTTTCGTGGTATCGCTTCCCAGCGCCGTGCGCGTGGGCAGGAACGGAACTCCCATGGCTCCCGCCTGGAGTGCCAGCGCGACGGTGAAGTTTGTCATGTTGAAAACCTTCATCCCGTCTTGCTCGACCGCGCGCCGAAAATTGTAGGCTGAGCCCATCATGACGTTGCCAACCCAGGCGGCGATGACCTTCTCGACGCAGCCTGCACCGATTAGCTGGTCGAAGAGAATGTCGGAAATCGGCCCGATCAGTGTCAGTCCGCGTCTTTTCTGACGGATGATTTCGTGGCCGGCCGCGAAGGGGATCATCTGCTCCAATTGCAGACCCATGGCGACCGATGCGCCGTCGGGAACAAAGCGGTCAATGGCTTCGCGCATGGAGAGGAGTTTAGGCATTACTTGCCTCTCCACTTCGGCTGCCGTTTTTCCATGAAAGCTCGGATCCCCTCGGGCGCATCTTCCGTCTTCATCAATTCTTCGAGATAAATCTTTTCCGCCCGCGCCAGGCCCTTGTCGAAATGAATGGAATCCCAGGCGTAAATTGCCTTCTTTGCCACGGACAAAGCGGCGGGGCTTAAGGCCACCAGGTGCTGCACGGTTTCCTGAACCATCCGCTCCAGATCGACTTCGGGAACCGCCGCGTTGGCTAAGCCAATCGCAGCCGCTTCTTTTCCGGTAATGCTTCGGCCGGTAAGGATGAGATCGGCTGCCTGCTTCTGACCAACCAGAGCGGCAAGTGCGGTCACGGCCACAGGCGGATAACAGCCCAGCTTGATTTCAGGAAAACCCCAGGTTGCCAACTCCGAGGTGTAAACCATATCGCAGACCATCGCGAGTTCTGCACCACCGCCGAGGCAATGGCCATGCACCGCGGCAATAGTAATTTTCCTTGACGCAACCACTTTGCGGATCATGTCGTGGAACTTCGTCAGCATTTCGCCGACCTTGTCCGGCGTGTGGGCGGCCACGTCAACGCCCGCGGAAAAGGCATGCTGCGAACCGGAGAAGACCAGCACGGGAATATCCGGCCGCTGCTCCAAATCGCTCAGCGCCTGCGCAAGCTCCTCCATCAGCATAATGTCAATGACATTCACCGGCGGATTTGCGAGACGCACGCGCGCGACGGGAGGTGTGACCTCCAAGGCAATGCGGGTTCGAGTTGCGGATTCGGATGCCATCGTTAACTGCAGATCCCTTGACTTCGCTCGGAATGATAACTAAGAAGACAGGTCACTTCGTCCAGAATCCTTCTTTGTCGTACTCGCGAATTGCTTGCAACTCTTCACTGCTCGGTTCAGGCGTTTGGCAAACACTGCCGTTGACCCGCAGCTTCCATCCCGTGTTCCGAACAACGTCGTCCACTTCGATTCCCGGGTGCACAGAAGCCAGATACGCTTCGCCGTCTTCACCGAAGCGCAACACAGCTTTCGTTGTGATCACTGCAGCTGGCCCGCCACGCGGCAAGCCTATACGCTTGCGCCAGCCAGGGCCATCTCCGTTGCCAGGGCTCGTCATGAATGAAACATGTTCCGGCAGGCGTTCCTTGGAATGCTCCAGGAGCACGACAAAACGATGCGCGAGCGATGCAATGTCGCACGCGCCTCCAGAACCAGGCAAACGAATTATCCCATGAGGACCGTTGACCTGAGTCGAATTCAGATTGCCGAAGCGATCCACTTCGGCAGCGCCCAAGAAGCCGAGATGTACACGCCCAGACTGCAACAGGCTCATCACGCCCATCATGTCGAGGCACTGCGTCGCACCCCTGATGTTTGGCGGATCGGCCATGGTGTAGATCAGCTCGGGAGCCGGCGTAGTGCGGATGACACCATTTTCGAACAATCCAACTGCATTCGGAGAATGAGTGCGTTTAGCAACTACAAAGGCGATCAGCGGCAGGCGCATGCCGACGAAAACAACTTCGCCATCCTTGATCTCGCGGGCTGCGGTCGCGACCATGAGCTCACCAAACGTGTAGGCGAGCGATTGAGAAATGGATGGAGCTGAAGTTGTCATCAGGCGATGTATTCTCGGCGAGGCGGGCGAGGGCGCCCGCCCCACATTTACAAGTTAATGGCTGACTTGCGAACCTCGCCGATACTGGCGAGCGGGTCGCGAGCGCCTTCTTTCGGCACGATCCACTTCTTTTCGGTGTCGATGATATCGAGTAAGAGCTTGTGATCTTCCGCCGAAGGCATGTATTCCTTCAAGTGCTGTTGGTAAGCTTTCTCGTCCAGCGGTTCGCCTGTCTGCGCATGGAATTTCTGCCCCGCCCAACGGCCGATCTGGCGATTGAACTTGATGTCCGGCGCATACAGCTTCGGCTGTCCGGGTTTCAGAACAGTATTGAAGCGCTCGATCAACCCCGCTACTTCTTGCCGATAAAGAAGACGGTTGTAGTCGTTGAGATCGTCGACCTTGGCTTCGGTATCATTCTTAGGCTCGTCATAGCGGCCCTTAATGCCCCAGACGTAGGCCCAGTGCGCCGATCCGGAGTTGTCGGTGCCGAACAAATCATACGAACTTGAGATCCACTTGTTGAGGTATCTCTGGATGAGCCATCCGGGAATCACCCCCGCCTCGACAATACGGCGCAACCCATCGTTTCCGGTGCCCATATGGAAGGCCTCTTCGCGCAGCATGTAAGACATCGAGCGTCCGAGCGGCGCAAAAGCCGAGTACTTCAACATCTGCAACTGAAACTTGCCATCGCGGTCGACAAAATCCGTGTACGTGAAGAAGTCCATCCAGTTATCGACATCGACGTTGAAAGCGCCGAGCAAGCGCTTGTTCTCGAATGCGCGTCGTTCCAGCATCTTCTGGGCTTCTACTTTGCCGGAATAGCCGAAGTGCGCGATCAGCAACGCGCACATCTGCCAACCGTGGCGCATTTCTTCGATCATGACGCGGGTCAGAGCTTTGCGATCCCAATCGGTCGGCGCCATCTCAAAAAGGTGCCGCTGCTGTTCCACACTGGCGAACTCGGTGTCACCCTGATACACGATCATGTTCATCAAGGCGTCGCGCATCTGTTGCGTGGGCATCTGCCGCAGGTTCTCCCACTTCTTGCGGCCCTTGTAAGCACCAAACTGGATCTCATCGGTTTCGATGGCGCCGTAAAGCGTGTCGAACTTAAAGTTGGCAATCTCGTCGTGATTAACGCCAATTTCCTTGCGCCAATCGTCGAATAGTCCGACCCAATCACTGAATGTTCCGATTTTTGCTACTTTTCCCGGCATAAGTCCTCAAAAAACCACGAAGGGCACAAAGGAACACGAAGCTCTTTGTGATACTTCGTGACCTTGGTGGTTGATATTTTTCATTGCAGGTTCATCCACACCGTTTTCACTTCCGTGTAATGTTCGATCGCTTTCATTCCCAGTTCGCGGCCAAAGCCGCTGCTTTTGTATCCGCCAAACGGCAAAGCTGCATCCATCAGGCCGTAGGTATTGATCCAGACGGTCCCGGCGCGAAGCTGTCGCGAGACCACGTGCGCCTTCTTCACATCTCGCGTCCAGACGGCCGACGCCAAACCATAAGCATTGTTGTTCGCTTGCGCGATGACTTGATCAACATCATCGAAGCTCAAAGTGGCGAGCACCGGGCCGAAAATTTCTTCCTGGGCGATCTTCATGTTGTTGGTGACGTCGCCGAAGATAGTCGGCTCGATGAAAAATCCTTTGCCGCCATCGACCGACACGCGATTGCCGCCAGCAATCAGCTTGGCGCCTTCTTTTTTTCCGGCTTCAATGTAGCCGAGAACCGTGTTCATCTGCTCTTGGCTGACGATCGCTCCCATACGAGTCTTGGGATCGAGCGGATCGGCCGGCTGCATCTTCTTGGCTCGCGCCACCAGTTTGTCAAGGAATTCGTCCCGGACTTTAGTCTCGATAAACAGCCGCGATCCCGCGTTGCAAACTTCGCCTTTGCCGTAAAAAATGCCGGTAATCGCGCCTTTAACCGCGCCGTCAATGTCGGCGTCGGCAAAAACAATGTTCGGCGACTTGCCGCCAAGTTCGAGCGTAATTCGCTTCATGCTGTCCGCCGAGCCGCGCATGATTTCTTTGCCGACTTCGGTGGATCCTGTGAATGCGATTTTATCGATGCCGGGATGACGCACCATGTTGCGTCCCGCTTCCGAACTGCCGGTTACGACGTTCAGCACACCGGCCGGCAACCCGGCCTCCACTGAGAGTTCACCAAACCGCAGCGCAGTCAAAGGAGTCAGGCTGGCCGGTTTCCATACGATGGTATTTCCGCAGGCCAGCGCAGGACCCAGCTTCCACGATGCCAGCAATAGGGGGAAGTTCCACGGAACGATCATGCCGACCACACCCACCGGCTCGCGCAAGGTGTAGGTAAACGCAGTTTCCGCGGTATTCACCGTTTCGCCATGGATCTTCGTCGCCCAGCCCGCGTAATAGCGCAGGACGTCGATAACCATCGGCATGTCCACATAACGAGACTCGAAAATAGGCTTACCGTTGTCCAGGGTTTCGAGTTCGGCGAATTCGTCGATGTTTTTTTCGAGCAGATCGGCCAGACGCCAGATCAGCCGCCCGCGCTCACTGGCAGACATCTTTCGCCAGGGACCGTTCCGGTCTTCAAAAGCCTTGCGGGCCGCCGCGACCGCACGATCCACATCGGCCGGAGAAGCCTGGGCGATTTGAGTCAGCACTTCGCCGGTGGCGGGATTGATGGTGTCAAACTGTTTCGCGGTTTCGACCCACTGCCCATCGATCAAGAGCCGGCCGGGAGAAATTCGAGTTTTTGTAGCGGCGATCATTCTAAGTTAGTTTTCTTCGGAGGCGGGCGATGGCGCCCGCCCCAGACGGGTCGTTATTTGGCTGTGAACGTTGCCGGGCGTTTGTCAACGTAAGCCGCCAAGCCTTCTTTGGCATCTTCGCTCTGGAAAAGCAACTGCTGGTTTTCGCGTTCCACCGCCAATGCGGACTCCAGCGGAATCTCCCATCCCGTCTGCACCGCACGCTTGATTCGGCCCACGGCTTTCGCAGCTTTGTTCGGCGGGCAGAACTGGCGCGCGTACTCCATGATGTTTTCCATGAAGCCTTCGCGATCAAAAATGTCGTTGATGATCCCGAGCTCTTTGGCTTCTTCAAACGAGAACGTGTTGCCGGTGACCATGAGTTCGATGGCTTTGCTCTTCCCTACCAGACGCGACAGGCGTTGTGTGCCCCCGGTACCGGGCAGAACGCCAAGGTTTACTTCGGGCAAGCCAATTTTGCCCGCATCCTGGCGAGCAATGCGAATATCTGCTGCCATGGCGATCTCGAGCCCGCCGCCGACGCAATGACCGTTAATCGCGGCGATCACCAGCTTTGGGGTCTGCTCCAGCCGAAGCAGAGTTTCATTGGCATGCAGACAGAAGTAGTACTTAAAGGTGGGATCGACGCTGGCCAACATTTTGATGTTCGCGCCCGCCGAGAAGAACTTGTCACCTGATCCGGTGAGCACAATCACGTAGACACTGTTATCCATACGGGCCTGCAGGATGGCTTCATCCAGCTGGCGATTCATCTCGTAGGTGTAGGTATTGGCGGGCGGATCGAACATTTCGATCACCGCCACGCCAGCATCGGTTCGGTAGTTAATCAGCTTCTTTGTGGTTTCGCCGGGTGCCACTTGGGTTGTTGTTGCCATTCGAAAACTCCTTCCAAAAATTTAGTTCGCTGCGGATTTCTTTCGTTTCTTAAAGTCTCTGCCATTGCCGCAGGCGTAAATGCCTTTCAAAAAAATGTCTCCCATTTCCCGCGCCATCTCCTTCGCGTTAGCATCGAGTCGCGGGTTGTACCAGGTGTAAATCCAGTTCATCATCCCGAACAGGCTCAAGACAGCCAGGCGAGAGGAGAAGTCCAGCTTCTTTGCCCGTTTGAAATCGTCCAACAAATCGACGCAGATCCGATAGTACTCGCGTTTCAGAGCCGCGATCTCGCTTCCGAAGCCGTTTTTCAGGACCTCGTCCTCGTGGGAGAGGACCTTCATCGCTTTGCGGTTCCGCAGGAAATATTCAAGATGGTTAAGGATGAATATCCGAATTCGTTGTTCCGGATCAGAAACCTCGTCCAGGCGCTCGTGCAGACGCTCAACGATAGTGGTAAACGTGTGCTTCTGGATCAGGTAGAGCAGCTTCTCTTTGGATTCGAAGTAGTAGTAAAGGCCGGCGAGGGACATTCCCGTGGCACGGGATAGATCGCGCATTGAGGCGCCTTCGTACCCCTTTTGGTCAAAAACGTCGGTCGCGTGCTCCAGAATCCTGCCAAGCCGCCGATCGAAGCGAGTCTCGGGCGCTGTATGCGGAACCGTACGACGACCGCCCACTGCTAAACTTGTTGGGGAAACCGAGGCCATAGTTCGAACGTTCGTTCTAATTTATATATTACCTAATTGTGATATGAATCACAACAAGATGTGAGCAGCAGACAGAGGACAACTACTTAGGCGTGGTGCACCAGGCACAAACCATAGGCGCCACGAGCGCGGCGTAACCTATGGCGTTCAATTCTGCGCGAATCCGCGCTGGCAACGAGGCTAGGTCCAGCGAATCACATCCAGGGATTCCGTATTCCATAGCTTTTGGCAAAAGATTCTCCACGGTATCAGCGATGAACTGATATAGGGGCGAATCCTGGCGTGGGTCCATGATTGCCTCAAACCGCATGTTAGGCTGCGGCAGCCCAGCAGCCTCAAATACTCGATGCATCCGCGGCCCCAGATCGATATGCGCCCCGGATCGCCGCAAGGTCTCAATGATCAGTGTGACTGCGGTCTTCGTGGTGCTGTCTGGGCCGGGCGGAATCTGAAACCAGGGTTCGATGAACGCAACCACGCCACCTGGCTCCAAGTGCTGCGTGAGCTTAGCCAGCGCGGCTGCGGGATCGGTTTGGTACATGAGCACCAATCGCCCAACGATCGCATCCAGCGGCGCTTCTGGCGAATAGTGTGCGAAATCAGAATGCACGAATTTGATGTTGTCGAATTGCGCGGCGGCGGCACGCTCTCCAGCGTGCTGCATGGCATCATGGTCAAGGTCTAGACCGATTACTTCGCCGCCAGGTCCAACTATTTCCGCTAACAGCATCGCAACGTCGCCGGCGCCTGAGCCAAGATCAAGAACCCGCATTCCTGGCCGGACACCAGCTTCAGCAAACAGCCGCTTCGTCATCGGCTTCATGATCTCCGCCTGGCGCGCCAGCCGGGCGTACTCCTGAAGGGACCTGCCGAGGGCGTATTGTTCTCGTGCTGCGCTCATGGTTCTCCTGGGTGGTTCTATGGGCGAGCCATCATACGACAGAGCCGAAACCTCGGGTAGATGTTCGCGCCGCGGACTCCAAACCTCAATTTCGGATATCTGCCATGAACTGCTCGATTTCAGCCTTCACATCGGCCGTGATGGGCAGCAGTGGCAAGCGAACAGGTCCTCCGAAATACCCGTTCAGATCCAACGCGTACTTCAGGCCCGGGATTCCAAGTTCACTGACTAGGCGCTGCGCAGGTTTTGCGATCCGGTCCTGCTTCAAGCGCGCAAGATCAACGTCGCCTTCTTTCCACGCTGCGTAGATCTCGTAGCACGCAGTCGGCGCAGCATCGGCAAAAGCCAGAATTGCTCCGACTGCACCTGCCTGCAGCGAAGGCTCGAGTTTTTGGGCCGCCCCCACCAGCACCTGAAATCCGACTTCCTTCTGGCGCGTTTTCAGGCCGCCTAAAACGCTTACTGCCGAGGAGGACGGCTGTGCCGGCCGAGGACTCCCCGCCTCTACCCCGATTGAAACCAATTCCCCATTTCCGGTGGTTGAGGCCTTCAGCATGCGCGGAGTGACCGCATCAAAAGTCTCGGTCACGGTGGCGCTTCGCTTGATATGGCGCGTGCCCTCGACCATCCGGTGGACCTTCTCGACATCGCCGCTCGATTCCTTAATGCCGATCAGATTCGGGTGCTCGGCGAGTTCCATAACCAACTCGGCTGGGATATCGTATCCAGTCGCTTGCGGAAAGTTATAGACAATTACCGGCAAAGGCGAGCGGTCCGCGACGAAACGATAAAAAGCCAGCACATTCGCAGGTTGCATCTGCTTCTTGTAGTAATGTGGGGTGCGGACCATGGCAATGTCGTACCCAAGTTCCGCAGCATACTCGGTTAGCTGGAGTGTTTCTGTCGCGGACTCGACTCCCGTTCCCGCCACCAAAACTTTATTAGCAGCAGCCGCTTCTCGCGCTGTCTTCAAAACATTGCGGCGCTCTTCGTCGGAGAGAAGAATCGCCTCGCCCGTAGAGCCAAGCACGACAATTCCGGCGACCGGCGTACGAGAATAACGCTCGACGTTGTGCTCCAGTTTCTTGTGGTAGACGTTGCCCTCTGGATAGAAGGGCGTTGTAATCGGAGGGAAAATTCCGTGCAGCAACATCGAGCTCTCCTTGCTGAACGCTAGCTGGCAAGTCCGAGGCGTTAGCGAAGTCTGCCCATCTTGTCCATTGGCCAGTACCCGAACACCGCCTTGCCATAAATAAAAGCCTGTCCTACTGGCCCGAAGTCCCGGCTGTCATTGGACAAGCTACGATGATCTCCGAGCACGAAATACGAGTCGGGGGGCACAATAAGTTCTGGATAAGATCGCAAGTCCTCGTAAGCTTTAGGCACATAATCTTCCTGCAACAACTGACCGTTGACGTACACTCTGCCGTCGTCGATCTGAATGTGGTCACCCGCCAACCCGATTACGCGCTTAATAAAGCTTTTGGAAGGGTCGCGCGGGTATCGGAAAACGACGATATCGCCACGCTGTATCGGCTCCAGCCGATAAACGAACTTATTCACGAAAATGCGTTCCTGGTCTTCGAGCGAAGGCATCATGCTGGTGCCTTCCACTTTCACCGGTTGGTAGAGAAAAATGATGATGAAGCAGGAGATGGCCAGGGAGATGATCAAGTCCCGGAGCCAGACGGAAAATATCGCCCTTCGCCTCGGCACGACCGCAGCGATTTGGCTCTCAGGGAGATTCGCGCTGGCTAAATCAGCTTGCTCCGCCATCCTCTCTCATTATACGGATGAACCGAACCCGGATTAAAGCGTCACAATCCCGGTACTACGATTCGGGTACAATATCTGCTTCAAGGATCTCTTCATGTTCAGACGTGGCTTTACGTTGTTATTCCTGTTCCTGATTACGTTTTCACTGTCGGCGCCTTGGGCGGCCTCGCAGCAAGAAGGACAAGTTCCTGCCTACAACGCCGCTCCGCCCCCAAAAGGAACCGCCTTGCCGCCGATATTGACCAAAGACCAGCTTTGGGGCGATAACGCACAGTCCCCGGCCCAGACCCACGCCTACGAGCTCGCGGCGAAGATCCCGGTGGTGCTGCACCAGCAACCTTGCTACTGCTACTGTGATCGCATGGGCCACAACAGTTTGCATAGCTGCTTCGAAAGTGCGCATGGAGCGCGCTGTGACATCTGCTTGAAAGAGTTGTATTACGCATACTCCCAGCACAAAAAGCATCAAACTGCCGCGCAGATCCGCAAGGGAATCATTGCCGGGGAATGGCGGCAGATCGATTTGCAATCGGCCGCCAGCATGAACTAGTTTGTCGAGGCAAGTTGACGTGGCGCAAGGCTTTGCGTATAACCTGCTTTCGACATACGAGGAGTGCGTTTTCCCCACAGGGTTGAATCGCGAGCCGTGATCGAGCACCGACCCCAATGTGATGTGTGAGGATCGCTTTATCTGAGGTGCTTAGATATAGAGAGACCACGACTTACAACTTACAAGATTGGAAGGAAGACTTAACCAACATGCCGCAAAAAACCGTGAACAAGAAGGAAATGGCGGAAGATCCGCGTCATACACAGGCTGTGCAAAACTATGAGGCCGGCCTGCGCGCCATGCAGGAACATAAATTCGACAAGGCTAAGACCCATTTGCAGAAGGTGGTCAGCGGTCCGAGTAGAGAGCTCGCCGACAGAGCGAACGTTCACCTGCACGCTTGCGATCACCAATTGGAACGCGCTACTACCCAGTTCAAGACTCCGGAAGAGCATTTTGATTACGCAGTATCGCTCATCAATCTAGGCGATTATGTCAGCGCGCGGGAACAGCTCGAGCGGCTGGGGAAGCAGGTCCCAAAGGCCGATTATGTCGCCTACGGGCTAGCGGCTCTCGATTGCCTTACCGGACACGTGGAAGACTCGCTCCGTCACCTTGATGAAGCCATTCGCCTGAATCCCACCTTGCGATTCCAGGCGCGGAACGACTCGGACTTCCAGAATCTGAGCGAAGATCCAAGGTTCACTGAACTCCTATATCCCGATCCGGGCGCGGAAATGGCGCCATCCCCGGAATTCAGTGAGGAGAGCTAGTCCGCGTGGCGTCTGGAAAGGACCGTCGCACCTCAACAAAGCAAAAACAACTGTTGCGAGTGGTGGCGATAGGTGGCGGCACAGGCCTTTCCACCATGCTAAAAGGTCTTAAACGCTACTGCCCGCTACCTGCCGAACCGGTAGATCCTTCTGCCCGGATCGGCAATCTCTCCGCAATTGTCACGGTCACAGATGATGGCGGCTCCAGTGGCCGGCTTCGTAAAGAACTCAACATGCTTCCTCCGGGCGACATTCGCAACTGCATTGTCGCCCTCTCGGAAGACGAGGCCCTGCTCTCCAAACTCTTCCGGCACCGTTTCGAAAAAGGAGAATTAGAGGGTCATAGCTTTGGAAACCTTTTTCTTGCCGCGCTGACTTCGATGACCAACGACTTTGCCGAGGCAGTCCGGTTATCGTCGGAAGTTTTGGCTACCAGGGGGCACATCTATCCGGCGACCACATCGAACGTCGATTTGGAAGCCGTCATGGAAGACGGCAGCCGGGTGCGAGGAGAAACCAAAATCACAGCCAGCAAAGTGCGAATCCAGGAGCTTTTCCTGGTCCCGCCCGACGCCAAGCCGCTGCATCAAACGCTGGAAGCGATCGCGCAAGCGGACTTGATCACGATTGGCCCGGGTTCCCTCTTTACAAGTTTGATCCCCAATCTCCTGGTGCGCGGAATTCCTCAAGCCATCGCGAAATCCCCAGCGCTCACGGTTTACATCTGCAACCTCATGACGCAGGCTAATGAAAGCCTTGGGCGAACCGCAGCCGACCACATCCGTGCTCTCAACGGACACGCCGGAACCCAAATCTTCGACTACGCCCTGATCAACGAGAAAATGCCGTCAGCGGCGATGAGAGCCCAGTACGCGCTCGAGGGTGCAACTCAAGTTGTAGCTGATTGTGAAGCAATTCGCGAAATGGGCATTCAGCCCATTCTTGGCGATTATCTTGTCGAGGGCGACGTGGCCCGCCACGATACCGATAAGATTGCACGTGATCTGCTTAAGCTCGTCACTGAAGGTCACCCGGCAAAACTTCCGTCGTAGCGTTCCGTATTCCTGCCCGTGATCCATATGTAAGTCGCGGTATATTGGCTGAAATGCCAAAATCCAAAGAAACTTCGCGCGTGCGAAAGATAACTGCAACCCCTTTGTCTACAAACTCGCCCCAGAAACTTGCCATTGCGATTATGGCGGCGGGAAAAGGGACACGACTCAAGTCAAAGCATCCCAAGGTCCTGCATGAGGTCGGAGGCAAGCCGCTGCTGGCGCATGTGATTGCGGCAGCAAAAAAAATCGTCCAGCCGCAGGATGTTTACGCAATCATCGGCCACGAAGCAGACCGCGTGCGGGAGGCAGTTGCTAACACCGGCGTGAATTTCATCCTGCAAAACGAGCAGCGCGGCACCGGACACGCCTTGATGATCGCCCGCCAAGCATTGCAGCCTTATGACCAGGTGATTGTCCTCTCTGGCGATGCCCCGCTAATAACCCATGAAACGATTTCACGGTTACGCGACTTTCATGTAGCAAAGAAACCCGCCATGACCATCCTCACGGCTCAATTGAGTGACCCGACCGGCTACGGACGGGTGATTCGCAAGAACCGGAGCGATGAGGTGCAGGCGATCGTCGAGGAAAAGTCGGCCAGTCCGGCGCAGAAAAAGATTACTGAAATTAATTCAGGGTTCTACGCATTCGCTGTGAATGCCCTCTACAACCACATCGACGAACTCGGAACCGAAAATCCGCATGGCGAGTTTTATCTCACCGACATGGCAGCAATTTTGCGGAAATCCAAAGAGCGCGTTGTCGCGATAAAGGTCGAAAATTCGCACGAAATCTTGGGAGCGAATACGCGTGCCGAGTTGGTCGAAATCGACCAATACCTGCGCCTGTCGAAGTGCCAGCAACTCATGAGCGCTGGCGTCACCATCTTCTACCCGCAAAGCTGCGTCATCGACAGCGACGTAGAGGTTGGCTCGGATACAATCATTGAGCCCTTCGTTCAATTGCTCGGCAACACGCGTATTGGCAGCGACTGCCGTATTCAGTCATACAGCGTCATCCGCGACACGACGATCGGCAATGGAGTCGAAGTTTTGCCAGGCTGTGTGGTCGACGAATCCCAACTGAAGGAACATGCCACCATTGGCCCGTATTCCCGGCTCCGGCCCGGGAGTGAAATCGGCGAAGGAGCCAAGGTGGGAAATTTCGTTGAGACCAAGAAAATTCGTCTGGGCAAGGGATCCAAGGCCAATCATCTGACTTATCTGGGCGATGCGGAAATCGGCGAAGGAGTGAACATTGGGGCCGGGACGATTACCTGCAACTACGACGGAGTCCATAAGCACAAGACCACGATCGAAGACGGCGTGTTTGTCGGCAGCGACTCAACCCTGGTCGCGCCCGTCCGCGTAGGCAAAGGCGCGTACGTTGGCGCAGCCTCCTGTATCACTGATGACGTTCCCGCCGATTCTTTAGCGCTCGGCCGAGCCCGACAGACGGTCAAACAAGGCTGGGCAAAGGCGG
>Ga0070741_10003831_pt1 | contig 36218 bp, 25 predicted proteins | sample Coa_R1_4_FD_66440 | JGI IMG/M metagenome (GOLD analysis project Ga0070741, IMG submission 66440) | Surface soil microbial communities from Centralia Pennsylvania, which are recovering from an underground coalmine fire - Coalmine... | ecosystem: Environmental > Terrestrial > Soil > Unclassified ... | reverse complement strand
TCCTTCGCCCGCCGTGCCAGCCGTCGCACCTCAACCGCCGTAAAATCCGTTCGAACCGCAATCGGCTGGCCCATGGCAACCCCCTCCAGTTGCCATGTTGAATCATCGATCCTCTGATTTGGAAATCCCCGCCGAGAGTCAGCCCCTCAGCGGATTGGTATTATATGAGGCGCCGCGAACAGCGGCCATGATGGCGCCCTCCGGAGATTGACTGCGATGCTATCAAAATTGAATATTTGATAGCATCCTTCAAGAGTGATTGCGGCGCTCACGGCTGCTCGGCGACCTCAGTGACATCAGGCCGCATTTTGGCTAGCAGCGCGAAGTTCAGTTCGAGTTCGGCTTCGTACCGGACCTTGCGGCCATCGAAGAAATCCCAGCCATGTACCGAGATCGCCGAGTGCGGCGAGATCGGGCGGCTGCTCATGCTCGGCAGCGTGTCCGGAATGAATTCGAGGCAGGGCTGCGGTGCCCGCAGCGACGGGTCGGGCGTCAGGTATTCCTTCAGCGTCATCATCGTCATTAATCGCCTGTCGGTTGTGACCAGCAGGAATTGCGGAATGGTTAGCTCGAGGGCCTTGGCCGCCTTGAGGTTGACGACCTGTTTCAGTCGGGTCCGCTGCTCAAGGCCGTGCTTACGCAACCTCGATAACCGCCTCAATTTCGACGGTAATGTTGAAGGGCAACGAACCCATTCCGACGGCGCAGCGGGCGTGCCGTCCACGGTCGCCGAAAACTTGGACAAAAAGGTCTGAGCAGCCGTTGATGACCTTCGGGTGATCCGTGAAATTCGGCGCGGCATTCACCATCCCGAACACGCGCCCGACGCGAACGACCTTGTCAAGACTTCCTAATTCTTGCCGCATCGCCGCGAGAAGCCCCATACCGACGAGTCTTGCGTGTTGGTAGGCTTCATCAACGGTGACGTCACTTCCGACCTTCCCTGTGAACGGCTTTCCGTCCGGCTTGATTGGCCCTTGTCCCGCCAGGAAGACCACATTCCCCAACCGCGCCGCTTCAACATAGTTTGCGACGGGTGCTGGGACTTTTGGCAGCTCGATCCCCAATTCACGCAGCCTGGCTTCTGCAGAACCCCCGGCAGGCTGCTGCGCGGAAGCACTGGTGTTAGACATAAGCGACGCCACTGCGAAGCCAGCGGCGAATACGGCCCGGCGATCGATGCTTTCCATGGCTGTTCCCTTTTTGAAGTATTGCAGGACTGTCCGACTCAGTTTCTCGCGGACAATCTTTTTGCCGAGCAGCGGGATACGATCATCGCGCTTTGACCCACGACATAGCTGGCTTTCATTCAAAGCCATGGCTGAATGCAAGCTGAGGTGCGCCAGCTGATCGGCAGATGCGCCTTCAGCACGACGCCTACACGCCTGCTACCACCGAGCGCATAGTTCCCGTCTCTCTGAATAGTGAGTACTTCTGGCCACCGGCAAGGTTCAACTCGGGGCGCTGCAGGAGTTCCGCTGCATCGCGGATTTCGATCCGGCGGATGTCGGCCCCGGGGTCAGACCTGGCCCGCAGCCACCGTTTGCGATGGGATCTCCTCGCCCCAGAAGCGGGCCTTAGCCCCTCGGCATATTGGGTCGATTGTGAGGCCCCGGAATTTTGTATTCCTCCGACTCGAATAAGAAAAAACCCCGCCGTCGCCGGCGGGGTTTTTGTTTTTCGAATTGCCGAGCAGACGGTATTCGTTGGGGGCGCTACGGAGCAACGTCACTGCCGTTCTCAGGTTCAAACGACCCTTGACCCATCTGCGGCCTCGACCAGGAGCTATGGGCGAAAGTTGGTGACGGCATGAAGGGGTGAGGCGGCGTATCGTGGGGGTGTTCGAAGCCTCCCACTTCTCCACCGAAAGAGTGATACGCCGTGACCGACACTAACGTTTTCCAACTGGCCCAGCCAGGAACTTTTGCCGATCCGCTGACCGAGGTACTGCGCAACGGCGCGCGAGCGTTGCCGACGCAGGCGGTCGAGGCCGAGGTTGCGGCCTTGCTCAGTACGCATGCCGACAAGCTGACCGAGGATGGCCGGGCGCGGCTGGTACGCCACGGGCATCTTCCCGAGCGCCAGATCATGACCGGCATCGGGCCGGTGGCCGTGCGCTGTCCGCGGGTGCGCGACCGCGTCGGCGAAGGTTCGGAGCGCATCCGCTTTTCGTCGGCGATTCTGCCGCCCTATGCACGCCGGTCGAAGAGCCTCGAAGTGCTGATCCCGATCCTCTATCTCAAGGGCGTTTCCACCGGCGACTTCGGGGAGGCGCTGACTGCGCTGCTCGGCAAGGACGCCGGCGGGCTGTCGGCCACGACCGTCGGACGGCTCAAGGACGCCTGGTTGGAAGAACATGCGCGCTGGAGCAAGCGCGATCTGTCAGCAAAGCGCTACGTGTACGTCTGGGTCGACGGCATCCATGTGCAGGCCCGGCTCGAGGACGCCGCGCAGTGCCTGTTGGTCATCCTCGGCGCCACGCCGGAAGGCAAGAAGGAGCTGGTCGGCCTGATCGACGGCGTGCGGGAGAGTGCGCAATCCTGGAGGGAGCTCCTCCTCGACCTGAAGCGGCGCGGACTTGCGACCGCGCCCGAGCTCGCGGTCGCCGATGGCGCGCTCGGCTTCTGGCAGGCGGTCGAGGAAGTATGGCCGCAGACCCGCGGCCAACGTTGCTGGGTGCACAAGACCGCCAATGTGCTGAACAAGTTGCCGAAGAGCCAGCAACCGAAAGCCAAGCGGGCGCTGCAGGAGATCTGGATGACCGAGACCAAGAAGGATGCGCTCGCAGCGTTCGATGTCTTCGTCGATACCTGGGGCGTCAAATATGACAAGGCGGTCGCGTGCCTGGTCAAAGATCGCGATGCGTTGCTGGCCTTCTACGACTTCCGGGCCGAGCATTGGAAGCATCTACGCACGAGCAACGTCATCGAAAGCGCGTTCGCGACGGTTCGTCACCGCACCGTGCGCTCGAAGGGATGCCTCTCCAACAAGACTGCGCTCACCATGATCTTCAAGCTCGCCGAGGCCGCCGAGAAAAGCTGGCGGCGCCTCGACGGCCACAACCAGTTGCCGAAACTCATCCTCGGTGTAAAGTTCACCGACGGACTCGAGGTCGTCAGACCGCAAGTTCAAGCCGCTGCCGCCTGATCCCTTCCGTCACCAAGATTCGGCTATAGCTCCTCGACCAGTCGGTCGTGAGTGTCACCCGCTGACTGATTTGTTGCCACTTACCGTCTGAATAGTCTCGAATCCCTCGAATTGCGGATGCCCAACATAGAGCGGCTTGTTACCGCCAGCTTTCTGATGTGCTGCACGGAACGCTTCTGATTTGGTCCATGCCTCAAAGTCCGCACGGCTCCGCCAGACCGCGTGTGAAGCATATAGCCTGTGATCATCAGCTTCCGGACCCTTGAGAGGGTGAAACTCGACGAAGCCGCGGACCTTCTCGAGTTGACTGTCGCGCGACAACCAAACTTGCTCGAAGGCTTCTTCACAGCCCTTGATGACGTTGAACCGGTTCATGGCGATGAACATTTCATGTCTCCTGATTTCGCGCGTGATCTAGCCGCTTGTCGGTCTAGCGACATCGTCGACTCGCTCCGGCCAAAATGCAACACGGCGCAAGAACGTCAATTGCTTGACCGAATTCAGCTAAGGGAACCACCCGACTCAGGCGTACCATGCTTGGCAGACCGAAACGGGGAACTTTCAGATGCCCTATTTTAGTTTTGATCTCGTCATCGGCTCAGAATACAAAAATCAAGGCGGCCTTATCCTGGAAGACCTGGACCTCGCCAGTGATCGAGCCGAGCAGCTTGCGAACGAACTCTGTGTGGTGATGCCGGAGTTGAAGGCCAAGGGATGTGCGGTCCGAGTTACCGACAGCGACAACAAAGAACTCTATCGCACGCCACTCGATCCGATCCCTGCGTGGAAGAGACCTCCATTAGTTGCTCCGGGCCAAAGCACGCCGATTGGTGGGCAGGCCTAACGCAGTTGAGATGCGGCCCCTGGACAGAATTGCTCACGTGGAAAACAGAATACGTACGCACTAAGCGCCAGATTGCGCTCCACTGCTAGCCTTCTTCCACCCGGCGCGCGACCACGGCATTCGCCTCTCGGATCGCGCGGCCTTCGTCGCCAGTCCGTTCCAAGCATTCGTTGGCGACTTTTGCCCAAAGCTCCTTTAGGTCCCACGATGTAGCCTTATGAGTGTGCCTTTCGGCATCATTTGGTGTCCACGGCATCTGATCAAACTCCCAAAAATGGCTGCTGTTTCAGACTGCAAGCGAGTTCGATTGGACCGCCGTGCTCGCAGCAAGCACTCCAAGTGTGGCCCGAACGGTCACTTGCAGCAAGGCGGTGTCAGCGAGGTTTCATCGTAAGGACGGTTGTAAGGTCGCTTTCGTCGGGGGACACGTGTGTGACCTGCCAGAAACGGGCGGCTGTGGAATTGCAGATTGAGGGTTCCACTTGCCAAATTCGGTATCAGCAAGCCAACCGGCGCACCGCGCCTAAGGCCGATCACTACTCCCTGTTGGCGAACTCCGATTTCTGTCGAAAGCAAAACGCTCTGCTGGCTGTGAACTTTCAAGGTTGGCAAATAACCCTTCACGCCTTGGCAACCACCAGCGCGTTTCGATTGGCGGATCTGCTGGCTTATCTAAACATTCTTCAGCGTCATCACTTTGATCAAAGCAGCCCTCAAGCTCGAACAACGCAAGGCGCTCCCAGTCATCTGCCTGCTGTAGGAGTGAGATTTTCTGAACCGGACGAAATGCCGCCGCCTGACGACACAAAGAGGCGTTGGCACGATACCGCCGCACGGTTTCCAAAACAGCTTCCCAAGTCACAAGAGCATCTCCGTCATTCTAGGCGGCACTCTGTGACGCCCACTTTTCCAAATCGTTAGCGTGGTTGGCAGAGACCAGAAATGGTTTCTGACTTGTTGTGACGCTACCGCTGGCAAAGGGCAACCGAGAGAGCGCACCACGAGCCCGAACCAAAAGCGTCGAAGGCATGGGCGATCAAGATGCCAATGCTCAAAAGAATGAAAGCCCCTGCAACGGCCGAACCCATACGTCCCACCTTTTCGCTCGGCTGAGTTAAACGGCTGGTGTCCGTACACACTCAAGACAATTCGAGAGGACGGGCTTTGTTGCGAGCGGGGTGATGAGAATGAGCCACAGCGCCTTGGTGGCAACATCAGGAACAGCGGGGCCGTTCGTACAGCGACAGCCAAATCAAAGCCGCACTAACCTACTTGAGGCCCCGGCGGCTTTGCGCGCCCTCGGCAGCTAGGTGGGCACGACCCTTCAGGACACGCCTAATGGCGACGGGGCTCCTTCTGCTTCGCCGCTGGAGTCGCGACACGCCCCTTTCCACCACAGACCCTGCACGACGGCGGATAAATCCTCCGACCTGGCCGGCAGGTTGAATCACGGGCGTGAACCCCGTGCCGTTACAAGCGTCGCACCTTACTTCGGCGGGAGCTGTTTTCTTTCTAACCATGTAGCCGGCCCGAATTGATAGAAATTCAGCAAACCACTACAGAAGCCATGGATTTCGTCAAATTGGAATGGAAGTTAACCTGTAAAGTAAAGCTTACTTGGGCGTTCCTTCATCGTCGTGGCCTGGATCGGCTCGTGCCGACCGAAGCATCGCCAAATACCAGGGTATCCTCAGCGTCGCGCGCGGCACTGTAGTGGGTTTTCCCCAAACTCGTGGTGGGCTCGGACGCCGGTCGGAGCGGGCGAGCGCGCAAGGTGAAAAGGTAGCACTCGCAGCCGCAAGCTGGAAGATCATTACGTGCCATCGCTTGCTGCTGCGATGTTGACCTTTGTTCTGCACAGCACGACGCTTTTGGAAGTAGCCATGGTAGTTGTCGCAGTTTAGTCGCCCGATCTGTGATTTTCTTGAAATTGCACAGCGACGTGGTCCGGGGCGAATGAATTGGTAGGTGGTTCGCGGAAAATGAGCGCGGTTCATCACGCAAGCCGTTAGCTGCTCCGGCCCCAAGCAGACGATTGTGCGTTTCGGCACCTTTCCAAACTTATGGCGGAGCTAGGCTGAACCGCGGTCCGCATTCGCGACTTCACACGTGGCGGGTACAAGGAGCAGGTCCGCGGGTACGTCCGGCTTGCTTCCGCCGTTCGGTAGTCCGCGACTTACCGCGACGGTAACCTGTGATCGCGTCGGCAATATACGAATTCGTAAGGTATAGCCGTGCCCACTCAAGTTCCGCCGCGCCCTTCAGTCCTCGCGAGATGTCGCTAGCCGGCGGCAACAGAGTCGTTCAGCACCGGCGGAGGCGCCATTGAAAAATGATCCCGAGCGTCTCGTCTTAAAAGGCCCAGCGGCGGTAGAGCAACAACTCCTCGCAGCGCGACCCATCGTCCAAAAAGCATTAAAGGGCGCTAAAAACGACCACGGGCGTGACGAGCTCAAACACCTTCTTTCTTCGATAAACCGTCACCTTCGTGAAATACGAAGAAGAAAGCCACGGCCCGTCATCTACTATGAGATCGATGACCTAACTGATCGCGAGCGCATTATGGCTCGAATCGCGAAGAGGATCAGTCGCGGCCGTGAGGTCGTTTATCATGGTACGCGCCAGCTCCCGGCAGTATTGAAAACGGGAAAGCTCATACCACCGCTGTGGGGTGAGCGCGCAGTCTTCTTCTCCCGGTCTGCCGAGGTGGCCGCCTACTTTGCATGCTTGCTGGGCCACGCGAGTGAGAGACGATCACCCGGCATACTTGTGCTCGACAAAAGATCGCTTGGTCATTGCTACCGGATCGAACCCAATCGCTACGACCAGTTCAGCCAACGTAACGAACGCGAGGAAGCTATTTGGGATCGCGTAGTAAATTTCCGTAGGCACCTGATTGGAGTCGTGACCGAAGCACAGGCTGCCGCGGTACTAGGACCGCCAAAGCACACTCACCTGCCGCCGGGATTTGCACATTGGCCCACGGCAAAGCGCCACAAATTCCAAGACAGACGACACGCGGCTGGATTCCGCCTCGTTAAGAAGGGTAGAGCTCGAGTGCGCGCACTTATAGTCAAAGGGCGTGAAGCTGACGCGAACCTATGTAAAGCCGCCGGGTCAAAGGTAAAGCGGTGAGAAGGCGATCGGGCCGAGGATCCGGAAACCGCGGTCGCTCGCATCATTGAGCTGGTCAAGACACGCATCCCCAAGCGCTTCGGTCTCGATCCCATTCGCGACATCCAGATTCTATGCCCGATGAACCGGGGCGGTGTGGGCGCCCGTTCCTTGAACATCGAACTGCAGGCCGCGCTCAATCCAGCCGGCGAACGCAAGGTCGAAAGGTTCAGCTGGACCTTCGGCTACCGCCTCAGCGGTCTCTCGCTCATGCTACCATTATCGGCATCATCCTCGTTGTCCATCTGACACCCCAATCGAAACCAGGACATTGGCAACTCAAAACTAAATTAGTAGGGGCTTTGTCGAGGCTGTCTCTTGCTTAGCGATCTTTCGAACCAAATAACAGCCGCCTCGCCCTCCATGTAAATCACTTCATCGACAGTTCGGCTGTGGCGAATGGCATTGCGAAGGTCGGCCAATTTGCCGAAGCGGGACTGCAGCAACTCTTTCGTTCCAAATGAATCCTCAAATGAACCCCATAGAGCTTTGCCAAGTATCGCGTCCTGCAGCTCTCGCAAATCGCAGAATTCGAGTCGAGCTTCAAGACGTTTGTACCGCTCGTGATCTGCTGAAGGATCCTTCTTAATCGTACTACGCATCCTCTCTTCGATCTTTTGCGTCACGTGCGACGGAAGTTTGTTGGTCTCACCCTGAAGCGCACCCGCGATACACGTTCGAAGAGAAAGCTCCACAGATTCGATGCGCAAATCCATTCGTGCCACCTCGGCAGAACGAAAACTCTGGCGCGCGAACCGACGCTCAGCTTGCAGAAGGCGCGAAATGGCTCTCTCCGATTCTGAGGGGCGAAGAACGTACAAAGGCAGCCGCTGCTCGTTATCTCTTGGGAACAATTCCATCGAAAACTCGCAACGCTTTAGAAATGCTTCGCCGGCTTTCGACTGCGCGAATGCAGTGAATGTCCTAGAGCTGGCAGGCGAGTAGTTGCGGTCCAGAAACTCCTTCATTTTTAGAATGAGCACCTCACGCGCGACGATCGGCGACAGGCTTTTTTGCCTCGAGTTCACCAAAATGGTGGCAAGGTGAAGGTGTGTGGCAGAGCTGGACGAGCTAAACGGCTCTATATGTTCCAAGCAGAGCGACCGCTCACTTAAGCTTCCATTTATTATCTTCTCCCCCGCCCCCGTTGTGAGCGGAAAAATGTCAAAAAACCCAATGAGAGTGCCGCTGTCGTCTACTATGCTTGTGAACACGAGACGATTGTGCTTGCGCCAGGCGCGATATTCCTCGTACGAGATCGCTCTCTTGTCGAGCTCCTTTCGGACAATCTTATTCGCGTACTTCGCTAACGCTTCATCGTTGGTCGGTCCCTCGCGAGTACTGGCTAGTGCCGCCTCGATGGCAATTACTAGGGATTCTCCCGTGAAACCGCGTTTCCATCGGAACATGCTTGCTCCCCTGACTCAGGCACTCCGCAACTAAGATTTCACCTTATAAGATCGCATATCATGTATTTGGCTGTCTCTCCGTACGACTGAAGTTTCGCGCTCAATGTTGTATCCGGAGGTACCACTCGAAACCCGAACCGAGACCAGAGCGGATCCGTGTCGTAAACCGAGACCAGCGCGAGAGAGCCAATATTCATGGCCTTAGCCAACTGAGCAATTACTTCAATGTACATCCCCACCGCTAGCTTACCGCGAAATTCCGGCAACACCACCACGTCGTGCACATAGATGCAGTCGGGATTTGGTGGCAGATTCTCTAAAAACGTGTCCAACGGTGGAATTTGGTGTAATTTCCAGGGGTGGGAAATTCCGTACCCGACGATTTCATCCCCGGCGAGCAGGACCAAACAGGCTTCTGGGCACAAGCGGACTTTTTCCTCGAACACCTCTGGGCGCTCAGGAAGCCCAGTGTGAATCCGATCAGCGATTTCGTTGATTCTCTGCAAGTCAGATGAGTTCGCTTTGCGCCAATGCAATTCCATGACCAGATCTCAAGTTAGTTAGCCGCCACAGTTTTACCCGAGCTAACGGGCGCTGTCTCGTCCTTCGGACTTCCCTTCGGCCCGAGCAATTCGCGCGTTTTGCCCCAGAGTCAGCTTGAGCCTCGACGCGATGACAGTCACCTGCCTTTTCTTGCTCGCCCTACTGAGACCTCGACTATCGTATCGACAATTCGATTTGGGTCTTGCGTTTAAGAACCAGCCTACCAGGATTCATGGAAATCGGCGCAACACTGGCGGTCGTTACTATCGAGATGAATATTTTGAAGGAGACACAGAAATCAGATCAGCCCCAGCCTCTGAGCCAGATCGAAGAAAGAGCCGTTACAAGTCCTCACTCTATCCGGAACGACAGTTGATCCATGTCATCGCTAGGAAGCAATACGCGGGCCCCGTGGCGGATCGGGCGCACAAGCGTATGAGCCAATAACCTTTGCCCTGTATCGATTCGCTCCATACGCGACGAAGCCCAACGTTCAAACCAATGTCGCGCGATCCTCGCGGTGCTCGCTTGTGCCTCATCAAGCGAGAAGAGGTAATGGGGCATGTCATCTAATCGAAGGAGATACCTGGCACTGTTTGAGACCAATGCAGCGCCATAGACCACTTTTTCTATGCCGTGCTGGAGCATTTCATCTGAACTCATGCCGAGAGCATCCAGGCCATCACGGAGCGAGCGAAGCTTCGGACTGGTACCCTCACCAAACACGTTGTTAACCCGGCGTCCGTTCGTTGTGCTCGACAGATACTTCTCGATCGCGGCTTTCGTGTCGCGCCCGAACTGAAACGTACCGACACCCGACGTGCGGTTACGTTCATAGCTCGTGAGATATCGATAACGAACAGAGTCACCTTCCGAGCCCCCAACGACCCCGCAGGGATACGATGTTCGGTCATATTGGTTTGGACGCTCGCCATAGAGGCTTGTGGTTCCGATGAACACCAGATTCGCAGGGCGCACGATCGCACGGCCGGCCATTGAGGAAGCGATGATGCTTGGAAGCGACTGATACCGCCGTCTGTACTCAAGAACGACTTCGGGGCTCGCGGCCAACATCGCCACTAGCTTGCCGCCGAGAAGCGCGTTGTAGGGTGGCACCGCGCCACACACCGTTAGGTCAGCAATTTCCGTCCCAACGGTCATCGAGCGGGCAAGGCGCACAACTTTTGAAAAAGCCGCCCGGCCGGCTCCAGATGCAAGTAGGACCTCGAGTCGTTTGGTGTTGGCCGCGCCATTGAAAGCCGCTTGCAAGGTATTACGAGTATCGAGAAGGGCCGCCAGTTCTCGTGCGCGTTTAGAGGTAAAAAGCAACGAGCGCGCGTATCTTTGCCAATCTGCTGCCTTTACTCCCAACCCGTCACTCTTCGCCTTGTTGTGCGTCGCTTCCGCGCGCGCGTAGTGTTCGTCGCGCGCTTTCGCCGCAAGTTTCTGCAACTTCGCGATAACGGACTGCGGGATGTGCTTCGGAAGTTTCGCAGGCAAGATACCCTTTTCGAGGAAGTCTTGCCGATAGATTGCCTTCAGGGCCTTGTCGATCGTTGCGAGTGCCCAATCAGCATATTCCGGATTGGGATTCTGTTGGCAGTCGGCAATAATATCTTCGCCGAGCCACCCAATAAAGCGGTCGCGCGCATCGAGTTGGACAGCAGCGCTGCTTATAGCGCCAATACCCATGACCGGATGATTGGGGGCTGCTCCATCGCGCACGAGGAACAGCATGCTCCGTCCGGGCACGCTCTCATAGGGATTTGTCCAAGTGTGACGAAAGTAGCGCCAAATGTCCTGCAGCGGCAAGCCGGTGATGGCACAATTCGATGTGGACTGAACGAACTGGATATAAGGCCGCACAAGATCGGCAAGTGTCTTCTCTGACGTGCCTGATAGTGCACCGGCGATCTCAAATTGGAGATGTCGACCATCCCGCATTAACGAGAAGATTGAGTAGCGTCCGGTGCTCGTAAGCACGCCGCGCTCCATACGGTTTATGAATTCGCGGGTGGCCGGCTGCCTAAGTTGAGCATCGCGCGCGGCCAGATAACGGCGTCGCTTGTGTGCACGTACTTCCTCGTCGTCGTCGGATGGGCGGTGAGCGATAATTCTCTCATTCCTGCTGATCTTGATGAGCCAGCCTTGGTCAACTAGATCGGCGATAACTGAGGCTGACGCAATGAGACCGAGTTTGTCCTTCTTCTTCAGTTTCTGGACATCAGCAATCAAGCGGCCTCGCGCGCGCAGCCGCTGCGACTTAACTTCCTCAGGGTCCCCATCCGCGGCAGACAGGTCGGCTACAAACCGCGCAAGCAGTCGCTTAGAAGCCGTCGTCGTGACCGCCGTAGGTGTAATGTCAATCGCGCTCACTTCCGTCCTATGAACGCAGGAGAGCGTCCAGCACCTCACTCCATTCCTTCCGGAATTTAGCGAGAGTTTTTCGTTCGTCCTTGTTGCTGAAAAGCGCTTCGGCACGTGTCGCGGCCAAAAGCATGAGGTTGATCACGTGCGATGCTTTGCTCGAATCCGACCCGCTCTGAGCGACGAGCGATTCATAGAAGTTCCTGAAGAAGAGGTGATTAGAGTTTAGAACCGCGACGAGAACGCCGTCTGCGACCAACGGCTTAAAGAACGGTCCAGCGTCCTGCTCATCTTGGACTAGAAGATATTTCGTATTGGGGCTTTTCTCCATCAACGCCTCTTTCACTCGCGCATGACGGTCTGCAAGGTCGGAGAGCGCTTTTGTGTCGGCAACGTGCCCTTTCGATTTTGGAATCGGACGCAGGCGATCATGTCGCTTGGTCGCCAATTTTTCCGCTTCGATACCAGTCTTCTCGGTCTTTAGATTCAGATACTTTTGCCGCACTCGCGAATTGAGCGCCTTGGCGGTGTCCTCGACGATCGGCTGAAGCGCCTCAATTAGATATTCCTTCGCTCGAATCTGCTGTTTCGTGTGAGTGATGCCGAATGCGTCATCCAGATCAGGATCGAATCTGATTTCGCAGCGCCACCAATCATCATAGTTCTCTCGGCGCTTGGCTCCCATAAAAAACCAGCCGAAATCGACTTCACGTTTGCCGCGCACGATCGACACACCGGCGCCGTTCGCGATACCGCGAGCACGCTTTTCGTCATTCGAGAGTTCGTGCCACTCGGCGACTGGCAACTCGGTGAAGAGCACCTCAACTTCGCCTGCAGCGGCTGATGGATTTTCAGGGTCCGTTGCGACCTCGACCGTGATTACATCTTGAAATTTCTTGGCGCCGCCGTCTTCAAAGGAGGTCTGGAGGAATATCGGGTCGACGGGTTCAATTGCCTTGCCGTTCAACGCGATCACCGTCCCGGCCCATAGGAAGTGACGGAAGATACGTCCCAAGCCCGTATGCAAACGCTTTTCGACCGTGGAAACTCGGCGATGGTCGAGGCGATCGCAACGGCTCCAGACTACAAGCGTGCCGGACTTCTTGGCCTTGACGTGGCTTGGAAGCGATTGACGTATGGGCTTCGGAATAGCCGACAGGGAGCCGGCGACGATCTGATCAACGTCGAGATAACTGGTGATCGGCGCCTCGCCCTGCTGCCACGTGTACACTTCCACACGTCGGGCTTGGCTAAGCGAGGCGTTCGGCAATCCCATGCCGAATCGGCCCAGTCCTTTGCGGCTGTTGAATCTTGTCGTCCCTCCGAAGCGCAACGCTTCCGTCAGTGTCTCGGCGTCCATACCGGTGCCGTCATCCAGAACCGAGACCTCGAAGTCATCCCCGTTTGCCGACTTCCGGACACGGATATCGATACGCCGGGCGGATGCTTCCAGCGCGTTGTCGACTAGTTCGGCGATGGCGCTGACGGTGCCCTTGTACCCGGAGTCCCGCGTTGACTGAATGAAGCGATCCAGGGCGATGATCGAGGTGTCGGGCTCCAAACCGGCCCCTCTTCGGATTGCGGTAACTTTCGACATCTCTCTTATCTCTGTTCCACACTGCCGGTGACTTCGCCGCTAACCGATAAAGCAATCCGACGGGTCCGTCAGCTCCTTTTAACAATGCCGCCCCCCTGAGAAGCAACGATCCACTGAAAACGCCCCATCTAGGGCGGGCCGAAGGAGGGACGCACAATCTGAACTGACGGGACGGGACTTGGGAGATGCCAAAGATCTTCGGCCGGACGGGGCCGGCGATCCGCGCGGCGGGTTCTAGACCAACTCAATAGGAAGCTATCCTATGTGCCGGCGCTACCTTAGTCGGAAACTGCAAGAATCGGCTTGTGGGACCAGTATTGGTTGCGCTATTTGCCATAACTCGCCTGTGGATAATCAAACGGATTCACACGCGGCAAAAAGGGGACGTTGGCGGGGGAATATCTTGAACGAGCACATGCCGCGACCGCTCCATGCGGCCGCCGGTTAGCGCAATGGTCGTCGGTTCAGCCGCGACCCTTGATGATTGGCAGAAGCGTCTTGAGGCACACTTCGCGGCCCTCGCCAAAGCGCGGCGCGCGAAGGGCCTACCTGTTTTTGCGATTGAACATGGTCTGGGTTCCGACGAACGGAGTAGCCTCGGTAAACTGCTCAATCGGTCGCTTGGCGGTCGCGAGCAGCCAGGACGATTTTGGCTTGTCTGGGTCGTCTACGCTGCCGAGCAAGGCTACGAATATGACGGCGACGAATACTGGACGACTTTTGAGCGGCGAACACCAGAATGGCGAGATCACGTTGATCGGCGCACGCTCCGGCTCTGGTTCAGGCGGTTCCACGAAAAGTATGCTGGTCTAAAGCCCACAGGGCCTTGGGCAGAGTGGTTCTCCATCATCGCGTGGCCTATCAGTCACGCTCTTCTGCCGCGCGATCTGCAATCTCAACTGGCTCGCGCGTTGTATCAGTGGCGTTATCAACTCGCCAAAATGCTGGGGGGCGATCCGGCAAAGATCGGTCGTTTCTTGGCGAGCACGTCTGGAGATGCCCCATCGCGCTTTCGGAATTTTCTCGAGCAGGAGGAGATTGCGGGCCGGATCGTGATGGCGCTCCTCGGCGGTCAAACCGAGGCGGTCGCGCAGTTCATTCTTCCAATCACCTTGGAGCGTATCGTTGAAGATCTTCAGAAAGCGGGCGCCGCGAGGGCTTGGCTTCGAGACGCGCGCCAAACCGTCGAACGGCTCCAATTCAAGGGAACCACGCGCCATCTACCGGACGGTATTGGCAGAAGCACGGTCCCTCGGGTCGGCGAGAGCGCTTCCCACCCGTACATCAGACCTGCCCTGACATTACGACGCACGGCGCCTGGAGAATGGAAGGTATGGGCTGAGTTACCCACGCTACGACCGATCGCGGACCTTTCCCTTGACCTCAGTGCCTATCTGCGACGCGCACGTTGTAGCGTCCTCGGCTCACCGGGTCAGTTACCCCCAGGCTGGCTTATGTTGGGGGACCAGCGTCGGGTTCTAGCGGCGTGGCCCCCTTCACACCAGCCGCTCGTACAGTTCACCGATCCACCGCCTATCCTCGCGCAATTGCTAACCGCGGACGGATGCATCACGAACGGTCCTATTTGGCTGTTTCGCGTTGCAGCGGATGGTCTGGCCCACGAAATCATTGGCCGCATGGTGCGGCCTGGTGAAAGCTATGTGCTTGTTTCAAACGCTCCCATCGCGATGGGTCCGATTGGGACGTCTGTGACGGTCCTAGCCACAGGTGTGACAGCTATTGGGTTTGAACTACCTCAGCACCTTTCGGAAGATGCCATGACTGCTTTGCGTGCCCTCGGACTGGGTGTTGGGCAATCAATCCGGATCGCGCCGGCCGGGTTGGAAGCAAGGCGCTGGGATGGGGAAGGTTTTGCCGAGTGGATGGAAGGTGAAAGTCCCTGTCTCTCCCTCGAGGCCGACCATTCGATCGAAAGCTATAGAGTTCGGCTTGATGGAGGCTTCCCGCTTGAGGTCCTGGGGAATGAGGGATCGCCTGTCTTCCTGAAACTCACGGACTTGGATGTCGGACGGCACACTGTTTCCGTAGAAGCGCGATCGCGGATCGGCGACGCCACAAAGACAGCGACCGGCTACATAGCACTTACGATTCGTCCACCTCAGCCCTGGATCGCCGGCACCACCAGCCACAGCGGCTTGGCGATCACCGCTGATCCGGCTGAGCCGAGCCTCGACCAATTCTGGGAGGGCGAGGTGAGCATCCAGGCCCTCGGTCCCGCTCAGCAGCAAGTGCGGATCTGCGTCGAACTACTGAATGCTGCTGGCGACGTTTTGGCAATCGAACAGGTCGCAACGCTTTCGCTACCTGTGACGTCAGATACCTGGTTCCGCGCCTTGGCCGCGTTCCTAAAAAAGGAGTCAGACCCATGGGCGTATCTTAGCGCAGCGTCGGGCAGGCTCGTGATCGATGGTGAAACGAGCGGTTCTTGGCGACTGCCGCTTCAGCGGGACGTAGCGCCCTTGCGATGGGTCTGGCATCGGGGCGTCAATCGCACAGCGCTCCGCTTGATCGACGATCATGGCGGCGACGACCCGGTTCTTGCGCAGTTTTTTTCGTTTGCGCAGCCTGCCAACCCCAGGATTCTTGACTCAAAGGAACTGGAAGCTGATTTCTGTCCCACTGGGCAAGGAGGCCTCTGTGTCGCCTCTTATGGTGACAGGTGCGAAGCGCTGGTGGTCAGCATGCCTCAGACCCTTGATAGCTTGTCTGGACTTGTGATCGAGCCGGAAATTGCTCTGGGCACGGGTGCCGAAGATCCGATCAGGCATTTATGCAGGATGATGGAGCTATGGAAGCGCGCAAAGCTTGTCGGCCCGCTTGTGTCGCCGCGCCGACTTTCGGTGATAAATGCGTTTCAACGCGCGTTGGCAGCGTTGGTCTTAGGCTCGGACTGGGCTGCCGCCGAAGCCCATTACTCGCGTTCGCAGAAGGGCTGGGAGGACCTAAAAGAGCTTACGGCGCAAACTGGTGCCAAAACGGCCTTTAACTTCGTAATCGCGCGGGACATAGAGAAGTTTCGTTCGATGCAAATTGCCAAGCGAGTTGCTGAGTTTGAAGCGCTCGCTCGGCGCTACGACGGTAGAGTTCCTAAAGGCGCCGGGGCGGCCTCTCTTGCGCTGGTACGGTGGCTCGAACAGGCGGGGCCTTGGAACGACGCACTTGCGGCCCACCTCAGCACAGTGCAAAGCGTGCCCTTTGTGCTTCGCGCGGCGCGAGTACTTGCCACCGCGGTACCCGCGGCGCCGCCAGCCAGCTTGGTGGAGCATGGCCGTCGATGATCACCGTGGTCTCGCCAGCCCTTGTTGTGGAGACCGCTCGGCAAGCACTGCGCCTGCCAGTGGGCGCCCATGCGGATGATGCGTATTGGATTGCCACCCTGCGCCGATTGGCGGGGTGTCACTGTCCGTGCTCGCCGCGAACATTGATCGCGTCCGCTATCGAGAGTCATCGGAACCTTGTTGCTGTTGATGACACTTTGATAGAGCATATCGAGCGTCTGATTGATTCTCTCCTTGCGGCGGGAGACCTTCTGGAACTGAGCGACGTTACGACGCTTGACGAGACCGTTAAGGCAACTTGGCTTTTTGCCGCTCCGCCAACTTTCATCGTCCATCCGTCAGGGACGGCCTTTCTTGCAGGTCTTGCGAGCGGCGATCCACTGCCGCTCCCCGCGGAACTATTGGAGCGAGTGAAGACGCGTGGGGCAATACGGACGATCGCCCCGATCGAAGGCGAAGATCTTTCCTTGCTGCTAAACCGCATCGGGTTTCGTCAGCTATCGATCGAAACTTGGCTCAAGCATCCCAAGAAGGAAGACGCGGCTGCTCACATCGCGAGCATGGATGCGAGGCTTGTGCAGCGATCGCCGATTGCCGATGCGACGGATATGCGTCTCCTCGACTGGACGCTGGACAAGCGCCGCTACCGTGACCGCTGGTGCGCCCCTCTGCGGCAAACAGGTTCCTTCATCATTCGTCGACCGCAAGCTTACGGCGCCGACCTGTGGGGCTACGGCCGGTTTAACCTTGGTCAACTCGAGGCGCTGATCGACTTGCCGCTTCCAGGGAGTCGCTGGCGGGGTTGTGATAGCGCGTGGCGACTCCAACTGGCGCTGGACGCACGCGCGGGCCGGCCGCAGCGCTATCGTACCCATTCAACCGACGAGTTCACGCATTTCGACTTCTTCTTCCCATTGCCGAGTTGGGCTCGGCGACGCCTCAGCGTTGTAGGCGAAGAGCTAAGCCCGGAGAGTTGCCTGATGTCGTTTCGCGTGCCCGTGAATGAAGCTGATGCAGAACAGGCATTTTTGCGCGATTATCTTTTTTCGACAGCGAATCTATCGGGACAGGACGCAAATGACGCGGACCATTCAAGAGACGATCGATGAACTACATACGTCGCTTAAGGACTACATCGAGGCGACGTACCACATCGGCGACCCCGCTCTCATCGAGCAGCGCCGGACATTGCTCGATCGTCCAGGTGTCACTCATCAGATTCCTTATATAGAATCGACGCCCAAATATAAGGTTGGACAACGGTTCGGAGATATGAAGGGCCTGCCGCCAGCGGCGCTGGCTGTCTACTCTGCGCTGTCCAAACGCGACGGCCACAATGCGCGCCTTCTCTTCGATCCGCCATATCGCCATCAGAGTGATGCCGTCCATCATGCGCTGATTGACCACAGCAACTTGGTAATTATGACGGGTACCGGTTCGGGTAAGACAGAGTCTTTCCTGCTGCCGATCCTTGGCAAATTTGCCCGTGAAGCGGCGGAGCACCCGAAGGCCTTCGGCGATCAACATGGCGTTCGCGCCCTGCTGCTTTATCCGATGAACGCTCTTGTGAATGACCAATTGGGGCGATTGCGCGCGATTTTCGGCGATCCGCGGCTCGTCAAGATGTTCATTTCGTGGGCGGGTCGTCCCGCTACGTTTGCGCGCTATACTAGCCGTACACCCTACGCCGGTGTCCGTTCAGGAAAGCGCGACAGCAAGAAATTCGCTTCTTTTGAGAGCTTCTATGTCGAGATTGAACGCCAAGCATCAGTGCGACCTTCGGACGACCAGGAGCGCGCAGCAAACTTGCGCCGACAGTTGCAGGAGCGCGGCAAATGGCCCGCCAAACCCGACCTTCAAAAATGGTTCGGCGCCAAGGGCACGGCCTGGGCCGACCGCAAGACCGGTGAACCGCTCCGTGCCGTGACGTTGCCGCATGATAGCGAACTAATTACCCGGCACGAAGCGCAAGCTGCGGCGCCCGATCTTCTCGTCACAAACTATTCGATGCTCGAATACATGCTTATGCGTCCGATAGAACGGACGATATTCGATCAAACTAGCGCCTGGCTCGCTAACAATCCGGATGAGAAATTTACGGTCGTCCTCGACGAAGCGCATCTTTACCGTGGTGCCGCCGGTGCCGAAGTCGGCCTGCTTCTCCGCCGCTTGCGCGCTCGGCTTGGCATTCCTGTGGAACGATTTCAGGTCATCTGTGCGACCGCGAGCTTTTCGGACACTGAGAAAGCCGGCGAGTTCGGCGGGCAATTGTCTGGTGCGCCGTCTGAGACTTTCGTACCAATTACAGGCGACCTCGATTTGCGGTCGCATGCAGCCCCAGGCACCGCCGCAGACGCCGAAGTTCTCGCTGCGATTGATCTGGATCGGTTTTACGCATCTGACGCGACGGAACGCCAAGCAGCCGTCGCTCCGCTCTTGGCACACCGACAGGTTGCGCCGTCGACCGATCTGGAGAAGTCCTTATACGCTTCGCTTGAAGCCTTCGCGCCGTTGGGTCTGCTCGTAAACATGACGATGAAGGCAGCACGCCCTGTGGCAGATCTAGGGGCGGCGCTGTTTCCGGACGCCCCGGATCTCGCAGCCCAAGCGGTGACAACTTTGCTTGCGCTGGGCAGCGTGGCGCGTGAGTCGCCTGAGGCGGCCGGCTTATTGCCATGCCGGATCCACAATTTTTATCGTGGTCTACCCGGACTATGGGTCTGCATGGATCCCAACTGTACCGAACTGGCGCCGGAAGATCGCTCAGGCGTCTGCGGTCGCATGTACAGCCAGCCGCGCGAGATTTGTGGATGCGGTTCGCGGGTATTAGAATTCTACACCTGCCGCAACTGTGGTGCCGCGCATGCACGCGCGCATTCGGATGATGTCGATACGCCCAACGCGCTCTGGCCTGAGCCCGGTCGTCGGCTCAAAATGGCTGGACTGGAGACGACGCCACTGCTCGATCTAGATCTGCTTCTCGCCGAACCACGGCTAACGGATGTCGTGGAAGTTGCTGAGTACGACCTCGAAACCGGTCGGATCAATCCTCCAGTCCCCGGCGCACGCAGTCGGACCGTCTACCTACGCAAGGACCGCACTACCCCTGCGACAGATGAGGACGGCGAAACCGATACCCGCGCGGAGGTTCGCGGGCAATTTACACCCTGTGCGGTGTGCGGAGAGACCGCTGCGTTTGGGCGAACCTCGGTTCAAGACCACCAGACGAAGGGGGATCAACCATTCCAAGCGCTCGTCGCACGTCAGATCCAGGTTCAACCACCAGGACCGCAGGAGGCAACTAGCTTTGCGCCCTTGCGAGGACGCAAGGTGCTAGTTTTTTCTGACTCGCGGCAGGTCGCCGCGCGTCTGGCTCCCAATCTCCAACTTTATTCAGTGCGCGACGCGCTGCGTTCTTTGATCGTCTGGGGATTTGACAAATTTCTCCAGCAGCCGATGGTTGCCTCGATGTTGAACCTAGGCGATCTCTATGTTGCTGTCATCCTCGCCTCAAAGGCGCTGGGCGTACGCCTACGGCCCGAGTTGAAGCCCGGCGAGACCTTCGCCACGGATGCTGAGATTGCCGCAGCCGTGCTCGATGGCGCACTCGAGGATCCCACAAAGATGATGATGCTGTGGGTCAAGCACAGAAGTGATCCGGTGCCTCAGGCGCTGCTCGACGATATCGTAAAGACAGTTCAGGATCGCTACCTCGGCCTCGAAGCTCTGGCACTCGCATCACTTCGCGAGAGCGCGGACAAGGTCGCCGCGGTGCACGCGCTGCCCGTCATCCCAGGGATCGCTGAGACAAACGAGGAGAAGATCGGACTTGCGCGCGCGTGGCTACGTTGTTGGCGATCGAACGGCTTCTGGCTGAACGCCATGCCTCCCACCTGGTACAAGCGTCCGAAAGGACGTGGCACGAGCGTCCGCGCGCAGAAGGGCTCGTTCAGGGCAATGCAGCGTGTGATTCCCGATAGTACTATTCGCAAAGCGTTCGACAAGACGTGGCAACAGCAACTGATGGCCATCTTCTCCGAAGAGATGGAGACCGGCTACAAACGGCTTGCCGGCAAGAATCTTTCTCTTGAACTCCGTGGTCCTTGGGTTCGATGCGGCGATTGCCGTTCCGTTCATCGTCCGATGTCGCGGATAGCGCACTGCCTCGATTGCGCAAGCACCAACATTGCGCCTCTTGATCCAGCTGCTGACCCCGTCTTCACCGCCCGCAAGGGTTACTATCGCAACCCTGTCGTGGCTGCGCTCACCGACCCCGACCGCAAACCGATGGCGCTCATCGCAGCGGAGCACACCGCTCAATTGAACGCGCCGCAAAGCGAGGACGTTTTCTCGCGCGCCGAGGAAAATGAGTTGCTGTTTCAGGACGTCGCACTCGACTGGGGGGCCGCAGCCAAGAGATCAACCGCGATCGACGTGCTCTCGAGCACGACAACAATGGAAGTCGGTATTGATATTGGCGCACTGTCAGGCGTGGCTCTGCGCAATATGCCGCCGGGACGTGCTAATTATCAACAGCGCGCGGGCCGAGCTGGACGTCGAGGTAATGCAGTGGCGACAGTGGTGGCGTTCGGCAGTGCCGACAGTCACGACGAACATTATTTTAGTCAGCCCGACGCCATGATCGCCGGGCCTGTCGTCGATCCAAAGCTGACGCTCGACAATCGCGATATCGTGCAACGACACATCCGGGCGTTCCTGCTGCAAGGCTATCACCAGGACCGGATACCCGGCTTCGACCCAGATGCCGACCCCAGCCTCTTCTCTGTGCTCGGTACAGTTGAGGGGTTCAAGTCTGGGGGCGAAATCCTCAACAGGAGCGATTTCGCCCAATGGCTCAAGGAGCATGAAGCGGAACTGAAGGCGCGCGTTGCGGACTGGATCCCAGACGAATTGCGAGCCGAGGACCGTGAGGCACTGCTGAAAGAAATGGTGCACGACGTTCTCAAGGCAGTCGATGAAGCTTTGAGTTCCAAATCTATCGGTGGCGATAAAATCTTCGAGGAAGATGGGGAAGAGCCGCCCGAGGTTCCTGATGAGGAAGGTGACGAGACGCTGCCCAACAAAGCTCTGACGGGTAAGTTACTCGACCGCTTGCTATACCGCGGCGTGCTCCCGCGTTACGCCTTTCCAACCGACGTCGCGACCTTCAACGTCTTCGATGTCGATCGCTCGACGTCGTTCCGGCCCGTTATGAAATTTGCGCCTTCGCAGTCCTTGCCTGTCGCCCTGTCTCAATACGCACCCGGCAAGACTGTTTGGATTTCCGGCAAATGCTATACTTCCGGCGCAATCTACACGCCGATGGCTGATGACCGCTTCGAAGCTTGGCAAAATAGGCGCCTCTATCGAGAGTGTTCGGAGTGCCATTTCGCCGAAACCGTGCCACTCGACTCGGGGCTAAAGCCTGGTGTCGCGCATGACTGTCATGCTTGCGGGGGCGAAGGCACCTTTGGTCCAACCCATTATTGGATGCGTCCGCCGGGCTTTGCACATCCGGTCTATGAGGAGGAGATGACCTCACCGGACGATATGCCCGAGACTGCCCACGCCACGCGGGCGAAACTGACAATGCCGACGCCAGCCGACGACGAGAAGTGGATATCGATCAACGATCGGCTCCGAGCAATGCCCGACCGTAAGCATCTCCTAGTCTCTAACACGGGGCCCAAGCAAGAGGGTTACAACTACTGCACCAAATGCGGACGGATCGAGGCGTCAGCTGAGACATCGGGAGCGCTCGGAGGTCCCCACCAAAAGCCGTTCCCAGACGAGAAGGAACCGCAGTGTCCGGGGAGCGGCACCACGCGTGGGCTTGTGCTTGGCACGGACTTCATTACCGACATCGCCCTATTCTCCCTCAGGGTCGCTGCACCGCTCAAGCTCAGACCTGGCCTCTACCCCACGGATGTAGCGCTGCGGTCGGTCAGTGAAGCATTGGCGAAGTCTGCATCATCCATGCTCGAAATCGAACCAGGTGAGTTGATGGCCGAGTATCGACCGGCCCTTACTCCTGCCGGAACGAGTGGGCTGGAGGCAGAGATCTTCCTCTATGACACGCTGCCGGGCGGCGCTGGATTCGCCAGTCAAGTCGCGCACCGCGGCAGCGAACTTTTCGAGCGGGCACTGACCCTCATGAAAACTTGTCCTGAGGACTGTGACGCATCCTGTTATCGCTGTCTTAGGAACTTCAAGAACAAATTCGAGCACGGACTCCTCGATCGACACGTTGGTGCTGAATTGCTGGATTATCTCATCAGCGGTGAGATGCAGCCATTCGACGCCCGCCGAATCCGGGCATCGAGCCGCCTCCTTCACCAGGATCTTGAGCGTCAGACGGATGGCGTCACATTCGCTGCAAATGAGGAAGTCAACGTTCCCGGCCTCGGGCCGGTGACGATTCCAATCCTCGCCACACGTGCTGATGGGAAGCGCTTCGCGATCGCTCTCTCAGGGGCGTTGACAGGCGACCATCCGGCTGATCCGGTCATCGCAAATATGCGTGAGAAGTGGGGCGAGATACCCGTCGTTCCCGTAAACGAGTTGCTCGTCCGCGGAAACTTGCCGGCAGCGACTAGGAACGTACAAATCGCGCTCGGCCAATAAAGAGGAGCCGCGGGGGTGATCGAGATTCTAGGCGTTTTGGAGGGGCAGGAGTACGAGGCGGCAGTTCACGTGCGGCGATTGCTCCTTAAGCTGTGGCCGGATTTAGCGCAGAGCCGCGAGGACATCGTCAAGATCTTTGTCGGCTTCAAGATGTATGGATACAAGGTTGAAGATCTCGATCTAATCGTGATCGGCCAGCTAGCAGCGCCGCGTTCTTTTGATGTCGAGTGGAAATTCTATCCGCGCGATGCGGAGCCGTTCGTTCCCCGAACTGCAAGCGTCCGCAATTTCGCTCTCGTGATGGAAGTCAAATCGCATGACGCATCGGGGGTTCGCTTCGCCGGAAAGGTTGCTTCCGTCCGCTACATCCGCAACGGAAGAGCTACATGGGAGTGCGTGACCGAGAAGAACCGGTTGCAAATGTTCGAGTTCAAAAAGTATCTCGGCCGGCATGGAGTCGATCAAATTCATGTTCAAGACCTTATTCTATTTACCGGCCTCCGCGAAAGCGATCTGCCGAAACGACCGCACAATTGTCTAGGCGGCGACGCCAGCTTCGAGCGCGTGCTGAACGTACTCGGCCAGATCGCGCGCCCGTACCGCAACGGAAATCGAGTGGACCTCGTGTTCGGCGCCATTGATGCCTTCGAGCGCATTCTATCGACGAAGTTCGAGCTTTTCGACACGCTCGAGCCAACGCCGCTCGATCGGCGGCGAATGGATATGATCGCTAAAGGTGGAATGTCGGATGCGTGGCTCGATGATCTCGGCGAGCGTCAGGTGATCCTCAGAGGTCGCGGGGGCGTAGGCAAGACAGTCATCCTGCTGCAAATGGCATATCGCGCTTATGAAATGCGCCAGCAACGATCGCTGCTGCTTACGTTCAACAAGGCCCTCGTCGCCGATCTTCGGCGCACCATGGCTCTACTCGGTGTTCCCAGAAGCCTCGAATCAGGCGGAATCGCGATCGACACGGTCCATGCATTCTTCGGTCGCGTGATGCGGCAATTGGGCATCATCGACAGTTATGAGGGCTTCCTCGATCGCTTTGTCGAACACAAAGAGGCGCTGCTCGACTATCTGCGATCGGGCGCAGTGAGCCGAGGGGATCTCGACACGCTGATGAAACAGCACGGGGCGGAGTTCGACTGGGATCTTGTATTCGTCGATGAGGCACAGGACTGGCCGGCTGACGAGATCGCAATCTTACGGCATCTTTACGGGCCAGAGCGGCTAGTCGTTTCGGACGGCATCGACCAATATGTGCGGGAGTCAGTGGCCGACTGGTCGCAAGGCGTTTCGAGAACATCGTTGCGGGCACGACGGCTCACTCGCTGCATGCGCATGAAGGCCAACCTCGCTGCATTTGTCAGCGATATGGCTTCAAGCCTCAGAATTGATGATTGGGATCTCGAACCGAACACCGACGCGCCGGGCGGCCGCGTGATCGTCGTAGAGGGCGATTTGGCAAGCAGGCCAGACCTCTTACAAGGCTGGTGTAACGATGCCAGTGCGCTGGGCAATGCCCCAGTCGATATGCTTGCCTGCCTTCCACCGACTCTGATCGAACCCAAGCAGTCCGGACAATTGTGTTGGCCAGCGCTCCATTATGAGCGCAGCGGCGGCAGTGTTTGGGACGGAACCAGCCGTGATGTCCGAGAGCATTTTCCGACTCATCGCGATCAACTCCGCTTCGTGCAATACGACTCCTGCCGCGGGCTTGAGGGCTGGATCGTAATTAATTATCAACTCGACACGCTTTGGGACTACAAACACGGTCAGTGGTTCTCTGAAGGTCACATCGTTGATGACCTATACCGCACCGCCGAAGACGCCGCCTTACAGCATGCGTCGCGCTGGGTGATGATTCCACTCACGCGCGCGATTGATACGTTAGTGATCAACATCACCGGCCAATCTGGCTTCGTCCCGGATGCGCTACGCAGGGTCCACGAGAAGCGACGCGACTTTGTGGATTGGATCGTTTTGACTTAGCCGCTTCAGAACTCAACCCTGCTAGGTAGGGCCATTGGTTGCTTTTTAGGATGAGGCCGTGGCAGCGATGACGAGCCCGGCAGGAGGAAGTTCATCGACAATGCGCTTCGCCCGCGGAGCGCTGAACACATGCGTTCTCATGTGATCAAGAATCTAGTCGGCTTAGAAGCGCTCCAAACTCCATAAAGAAAGGACTAATTTCCTAATCAATCGGCACTCTTTACCAAGCCTCAGTCAGTTCTAACGGGTTCAATCGAGGCCTAACAACCTAAACCCCGCACACCAGACGAGCGCCCCACCGTTTGAGGGTTTTACCTTGTCAGCCCACCCGAGAACAAAGCGATATTGTCTCAATCAAGCCTCCGAAGCTCGTTCCTCAAAAGCAGCAACTCCCGAATCACCTCGCATACGGTCTTTGCTTCGGTTAGCGAGGAAGCATATTCGTTTGCGTGGGCGATATTGTTCCTCAGGCATTCAATTCGGTTCAATGCCTCACTAAAGACACGCCTCCGCTCCTTGGGAAGGTGTTGTTCCAAAATATCTCTCTTGTCACAGAATTGCGTGAACAATAGCGCGTCGACGTAACTATCGTCGTCCTTAGCCTTCCTCCTCTCCTCTTCGATCTTCTCTTGCCGTCGGCTCGCTAAATGACACAACCAGTCCGCGTCTGCCGGGTAAAACTCCCGAATGCGCTGCGCCATCGTAATTTCAAGCCCGGTAACCAGCGCAAATATCGCAGCTCTGACTGGCAATTTTTGTAAATCAGAAAGACTAACCAAGCCGACGATCTTTGACCGTGAGAGCACAAGTCGACATTGGCGTTGGTCCGCATCGAGAAGGAAGTCCAAAATGCTCGCATCAGCACCAATGAGGTATTTCTCCGAAAGCGGCGAAAAACAACGCCACACAGTGTCCAAAGTTTGATGGTGCCTGTGCTCAGCCGCGCAAAACATCCCGATGAACCGATTGTTCTCGTCAACAACCGGCAGGAAATCGAAATCGTCAGGGTTCTGCTTTATTACGTCTGAAATTAGATCGTCAGGCTTGCAAGTCTTCAGGGACGCGACTGGGGTACAGATTAGATCAACAGTCAGGCCTTCGTGCAGGGCCTCGTAGGCGTCTTTTGGTTCCGGCGTGTCACTAGCCCAACGCTTGACCATTTCAAGCCTACAACCAACCTGAGTTTAATGGTTCAACTTCTTTCGGAAGCTTGGCGGCTATTTCAGCCGCTTTTCCACCCATCGCCATCGCTTGTACGCAATTTCCATGGCTCGTTTGTAAGCGGCATTGGTGCGCATGAAACTAAAATTTCCCTCCGCAGTTTTAGCTGCATATGCCTTGTCCGCCACAAGGTCCGCCAAGATGAAGCGACATCGCGTCGTAGCAAGCGTTGAAAGCCACTCCGTGTATTGAGCTTCGAGACTTAGCCCCCGGCCGAATTTTTCTGCACGTTCTTCCAATTTTTGATCGTTCAGGATCGCTTGGCAGAGCAATGCCCATAGCAGATTGCGCGAACGAAGAACATAGGCGTACTTATTCGCACCCTTATCGACGATGTCGTAACTGAGACGCCCGAGCCTGAACTGAATCTTATAACATAGCACGATTTTTCGTAGGTCGGACCTTAACCGGCTCTCATTGAACAACTGATTATAAATCCGCTCGTCCTCGAACACTTCTCTAAACCGAGCAAGCTTATCGATATCTCCATCGACCACTAGAAACGCACGAGCGATTTTTGTCAGTTCTAGCGCCTTATGCTCCGTGATTCCCTGCTCCTCAAGCTCCTCGTCGCTCAGGTTGGTAAAAGCCTGCTCCTGCCGCTCGTAGTAGATCCCGAGTTCATCTCGAAATCTATCTTGCAGTTCAAGCTGGATCAGATCGTTTGCGTGCAAATTCCAAGGATCAACCGGATTCTGTCGATTGTTATTGATTGTGACATTTGTCACGAAGTCGGGGGTCGCCTCTGTAATAATGCGACACATGACACGGAGCTCATCCAGGGCTTCCTTATGCTCCGAAAACTTCCGATTTCCTTCATTTGCTTTTATGAAGCGCCCAAACGTGGTTACAGTTTGCGCTCCGTTAAGGAGCCGTGGCTCGGTTATCTTGAACGCGCCATTCTGCTGATGCAGGTCTTCCGCAAACAAGGTGACGCCGTTGTGATTGAACGCGAACACCTTTGCGCTCTCTTTGCCATCAATTATGATTCTTTTGATAGATTGCTGGATTGAACGGTTTACCGCTTTATCTTCTGGCAAAGCGGCGCGGATATTCCGCTCAAAGAAGCGCTCTCCCATCTCCTTGTGCATCGCATGAAGGTCGGTTAGCCGCATGAATCCTACCGTCATCAACTCGCCGTGGGGCCCTTCCCGAGATATCGTGGCATCCAGCTCAATTGGATAGCTGTGGGTCTTGCGCAGGTGAGCCGCTGATCCAACTTTCCGCGTCCGGGCTGAACGAAACTCAATAACCATGGTGACCGGGCGGCCGAAGCGCTGGTCGATTAGGTATTTCTTGTTCTCTAAATCTTCGCGCAACTTATCCAGCACCTGACTTCTTTCAGCTTCTGCCGGATCTCCTGTGAAAACGAAGTGAATGTAAACGCGATCGATAATCGCCTCATTCTCCAAAAGACAGCTTTTGATCTGCAACAGCAGCTGATTCTGATGTTGATCTTGCTTTTGCGCTCCGAAAATTCGCTCCATACCAAAATCGGTTAGCCGCTTGAACGACGGTTTGAACTGCTCGTACGAATTCGACCATTTGAACTGGAATAGATAAAAGTTGCGCTTCTCAGCATCAAAGTGGAAACCGTCGACGCCATAATCGTTCCCACCGAAGGCCACTTGCTCGATAGCAATGTCACGTTCGATGCCAAATTCCTGAATCAGATATAGCAGCGCGAAATAGTCGTTGCGCTGACCACCGGACGTTCGCCTTAGGTCGGAATAAGCCTGATCGATGGCTTGATCTGTTATCGCCACTACTCGCCCTTTTTTGCATGGGGCCTTTTGATCCAGAATTGAATGACACTTTCATCCGCAATGCAAGGTCGGCGTCGGCGCGCAAAAATGCGTTTAGTTGCAGGACAAGAAAGCGGGTCTGACCCCAATACTTGAGGCCTCGTGGGCGAACGCGATTAAGAAGTCTTAACGCGCGAAAAACTGGGACTACATATTTTCGACCCATGTCTCGGCGCGCGCGAGGCCCCCCGCCTGTCCAAGTACCCCGGGGGGTGAATTTTGAAGCGCCCGCCCTGAGCGCCCCGACACGGCTGTAACAACGCGACCTCCCTTGGTCGCTTCAGCCACAAGCGGGTACTCATGAAACGCGACTTCTATGCGGAAGTCTCGGCGCGCATTGTTGCCGAGCTTGAAGCCGGCGCGGCGCCATGGATCAAGCCATGGTCGGCGACGCCCGGGAATGTTCCATGCAACGCAGTGACCAATCGACCCTACTCCGGGTGCAATGTCGTTCTGCTGTGGATGGCGCAAGCGGCGGGATATCGAACGCCTCGCTATCTTACGTTCAAACAGGCCTTGGAGTTGGGCGGACATGTTCGCAAGGGCGAGCGCGGCACGAAGGTGTATTTCATCAAGCAGCTCGAAGTCAAAGAAGACGCGGACAACAACTCACCGGCGCGGTTGGTCCCGATGATGCGGGAATACACCGTGTTCAACGTCGGTCAGTGCGAAGGGCTGCAGGAAAGCGTCACCGCGGGTAAGCCGGCGCGCGTTCGCAATCCAGATGCACGCGACGACTTGGCCGATCAATTCTTGCGCTCCACGAGAGCGGACATACGCGAAGGACATGGCGAAGCCTTCTATGTGCCGAGCCGAGATTTCATCTCCATGCCGGCATTCGAGGCGTTCAAAGGCGCGGACCAGTTCTACAATGTAGCATTCCATGAGCTGACACACTGGACGGCGCACAGTTCTCGCCTTGATCGAGATTTGAAGAACCGCTTTGGCTCCCGGAATTACGCGGCAGAAGAACTTGTTGCGGAACTCGGCGCCGCGTTCCTGTGCGCAGAGTTCGGCTTTGATGGTGATCTCAGGCACGCGGGCTACATTAGCCACTGGATCGAACTCTTGAGGGCCGACAAGCGAGCGTTCTTCACCGCCTGCAGCCAAGCGTCAAAGGCCGCCGACTATCTCCGCGGCTTGGCCATTGCGGACGCGGAGGCTGCGGCATGACAACGCACAGCTTCGATCACCGGAACCCCAGGTTCGCGCCGCTCTTCGATGTCGACCCCGTGACGGGGGTAAGCATTGAGGTGTTCTACGCCGATCGATCGCTCGAGACGTTCGGCAGGGTGGATTCCGGATGGTTCTGGCACTTCCGCCGGCGCGGTCATGCGCCTGAAGGGGCGGCGCGCGGGCCATTTCCGAGTAGCTATTCAGCGTATCGGAACGCGGTGTCTTCGTCGCGCTTGGCTAGCGAGCAAGGCAGTGCAAGGACGTCATTCGGTCAAAGGACCCACGTTAAGGGCATCGCCGCGCTTCCATATTGCTTCCATGAAGGTCGCTTATGGAAGCTACACTCTTTCGATATCCAAAAAAGCCCATGATGTTCAGCAAGTTGCTGGCGCGCCCGGAACGATTCGAACGTCCGACCCTCAGATTCGTAGTCTGATGCTCTATCCAGCTGAGCTACGGGCGCGTGTTTCGCGTGAGTGGTGCGGGCGTGAAGCCCGCGGCCGTCCGTGAAGATCGGGGCGGCGGCGAAAGCGGCCCCCTCCTAACGGCTCCGGGGGCAAATGGCAAGGTCCGGTTTCGGAGTTCTGCCAGCCATTTTACAGCGTCATTCCGGGGCGCCTCGAAGAGGCGAGCCCGCAATCTCGGGATTCCGGGTCCGGTCCTGTCGGACCGCCCCGGAATGACGGAGACGAACGGGACCGGAGACCTTTAACCTCTGGTTGACCTTACGCCCGTTGACGCTCGGTGCGGATGGACAACAGTTCCACCGGGCGGTCCGGTATCACGATCCGGAACGTGGCGCCGATGGTGCCTTCGACCAGCTGGATGTCGCCGTCATGAGCGCGGACGAGCTCGGCGGCGATGGCAAGGCCGAGCCCGCTGCCGCCGGGGCGGCCGGAGGTCTGGAACGCCTCGAACAGATGCTCACGGGTCTTTTGCGGCACGCCCGGGCCGGTGTCCGAGACCTCCAGGATGGTGACGGCGCCCTCGCGACGGCCGGAGACCCGGATCTGCATGGAGGAGCGGTCGCTGTTCGGATTGCTCTCCAGCGCCTGGGCGGCGTTGCGCACCAGGTTGAGCATCACGCGGAACAGCTGGTCGGGATCGGCATCCGCCGTCAGGCCCCGCTCGATCGCGGTGATCCAGCTGATGGACGCATCGTTGGCAAGACCCGCGGTCTCGCGCACCTCGACCACGATCGGCTCGATCGGGACCATGCGGCGATCGGGCGCAGCCTCCTGGGCGCGGCCATAGGAGAGGGTCGACTGGCAGAACGCGATCGCCCGCTCCAGCGAGCGCACGAGCTTGGGCGCAAAGCGCTGCACCCGCGGGTCGGGCACACTGGCAAGCTGGTCGGAGATCAGCTGCGCCGAGGCCAGCAGGTTGCGCAAATCGTGGTTGATCTTGGAGACGGCGAGGCCAAGGGCTGCGAGCCGGCTCTTCTGATGCAGCATCGAAACGAGGTCGCGCTGCATGTCGGAGAGCTCGCGCTCGGCGACCCCGATCTCGTCGCCGCGCTGGCTCGGCACGATGATGCGCGCCGAGCTCTCCGGGTTTTCATGGAAATCCATCAGGCTCGCGGTCAGCCGCCGCATCGGCCGCACGAACAGGAAATGCAAAGCGAGATAGACCAGTGCCGCAGTCAGGATCGCGATGACCAGCGACACCACCAGGAGATTGCGGGAGAAGCGGAACATCGCCTGGCGCAGCGGCCGCTCGTCCGTCACCACCTCGATGAACTGCGCATCACCCGAGGCGGGACCGATGATGCGGATCACCTCGTGGCCGGTCTCGAACATCATCTCGAACGAGCCGGTGATCGCCTGCCACACCGTCATGTTGCGAACGTCGATGTCGTGGTCGATCGAGGCCGGCAGGTCGGCGCTGGCAAGCAGCCGCCGCTGCTGGCCCATCTTGATCGCCACCGCGCGGGCCTGGATGCTGGTGAGAATCTGCCGCGCCAGCGAATCCGGGACCATGCCGAGCGGCGCGGCATCGAGCACCAGCGCCGCGGTATTGGCGGCCGCGAGGCGGTCGTTCAGGCGGTTGGTCCAGAAATTGGCGATCGCGGGCACATACATCAGCACGCCCGCGATCATGACCAGCGGAATAGTCAGAAGCAGGAGTTTCCCGGACAGACCGAGCCGGCGCGGCAGTCGTCGCGGGGGCATTTGGGTGGCCGGCTCGTCGGCAGTCGCTGACACGCTCGGAGTAGCCTCTGATGCACCTATTGTACCGCGGCGCAGCATGCGGCTCGCCGCCTGCGCCGGTCAAATTACGGATCGCTAATGTCCGCCAGAGCCCTGATCTACCCCTAATTGCCGACGGACGCCATCCTTTGGGTTTAGAACCCCGAAAAAGCCGGATTATTCGGCATCTTTGCTGTCTTTCCGGCAATCCCGAACAATTGACGCGGCCGGCGGCCTCCCGTATAAGCCGCGCCAAATTGTCCGTGATGCCCTTGGCCTCTACCAGGGCCGGTCTTGATGGGCCGGACGCGGCCCGTTTTTGGGCCTGAAGCATCCGGACCGTTAAGCTCTCAACTCTTTCAACGGCATCTCAAGACGCAGATTGCCCGGTCAGCGGAGAACGACCCGTGAAGCGGACTTATCAACCCTCTAAACTGGTGCGCAAGCGCCGTCACGGCTTTCGCGCCCGTCTGGCCACCACCGGCGGCAAGAAGGTCCTGGCCGCACGTCGTGCCCGTGGCCGCAAGCGCCTGAGCGCCTGATCCTATCCCAAGGCGTTTCTCGCCGGAGATTCCCCCATGGAGCGGCTAAGGCAGCGGGCGGACTTCCTCGCTGTCGCCACTGGCGCGCGGGTATCCGCTCCGGCATTTACGCTGCAAAGCCGCCCCCGTCAGGATTCCGGTCCGGTCCGGGTCGGCTTCACCGTATCCAAGAAAAACGGCACCGCCACCGAGCGGAACCGCATCCGGCGGCGCCTGCGCGAGCTGGTGCGGCGGCTCGATGTCATGGCGCTGCGACCGCACAGTGACTATGTGCTGATCGGGCGGCGCGCAGCGCTATCGCGCGACTTCACCACTATGCTCGACGATCTCGGCAACGCGCTGGGTCGTCTCGATCGGCAGGCTGCGAAGCAGGCTGCACCGACCACAATAGCTGGGCACAACGCCAAGGCGCGCGCCTGACCAATCGGATTGGACGACGAGATCCTGACTGATGCTTGAAAATCGCAACACCATCATTGCCATCATCCTGTCCGGCATCGTGCTGATCGGCTGGCAATATTTCTACAACATTCCGCAGATGGAGAAGCAGCGCGCGCTCCAGCAGCAGCAGGCCGAACTCGCCAAATCCACCCAAAGCCCGGCGCAGCCGGCGCCGGCCGCCTCGCCCGCGACCCAGCCGCAGGGCGGCAATGCTCCCGCGAGCGCGCCGTCGGCGGCCGCCAACGCGCCCTCCGTCAGCCGCGACGAGGCGATCGAAGCCGGCCCCCGCGTCAAGATCGAAACGCCCAGCGTGGTCGGCAGCATCTCGTTGAAAGGCGCACGCATCGACGATCTGTCGCTGGTGAAATTCCGCGAGACCGTGGATCCGCATTCGCCGCCGATCGTGCTCTATTCTCCCTCCGGCACCGCTGCGCCCTATTACGCCGAGTTCGGCTGGGTGGGCGCGGCCGGCACCAATGTGCATCTGCCCGACCAGAACACGCTCTGGCAGCAGGAGAGCACCGGCAGCCTGACCCCGACCAATCCGCTCAAGCTGAAATATGACAATGGCGAAGGCCTGACCTTCCACCGCACCATCTCGATCGACGACCGCTACGTCTTCACCATCAAGGACGAGGTCAACAATGTCGGGAACGCGCCGGTCACGCTCTATCCTTACGCGCTGATCTCGCGCCACGGCACCCCGCAGGTCTCCGGCTATTACATCCTGCATGAGGGCCTGATCGGCTATCTCGGCGACGAGGGCCTGCAGCAATACACCTACAAGAAGATCGATGAGGCCAAGTCGGTCGGCTGGAAGGTCACCAATGGCTGGCTCGGCATCACCGACAAATACTGGGCCTCGGCGCTGCTGCCGGACACCAGCGCCCAGATCCAGGCCCGCTTCTCCTCGAGCCAGGTCGGCACCCGCCACGACTACCAGACCGACTATCTCGAAGATCCGCAGACGGTTGCGATCGGCGGCAGCGCCTCGGCCTCGACCCGGCTGTTTGCCGGCGCCAAGGAAGCAAGCGTGGTCGGCCTCAATTTCCCGATCCTCGGCTTTGGCGGCTACAACCGCGAGCTCGGCTTGAACCACTTCGATCTCTTGATCGACTGGGGCTATTTCTACTTCATCACCAAGCCGATGTTCCTGGCGCTGGACTTCTTCTATCGCTTCTTCGGCAATTTCGGCATCTCGATCCTCTTGGTGACGGTGATCGTGAAGCTTCTGTTCTTCCCGCTCGCCAACAAGTCCTACGCCTCGATGGCGAAGATGAAATCGGTGCAGCCGCAGCTGCAGGCGCTCAAGGAGCGCTATCCCGACGACCGGGTGAAGCAGCAGCAGGAGATGATGGAGATCTACAAGAAGGAGAAGATCAACCCGATCGCCGGCTGTCTTCCCGTCCTGATCCAGATCCCGGTGTTCTTCTCGCTCTACAAGGTGCTGTTCGTCACCATCGAAATGCGGCATGCGCCGTTCTATGGCTGGATCAAGGACCTCTCGGCGCCGGATCCGACCAACATCTTCACGCTGTTCGGGCTGATCCCCGGCGATCCCACGCAGATCCCGGTGTTCGGCCATTATCTCGCGCTGGGCATCTGGCCGATCATCATGGGCATCACGATGTGGTTCCAGATGAAGCTGAACCCGACGCCGCCGGACCCGACGCAGAAGATGATCTTCGACTGGATGCCGCTGATCTTCACCTTCATGCTGGCCGGATTTCCGGCGGGTCTCGTCATCTACTGGGCCTGGAACAATACGCTTTCGGTGCTCCAGCAGAGCTTCATCATGCGCCGCAATGGCGTGAAGGTGGAGCTGTTCGACAACATCCGCGGGACGTTGGGTCTTAAAAAGAAGACGGCGTAACCCACCCGTCCGGGAAAGGACGCAGCAAGGGACACCGTCATTGCGAGCGAAGCGAAGCAATCCAGGGCCACGCCCACCACTCTGGATTGCTTCGTCGCTTCGCTCCTCGCAATGACGGTGGTGAGGGCCTTCATGACGACCGAGCCGGATACGGAGCTGATCGAAGCCGGGCGGAAACTATTCGCCGGCGACTGGCGCTTTGCCTATGCGGCGCCCTCGATCGAGACGCTGCCGCCGATGGGCGCGGTCGAGATCGCCTTTGCCGGCCGCTCCAATGTCGGCAAGTCCTCGCTGATCAACGCGCTCACCGGCCGCAACGCGCTCGCGCGCACCTCGCACACACCGGGCCGGACGCAAGAGCTGATCTTTTTCGAGGGCCCGCCGACGGGCGGGCTGCGCCTGGTCGACATGCCCGGCTACGGCTACGCCCAGGCGCCGAAGACCAAGGTCGCGGCCTGGACCACGCTGATCCACAAATTCCTGCTCGGACGCGCCTCGCTGGCGCGGGTCTACGTGCTGATCGATTCACGGCATGGGCTGAAGGACGTCGACACGGAGATTCTCAAGACGCTGGATAAGGCGGCCGTCAGCTATCAGCTCGTCCTGACCAAGGCCGACCAGGTGAAGCCCGCCGAGCTCGCGGCATGCATCGAGGCGACAAAGGCGGCTCTGGCAAAACATCCGGCGGCCTTCCCGGACGTGCTCGCGACATCCTCGCGCTCGGGCGAGGGCATGGCCGAACTGCGCGCAGCCATCATGCGGCTTCTGGAGGAGCGCAGCTCGTGAGCAAGTTCGGTCGTATTCTTGTCATCCTGGCCGGCCTGATGGGCGCCGACGGCGTGATCCTGGCTGCGCTGTCGGCCCATGGCGGCGACGCCGCGCTGCTTGCGCCGGCCTCCTCCATGCTGCTGTTTCACGCCAGCGCCGTGATCGGCGCCGTCGCGCTCGCCGAGCGCGGCCTCATCCATGCGAGGGTCGGGCTGGTCGCAACCGCCGGCTTTGTCGTGGCGGCCTTCTTGTTCGCGGGCGATCTGACGGTACGACACCTTGCCGGCCACAGCCTGTTTCCCTTCGCGGCGCCGACCGGCGGCACGCTGCTGATCCTGAGCTGGCTCCTGCTGGCGGTTTCCGCTGCCTGGCCCCGCCCCGCCTGACGCTTTGCGCTGTCCGTACCAATCGGATAGAACCGCGGCCGGTTTCGCCGCATCCCACTCCGTGAAGAGATTCATTCCATGACCGACGCGCCCGACATCAGCCCGCTCGATCAGGCCCGCATCCTGTCCGAAGCGCTGCCGCATATGCAGCAATATGACGAGGAAACCATCGTCATCAAGTATGGCGGCCACGCCATGGGCGCGGAGGAGACCGCCCGTCAGTTCGCCCGCGACATCGTGCTCTTGGAGCAGACCGCGATCAACCCGGTGGTGGTGCATGGCGGCGGGCCGCAGATCGCGACCATGTTGAAGCGCCTCGGCATCCAGTCGGAATTTGCAGCAGGCCTGCGCATCACCGACGCCGCGACCATCGAGATCGTCGAGATGGTGCTGGCCGGATCAATCAACAAGCAGCTGGTCGGCTACATCAACGAGGCCGGCGGCAAGGCCGTCGGTCTGTGCGGCAAGGACGGCAACATGGTGCGCGCGGTGAAGGCGAACCGCACCATGGTCGACCCGGGCTCGCATATCGAAAAGGTGATCGATCTCGGCTTTGTCGGCGAGCCCGAGAAGGTCGACCTCACGCTTCTGAACCAGCTGATCGGCTATGAGCTGATCCCGGTGCTGGCCCCGCTTGCAACCTCGGCTACGGGCCAGACCTTCAACGTCAACGCCGACACCTTTGCCGGCGCCATCGCCGGCGCGCTCAAGGCCAAGCGGCTGTTGCTGCTGACCGATGTGCCCGGCGTGCTCGACAAGTCGAAGAAGCTGATCCCGCAGCTCTCGGTCAAGGACGCGCGCAATCTGATCGCCGACGG
>Ga0070741_10003830_pt1 | contig 36221 bp, 38 predicted proteins | sample Coa_R1_4_FD_66440 | JGI IMG/M metagenome (GOLD analysis project Ga0070741, IMG submission 66440) | Surface soil microbial communities from Centralia Pennsylvania, which are recovering from an underground coalmine fire - Coalmine... | ecosystem: Environmental > Terrestrial > Soil > Unclassified ... | reverse complement strand
ATCCTCGACCAGCCCCGCTACGCCGCCATGGAGGCGTTCTTCGACGCCGACGGCTTCGCCGGGCGCACGATGATGTGCTCGACGGCCTCCGTCCAGGTCAACGTCGAGACCGGGCCGCCGGGTGGCGTCGCCGTCCGCTGGCGGCTGGCCCACGCCCTCGGCCCGGTGCTGGTGGCGATGTTCGCCCATTCCCCCGTGCCCGGCGGAGGCGGGCGCGGCCCCCGTTCCGCCCGCCAGCAGGTGTGGTCGGTGATGGACCCGTCCCGGACGTCGCCCGTCCACCGGGTCGCCTCGCCTCGCCTCCTCCGCCCCGAGGAGGAGTGGCTGGACTACGCGCTGGCCGCCCGGGTGATGATGATCCGGGCCACCCCCGAGCGATTCGTGGCCGTCGACGCCCCGCCCGGCCCCGAGCCGCCGACGTTCGCCGCCTGGATGGAACGGGGCCACGAGCTCGGCTGGCCGGCGCTCGACGACTTCGAGTACCACCTGACGACGCTGTTCCCGCCGGTGCGACCCCGGGGCTGGCTGGAGCTGCGCATGCTCGACAGCCTCCCCGACCCCTGGTGGCGGGTGGCGGCGGCGGTGGCCACCGCCCTGCTGGAGGACGGCGACGCCGGTGCCGCGGCGCTGGAGGCGGTGAGCGCCCCGCCTGCCGGCGCCGGCGTCACCGACCACTGGCGCTCGGCCGCCCGCCACGGTCTGGCCGACCCGGGCCTGCGGGCGGCGGCGCAGCGGGTGTTCCCGGCCGCCTTGGGCGGGCTCGGGCGCCTCGGGGCCGACCGGGCCACGGTGGCCGCGGCCGAGGCGTTCCACGAACGGTTCGTGGCCCGGGGCCGGTGCCCGGCCGACGAGCCGGCGCCGATTCCCGAGGCGGAGCCGGCCTCGGTGTAACCCCTCCGCCGTCGGTCAGCCGGCGGAGGGGATCTCGGCGCCGGCGGCGGCGTCGGCCAGCAGTGTGACGTCGCGGCGGCGGACGTGGGAGCAGGGCAGGGCCGGGTCGCCGGCCAGCAGCCGGGGGACGACCGGGGCCTTGGCCGCGCCGGCGATCTCCCACACGATCCAGCCCGCCCGGTTGACGGCCGGCGGCGTCAGCGTCATGCGGAGACGGCCGTTGAACGGGCCGACGACGGCGACGTCGGCCGTTGCGTCCACGACGGGGTCGCCGGGAGGCCAGGAGGCGGTGTGGCCGTCGTCGCCGAGGCCGAGGTGGAGGACGTCGAGGCCGCCGTCGGGGCCGGCCAGCGCCCGGAGCTCGTCGGCGTAGCGGTCGGCGGCGGCGTCCAGGTCGTCGTCCTCCACCGGCATGGCGTGGACGTTGGCCGGCGGGATCGGCACCCGGTCGAGCAGGGCCGCCCGGAGGCCGGTGAGATTCCGGTCGGGGTGCCCGGCCGGGGCCACCCGTTCGTCGACCTGGAGGACGTGCACCGCCTCCCACGGCACGGCCCGCCCGGCCAGTTCGGCGAAGAAGGCCCGTGGCGTGTTGCCGCCGCTCACCGCCAGCGTCGCCCGGCCCCGGGCGGCCACGGCCTTGTTCAGACCTTCGGCCACCAGGTCGGCGGTCCGGGTCGCCAGCGCCGCGCCGTCGGGCAGGACTTCGGTTTCGATCTCGCTCACGTCCGCATCATGCCCGAGGGGAACAAACGGCGATCGACTTGAGGGGGATTTAACGCTTCCGGGCCCGTCTGGGCTGTTCACGAAGGATTTCCGAGCACGGCACCGAATGTCAGTCGTGGCCGGCAATCCCCTCGCCGGCGCAGTGAGAGATGTCGCCCCCCGGGATGTTCCCCTCCCCCGGCGGGTGCCGGGCTGGGAGGCCTCGATGGCGCGTCGGAACCTCTGGCGGTCGCTGGCGACCGCGTCGCTCTTGGTCGTTTCGACTGCCGCCGCCGGGCTGGTGGCGGTCCCACCGGCCAACGCCGACGGCAACTACGTCATCGTCAACGTCTCCGACAACGGTTTCAGCCCGCCCACGGTCAACGCCAAGGTCGGCGATCCGATCATCTTCATCCTTCAGCGCGGCGCCTCCGACCACCACACCATCACGTCGGACGACAACGGTGACTGTCCCGAGAAGCCGGGCGCGCCGTGCTGGCCCGAGATGGCCTTTGACGACGGCCACCCCTGCATGTTCCGCAACTTCCAGATGCCCACCGTCCGCTGCATCACGTTCACGGCCGCAGGCAACTTCCCCTATTACGACCGCTACGCCCGCGAGGCTGGGCTCGACCTGCACGGCACGATGACCGTGGCGCCGACCATCACGCCAACGACCACGACGACCGTCCGGCCGCCGGTGACGACCACCACGGCACCTCGGCCGACGACCACCACGACGACGGCGCCGGCGACCACCACCACGACCGGCGGTGCCATCCAGCCGCTGATGGTCAGCAGTCCCGCCCCGACGACGACCACCTTCGCCCCGGTCGCCCTTCCAATGACGTCGACGGCGAGCCAGGCGGCCCCCGCCCCGGCCCCGACCACGACCACCGCGGGCAAGGACAAGTCCAAGGCCAAGGATGGCCCGGCGACCACCACCACGACCGCCACGCCCGCCCCGCCGGCCGGCCTCTTCGACGCCTCGACGCTCACGCCGACGGCCCCGACGCCCGATCCTTCGCCGGCCGTCACCGGCGTCGACAACTCCGTCGATGTCCAGTCCGCCCTGGCCGGGATCCTGCATCCCGACAAGCCGTCCGGCAGCGACGTCCCGTGGCTGCTGCTGGCCTGCGGGGGGTTCGCGGCGCTGCTGCTGATCGGCGGCGGGTGGGCCTGGTTCCACCGCTCCAGCCGCTACTTCCCGGCCTGAAGAGGTGTATGCGATTTCCGCTCAGGTGAGGCGTTTCTGACTTCGCGCGACGGATCTCGGATTTTCAGACCGCATCGTGAGGGTGCTCCGGGCGGTGGTTGGTCCGTGCGGCTCGTCGGGCCTGGTCGGCTCGGCGGAGCCCTTCTTGTCGTGCTTGGCGGATCTTGTCGCCTCTGCCTTCGTGTTCGTCCTCCGGGGTGACGTAGCCGATGGCGGCGTGGAGCCGGATGGTGTTGTAGTCGATCCGGACCCGTTCCAGTTCTGCGGCGAGGATCTGGGGGTCGGTGATCTCTTCGAGGTGGGGCCACTCGGCCTTGATGTGACCGAAGAAACTCTCGATCGGGGCCTGGTCGGTGGGCACGCCAGGCCGGCCGAAGTGCTGGTGGATCGAGCACAGGGCCATGAAGGCCCGGGTGGCGTCGGCGGTCATGGGCGGGCCGTTGTCAGAGACGGCCAGCAGGATCGGCAGGCCGTCAGGGTCGGGCAGCTCGCCGGTCATGAGCCGGTCCTCGACGGTGTCGATGAGGCCCTCGACCTCGAGCGCCTCGAGGAACACCACCTTGGTCTGGGTCGCGGTCTCCTCGGCCGAGAGCAGGGTCCGGATCCACTTGCGGGACACCAGATCGATGACGGCGAAGCAGTTCGGCGCCCGCCGGCAGCGGGAGAAGTGGGTCACGTCCCAGCCCCACACCTGGTTGGGCCGGTACTCGACCCACTCCGGCCACGGTCGGCGCTCACCCCGGGCCGGTCGGGGCGGGGGCTTGGGCAGGTTGACGTCGTGGTCGGCCAGCACTCGCAGCACGGTCGACGGCGACACCCACACCCGGCCGAGGTATGAGCCCCGGTGAGCCAGCTTGCGGTGGGAGCGGTCGAGCGGGCCCCATTCCTCGGCCAGGGCCAGGATCTCGGCCACTTCCCACTCCAGCAGGCCGTGGACCGCACCGCCGCCCGGGGGCCGGTCGTCGAGGTCCACGCTGGCGGCCCGGCGGGTCTGCCAGCGCCACACCCGGCGCCGGTCGACCTGGAGCACGTCGCAGATCCGGCCCAGCGGCCAGCCGGCATCGACGGCTTCGTCGATGATGCTCAAGAGCTTGTCCTTGGCGGCCCCGTCGATCCGTGCTGGGACCGGGCCGCTCAGCCCCAGGACACTTTTCCCCGTAAGGCAACCAGCTCGATCGAAAGCTCCACGATGGTCGCCTGGAGCCGGGCGTTCTCGGCCGCCATGCGGGCCAGTTCGTTGGCCTCGGCGGCGTCCCGCCGCCGGCCGGGCTGCGACGCCTGCAACGCCGCCATGGCGCCGTCGCGGGCCGTCTTGCGCAACGTCATGATCGTCGAGCGGTCCACCCCGACCTTGGCCGCCGCCTGGCCGCTCGTCAGCTCGCCGGTCAACAACTTCAACCAGATCTCGTACTTCTGCTCGGCCGTCAAGAACGTCTTCGGCCGCCGGGTCGCGGGCGTCGGGTCGGGCATGAGCATCCCTCCTGCTCAGGCCCAGGCACCCTCCCATCTGCAGTCTGAAAAGTGGTGGATCCTGTCGCGCGAAGTCAGGCGCAACGGACAGGTGAAGCCCTTGTCGGGCCGAGTCCTGGTATGGCGAGAGCGCATGAACTGACTGACGAGCAGTGGCTGTTGGTCGCCGATCTTTTCGATCCGCCTGGGCGTCGCGGCCCGAAGGCGAAGGTGCCTCGCCGGCAGATGGTTGAGGCGGTGCTGTGGCTGGCGAGGACAGGGTGTCAGTGGCGGGAGCTGCCGGAGCGCTATGGCCGGTGGGAGGCGGTGTGGGGCCAGTTCTACCGGTGGCGCCGGAAGGGCGTGTGGGTACAGGCCATGGACCGGCTACGCCGGGCGGCCCGCACGGCGGCCGGTCGTGTCGCGGAGCCGTCGATGGTGATGGTCGATTGCCAGGCCATCCAGGGTCGTCGGGCCGGCCCGGGGTTCCATGCCAAGGGCGGCAAGTTCGGCCGGACCAAGGGTACGAAGCGGGCCGTGGCCGTCGACGTGCTCGGTCTGCCGGTGGCGGCGCTGGCGGACGCCGCCTCGAATGACGACACGGTGCTGGTCGGACGTCTGCTGGACGAGCACGCCCCGAGGCTGCCCCGGCTCGAGTTGGTGTTGGGCGACCGGGGGTTCCGGAACCTGGCCCATCGGGCTGCGAGGGACCATAGTGTGATGTTCGAGGTGCGCTACTGGGAGGAACGCCCCGAGGGAGGATTCAAGCCGATCCAGCCGATGTGGAGGATCGAAGATGCCTTCGCCCGGTTGGGGGCGTGGCGGCGGCTCTCCCGTTGCTTCGAGGGCTCGGCCGCCGGTGCCACCGCCTGGTTGCAGGTGGCGTGCGTCGGAGTGCTGCTGGCCCGGCTGCGCTGAATCCGGTGGGGCATGCTGTCCCGGTAAGGTTCTGGGGGACCGTGACACCGTCCGTGTTCGCCAGCGGGACGCCGTGGGACCGCTGCGAGCTCGACGGTTCACGGCTGACGCTGCGGGCGGGCCTGCGGCGTCCGACCGAACTGGACCGCCGCGACGTCAGCCAGGTCGTGGTCGGCCGGCGGCGCTTCCCGCCGTTCCTGTGGCGGACCACCGTGGAGTTCGTCGTCGGCGGTACCCGGATCGACCGAATGTTCATACCCTGGCGCCCCCGGGCGTTCCGCTGCGCCCTCGAAGCGGCCGGCTGGCCGGTACGGGACGCGTAGCGCGGCCGAGTGTTGTTGTCGTACCCGGTCGGCACAATGTGGTCATGCCCGCTGGGGACAGACCGCTGCTCGATCGCGAGGTGGCGTTCCGTTTCGCGCTCGACCTGACTTCCGAACAGGAGCACCTCGCCTGGCAGCTGGTCGGATCGCGGCGCTTCGTCTACAACCGGCTCCTCGACGGTGTCCACGACCGGATGACGGCCCGGGTGTGGGAGGCCGAGCTCGGCGCGGAGCCGTGGACGCCGTGGGGGTGGGGCAAGCTCGACCTGATCCGCCAGGTCAGGGCGCTGCGGGCCGCCCACCCGTGGCTTGCCGCCCAGCCGTGGGACGTGGCCGAGTGCGCCGCCGTCGACCTGGCCACGGCGTTGAAGAACTACTCGGAGTCCCGCCGGGGGCAACGCAAAGGCCGCCCGGTCGGGTTTCCGAAGCGCAAGAGCCGCAAGACGCTGCGCCAGTCGTTCCGGCTTCGCCATCCCGGCCAGCTCCGCATCGAAGGGCACGCCGTCACGCTCCCCGGCCTGGCTCGCACCGTTCTCGGGCTGGTCAAGGTCTATGGCCCGACCCGCAAATTGCGACGCCTCATCGCCGGCGGCCGGTTCCGGCCGGTGTCAGTGACCGTGTCCTACGAGCATCACCGCTGGTGGGTCGCCATCGCCGGGGAGGCCGCCGCCTTCCACCCCGCTCGGCGCACCCACGCCCGCCGCAGCGACAGTGGCGGGCAGCGTCCGGCCAAGTCGGCGGTCCCGGTCGGGGTGGATCTCGGGGTGCGGACCCTGGCCACCGCCGCCGACGCCGACGGTGTCCCCGTCAACGTATGGGAGGGGGTGAAATCCCTCCGGGTCGCGCAGCGCAAGCTCCGGCGGGCCAACAAGGCCCTGGCGAGAACCAAGCCAGGGTCCCAAGGCCGCCGCCGGGTCGTCGACAAGCTCCGCCGGGTCCACGCCCGCGTTTACGGGCTGCGCTCCGATCTCCTCCACCAGGTGTCCGCCTGGCTGGTCGACCATCACCACACCGTCGTGGTCGAGGACCTCAACGTGGCCGGGATGCTCGCCGACCGGCGCCTCGCCCTCGGCGCCGCCGACCAGGCCATGGCCACCTTCCGCCAGCTCCTCACGTACAAGGCCGCCTGGTACGGCACCGACCTCGTCACCGTCGACCGGTTCTACCCGTCGTCGAAGACCTGCTCGACCCCGGGCTGTGGCCACGTCCACGCCGCCCTCGGCCGGGGTGAGACACACTGGAGGTGCCCGGCCTGTGGTATCCGCCACGACCGGGACCACAACGCCGCCGTCAACCTGGCCCGCTGGCCCGCCCGGAACCAAACCAAAGCCGCCTGACCGGGAGCGTCATCCCGGTCCCTCGACCGCCGGTTGCGGGAGAGGTAAACCTGCCGTGTGGAGCATCCAGCGCTGGCCAGCCCGCAAGGGCCGGTGAAACTGGAAGCAATGAAGCCGGTACCAGCACAGCCGCATCGTGCTGGAAGGCCGAGAAGGCCAGTGCGTGCGAGAAATCGCATACACCCCGTGAGGCGCTACACGGCCGAGGGTTCGGCGGGGCCGAGGTAGTCCTCGAGCCGGGCCCGCACCTTCGACCGGGCCCGGTGGAGCAGCACCCGCTGGTTGGCCTCGGTGATGTCGAGCGCCTCACACGTCTCCAAAGCGGTGAAGCCCCGCACGTCCCGCAGCGTGATCACCGCCCGTTGCGTCTCGGGCAAGGCGGCGATGGCGGCCTCGACCACGGCCCGGGTCTCGGCCCCGAGCAGCCGCTCCTCGGGGATGCCCTCCCACGACGCCGGTGGCGCCGACCAGGCGCCGTCCCGGAACCGTTCGGGGTCGACCGCCGGTTCCGGGTCGTCGCCGCCGCCCTCCAGGGCGGAGAACGGGACGCTGCGGTGCTCCCGGACCCCCTTGGTCTTGGCCCGATTGACGAGGATCCGGAAGATCCAGGTCCGAAGCGACGACCGGCCTTCGAACCGGTCGATTCCGTGGAGCACGCCCAGCCAGGTCTCGGCCACGGCGTCTTCCGCCTGCTCGGGCGTGGCCACGTAGGCCTTCGCCAGCCGCAGCAACGACGCCTGGTACCGCTCGATGAGCGAGGCGAAGGCCGCCTCGTCGCCCCGCCGCAGTGCCGCGACCACGGCGGCGTCGTCGTCGCTCACGGCTAGAGACCGTACGCCTCCAGCAGCCGCAGCCACACTTCGCTGACGGTGGGGAAGGGCGGGACGGCGTGCCACAACCGGTCGAGCGGCACCTCCCCGGCGATGGCGATGGTGGCCGAGTGGAGCAGGTCGGCCGTGCCCGGGCCGGTGAAGGTGGCGCCCACGATGACCCGGCGGCGCTGGTCGACGACCAGCCGGCTGGTGCCGGCGAAGCCTTTGCCGGTGACGCTGCCGCCGGCCACGCCGCCGGTCGGGTGATCGACGACCTTCACGTCGAGGCCCCGCTCCTTCGCCTGGGCTTCGGTCAGCCCGACGGCGCAGACCTGGGGGTCGGTGAACGTCACCCGGGTGACGACGTCGCGGCTCGACCGGTCGGTGATCTCCTTGCCGAGGATGACGTCGGCGGCGATGCGGGCCTGGTACTTGCCCATGTGGGTGAGCAGCGCCAGCCCGTTGCAGTCGCCGACGGCGTAGAGCCAGCCGCCGGCGACGGCCGTGGCCCGCAGCCGCTCGTCGACGTCGACCGCCTGGCCCGGCTCGAGGCCGACGGTGTCGACGCCGAGGTCGTCGGTGCGGGGGCGGCGGCCGACGGCGACGAGGATCTCGTCCGCCTCGACGACCGTGCCGTCCTCCAGCGTCGCCCGCAGCGGGGCGGCGCCCGGCGGCCGCTCGACTCCGGTCATCTTGGCGCCGGTGATGACCCGGATGCCCTCGGCCTCGAACGCCTCTTGCACCTGCTGCGAGGCGAACGGCTCCTCCTTGGCCAGCAGGCGGTCGAGGCCCTCGACGACCGTGACCTCCTCGCTGCCGAGGCGGCGCATCGCCTGGGCCATCTCGGCCCCGATGGCGCCGCCGCCGAGCACGACCAGCCGGCGGGGGATGTCCTTGGCGGCGGTGACGCTGCGGTTGTCCCAGGGACGGGCTTCGGCCAGCCCCGGGATCGGCGGGATCACCGCCGCGGTGCCGGTGGCGAGGACGACGGCCCGTCCGGCGGTGAGACGCCGCACGGTCCCGTCGCCGGCCGTCACCTCGACGACCCGTTCGCCGGCGAGGCGGCCGGCGCCCCGCACCAGCGTCACGTGGCGCTCCTCCAGCCAGGGAAGCTGGCTGCGGTCGTCCCAGTGGGCGACGAGGTCGTCGCGCCAGCCGAGGGCGGCGGTGACGTCGACCGCACCGGTCACCGCCTCCGCCGCTCCCGGCACCCGGCGGGCGGCGGCGATCACGTCGCCGGGGCGGATGAGCGCCTTGGAGGGGATGCAGCCCCAGTAGGAGCACTCGCCGCCCACCAGTTCCCGCTCTACGATGGCCGTCGACAGGCCGCCCTGGGCGCAGCGGCCGGCGGCGTTCTCGCCCGCCGGCCCGGCGCCGATCACGATGACGTCGAAGCTGTCGGTCACCCGGGTCTCCTTGTCGTCGGTCGTCGGTGCGGTCGTCGGGGTGCGGTCGTCGGGGTCGTCAGCCGTCCCGGCGGTCGTCGGCCCAGCTCCGGAAGGCGGCGAGGAGCTCCGCCATGACCGGGGCGGGAACGTCGCCGACGTCGAGGCGGCCGACCACCGCCAGGGTGGTGCGGAACTGCTGCAGGTAGGCGGTGCAGCCGTCGCACGCCGCCAGGTGCCGTTCGAAGCGGGCGCGCCGGGCGGGGGCCATCGCCCCGTCGAGGTACTCGGTCACGAGTTCGACGACCTGCTGGCAGGCCAGCCGGCGCCTCCGGAACATCATTCTCCTCCCGTCCCCGGTGCAGGCTCCTTGTTACACCCGCGACGCCTATGGTCGTCGCGGTGGACGACCACGCCCTCCCCGCCGGCGACTTCTCGGCCTGGCTGTCGGCCATGGTGGAGGCGCTGCGCCGGGAGGGGGCCGTCGAGGTGCCCTGCGGCGGCTGCACCGCCTGCTGCACGTCGTCGCAGTTCGTCCATATCGGCCCGGACGAGACCGACACGCTGGCCCGCATTCCACCGGAGCTGCTGTTCCCGGCGCCGGGCCGGCCGAAGGGCGAAGTCCTGCTCGGCTACGACGAGCGCGGGCACTGTCCGATGCTCGTCGACGGGCGCTGCTCGATCTACGAGCACCGCCCGAGGACCTGCCGCACGTACGACTGCCGGATCTACGCCGCCACCGGCCTCGACGTCGACGCCGAAGACGACCGGAAGGCGCCCGTCGCCCGCCAGGCCCGCCGGTGGCGATTCAGTTTCCCCACCGGCGATGACCGCCGCCGCCAGGCGGCGGTGCGGGCCGCCGTCCGCACCGTCCGGGCCACCAGCGTGACCCAGCTGGCCGTCCGGGCCGTGGAACGCCACGAGGAGTTCCTCGACCGGTAGCCGGACGGGTACTGGAACATGATCGACCCTCCGTAGGCCAGCGGCGAGATGTTGTGACGGCGGCGTGGTAGCCGGCCGACGCCCATCAATGCGGTCGACGCGCCGAGCAGGAATGCTTGAGGCGGCAGGGCCCCGGGAGTATGAAGGACGGTGTAAGGACCGTCTTACCCGGGAGGTACTGGCATGCTGCGGCGAAGGGTGCTCCACCTGGCTGTCGGTTCGCTGCTGCTCGCCGGAATGCAGGCCTTCACCGTCGGCCCGGCCCGGGCCGACATCACCGCCTGCAAGACCTGGTGCGTCTGGGACCAGCCCCACTTCAACGGCAACATGGTCGAGCTGTCCGGCGACGCCTGCAAAGACTTCCCCGTGAAGTCGGCGGCCAACAACACCGGGCCGGAGACCGGCAACACGGCGATCTTCTTCTTCCGCCAGCCCGGCTGCCAGGGGCCGCCGGCCAATCCCTACGGCATGAAGTCGAAGACCAACTCGCCGCACGTCAACGCCGTCTCGGCCCAGCTCAAGCCGGCGACGCGCTGATCGGTGGGCGCTGATCGACGGGCGCTGATCAGGGGGCGCTGATGCGGGGTTCTCCGGCGGTCAACGCTGCACGCCGCTGGTGGTGACGATCGACAGCCACGGCCCGGCGGGGACGTCGGCCCGATCGACGAAGCGCCACGACACCGGCTGCTCCCCGTTGAGATGGAGGGCGTCCCGGATGGCGGGGGAGACGTCGATGCCCGCCCGGTCGTTCAACCGGTTGGTCGGGCGGGCGGAGCCGAAGACGTAGTCGAAGTCGTCGCTCTGGAACGGGCCGACGTCCTCCCACTGGCCGTAGGCCACCCGGCCGTCGCTCTCCACCCGCACCCACCGGTTCTTGAGGACCGACTGGCCGGGAACCCGGTCGGCGGCCCAGGGCAGGCGGGCGGCCGACGCTTTCACGTGGCCGGCGTCGTCGAAGTCGTCATAGGGGAGGGCGACGTAGAAGGTGTTCTCCCGGGGCGTGAAGCCGGCCGGCAGCCAGCCGGTGCGGTGGTCGGGATCGTCGACGCCGCCGAAGTGGTCGCGCCAGTGCTCGTCCCAGGCGCTGGTGACGTTGGTGATGTAGCCGGAGTCGGAGTCGGCCGGTTCCCCGACCCAGAACACCGTGGCGGTGGCGGTGTGGTCGGCGTAGACGGGACGGGCGGGACCCGCCCCGGCCGGGCCCGACGGCGCCGCCGGTGCCGCCGTCGCCGGTGCCGTTCCCCGCCCGATGCGGCCGCCGGCGGCCGAGGTCGGCGGCGAGGGCGGGCCGGACCGGGCGCAGCCGGCGGCGGACAGCGCCAGCGCGAGGGCGGCGGCCACGGCCAAGCCGGGGCAGTGGCGCGAACGGAGTGAGCGACGCCGAGACGGGTTTTGTTCCACGGTGTTTGAGGTCTCCTCAGGATTCCCCGAGGAATCCGGACGAGAAACTAACGCCTCGCCCCCGGCCCGGCGTGAAACGCTGAACGGCGGACGAACGACGAGGAGGGAACATCATGGCCGGGGAACGAGCGCGGATCGGCGTCGCCCTGCTGGCGGCGGCGTCGGCTCTGCTCGGGCCGTGGGTCAGCCCGGTTGGCGCTGCGTCGGCGCCGCCCCGGATCGTCACCCTCAGCTTCGACGACGGGCGGGCGAGTCAGGGGGCGGTCGGGCCGCTCCTGGCGCAACGCCACCTCCACGGCTCGTTCTTCATCATCACCCGGTCGGTGAACACCGGCCACGACCCCGAGTCGCTGACCTGGGCCCAGATCCACCGCTTCGCCCGGGACGGCGACGAGATCGGCGGCCACACCCGCACCCACCCCCACCTGCCGACGCTGCCGCCCGCCGGCCAGGTCGACGAGATCTGCGGCGGCCGCCGGGACCTGATGGCCCAGGGCTTCCATCCCGTCTCCTTCGCCTATCCCTACGGGGAGTACGACGCCACCACCGAAGACGTCGTCCGCCACTGCGGCTACGCCAACGGTCGGGCGGCCCAGGGCGGCGTCGAGACCGTCCCGCCCGCCGACCGCTACGCCGTCCGCACCCTGGAGAACGTGACGACGTCGGACACACCGGCGTCGCTCGAGGCGCAGACCTGGGCGGCCAAGCCGGGCCAGTGGCTGAACTACGTCTTCCACGACGTGGGCGGGCCGACCGAGTTCAACGACGAATACCGCATCACCACCAAGGACTTCACCGCCTTCCTCGACTGGGTCCGCCACCAGCGCGACGCCGGCCGCATCGTCGTCCCCACCTTCGGGCAGGTGGTGCACTGAGGCGGAGGAGTCCCGGCCGCGCTGCTCCGGGCGGCCGTTAGGCTGGCCGGCCATGGCTGTCCGCCCCCCGACCGCCGGTGCCGACGCCGACGCAGACGCCTGGCTGGAGGAACTGGAGCGGTACCGCCGCCCGCTGACCGGCTACTGCCACCGGATGCTGGGGTCGGCGTTCGAAGCCGACGACGCCGTCCAGGAGGCGATCGTCCGGGCCTGGGAGAACGCCGGGGCGTTCGAGGGCCGCTCGGCCGTGCGGTCCTGGCTCTATCGCATCGCCACCAACGTCTGCCTCGACATGCTCCGCAGCCGGCAGCGCCGGGCCCGCCCGATGGACATGCGCCCCGCGTACCGGGCCGACGGCGGGGTCGGGCCCCTGTCGGCCGGGAACGTCCGGCTGACGCCGGCCCTCGACGACCGCGCCCTGCCGCCGGACGGCAACCCCGAGGAGCTGGCGATGGTGCGGGAGTCGATCCGGCTGGCCTTCGTGGCCGCCCTCCAGCTGCTCCCCGCCCGGCAGCGGGCCGTGCTCCTCCTCCGGGAGGTGCTCCGCTGGCCGGCGGCCGAGGTGGCGGAGCTGCTCGACACCACCGTGGCCTCGGTCAACAGCGCCCTCCAGCGGGCCCGGGCCACGCTGGCGGCCCACGACCTCGACCGGAGCCCGCCCCCGGCCGAGGTCTCCGACCCGGTCCAGGCCGAGCTCCTCTCCCGCTCCGTGGCGGCCTTCGAGCGGCACGACATCCCCGGCCTCGTGACGCTCCAGCTGGCGGGTTAGCCCGTCAGCACGTCGGCGAGATTGACGAAGTCGATGAGCTCGAGCAACTCCGGACCGGCTTCCCGGAGCCCGAGCTCACCGCCGAAACGGCGCACCGTCAGCGCCAGCCGGGCGAGCTCGTCGATGACGTCGAGGTCGGGTCGGGCCGAGCCCGGCAGCGGCCAGCGGCCGATCTCCGTGCCGCCGACGGCGAGCACGACGATCGCATCGCCCTGGGGTCGCACCACACCGGTCGGACGCACGCCGCCGGAGGAATTCATCGCTGCCTGCAGTTCGGTACACGTGGGGGTCGCCATGCCCGGTAGGTACGGCGGGGCGCCGGCCGGCCCCTGCGGCCATCGGCGATCGCCACACAATCTCCACGTTCTCGCCACAAAGGCGCGGCCGGGCACCGGGCGACGGTGCCGGTCAGCGCCCGGGCCGGAGCTCAGAAAGGCGGCGCTCGAGGTCGGCCACCCGGGCGGCCAGGCTGCGGACGTCGGTCGGCTCCCGGTGCCGGTGCGGCCCGGTCGTCCGGGCCCGGGAGCGGTCGCGGCAACGGACGTCGGCCGCTCCGCCGCTGCCGGGCCCGGCGCCGGCCCGCACCTCGGCCCGGCAGGCGTCGCAGGCCAGCGCCGTCCAGGGCGCGTAGCACTCCGGGCAGCACCAACGGAGGCACCGGCCGCACTGCTGGGTGAGCGCCGCCGCATGACCACAATCGGCCCGGGGATGTTCCACGGCCACCATGACGTCACCGCCTCCATGATGCTCACACCCCGCGCCGAGGCGGATCGTAAAAGAAGCATCGATGAACGTCGTGGACCCGGATGCCGTATTGCGTAACTATTGTCAACCAAAGTTTCGAAAGTTGTATATGTGTTAGATGAGGTTGTAATTTGCCGGGCCGGCGGCCGCCGAGGGCGGTCCCGGACCCCGAGTCCGGACGCGGCAGACTCGGGGGCGTGCGCCAACTACTCCCGGAGCCGGCCGACCCGGTCGAGCCGCTCGACGTGTACCGCGACCTGCCGGTCGTCGCCGGCCGGCCCGCCGTCCGGCTCAACATGATCGCCTCCGTCGACGGCGCCACGGCGGTGGACGGGCGCTCCGGCGGGCTCGGCGGCCCCGCCGACCGGCGTGTCTTCGCCGCCCTGCGGTCCCTGGCCGACGTCGTCCTCGTCGCCGCCGGCACCGTGCGGACGGAGCGCTACGGCCCGGCGCCGGTGCCGATCGCCGTGGTGTCGGGATCGCTGCAGCTCGACTGGGACGCGCCGTTCTTCGCCGCCGCCGACCGCCGGCCGCTCATCGTCACCCACCGCCGGGCCCCGGCCGCCGACGCCATGCGGGCCTCCAAGGTGGCCGACGTGGTCGTGGCCGGCGAGAGCCGGGTCGACCTCGGGCGGGCCGTGGAGCTGTTGGGGGAGCGGGGATTCCGCCACGTGCTGGCCGAGGGCGGGCCGAGCCTCAACGGGGCGCTGGCCGGCGCCGGCGTCCTCGACGAGCTCTGCCTCACGGTCGCCCCCGTCCTCGTCTCGGGCGAGGCCAAACGCATCGTCTCCGGCCCGCCCGTCGCCCCGCCGCCCCGGCTGGCGCTGCACTCGATCTGCGAAGACGGCGGCTATCTGTTCCTGCGCTACCGCCGGGCGGACGGCCGGTAGCCGCCGGTGAGCGTCGCCTCCGACCATGGGTGAGCGACCGGCGGCGCCCGCCGCCGCGGCCGCCGTGCTGCTGGCCGGGCTCGTTGCCGGCGTCGGTGTCCTCGGCGCCGCCGGCCGCCGGGCGTCGGGGGTCGATCCGGCCCGGCGGATCGGCCACATCGTCGTCATCTACGAGGAGAACCACTCCTTCGACAACCTGTGGGGCGGCTGGCCCGGCGTCGACGGGCTCCCGGATCCGTCGCGGCGGCCGCCGCAGGTCGCCCAGGACGGCCGGCCGCTGGCCTGCCTGCCCCAGGACGACGTCAACCTCACGTCGCCGCCGCTCACGCCGGTCTGCACCGCCACCCTGGCCGACGGGACGGTGGTGGCGAGCCACTTCCCGGCCCGGCCGTTCACGATCGACGACGTCATCCCCGCCTCCGCCACCACCTGCTTCCCGGTCACGCCCGAGGCGCCCAACGGGCCGCCGGCCGGCGTCGTCGCCGGCGCCGGCGTCCCCGGCGGCTGCACCCGCGACCTGGCCCACGACTACTACCACGAGCAGTACCAGCTCCACGGCGGCCGGCTCGACCGCTACGTCACCGGCAGCGACGCCGCCGGGCTCGCCGTCGGCGTCTACCGGACGCAGGACCTGCCGCTCTACCGCTACCTCCACAGCCCCGGTGCCCCCCGTTACGCCATCGCCGACCACTTCTTCCAGGCCGCCTTCGGAGGCTCGTTCCTCAACCATCAGTGGCTGGTGGCCGCCCGGACGCCGGCCTGGCCCGGCGCCGACACCTCCGGGACCCAGGACGGCTGCGGCCGTGGCCCGTCCCGCTGCGACCTCCACAGCGTCGTCGACTCCGAGGGTATGCCGGGCGCCACGCCGCTGTACCGGCCGGACGGCACCGTCCGGAACAACCCGCTCACCGAAGCGGCCGGCCCCGACGGCCGCTGCCGCCCGTCCTACGCCGGCGCGGTCGACCCGCCGCCGGGAACGGTGTGCGGGGACTTCGCCGTCAACACGATCCAGCCCGCCTTCCGGCCCTGGGCGCCCGGCACCGTTCCCGCCCGGCGGCTCCCGCCGCTCACCACGGCGACCATCGGCGATCGGTTGACCGCCGCCGGCCGGTCCTGGGCCTGGTACGGCGGCGGCTGGGCCAACGCCGCCGGTGTCACCACCAGCGCCGGCTGGACCAACGGCCCGGGCCCGGCCTGCGCCGACCCGCAGGCCCGGGCCGACTCCAGCTACCCGTACTGCCCCGACACCCGCTTCCAGTTCCACCATCAGCCGTTCGACTACTTCGCCGCCTTCGGCGACGACACGCCGGAGCACCGGGCGATGCGGGCCGCCCACCTGAAGGACGAGGCCGACTTCCTCGCCGACCTGCGGCACGGGCGGCTCCCGGCGGTGGCCTTCGTCAAGCCGCTCGGGACCGAGAACGAACATCCCGGCTACGGCAGCCAGCAGGCCGGCGACCGGCACGCCGTCGACCTGATCCGGGCCATCGAGGCCGACGCCGCCGACTGGCCGTCGACGGTCGTCGTCCTGACCTACGACGAGTTCGGCGGGCAGGCCGACCACGTGGCCCCGCCCGCCACCCTGCCGCGGGCCGACCGCTGGGGGCCCGGCACCCGCATCCCGGCCCTGCTGGTTTCGCCGTTGCTGCCCGCCTCGGGCGGCGTCGACCACACGACCTACGACACGACCTCGATCCTGGCCACCATCGAACGCCGCTACGGCCTGGCCCCCCTCTCGGAGCGGGACCAGGCCGTCGCCGACTTCCTTCCGTTGTTCCGGCGTCGCGGGCGCTGAACCTCCCGGCTCAGCCCTTCAGCCGCCGGGCCAGCCGCCACAGCCGCTCGGAACCGGCCAGCTGGGTCAGCAGGCCGCCGAGCAGCAGCCACAGGGCCAGCCCGGCGGCGACGACGCCCCCGGTCCTGGCCAGTGTCGGGGCGCCGGTGCTGGGCAGCGTGGCCGGCGGGCGGGCCACGGTCTCGCCCAGCACCTGCACGCCGAGGACGACGTTCACCGGAGATCCCTTGGGGAGCACCACCCCGGGGGCGGGATTCTGGGTCATGACCTTGCCCACCTGGGCGGGGTTGACGGTGTTCTGCTGGCTGGTGGTCAGCACGCAGCCGGCCGCTTCCGCCTTGGCCCGGGCGTCGGCCTCGCTCAGGCTGCTCACGTCGGGCACGGTGCAGGTCGAACCGGTGGCCGCCGCCACCGCCGGCGACGAGGCGACCACGACGTCGACCGCGGTGCCGACCGGGCCTTCGTTATCGGCCGGGGGGTTCTGGGTCGTGATCTTCCCCGCCTCGTTGGGGTTCCCAGTCGGGCCGGCGGTGACGGTCCCGAGCTTGCAGCCGGCATCGGCCAGCGCCGCCGTCGCCTGCTCGGGGGTCAGGCCCGCCAGCGCCGGGACGATGCACAGCGGGCCGCCGATCGTGACGTCGACGGGCGTCCCGAGCGGCACCGTGGCGGTGGCCGGCGGGGCCTGGTCGATCACCTTGCCGAGGTCGGCCGGGTTGCCCGGGCCGCCGTTCCTGACGGTGCCGAGGATGCAGCCGGCGGCCTCCAGCGCCGCCTTGGCGGCGCTGATCGTGTCGCCCTTGAGGGCGGGCACGGTGCAGACGCCGATCGTCGGACCGTCGACGGTGGCCGAGCCGCTGACCGGGATGTCGTCGGCAGAGGACGGCAAGGGCAGCGGGGCCGGCGGGCGGATGTCGACGGTCGGTTGCGGCGCCGCCGGGCAGACGCCGTTGGCCACCGCCAGGGCGGTCAGCTTGCCGGCGACCGAGCCGAGGGGGATCTTCACCGTGACCTTGAACGTCCTCGTGAGCCCGGCGCCGAGGTCGCCGACGTCGGGCCACGTCGCCGTCGATCCGTTGACGCCGAGGTCGGCGCCCAGGGTGGCGGGCAGGATCGTGAACTGCACGCCGGCGGCGCTCGCCGTCGGCGTCTCGACCAGCTTGAGATGGCTCAGGTCGCAGTCGTTGGGGTTGGTGACCGTGATCGTGTAGACGAAGGTGTCGCCGGGGGTCACGCTCGCCTTGTCGACGGTCTGGCCCACGGTGAGGCCGGGGCACTGCACGCCGCCGGAGGGCACGGTGACGGCCGCCTCCATGTGCCCGACCCGTACGTCGGCCGCGGTGCCGTTGAGCAGCCGCACCCGCACGACGTCGACGGCGGCCTCCGCCAGCGTCGGCTGGACCACGGGGGTGCTCCCGTAGTCCCCGCCGATGGCCCGGGGAGCCTCGCCGACGGCGATCTCGGCGACGCCGGGAACGTTGATCTGGAGGCCCTTGGCACCGAGCAGCTGCTGGGTCGTGATCTGGTTCATGACCTGGCCGTGGTCGCCCAGGATCCGCAGCACGGGGGTCTCCGGCGAGGCGGACAGCGGCCCGTAGCTGACCGCGCTCTTCGACCCGTCGGAGGTGGCCCGCAGGGCCCATTCGCCGAGGACCTCGACGGTGAACTGGGCCGGGGTGCCCCGGAAGAAGGTGACGGGGGCGATCGTCTGGCGGGTCTCGCTCCGGAGCCCGAGCCGGCCCGGCGTGCCACCGGGGACGATCCGGGTGGTGGTGGCCGACTGGGAGATTTCCCGCAGCGGCGGAGGGGCCGTGGTGGAGAGCAGCCCGCCCAGGACGTCGAGGTTGAGCACGGAGCCGAGGCCGTAGGACTGGTCCGGTCCGAGCACGCACCCGCCGGCCGGCGCCCGGGACTGGGACTGCGCCCGAAGCAGATCGGCGGTGAGGACGCCGGGGACGCCGAGCGGCCCGATCACCCGCTGGACGAGCTGCGTCGAGGGCGGCGCCGTCGTCTCGGCCAGCTGCCCGATGAGCGGGATCGGATCGGAGAGGAGACCGAGCTCCAGGCCCGTCCCCCGACCGTGGGCGTTGCCGGCGCCGAGCTTGGCCGCCACGACGCGGTTGACCTCGTTGACGAGAGGATGGCCGGTGGGGGCCGTCGAGAAGGCCGCTCCGGAGAAGGCGACGTCGAGGTCGGCCACCGAGTGCCCACCGGACCGGAGGGCGTCGGCGTGGACGACGGTGCCCGTCCCGTAGGCGGCGGCGTCACCGGCGGCGACCCCGAGGTCGGGCGGCGGCGCCTCGCGGGCGGTCTTGAGTGACGGCCCGGGCGTCTTGGCCAGCGAGGTCGGTACCGGCCCCAGCAGCGAAAACGCCAGAACCGAGAGTGCGACGATGCGGAACGATCTCTTCACCGGATGACCCTCCCCGAGGTGTGGTGTCGAGCGAGCCGAATGTTATAGCTGTGGTTTGTGTGGGAATTGTCATGAATTGAGCCCTGCCGCTTCTACCCGCCTCCAAGCCCTGGCAAACGGTGCGCCGACGGTTCCGAGCGGTGAACGTAGAGTTCCGCCATGCCCTACTACCGCCGCGTGGGCGACCTTCCCCGGAAGCGCCACATCCGCTTCGAGCGACCGGAGGGCGGGCTCCACAGCGAGGAGCTGATCGGAGCGGAGGGGTTCTCGGCCGAATCGGCGCTCCTCTACCACCGCCGGCCGCCGACGGCGATCGTGAAAGCCGAAGCGGTCGAGGAACCGGCGGCGGCGGTGGAGGTCAAGGCCAACCGCCCGTTGCTGCCGAGGCATCTCCGGACGCACGCCCTGCCGGTCGGCGGGGACGTCGTGACCGGCCGGCGGCTGCTGCTGGGCAACGACGACGTCCGGCTGCTGGTGGCGGCGCCGGCCGCCGCCGCTCCCGGTGAGCTCTACCGCAACGCCACCGGCGACGAGCTCGTCTACGTCGAGTCGGGCACGGCCGTGCTCGAATCGGTCTACGGCCGGCTCGAGGTCGGCCCGGGCGACTACGTGGTGATCCCCACCTCGACGACGCACCGCTGGCTCCCGGCCACCGCCGGGCCGCCGTTCCGGACGCTGGTCGTCGAGGCCCGGGGCCACATCCGGCCACCCCGGAGGTACCTCTCGCCGGCCGGCCAGTTCCTGGAGCACGCCCCGTACTGCGAGCGCGACATCCGGGCGCCGTCGGAGCCGCTGCTGGTCGACGACGGCGAGACGCCGGTGCTGGTCCGGACCCGGGACGGGCTCACCCGCTACACCTACCGCCACCACCCGTTCGACGTGGTCGGCTGGGACGGCTGCCTCTACCCCTGGGCGTTCAACATCGCCGACTTCGAGCCGATCGTGGGCCGGCTCCACCAGCCCCCGCCCGTCCACCAGACCTTCGAGGGGCCGAACTTCGTCGTCTGCTCGTTCGTGCCCCGCCTCTTCGACTTCCATCCCGAGGCCGTGCCGGTGCCCTACAACCACGCCAACGTCGACTCCGACGAGGTGCTGTTCTACGTGGGGGGCGACTTCATGTCCCGCAAGGGGTCGGGCATCGGCCTCGGGTCGATCAGCCTCCACCCGGCCGGCTTCATCCACGGGCCGCAGCCGGGCAGCGTGGAGGCGGCCATCGGGAAGCCCGGCACCGAGGAGGTGGCGGTCATGGTCGACACGTTCCGGCCCCTGGGGCTGGGCGCCGCCGCCCGGGAGGTCGAAGACCCGGAGTACGCCTGGAGCTGGGCCCGGGGCCTCGACCGGTGAACCTGGGACTGCTGGCGGCGCTGGTGGACGACGCCGGGCTCTTCCCGCCCGAGCAGCTGCCGATGGCGGCGGCGCTGGCCCGCCACCGGGCCGACGAGGCGGCCGGCCACCCGATGCTGACGAACCGCTTCCTGTGCCCGGCCAGCCGGCTGGGGGAGCTGCGCGCCGAGCTGGCGTCGTCGGGAGGTTTGGACTCCGGCGGCGGACAGGTCGCAGCAAACGTCCAACCCTCTTCGTGCGCCGGGCGCGGTGCGCCGCTCCGGCTGGGGGTCATTGCCGATACCGGGGTGGAGGGGCTGGCTGCCGCCTGCGCCGAGGTGGCGGCGGAACCGTTGTTGGCGGTCGAGCTGGTGGAGTTGCCGGCGCCGTCGGCCGAAGCCGTCGTCGCGGCGCTGGCCGCGGTGGACGGGTTCGGGCCGGCTGTCTTCGTGGAAGGGCCCCGCGAGCCCGGCTGGATCAAGCACCTGGCGGGCCGGGCCGGGGCGGGGGGCGGGCTGCGGGGAGCCAAGGTCCGCTGCGGCGGCGCCCGGGCCGACCTGTTCCCGTCCCCCGAGGAGCTGGCCGCCTTCCTCTGCGCCTGCTTCGAGCACCGCGTTCCGTTCAAGGCCACCGCCGGGCTCCACGGCGCCGTGCGCCACCGGGACGAGGCGACGGGATTCGTCCACCACGGCTTCGTCAACCTGCTGGCGGCCACCGCCCGGGCCGCGGCCAGGGCGCCGGCCGCCGACGTGGCCGAGGTGCTGGCCTCGACCGACGGCCCGGCGCTGGTGGCCGAGCTGCAGGCGCTGCCCGAGCGCACCGTCGTGCTGGCCCGCTCGCTGTTCCGGGCTTACGGATCCTGCAGCACCGCTGAACCGCGGGAGGAGGCGGCCGCCCTCGGCCTCCCAATGTGAACGCCGTCGATCGCTGGCCGCCGATTCCCGACCGGCATCCGTTCGGCCTCGACAACCTGCCGTTCGGCGTGTTCTCCCACCCCTCGACCGGCGGCGGGGCCCGGCGCGTCGGGGTGGCTGCCGGCGACTTTGTCCTCGACCTCTCCCCGGTCCTCGACGACGGCGTCTTCGCCGCTCCGACGCTCGACCCGTTCCTGGCCCGGGGCAGGGCCACCTGGGCCGGGACCCGGGCCCGGCTGACCGAACTGCTGACCGACGTCCGCCACCGGGACGCCGTGTCGCCCCATCTCCTGCCCCGCTCGGAGGTGACCCTCCACCTCCCGTTCACCGTGGCCGACTACGTCGACTTCTACTGCTCGCTCGACCACGCCTCGAACGTGGGCCGGATCTTCCGGCCCGACGCCGAGCCGCTGCTGCCCAACTGGCGCCACCTCCCCGTCGGCTACCACGGCCGGGCGGGGACGGTGGTCGTCTCGGGGACTCCGATCGTCCGGCCCTGCGGCCAGCGCCGGCCGCCGGGAGCCGACGGCCCGAGCTACGGCCCGTCGGTCCGCCTCGACATCGAGGCCGAGGTGGGCTTCGTCGTGGGCGTCGAATCCCGGCTGGGGGCGCCGGTCCCGCTCGAGTCCTTCGCCGACCACGTGTTCGGCGTCGTGCTGGTCAACGACTGGAGCGCCCGCGACATCCAGGCCTGGGAGTACCAGCCGCTCGGCCCCTTCCTCGGCAAGTCGTTCGCCACCTCGATCTCGCCCTGGGTCGTGCCGCTGGAGGCCCTGGCCGCCGCCCGGGTCGCCGGGCCGGTGCAGGACCCGGCCCCGCTGCCCTACCTCCGCCGGGGCGAGCCCTGGGGCCTCGACCTGTCGATCGAGGTGGCGCTCAACGGGACGGTCGTGTCCCGGCCCCCGTTCGCCACGATGTACTGGACGGCCGACCAGATGCTGGCCCACCTCACCGTGAACGGCGCCTCCCTGCGGACGGGCGACCTGTTCGCCTCGGGCACGGTCTCCGGCCCGTCGCCGGGGGAGCGGGGTTCGCTGATCGAGCTGACGTGGAACGGCGCCGAACCGCTGACGCTGCCCGACGGTACGAGCCGCTCCTTCCTGGAGGACGGTGACACCGTCACCCTCTCGGCCACGGCGCCCGCCCCCGGCGGCGGCGTCCTCGGTCTGGGCGAGGTGACCGGCACGATCCATCCCGCCCGCCCGTCGGCCTGATCCGGCGTTCTTCGGGAACAGGGGGTGTTCCGCAGGAACGCCGGTTCGTCCGGCCGGTAGGTTGCGGCCATGACCACGGGTGCGTTCCAGCGGGCGGCGGGCGCGGTGCGGCCCCTCGACCAGACCGCCATGGAGGAGGCCCGGGCCCGCCAGGACCGGCTGACGAAACCCCGGGGGGCGCTCGGACGGCTCGAGGCGCTCAGCGTGCAGCTGGCCGGGATCGCCGGCGCCTGCCCGGCGCCGGTGCCGGCGCCGGCGGCCGTGGCCGTCTTCGCCGCCGACCACGGCGTGGTGGCCGAGGGCGTCACGCCCTGGCCGCAGGAGGTCACCGCCCAGATGGTGGCCAACTTCGTGTCCGGCGGCGCGGCCATCAACGTCCTCGCCCGGGCCGTCGGGGCGTCGGTCACCGTCGTCGACGTCGGCGTCGCCGCCCCGCTTCCGGCGGCCTGCGACGGCGCCCCCGGGCTTATCCGCCGCCCCTTCGGGCCGGGGACGGCCAACCTGGGCGCCGGCCCGGCCATGGACGTCGCCGCCTGCTCGGCCGCCCTCGACCTCGGCGCCCGGGTGGCCTCCGACCTCGTCGCCGGCCGGCCTCCCCTCGCCGGCGACGCCGTGGACCGGCCCTTCGCCGCCCGGGCGCTGGTGACCGGAGAGATGGGCATCGGCAACACCACGCCGGCGGCGGCGCTGGTGGCGGCCTTCACCGGCCGGCCCGCCGCCGAGGTGACCGGCCGGGGGACGGGCGTGGACGACGCCGGCCTGGCCCACAAGACGGCCGTCGTCGAACGGGCCCTGGCTCGCCACGCCGGCGCCGTCGCCGCCGGCCCGCTCGAGACGCTGGCCGCCCTCGGCGGCTTCGAGATCGCCGCCCTGGCCGGGTTCATCGTGGGCGGGGCGGCCGCCGGGGTGCCCGTCCTCGTGGACGGGCTCATCGCCGACGCCGCCCTGCTGGCCGCCGAGCGGCTCGTGCCGGGCGTGGCGGCCCGCTGCATCGCCGGTCACCGCTCGGTCGAACCGGGGGCGGCGGCGGTGCTGGCGGTGCTGGGCCTCGAACCCGTCCTCGACCTCGACCTCCGCCTCGGGGAAGGCAGCGGCGCCTGCCTGGCCCTGCCGGTGGTGGCGGCGGCGGCCCGGATCCTGGCCGAGATGGCCACGTTCGACGCCGCCGGCGTGACCGACAAGGAGCCCTGACCCCACCTCGATCTACAGTTGAGATCGAGCCTGGAGGAACGGCATCGGGGCTGGTCGGAACGGGCGCGGCCCGAACGGCGGCCTCGCCCCCCACCCCCGGACACCGCGGACCGGCCGGCCTAGGTCGAAAGGCTGGGAAGGCTCGGGGGCGGCTGGAGGAGCCGGCTGCTGAGCGCCACCCCGGTCCCCTGGGACGGGGGCGCATTGCCGACGACGGGGGTCGTCCCCACGGTGACGTCGACGTCCGGGGTGCCGTCGATGCCGACGCCGACCACACCGCCGGTGGCACCCTGCCCGGCCGATATCGTCACGGCCAGCAACGGCGATTCGCCCGGCCCCCGCTGCGGCGACGGCGCCGATCCGCCATTGCCCGATCCGCCGTTGCCCGAGCCGCCGCCGCTCGATCCACCCCCGGCGGAGCCCGGCCCACCCGCCGGCGGCGGCGAGCCCGGTTCGGCGGGCGCCGGCGACGCCGGGCCCGGGCCCGGCGCCCCGGTGGCGCTGCCGCCTCCGGCGCCGGCGGTTCCCGTCCCGGCGGCGCCCGCCGACGCGGCTGCAGCCCGCCGGGAAGCGGCCGAGCGGCCGGAGGCAGCGGCGGAGGACGTCGACGCCGCTGAGCCGCCGCCGGTCGACTCCGCCGCCGGGCCGGATGCCGCGCTGCCGGCGCCGGCGGCCGGGTTGGAAGCCTCGGCACCGCCGCTCGGGGCGGAAGCCCCGGCACCGCTGCCCGCGCCCCCCGACGGGGCGGCGCCCGGAGCGGCCGGCCCGGTGGACGACGCCGTCCCGGCCTGTTCGCCGGAGCCGTGGCCGCCGATCCGGCTCAGGGCAACCCCGCTGGCGATCAGCACCATGAGGGCGGAGGCTATGGCCAGCCCCGCAAACGCTCCCCGTCGCTGCTGTTCAGCCAATGACCGTGCCGCCCCAGACTCCCCAGCCCGATCGGATGGGGTCGAACGTAACAGCCCGCCCTCCCGGCGATAAGGCCGGCGACTTGAGGTGTATCTAGAGCCTGAACCCGGCGCTCCGACGGCCGGCCGGCGCCGCCCTCGACCTCTCGTTCAGGTCGATGCCTCTCGCCGGCGGGCCAGGCGGGCGAGGGCGTTCACCGCGCCGGCGGCGGCCGGGCTCCCGCCCCGGGGGCCGGTGTTGGTGACCGCCAGCGGCCGCAGGGCTCCGGACCAGAGGGCGGCCTTCGACTCGGCGGCGCCGACATAGCCGACCGGCAGGCCGATGACCGCCGCCGGCCGGACCGCCCCGGCGGCGTAGAGGTCGAGCAGGGCGAAGAGGGCGGTGGGGGCGTTGCCGACGACCCACAACGCGCCGTCGGGGTGCCGCTCGGCGGCGAGGCGGACGGCGGCCGCCGAGCGGGTGTCGCCCGGCGGCGCCTCCGGCACGGCGTCGAGGAAGCAGACGGCGCCGGCCACCGAAGGGATCCCGGCCACCACCATCCGGGCGTCGCACACCACCGGCGCGCCGGCGGCGAGCGCCGTGACCGCCGCCTCGACGGCCCGCTCGCCGATCCGGGCGCTGTCGGCGAAGGACTCGTCGGCGGTGGCGTGGATCATCCGGGCCACCACGTCCCGGGCGCCGGCCGGCCAGGGCGAGAGGTCGACCCGCCCGGCCAGGATCTCGTAGCTGGCGGTCTCGATCGGATGCACGGGTTCGCTCGGGTGAGGGGGCTCGGCGGCAGAGGGGACGATCGCGTCCACAGGGCAGACCTCCAGGCAGGCCAGGCAGTCGGTGCAGAGCCGGTCGAGCACCGCCGGCCGGCGGGGAGCGGCGACGAGCGCCCGTTCGGGGCAGGTGACCAGGCAGGCGCCGCAGGCGGTGCAGGTCGCCCGGACCTGCACCGTCACGGGCTGCGATACCCGCGGGGGGTGACCATCCGGTCCCCGACCCAGCGGGTGGTGGTGGAGCCGATCACCACCAGCGACAGCATGTCGGCCTGTTCGGGGTCCAGGTCGGCCAGCGTGGTCCGGACGACCCGCCGCCCCGGCCGGCCGGCGTCGGTCACGATGGCCGCCGGCGTTTCCGGCGGGCGGCGCCCGGCGAGGATGGCCAGCGCCCGGTCGAGCTGGCCCGTCCGCCGTTTGGAGCGGGGGTTGTAGAGCGAGACCGTGAAGTCGCCGTCGGCCACCGCTTGCAGGCGCCGCTCGATGAGGGGCCAGGGCGTGAGCAGGTCGGAGAGGGAGATTGCGGCGTGGTCGTGGCCGAGGGGGGCGCCGAGGATGGCGGCCGCGGCCAGGGCGGCGGTCACGCCCGGCACCACGGTGACCGGGGGATCGCCGGAGGCGGGCGCCAGCTCGCAGACCAGCGAGGCCATGGCGTAGACGCCGGGGTCTCCCGAGCAGACGAGGGCCACGGTCTGGCCGGCCGCCGCCCGCCGGAGCGCCTCCCGGCAGCGCTCGGTCTCGGCGCCGATGGGCGAACGGACGATCGCCTGGCGGGCGGTGAGGAGGTCGTCGACGAGGTCGACGTAGGGGCCGTAGCCCACGACGGCGTCGGCGTGACGGACGGCCGCCGTGGCGGCCGGCGTCCGCAGGGTCGGGTCGCCCGGCCCGAGGCCGACCACGACGAGGTGGCCGTCGGGCCGGGCCCGCCGGGCCACGGCGACGGTGGCGTCGGCCGAACGCTGCTTCTCCACCACCAGCGCCGCCCCCGGGCCGGCGGCGGCCAGGGCGGCGGCCTCGGCCACCGACGGGGTCCCGACGGCGGCGTCGACGACGGGGCTCGGGTTGGGGACGGGCGTGGCGGCCAGGACGTCGGCGGGGAAGCAGCGCAACCCGACCCCGAGCGCCGCCGCCAGCTCCACGACGGCCGGCTCGCCCGCCTTGCGGTCGACGGTGGCGACGCACCCCACGGCGTCGGCCGCCAGCCCGGCGCCGGCCAGGGCGGCCAGCGCCAGCCGGTGGAGGCCCTCGGGGTCGGCGCCGGTGCTCGACCCGACGCCGAGCACCAGCGACGGCGGCCGGAGCAGCACCTGCCCGTCCGCCGGGTCGACGCGGCGGTCGGTCACGAGCACCGGCGGCGGACCCGGAGCGGAAAACCCACCGTCAGCGTGGGTAATCCGCTCAGGGTCGGGCGGTGCCGTCCCGGACAGCGGCGCCGCTCCGGAATACGGCGGGTCGGAACCGGCCCTGGCGAGGGCGGGCGGCAGGGGCCAGGCCGCCAGAGCGGGGTCGAGGGCCACGGCGGGGGGCGAGCCGTCGAGCCAGGCCCGGGTGACCGCGGCGACGTCGCCGGCGACGGTGAAGCCGGGCAGGAGGTCGAGGGCCGGGAGGCCGGCGGCGTCGGTGGCGGTCGTCACCACCGGCTGGGCGCCGAGGAGGGCGGCGACCTCCCGGGCGAGGACGTTGGCGCCGCCTTGGTGACCGCCGGTCAGGGCCACGACGAAGCGGCCGCCGTCGTCGACGGCGACCACCGCCGGGTCGGCGGCCTTGTCGGCCAGGAGCGGGGCGATCGCCCGCACCGCCACGCCGGTGGCGGCGACGAGGACGAATCCGTCGGCCTCGCTCCAGCGGTTCCGGACCGTGGCCACGAGCCGGCCGGGGTGGTGCTCGTAGGGCAGCCGGCGGGCCAGGGCGGCGCCGGCCTCGGTCACGGAGCAGGTGATGATCCGCCCCGTCATGCCGGCGCCGGCCCCCAGCACACGAAGACGGGATTTTCGGCCGCCAGTCGCAGGGCGCCGCTCCCCCCGAGGGGCACCCCGCGACTGACAGCCACCTGGACCACCTGTCCGAGCCGGGTCGCCGCCGCCGCCGCCCGGTCGAGAGCGGCATAGGTGGCGACGACGACACCGCCGGACCGTAAGCGGTCCATCACTGATTCCAGCACGTCCAGGCCCCCTCCGCCCAGGAAGACTCGGTCGGGATCGGGGAGATCGGTCAGGATCCCCGGCGCCTCACCCTCGACGACCACCACCCCGGTACCCCGGGCGTTCTCCCGGAGCCGGGCGGCGTCGTCGGGCCGCCGCTCGACGGCGAACACCCGCAGTCCCGGCGCCAGGCGGGCGCATTCCAGGGCCACCGAGCCCGATCCCGCCCCGATGTCCCACAGGACGCCGGCGCCGGGCAGGGTCAGCTTCCCGAGGGCCACGGCCCGGACCTCGGCCTTGGTGATCATCCCCGCCCGGTGGGCGTAGCGGTCGTCGGGGAGGCCCCAGGCCAGCGTCGGCCCGGGGCGCCGATCGGCGGGGTGGACGGCGTCGAGCGGGCCCGGCGCCTCCAGCACCACCACCGCCAGCGGCGGGAACGACCCCGCCGCCAGCCCGGCGAGGTCGGTGCGGGTCACGGCCTCGCCGGCGTGGCCGAGCTCGGCGCAGACCGTCACCCGCCGGGGCCCGCAGCCGGCGTCGACCAGCGCCCGCCCCAGCGCCTCCGGCGGCTGGTCCGGCGCCGTCAGCACCGCCGCCTTGGGCTGGGGGAGCACCGCCTCCACCGCCGCCGCCAGGGGCCGGCCGTGGGCCGAGACGACGACGGCGTCGTCCCAGTGGACGCCGGCCCGGGCGAAGGCCAGCGCCACCGACGACGGTGCGGGATGGATCTCGAGGGCGCCGGCGCCGAAACGGGCCGCCGCCACCCGGACCACGCCGAAGAAGCCGGGATCGCCCGACGCCAGCAGGCAGACCCGGTCGCCCTGGGCCCGGCGTTCGGCGGTGAGGTCGAGCGTGTCGGCCAGCGGGCCGGGCACCTCGAGTCGCTTGGCGCCGACGTCGGCCGGGAGGGCGTCGAGGAGCCGGCCGATGCCGATGACGACGTCGGCCGTCCGCAGGGCGGCGGCCGCCGCCCGCCCGAAGCACTCGTCGCCGAGGAACCCCACGACGGCGACGGGGGGCCCGTCCGTCGAGCGGGCGTCCCCGGGGCCAGTCCCGGCCCCGTTCATCGTCCCGACCGCCGGGCGGACGGGCGGCCCTCGGTCGAACCGGCCGGGGAGCGCAGCCGGTAGGCGGTGGTGTAGCCGGGCTCGTAGAGGTGCGAGCGGCGCCGGACGGGCCCGCCGGCCAGCGCCTCGCCCACCAGCACGAGCGCCGTCATGGTGGCGCCGGTGGCACGGAGGTCGGCGGCCAGCCGGGCGACGGTGGTGCGGACGACGATCTCGTCGGGCCAGCTGGCCCGGACGACCACCGCCGCCGGCGTGTCGGGCCCGTAGCCCGAGCCCGGCGCCAGCAGCTCGGCCACGAGCTCGTCCGGCCGGGCGGCCGACAGGAACACGGCCATGGTGGCGCCGTGGGCGGCGAAGGCGGCGACGCCGTCGCCCGGGGTCATCGACCCGGCGGTGCGGCCGGCCAGGCGGGTGAGCACGACGCTCTGGCTCACGCCGGGCACGGTCAGCTCCCGGCCGAGGGCGGCCGCCGCCGCCGCCACCGACGACACGCCGGGGACGATCTCGAACGAGCGCTGCTGGGCCAGGCACCAGTCCATCTGCTCGGCGATGGCGCCGTAGAGGGCGGGGTCGCCGGAGTGGAGCCGGACGATCGGCGTCGCCTCGTCGTGGGCGGCGTAGACGGCGAGGACGTCCTCCAGCGTCATGGTGGCCGAGTCGTGGATGGTGATGCCCGGGCGGCAGTGGGCCAGCAGCGCCTCGGGGACGAGCGAGCCGGCCCACACGACCACCTCGGCGGCGGCCAGCCGGGCCGCCCCCCGCAGGGTGATCAGGTCGGGCGCCCCTGGGCCGGCGCCGACGAAGGAGATCACCGGTCACCGTCTCTGAAGGAATCGTCCCGAATACAAGACGATTCCTGCAGAGATCCGGCGGTCGTCGGATGGGCGGCCGGGATGATCACCGTGGCCAGGTAGGAGGCCGGGCCGTCGGCGGCGAGGTCGGACAGGGCACCGATCCGCTCGCCCGGCATGCCGAGCAGCTCGCCGGCCACGGCGCCGTCGAGCCGGCCGGCGGCGGCGGCCGCCTTGGCCAGGTCGGGCAGGCGCCGGCCGCCCTTGTAGAGGACGACGGTCACGGTGGGGTCGGCGAGCTCGGGGCCGGCGTCCTCGCCGTCGAGGGCGGTGCGGACGAGGAGCCGTTGCCGCTCGTCGGTCACCGTCGTGCCGGTACGGGCGGCCAGGGCCTGGAAGGCCATAACCCCCGGCACCTGGTCGACCACGGTGGCCGGGCGGCGGCGGCGCACGGCGGCAGCGACGGCGGTGAACGTCGAGTAGGTGAGCGGGTCGCCGAGGGTGATGAAGGCCACTTCCTCGCCCGCCTCGAGGTACCCGGCCACCACCCCGGCGGCGGCGGCCACCGACCGGTCGCGCTCGGCCCGCCCCGGGGCCATCTCGAACGGGATCCGCTCCACCCGCAGCCCCGGCAGGACCTGGCGGACGATGGCCTCCGCCCGCCCGACGGCGTCCACGGCGGTGGCCGGGGCCAGGACCCGGTCGGCCCGGCGCAGGGCGGCGACGGCCCGCAGGGTGACGAGGTCGGCCTCGCCCGGCCCCACGCCGACGCCCACCAGCCGGCCGGGGAGGGCGGCGTCGCCCGTCACCGGCCCTGCGGACCCGGACAGCGCCAGCCCGCCCGGTGCGCCCGATCCGCCCGGCCCGGCCGCCCGGACCTCGGCCTCCAGGGCCGCCCGGATGACCTCGGCCTCGCTGCGGCCGGTGGCCGCCGCCCGGGCGGCCAGGGCGTCCTTCAGCCGGGGCGGCAGGTAGACGCTCGTCTTGTGCATCACGACGGCACAACGTAGGGCATCACGTAGGGCAGCGCCGGGTCGTGGGCGCCACCGTGGGGCGCGACCCGTCGCGCCGGCGCAGCATCGACGGCCGTGAACACCCCCCGGACCGCCACCGGTCGCGGTACACGGTCAGCCGCCGTCGTCCCGTCCGCCGCTGCCGGCCCGCTCCCGGCGGCAGGTGTCGACGAAGCGGGCGACGGCCGACGGGTCGCCGCCGGGGTGGTGGTGGAGGTAGGTGGCCAGCAGCGTCGGGCCGGCGAAGCCGTCGGCCCGCTCCCCGAACCGGCTGCGGAACACCAGGGCGTCGCCGGCCGGTTCGACCGTGGAGTAGTGGAACTCGTGGCCCCGGAGGACCGTCCCCGCCGGGCCGATCGCCGACCCGGCGGTGGCCGTCGCCTCCCGGTAGCCCAGGGTGAGCCGCCCGGTCATCACCCCGTCGGCCGGGACGACGCTGGCCATCGGCTTCCCGTCGAGGGTCCGGCACAGCCACAGCAGCCCCCCGCACTCGGCCCACGTCGGGAGGCCGGCGGCGACCCGGCGGCGGACGTCGTCCAGCAGCGGCCCGTTGGCAGCCAGCTCAGCGGCGTAGACCTCGGGGAAGCCGCCGCCGGCGATGAGCCCGTCCACCGCCTCGGGAAGCGCCTCCTCCCGCAGGGGGTCGAACGGCACCACCTCCGCCCCGGCCGCCCGCAGGGCGTCGAGCGTGTCGGTGTAGGTGAACGTGAACGCCGCGCCGGCCGCCACCGCCACCCGCACCGGGGGCCCGGAGGCGGGGTCGGGGAGCGGAGGGTCGCCGACCGGCAGCCGAGGGGCACGGTCGGCCAGTCGCCGGACGGCGTCGAGGTCGACCTGCTCGGCCACCGCCACCGCCAGCCGGTCGAGCGCCTCGCCCACCACCGCCGGCCGTTCGGCCACGGGGACGAGCCCGAGGTGGCGGTCGCGCCACTCGAGCCGGTCGTCGTGCCGGAGCGCCCCGAGGACCGGGAGCCGGAGCGGGGCCAGCGCCTCCCGCAGCTGGACCTCGTGGGCGGCGGAGCCCACCCGGTTGAGGACGACGCCGCCGAGGCGGACCGAAGGATCGTAGGACGCGAAGCCGTGGACCAGCGCCGCCACCGAGGCCGACATGGCGCCGGCGTCCACCACCAGGACGACCGGGGCGTCGAGCATCCGGGCGACGTCGGCCGTCGACGACGGCGTCCCGTCGGCCGAGCCGTCGAAGAGGCCCATGACGCCCTCGACGACGAGGACGCCGGCGCCGGCCGCCGCCCGGCCGGCCAGCGCCGGGATGACGTCGGCGCCGCACAGCCAGGCGTCGAGGTTGCGCGGCGGCCGCCCGCAGGCCAGGGCGTGGTAGCCGGGGTCGATGAAGTCCGGCCCGACCTTGGCCCCGGCCGGGCGGTGGCCGGCCCGTCGCAACGCCGCCAGCAGGCCGGTGGCGACCGTCGTCTTCCCCACGCCGGAATGGGTGCCGGCCACGACGAGGCGGGGGCCGAGGGCGGCGGTGGCGGTCATCCCCGCCGAAGGTAGCCCCGGCCGGTACGGGGGGTTAAGGTGACCGCCGTTGCCGACGGGAAGCCGGTGGAAATCCGGCGCGGTCCCGCCACTGTGACCGGGGCGCGGTCCCCGGAGCCAGACACCGCCGGCGATGGAGCGGGAACCACCCGCTTCGTCCACGAGGATGGAGGAGGCACTTCGATGTCGACGATCAAGGCCGCGGCCCGCACCACCACCGTCAACCTGCCGCTCTGGGCGTGGATGGCCGTGGCGCTGGCCGTGGGCCTGCTCTACGCCGTGACGTTCGACACCGGGGCGATCTCGTCGCACATCGCCAGCTCCGGCATGTACCTCCACGAGTTGTTCCACGACGGGCGTCACCTGCTCGGCGTCCCCTGCCACTAGCCACCCGCCGTCAGGCCGGGAGGCCGCCATGTGGAAGCGCTTCGACCCGGCGCGCCCGCTGGCCGTGATCGTCGGCGCGGTGGCGGCCGGCATCGTGGCCGGCCTGCTGGCGTCGGTGCTCTTGACCTTCACCGCCGAGCCGGTCATCGACCGTGCCATCGCCCTCGAAGAGGCCCATCACGCCGCCGAGCCGAAGGCGGCGATCGAGCCCGAGATCGTCTCCCGTTCGACGCAGAAGGGCGTCGGCCGCTTCGCCGCCTACGGGCTCGGCGGCGGCGCCTACGGCGTCCTGTTCGGGATCACCTTCCTGGCCCTGCGGCGCCGGCCCGGCGCCTTCGACCGGGCCCTCCTGGCCGGCGGTCTCCTGGCCGGGGCCTTCACCGTCATGCCGTTCCTCAAGTACCCGCCGAACCCGCCGGGCGTCGGCGACCCGGCGACGCTCGGCGAACGGCAGTGGAAGTACCTGGCGGTGATCTTCATCTCGTTGGTGGTGCTGGCCGCCGCCGCCCGCCTGTCGAGCCGGCTGCGTCAGCGCCGCTGGGCCGACGAGGAGCGCCGCATCGCCGTCGCCCTGGCCGTGGTCGTCCCCCTCGGCCTCCTCTGTGCCCTGCTCCCGCCGTTCCACGATCCCGTCGACGTCCCGGCCACCCTCCTGTGGCGGTTCCGGATCGCCTCGCTGGGAGGGAACCTCATGCTCTGGGCGGTGCTCAGCGCCGGGTTCGGGGCGGCGGCCGTCCGCCGGGAACGGGAACTGGTCGCACCGGCCGCCGAAGGGGCGGCGGGCGGCGCCTTCCGCCCGGCGACGTCCGGGTGACGGCGACCACGCCGGCCGGCGCCGCCCGCTCGGCGCCCGCCGGCGCCGCCGCCCGCTCGGCGCCGGCCGGCACCGCCGCCCGCTCGGCGCCCGCCGGCACCGCCGCCGCCGAGGGGCTCCTCCTCGTCGGGCACGGCTCCCGCTCCGGGGCCGGGGCGGCGGAGATGCGGGCCATCGCCCGTCTGGTCGGGGCGGCGCTCCCCGACGTCGCCGTCGACGCCGGGTTCCTGGAGATGTCGGACCCGCCGGCCGGACCGGTGCTCGACGGCCTGGCCGCCGCCGGCTGCCGGCGGGTGGTGGTGCTACCGCTGGTGCTGCTCGGGGCGGGCCACGCCAAGAGCGACGTCCCCGCCGTGGTGCTCGAGGGCCGGGCCCGCCACCCCGACCTCCACGTCCACCTCGGAAGCCCGCTCGGCATCTCCCACGACCTCGTCGGCCTGCTGGGCGGCGCGCTGCAGGCCGCCGGCGGGTCGGGGCTCCCGCTGCTGCTCGTCGCCCGCGGGACGTCGGACCCCGACGCCAACGGCGACGCCCACAAGGTGGCCCGGCTGCTGGGGGAGTGGACCGGGGCGCCGTTCGTCCACACCGCCTTCACGGGGGTCACCGAGCCCCGGGTGGCGGACGGGCTGGAGGTCTTCGCCCGCCTCGGCTACCGCCGCATGGCGGTGGCCTTCTGGTTCCTCTGCACCGGCGTCCTCGTCGAGCGGGCCCGGGCCGACATCGCCGCCTTCACCGCCGCCTCCGGCGTCGAGGTCGTCGACGCCGGGTACCTCGGCCCCGACCCCCGGCTCGTGCCGGCCATCGTCGAGCGCTACCAGGAAGCGGTGCGGGGCGTCGCCGCCGTCAACTGCGACCTCTGCGCCTACCGGGCGCCCTGGCCCGGCCGGGAGGGCCGCCGGGGGCAGCCCATCGGCGTCGGCCACTCCCACCTAGCAGCCGAGCACCGGCAGCACCATCTCGCCGACCCCGCCGACCCCGCCGATCCCGCCGATCCCGCCGATCCCGCCTGAGCCGGCGGCGGCGCCGGAACCGGGCGGGCCCTCGGTGGCGGCCAGCATCCGGCGGAGGAAGGCGGCCGTCTCCTCGTCGTCCACCGTGTCGGCGCAGCGGTCGGCCGACCAGCTGTGCGACCCGGCGGGCGGCACGGCCGCCACCGGCCCCTCCACCTCCTGGCCGCAGACCCAGCACCGGGCGTCGACGCCGAACCAGGTCACGCTGCAGGTGGGGCAGCCGTGGAGGCGCCCGTCCGGCTCGTCGCCGTAGGCCTTCTCGATGGGGAACTCCACGCCCGCCACGGTACTCGCCCCTCCTCACCCGTCGCGATGGACGGTGTCGGGGGAGAAGGCCGGCAGGCAGACGGCGACGTACTCGGCTCCCTCGGGCCCCGGGGAGCTGTAGCGGACCCACTCGCCGGGGGCGGTGTGGACGGCCTGCCCGGCCCGGACCTCGATCCGGCCACCGGCGTGCTCCACCACCAGCAGGCCCTTGAGGACGACGGTGTACTCGTCGAAGTCCGGCCTCTGGCCCGGCTCCTCCCATCCGGGCGGGCTGGTCATCTTGGCCACGCTCACCGCCACCGTGGCCGTGTTGACCCGGCCGACGAACTCTTCGATGACCTTGGGGAGGTTGCCGGCCGCCTCGACCCGGGCGGGCTGCACGATCAGCTCAGGCATGGAACGCAGCTTGGCAGATCGGCGCCGCCCCGGGCGGCGGGACGGCGGCCGCCGGGTCAGAGGCGGGCCAGGGCGACCTGGCGGCGCAGCGTCTGGAGGGCCTCGCTGCAGGCGGTGTTCGGGCGGTAGCGCAGGCGGACGGCCTGCCCCTCGAGGGCGATGAAGATGTCGTGGGCGTCGAAGGTCGCCGCCCGCACCCGGGCGTAGGGATAGCGGGTGTAGCGGCCGCCGCTGCTCAGGTAGAACGCCCGCGACGTGACGACCAGCGGGCTGGCCTTCCCCAGCGGGCCTTCGACGACGTCCTCGGCCAGCACGCGCTCGCCCTCTTCCATCAGCCCGCGGATCAACGAAGTACTCACGCCCGCGCTATCGGCCGGTCCCAGCCGGATCTGAGGACATGGGCCAGGAAGCGCTCCGGGGTGGGGGCCAGCGGCTCACCGGCCCGGGCGAGGAGGTGCCAGGGCCGGTCGACGGGGAGCCCGGGGTGGCGCCACTCCTCGAGCCGGCCCTCGGCGAGATCACCGGCCACGGCGTCGGCCGAGATGAGCGTGACCCCGAGCCCGATCCGCACGCTCTCCACGACCGCCCCGTTCGAACCGAGGGTCAGGATCCGGGGCGAGATCCCGACCTCGTCGAGGAACGCCTCGGCCGTCGCCCGGGTGCCCGACCCCGGCTCCCGCAGCAGCCAGGTGGCGGCCTCGAGCTCACCCAGGGTGACCGGCCGGGCCGCCCGCCGCCGGCCGCGCCCTCGGGTCGGTGACGAGATCACGACCAGACGATTGGTCTTCGCCGCCACCGTCTCCGCCCCGGGCGGGGGGCGGCCGCCGATGGCCAGGTCGACCTCGTGGTGGGACAGCAGGTCGGCCACCCGCCGCCGGTTGCCGACCTCGAGCGAGACGGCCACCCCGGGATGGGCCTCCAGGAAGGAGGCCAGCAACCGGGGAGCGAGGCGCTCGCCGGCCGTCGTCACGGCCGCCAGCCGCAGCCGGCCGCGCTCGGGGTCGGCCTCGCCCCGGGCGGCGGCCACCGCCTCGTCGAGGAGGGCCAGCGCCGCCCGGGCCCGCTCGGCCAGTGCCTCTCCCGCCGGGGTGAGCCGCAGCCCCCGCCCGTCCCGCATGACCAGCGCCACCCCCACCTGCCGGCGGACGGCGGCCAGCGCCGACGACACCGCCGGCTGCGTCACCACCAGCTGCTCGGCCGCCGCCCGCACCGATCCGGTCGAGGCCACCGCCAGGAAGGTCCGCAGCTGACCGAGGGTGAGCCGGGTGCCGTCGGCCTCGGGAGGCATAAGCAAACACTGATGAATAGTGGCGGAAGTGTCAATAGACACCAACAACCACCGCGGCGACGATGGGATCCATGCAGAGCGCAGACCGCCTCCACGCCGGCGTCATCCCCTACGCCAAGATGGGCTACTGGCAGCCGGACTACGAGCCGAAGCCGACCGACGTCCTCGCCGCCTTCCGCATCACGCCCCAGTCCGGCGTCGACCCCGAGGAAGCGGGGGCGGCGGTGGCGGGAGAGTCCTCGACCGCCACCTGGACGGTGGTGTGGACCGACCGCCTCTCGGCCTACGAGCACTACCAGGCCAAGTGCTACCAGGTCGACCCCGTCCCCGGCGCGCCGGGCCAGTGGATGGCCCGGATCGCCTACGACATCGACCT
>Ga0070741_10003829_pt1 | contig 36225 bp, 31 predicted proteins | sample Coa_R1_4_FD_66440 | JGI IMG/M metagenome (GOLD analysis project Ga0070741, IMG submission 66440) | Surface soil microbial communities from Centralia Pennsylvania, which are recovering from an underground coalmine fire - Coalmine... | ecosystem: Environmental > Terrestrial > Soil > Unclassified ... | reverse complement strand
CGAGGACCTGAAGCTCTCCGACGCCGACAAGCGCAAGCTCTACTTCGGCAACGCGCTGAAGCTGCTGCGCATGCCCGCTCGCTAGGCGCGCCGGCGCACCCAGAACTGGTACATCGCGGCGAAGGTCGCGGGGCGCTCGGCCTCGAACGCCGACCAGCCCGCGAGGTCCAGGCCCGACGGATCGCCCGGGAAGCGCCCGACGTAGGCGCGCTTCACGGCCGCGCCGAGCTCGAATCCCAGGAACTCGAGATCCAGCTCGCGCAGCGCCGCGTCGATGCGGGACGGCGTGAAGCGGTGCTCCATCGCGTGGAACAGCAGGTCGCGGCATCCCGGCATCGACCAGAAGTCGGCCGATTCGAGCACGCCGCGCTCGGGGGCGCCGTCGGGCAGCGCGAGGATCGCGGCGCGCGCCGCGCGCATGCCGTCCGGCGTCGGCGGGAATCCGCGCTCGGCGATCAGGCGCTTCGCCGCGACGACCGCGGCGCGACCGGCCTCGCTGTAGAGCGCGACGTTCATGAAGCCGCGCGGGCGCAGCAGCCCGGCGAGCGCGCGCCACCCCGCGAGCGGCTCGGCCAGGTGGTGCAGCACGCCCGCGCATTCGACGAGATCGAAGCGCTCCTGCAGCGCGCCGAGCTGCAGCAGGTCGGCGCGGGCGAAGCGCACGTTCGCGATGCCAAGCTCCGCGAAGCGGCGCATCGCGAAAGCGAGGCTCGCCGCGCTCAGGTCGACGGCGAGGATGCGCGCGTTCGGATACTGGCGCGCGGTGATCGCCGCGTGCCGGCCCGTGCCGCAGCCGGCGATCAGCACCGAAGGCTCGTCCGGGACGTCGAGACCGCCCGGGGCGAGATGCGGGAACAGGCGGCGCAGCTTGGCGCCGAGCGGGTACGCGCCGACGAACGCCGGCGCGCGATCCCAGCGCGGATACGGATGCTCCTCGTACTGCTCGCGCACCGCCCGCGAGACGCCGTCCTCGGCGCCCGTGAGCGAGACGATCGTTGCGCGAAGGCGCCGCTCCTCGGCCGGCTCGGAGACCTGCCGCCGCACGAGCCGGGCGAAGTCCGCGCTCTCGGGCGCCGCCGCCGGCGCGGCGAGCGGACGATACGCCGCGAGCGCGGCGAGCGCGAATTCCGACGCGCTCCCCGGATCCAGGCCGCCGAGCGCGCGCGCCTCTTCGGCCGTCTCCTGCGCGGGGTACCCGGCGAGGAAGCATTGCTGCGCGACCGCGCACGCGAGCGCGGTCTCCTCCGCGCCCGCGCGCCGATCGCGCTCGGCGCGCATCAGCGCGGCGCGCCGCAGCCGCGCGACCAAGCGCTCGAAGCGCGCGTCCGGAACGACCACGGCCTCGAGCAGCAGCGGGAACAGCGGCCGGCGCGCCGCCCGCAGCGCCTCGTCCCACGACGGCTCGTCCGCCTCGAGCAGCGCCTCGAACGCGCGCTCGGTGCGCAGCAGGCTGAGCGCCGCGAGCGCAAGGTTGACCGGCTCGACGTCCTCTCGCCGCAGGCACTCGGCGAGCATCCCTTCCATGGCGGGGTCGGGGGCGGCGAAGCGCACGCCGGCGAGCGCATCGGCGAACGCCTGCCAGGGGCCGGGATCGCGCGGCGACAGCCGCACCGACGCCGTGAGCGCGCCGAGCGCCTCGCCGGTCCGCCCCTCGTCGAGCAGCAGCCGGCCGAGGTTGTAGTGCGCGCCGGCGAAGCCCGGGGCGATCGCGATCGCGCCGCGGTAGCCCGCCTCCGCTCCGGCGCCGTCGCCCTGCGCGAGCAGCGCGTTGCCCAGGTTGTTGAGCGCCATCGCGTTGGACGGATTCAGGCGCAGCGCCTCGCGCAGCCGCTGCTCGGCCGCGCCGGCTTCGCCGCATTCCAGCAGCGCGTAGCCGAGGTTGTTCTGCACCGTGTCGTCCTCGGGCGCGAGCAGCGCGGCGCGCTCGAGCGACTCGCGCGCCGCGCGCCACGCGCCGCGGCTCTGCAGCACGGCGGCGAGGGCGTTGTGCAGCGGCGCGGCTTGCGGCGCCGCGGCGATCGCGTCGCGCAATACGCGCTCGGCTTCGTCGAGGCGCCCCGCCTGGGACAGGGCGAGACCCGCGTTCAGCGCGTACATCGGCTGCGCCGGATCGAGCGCGATCGAGCGCAGCATCGCGTCGGCGCCCTCGTGCAACCGCCCGCTCTGGACCAGGGCGAGGCCGAGAAAATGCTCGGCCTCGGCGTTCCGCGGGTCCGCGGCGAGCACGCCGCGGTAGAGCGGCTCCGCGGACTGCGGCCGGCCGGCGCGCAGCTCCGCCGACGCGCGCGACAGCAGCGAGCGGACGGCGTCGTTCATGGCCGCATCCTAGAATGAAAAAAGGGGCCGCGAGGCCCCTTTCCGAAGCGCCCGGCGATGTCCCGAGACCCGGTGAAGGCTATTCCGTCACTTGAGCACGCCTGCCCCGGCGTTCGCGATCTGCTCGTCCTCGTGCGATTGCACGCCCGACACGCCGATCGCGCCCACGCAGGTTCCCTCGACCACGAGCGGGATGCCGCCCTGCACCGGCAGCACGGGCATGCCGAGCATCGACAGGCGCCCACCCGCGATGCGATCCTCCCAGGTCTTGGTGGTGCGGCGGGTCACCGCGGCGGTGCGGCCCTTGCCGAGCGCGATCTCGACGTTGGCGGGCGTCGCGCCGTCCATGCGCGCCACCCACAGGGGATGGCCGCCGTCGTCGAGGATGGCGATGGCGACGTTCCAGTTGTTCTTGCGCGCTTCGGCCTCGCACGCGGCCGCCATCTTCTTGCAGTCGTCGAAGGTCAGGCTCGGTCGTGACTTCATCGGTCGCTCCGTTCGGGAAAGGCGCCGATTTTACGTCCTCCTACGGCGCGAGCGCGCTCCGGATCTGCTCCAGGGCCCCGGGGTCCTCGATGGTCGTCAGGTCGCCCGGATCGCGGCCCTCGGCGAGCGCCTGGATCGAGCGGCGCAGCGTCTTCCCGGAGCGCGTCTTCGGCAGCATCGACACGAAGTGCACGGCCTTCGGCCGCGCGATCGCGCCGAGCTGCTTGTCGACCGTCTCGAGCACCTCCTTCTCGAGCCGCCGCCGCCCTTCGGGCGTGGCGAGCGCCGAGCCGTCCTTGGTGACGGCAAAAGCGAGCGGCATCTGGCCCTTCAGCGCGTCGGCGACGCCGACCACCGCGCACTCGGCGATGTTCGGGTGCATGCTGACCGCCTCCTCGATCTCGCGCGTCCCGAGCCGGTGGCCGGCGACGTTTATCACGTCGTCGGTGCGACCGAGGATGAAGTGGTAGCCGTCCTCGTCGCGGATGCCCCAGTCGAAGGTCGAGTACGCCTGCTTCGCGCCGAAGGTGCCGAAATACGTCTTCACGAAGCGCTCGTCGTCGCCCCAGACCGTGGTCATGCACCCGGGCGGCAGCGGCGGGACGACGGCGACCACCGCCTTCTCGCCGGGTGCCGCTTCCGACGCGTCGCCTTCGCGCAGCAGGCGCAGGTCGTAGCCGTAGACGGGGAAGCTCGGGCTGCCGTACTTGATCGGCGTCTTCTCGATGCCGGGGACGGCGGAGAGCACGGGCCAGCCGGTCTCGGTCTGCCAATAATGGTCGATGACGGGCTTCTTCAGCGCCACGGCGATCCACTCGTGCGTCGGCTCGTCGAGCGGCTCGCCCGCGAGGAACAGGTGCTTCAGCGTCGACAGGTCGTACTTCGCGAGGTACGCCGGATCGTGCTTCTTCAGCACGCGGATCGCCGTCGGCGCCGAGAACATCACGGCGACCCGGTGGTCCTGCACGATCTTCCACCAGACGCCCGCGTCGGGCCGGATGGGCACGCCCTCGTACAGAATGGTCGTCATGCCGGCGATCAGCGGCCCGTAGACGATGTACGAGTGCCCCACGACCCAGCCGATGTCGGACGTGGTGAACATGGTCTCGCCGGGCTCGCCGCAGAAGATGTGCTCCATCGACGCGGCGAGCGCGACCGCGTAGCCGCCGACGTCGCGCTGCACGCCCTTCGGGCGTCCGGTCGTCCCCGAGGTATACAGGATGTACGACGGCGCGTTCGATTCGAGCCAGGCGCACGGCACCTCGGCCTTGGCGTGCTTCGCGCGCAGCTCGCTCCAGTCGAGGTCGCGACCCGGCGCCATGCGCATCGACTTGTCGAACCCGCGGTTGTACAGCACGATCTTCGCCGGCGGGTGCTTCGCGAGCGCCAGGGCCTCGTCGACGAGCGCCTTGTAGAGCACGACCTTGCCCATGCGGCTGCCGCCGTCGGCCGTGAGCATGAGCTTCGGCTTCGCGTCGTCGATGCGCGCGGCGAGGCTCGCGGCCGCGAACCCGCCGAAGACCACCGAGTGGATCGCGCCGATGCGCGCGCACGCGAGCATCGCGAAGCAGGCCTCGGGAATCATGGGCATGTAGATGATCACCCGGTCGCCGGCGCCGACGCCGAGCGAGCGCATCATGGCGGCGACGCGCTGCACCTCGGCGTGCAGCTCGCGGTACGTGTAGGCCGCCTCGTGCTCGACCTCGGACGAGATGTAGACGAGCGCCTTCTGATCGCCGCGCGCGGCGAGGTGGCGGTCGACCGCGTTGTAGCAGAGGTTGGTCTCGCCGCCGACGAACCAGCGCGCGAACGGCGGGCGGCCGTAGTCGAGGACCTTCGTGAACGGCTTGTGCCAATGCACCCGCCGGGCCTGCTCGGCCCAGAAGCCTTCGCGATCCCGGATCGAGCGCGCGTGGAACTCGGAATAGGCCTTCATCGGCGGCTCCGCGACATCGGAGCCCGTACTCTACCGCTAAGACGGCGGCCGGGTTATTTGCGGCGGCTCTTGATCGCCCCGAGGATCTTGTCGACCGGCAGGTCGATCTGCAGCCGCCGGCAGGCGGCGTGCAGGAAGGGCAGCATGCGCCGCAGCACCTCGGCGGAGGCGTCGCCGAGCTGTTCCGCGCTGGCGTACTCGAAAGTCTCGACCGCCTTCTCGATGTCGGCGGGGATTCCGCCGGAATGGGCGGGCGCGGCCGGGGCGGCGGCCGGAGCGGCGGGCGGCGCCGAGGGCGTGTCCAGGAAATCGAAGGACGGCATGCCGATCGATGGGGCGGCCTGGGAGGCGACGGCGGCGGCGGGGACGGCGTGGGGAGCCGGCGCCGGCGCGGTCCCGACCGACGGCACGCCCTGCGCCGCGCGCTCCAGGCGCTGCACGGCAGCCTTCATCAGCTCCTCGATCGATCCGGCGCTGTCGTGCCCCAGGGACGCGATGCCCACGCTCGTTCTCATCCGCAGCACGTGGTCGCGGAAATTCACCTTCGCCGCCTCGAGCTGCTCGCGCAGGCGCTTGGCGAAGGCGACCGCCTGCTGCGCCGACGTGCTGGGCACGATCACCACGAAGCTCGCCTCGCCGGTCCGCCCCATCGAGTCCTCGGCGCGCAGGTTCTTCATCACGAGCTTCGCCACGCGCGCGAGCAGCTGGTCGGCGACGTCCTTGCCGACCTTCCCGACGTTCTCGGCGTGGCTCTCGATCCGGAACGCGATCGTCGAGAGCGCCGCGTTGTGGCGGCGCGCGTGCGAGAACTGCTTCGCGCCCTCGGTCGCGAGGTATTGCGGCGTGAACGTCCCGGTGAGCGGGTCGCGGATGACGGTGTTGGCGAGCGCCTCCTGGCTCGCCTGCAGATCGTTCCGGGTCTGCACCAGGCGCAGCAGGTTGTCGATGCGCGACAGGATCTCGGTCCCGTCGGTGCTCTTGGTGATGAAGTCGTTCGCGCCCGCCGAGCGCGCTTTCTTCTTGGTCGCGTCGTCCTCGTTGCCCGAGATCATGATCACGGGCATGTCCTTGATCCGGCCGTTCGACGCGCCGCGGATCTTCTCGAGCAGCGCGAAGCCGTCGAGCTTCGGCATGTGCAGGTCCGAGATCACGACGACGATCGCCGGGTCCTGCTCGAGCGCGTTCCATCCCGCCTCGCCGTCGGGCTCCTCGCGCACGTCGAAGCTCGCCCGGATCAGACGCGCGATGGTCGTGCGGACGATCTTCGAGTCGTCGACGATGAGGACGCGCTGCTTCGGCAGGTTGGCCATGCCGCTCTAGGCCGCCATGTCGACGACCAGCCGGCCGCGCGCCCTGCCTTCGATGAAGGCCGGGAACGCCGAGGGCAGCTGGTCGAAGGGAATGGTGCGGGTCATCTGCGCGAGATGGGGCGGCCGCAGGTCGGAGGCGAGCCGGCGCCAGACCTCGCGCCGCAGCTCCATCGGCGTGTAGCCCGAGTCGATGCCGAGCAGGCTCGCGCCCCTGAGGATGAAGGGCGCCACGGTGGCCTTGAGATCCATGCTCGCGGCGAGGCCGATCGAAGCCACGGTGCCCGCGGGCTTCAGGGTGCTCAGCATCCAGGAGAGCACTTCGCCGCCGAGGTTGTCCACGGCGCCCGCCCAGGTCGCCTTGTCCAGGGCCTTGACCTTGCCGAAGTCGATGCTGCCGCGAAGCAACACGTCCTTCGCGCCCAGCCCTTTCAGGTAATCGGTCTCCTGGGCCTTGCCGGTGAGGGCCGTCACCTCGTAGCCCGAGTGAGCGAGGATGTCGATCGCGATGGATCCCACGCCGCCGGTCGCGCCGCTGACGACCACCGGCCCGTTGGCGGGCTTCAGGCCGTTCTGCTCCATGCGCATGATCCCGAGGGCCGCGGTGTAGCCCGCCGTGCCGAGCGCCATGGCGTCGGCGAGGCTCATTCCCTTGGGCATGGGCACCACCCAGCCGGCCGGGACGCGGGCGTACTCGGCGTAGCCGCCGTCGTGCGACACGCCGAGGTCGTAGCTGGTGGCGATGATCGCGTCGCCCTTCTTGAAGCGCGCGTCGGCCGACTCCACGACGGTGCCCGAGAGATCGATTCCGCCGATGCAGGGGAAACGGCGGATGATGCGCCCCGCTCCGGTGACTGCGAGCGCATCCTTGTAGTTCACGCTCGAGCAGGCGACGCGCACGACCACCTCACCCGGATCGAGCTGGTCGACGGAGAGGTCCTCGAAACGGGCCGCCGTTTTCTTCTCGATCTCGTGGATCCGGTAGGCCTTGAACTTTTGCATCGGTCCTATTGCCCCCCTCGCGCGCGCAAGACAGCATTCCCCCGGGCCGATGGAGGAAACAATCGCTTGATTATACGTTAGATAGGGACGGCGCCCGGCGCTTCCGGGGCGGGAATTCGCCGGTGTTCCGCGAGATATTCCCGCGACTGCATCTCCTGCAGCCGGCTGGCCGTGCGCTGGAACTCGAACACCATCGCGCGCAGCCGCGCGTCGGCCGGGTCCTCCTCGAGCCGCAGCAGCCGCTCGGGCGGGACCTCGGCCGAGACGACGAGCTTGACGCGGTTGTCATAGAAGACGTCGACGAGCAGCGTGAACCGGCGCGCCGCCTCGGCGGCCGCGAGCCCCATCTGCGGGACGTTGGCGACGATCACGGTGTGGAAGCGCTTCGACAGGTCCAGGTAGTCGTGCTGCGAGCGGCCCCAGCCGCAGATCACCTCGAACTCGAACCAGACCACGCCGCCCGCGCGGTGCCGGTACGGGATGACGCGGCCCTCGACGTCGAGCTCGTGGAACTCCTCCTCCACCTCGGCGATGGTCCGGAACGCCTCCATCAGCAGGCGGTCGGACTCGGGCCCGAGCGGGGTGTGGTACATCCGGACCTTCTCCAGCATGCGCTTGCGGTAGTCGATCCCGCCGTCGACCTGCACCACGTCGAGGCGCTCCTGCAGCAGCCGGATCGCGGGCAGGAAATTTTCCCGCTTCAGCCCGTTCTTGTAGAGCTCCTCGGGCGCGTAGTTGGACGTCATGCAATAGACCACTCCGAGCTCCATCGTGCGCTGGAGCAGCCGGCCGATGATCATCGCGTCGGCGATGTCGTTGACCTGCATCTCGTCGAAGCAGATCAGGCGGTAGCGCTTGGCGATGCGCGCCGCGAGCGCGTCGAGCGGATCCTCGCGGCCCTTCAGCTCCTGCAGCTCCCGGTGCACGTCGCGCATGAAATGGTGGAAGTGCACCCGGCGCTTGCGCACGAGCGGCAGCGACAGGAAGAAGCTGTCCATGAGAAAGCTCTTGCCGCGGCCGACCCCGCCCCAGAGGTAGACGCCGCGCGGGAGCGGCGGGTGCACCACGAGCCGCCGCAGAGCGTTGCTGCGCCGCGCCTTGTACGTCGACCACTCCTCGTAGAGCCGCTGCAGGCGCTCGACCGCGCGCTGCTGCGCCGGGTCGCTCGCGAAGCCGCGCTTGCCGAGCGCCCGGCGGTAGATCTCGAGCGGCGAGAGCTTCTCGCCCTCGGCGACCCGCGGAGCTCGCGTATCCGGACCGCCGTCGCCCATCACATGTTGAGCGGGCGCTTGTCGACCGCGAGCGCCGCCTCGTGCATCACTTCGGAGAGCGACGGGTGCGCGTGCACCACGCGCGCGATGTCCTCGGAGCTCGCGCGGAACTCCATCGCCACGACCGCCTCGGCGATCAGCTCGGAGGCGTGGGTGTTGATGACGTGCACGCCGAGGATCTCGTCGGTCTTCGCGTGCGCGAGCATCTTCACGAACCCGTGCGTGTCGCCGTGTCCGAGCGCGCGGCCGTTGGCCGAGAACGGGAACTGGCCCGCGCGGTACGGCGTGCCGTCGGCCTTGAGCTGCTGCTCGGTCCTGCCGACCCACGCGATCTCGGGCGCCGTGTAGATCACCCACGGAATCGTCTCCAGGTTCACGTGCGCCTTCTGGCCCGCGATCAGCTCGGCCACCATCACGCCCTCCTCCTCGCCCTTATGCGCGAGCATCGGCCCGCGCACCACGTCGCCGATCGCGAAGACGTTCGGCAGGCTCGTGCGGCACTGGTCGTCGACCTCGACGAAGCCGCGGCCGTCGATCTTCAGCCCCACCGCCTCGGCGCCGAGCCCGTCGGTGTTCGGCACGCGGCCGATCGAGACGATCAGCCGGTCGCATTCCAGCTTTTTCGCGGCGCCCTCGTGCTCGTAATTCACGGTGACGCCCTGCTTCGTCACGTCGACTTTTCCGATCTTCGCCGAGAGCTGGATATCGAGCGCCTGCTCCCGCGTGAAGATCCGCCACGCTTCCTTCGCGACCATCTCGTCCGCCGCGGCGAGGAACGACGGCAGCGCCTCGAGGATGGTGACCTTGGAGCCCAGGCGCCGCCAGACCGACCCGAGCTCCAGGCCGATCACGCCCGCGCCGATGACGCCCAGGCGCTTCGGCACGTCGGAAAAGGCGAGCGCGCCGATGTTGTCGCAGACGATCTCGTTGTCGACCGGGACGCCGGGCAGATGGCGCGCCTTCGATCCGGTCGCGACGATGACGTACCTGGCCTCGATCGCCTCGCCGCCGACGTCGAGCTTCCAGCTCTCGCCGCGGCCCACGAACTTGCCGTGGCCCTTGAGCCACGCGATCTTGTTCTTGCGGAACAGGAACTCGATGCCGCCCGTCATCTTCGAGACGATCGCGTCCTTGCGCGCGAGCATCCTGGCGAGGTCGACCTTGACGCCGGAGACCGAGATGCCGTGGTCGGCGAGGCCCTTCGTCGCGTGCTCGTATTGCTCCGAGGACTCGAGCAGCGCCTTCGAGGGAATGCAGCCGACGTTGAGGCAGGTCCCGCCCAGGGCGGGCTTGCCGGAAGGCGCCTTCCAGTCGTCGGCGCACGCGGTCTTCATCCCGAGCTGCGCGCAGCGGATCGCCGCGATGTAGCCCGCGGGCCCTGCGCCGATGACGACGACGTCGAAGGTCTGCGCCATGGGCTCAGAGATCCAGCAGCAGGCGCGCCGGATCCTCGAGCGCCTCCTTGATCGCGACCAGCGACAGCACCGCCTCGCGCCCGTCGATGATGCGGTGGTCGTACGACATCGCCAGGTAGTTCATCGGCCGGATCACGATCTGCCCGTTCTCGACCACCGGGCGCTCCTTGGTCGCGTGGACGCCGAGGATCGCGGACTGCGGCGGGTTGATGATCGGCGTCGACAGCATCGAGCCGAACACGCCGCCGTTCGAGATCGAGAAGGTGCCGCCGGTCAGCTCCTCGATCGTGAGCTTGCCCTCCTGCGCGCGCTTGCCGAAGTCGGCGATCTTCTTCTCGATCTCGGCGAAGTTGAGCTGGTCGCAGTCGCGCAGGATCGGCACGACCAGGCCGCGCGGGCTGCCGACGGCGATGCCGACGTCGAAGTAGCCGTGGTAGACGATGTCGCTGCCGTCGATCGAGGCGTTGACGACCGGATATTTCTTGAGCGCGTACACGGCCGCCTTGACGAAGAAGGACATGAAGCCCAGGCGCACGCCGTGCTCCTTCTCGAACGCCTCCTGGTGCTTCTTCCTCAGCTCCATCACCGGCTGCATGTTCACTTCGTTGAACGTCGTCAGGATCGCGGCGGTCGATTGCGACTGCACCAGGCGCTCGGCGATGCGCGCGCGCAGCCGGCTCATGGGCACGCGCTGCTCGGGGCGGTCGCCGAGGATGCGGTCGACGTTGACGGGGGCGGGCGCGGGAGGGAGCGGCGCCTTCGCGGCGGCCGGCGGGGTCCCCGCTTGCGCGGGGGAAGACGTCCTTTCGGCCGCGCCGAGAACGTCCCCCTTCGTGATGCGGCCGTCGCGGCCGGTGCCGGTCAGCCGCGCCGGATCGATGCCCTGCTCCTCGACCAGCTTCCTCGCTGCCGGCATCAGGCGCGCGTCCTCGCGCGCCTCCTTGGCCGGGGTGGCGGGCGTCGCTGGAACGGGCCTGGCCTCGGGCTTGATCCCGGCGGGCGCGGGCGACGTTGCGGACGCGGACGAGGCGGCCTCCGCCTCGGTGTCGATGGTCGCGATCGCCTCGCCGGCGACGACGGTGGAGCCGTCGCCCTTCGCGATCTTCGTCAGCACGCCGTCCGCGGGCGCGGGCAGCTCGAGCACCACCTTGTCGGTCTCGACGTCGACGAGGTTCTCGTCGCGCTTGACCGCCTCGCCGGCCTTCTTGTGCCACGCGAGCAGCGTGGCCTCCGCAACCGATTCCGACAGTTGCGGCACCTTCACCTCGACTAGCATCGATCGCTCCGTTCGGTTTTTTCACCGGCTTCGGCTGAGCTTCCGCCGGTGTACCGCAAAAAACCAGCGCGTAACGCGCCGGAACACGTTTGTCGTCCTGAGCGAAGCGAAGGACCTGCTTTTCCGGAAAAAAGCAGATTCTTCGCTGCGCTCAGAATGACATCAAGTCTTAATCTTTCCCAACGCCTGCTCGACCAGCGCCTTCTGCTGCTCGAGGTGCTTGGCCGCGTAGCCCACCGCGGGCGAGGCCGACGACGGCCGTCCCGCGTAGTGGAGCTTCTGGTCCTCGCGCATGTTCTCCACGAAATAATGCCGCGTCTGGTACCACGCGCCCTGGTTCTGCGGCTCCTCCTGGCACCAGACGACTTCCTTCGCGTTCGGATAGCGCTTCATCTCGGCCGCGAACTGCTTGTGCGGGAACGGATACAGCTGCTCGACGCGGATGATGGCGATGTCGTCCGCGCGCCGCTCGCGCCGCCCGAGCAGCAGGTCGTAGTAGACCTTGCCCGAGCAGGCGACGATGCGCTTCACCTGCTTCGCGTCGAGCTGGTCGACCTCGCCGATCACGGTCTCGAAGCCCCCCTTCGCGAGATCCTTGAGTCCCGAGACCGCCTCGGGCTTACGCAGCAGCGACTTCGGCGTCATGATGACGAGCGGCTTGCGGAAGTTCCGGAGCATCTGCCGCCGCAGCAGGTGGAAGATCTGCGCCGGCGTCGACGGCACGCACACCTGGATGTTGTGCTCGGCGCACAGCTGCAGGTAGCGCTCGAGGCGCGCCGAGCTGTGCTCGGGGCCCTGCCCCTCGTAGCCGTGCGGCAGCATCAGCACCAGCCCGCACTGGCGGTTCCACTTCGCCTCGCCCGAGGTGATGAACTGGTCGATCACGACCTGCGCGCCGTTCGCGAAGTCGCCGAACTGCGCCTCCCAGATGACGAGCTCGTTCGGCTCGGCGCAGGCGTAGCCGTACTCGAAGCCGAGCACCGCCTCTTCCGAGAGCACCGAGTCGATCACGACGAACGTCGACTGCTTCTCGGCGAGGTTGTTGAGCGGCATGTAGGTGCCCGCGTCCCAGCGCTCGCGGTTCTGGTCGTGCAGCACCGCGTGGCGGTGCGCGAAGGTGCCGCGCCCCGAGTCCTGCCCCGACAGGCGCACCGCGTACCCGTTCACGAGCAGCGTCGCATAGGCGAGGTTCTCGGCGATGCCCCAGTCGAGCATCTTCCTGCCCTGCCCCATCTCGCGCCGCGCCGCCATCACGCGCTCCACCGTCGGGTGCAGCTTGAAGCCCTCGGGCACCGTGGTGATGCGCCCGGCGAGCTTCTGCAGCTCGTCGATCGGCACCGAGGTGTCGGCCGCGTCGGTCCACTTCGCGTTCATGAACGGCGACCAGTCGACGGCGAAGTTGCGCTGGAAGTTCGAGAGCACCGGGCTCGAGGTATGGCGCCCTTCCTCCAGCGCCTGGCGATAATCCTTGATCATCTGCTCGGGAGCGTCGGGCTCGATGACCTTCTGCGCGACGAGCTTGTCGGCGTAGAGCTTGCGCGTCGTCGGCGTCTGGGCGATCTTCTTGTACATGAGCGGCTGCGTGACGAGCGGCTCGTCCTGCTCGTTGTGACCCAGCCGCCGGTAGCACACGATGTCCACGACGACGTCCCTGCGGAACTCCTTGCGGTAGTCCATCGCGATCTGCGTCACGAAGTGCACCGCCTCCGGGTCGTCGCCGTTCACGTGGAAGATCGGCGCCTCGACCATCTTCGCCACGTCGGTGCAGTAGATCGTCGAGCGCGCGTCGCGCGGGTCGGACGTGGTGAAGCCGATCTGGTTGTTGACGACGATGTGCACCGTGCCCGCGGTGCCGTAGCCGCGCGTCGAGGAGAGGTTCAGCGTCTCCATCACCACGCCCTGCCCCGCGAAGGACGCGTCGCCGTGGATCAGCAGCGGCAGCACCTGATCGCCCTTCACGTCCTTGCGCCGGCGCTGGCGCGCGCGCACCGAGCCCTCGACCACGGGGTTGACGATCTCGAGGTGCGAGGGATTGAAGGCGAGCGACAGGTGAATCGGCCCGCCCGAGGTCGAGATGTCGGACGAGAACCCGTTGTGGTACTTGACGTCGCCGGCCGAGAGCTCGCTGTGGTGCTTGCCCTCGAACTCGGAGAACAGCTCCTTCGGGTTCTTGCCCAGCGTGTTGACGAGCACGTTGAGGCGCCCGCGGTGCGCCATGCCGATCACCAGCTCCTGCACGCCGTGGCTGCCCGCGCGCTGCACCACCTCGTCCATGGCCGAGATCAGGCTCTCGCCGCCCTCGAGCGAGAAGCGCTTCTGGCCGACGTAGCGGGTGTGAAGATATTTCTCGAGCGTCTCGGCGGCGGTGAGGCGCTCGAGGATGCGCTTCTTCACCTCCGGAGTCAGGCTCGGGTGCGAGCGCACGGACTCCAGGCGCTGCTGGATCCAGCGCTTCTGCGCCATGTCGCTCATGTACATGTACTCGACGCCGATCGAGCTGCAGTACGTCTCGCGCAGCGCCTTCAGGATCTCGCGCAGCGTCATGCGCTCGGGGCCGACCAGCGTGCCGGTGTTGAACACCGTCTCCATGTCGGCCTCGGTGAGGTCGTAGAAGGCGGGCTCGAGCTCCGGGATCTGCGGCCGCGGCTGGCGCTTCAGCGGATCGAGCTCGGCCCAGCGCGAGCCCCGGGCGCGGTAGGCGGCGATCAGGAGCAGCACATAGACCTGCTTGCGCTCGACCGAGAGCTCGGTCGGCGACTCGGCGAGGCGCAGCTTGTTCTGCTTGGCGCGCTGCGCGAACGACTCGACGATCGGGGCGTGCGCCACGTCGCGGCCCCGGCCTTCGCCGGCGCCCGGGAGCAGCTGCAGCTTGTCGAAATGCTCGCGCCACTGCTCGGGGACCGACTGGGGATTGTCGAGGTAGGACTCGTACAACCCTTCGATGAACGGGGCGTTCGCCCCGAAGATGTACGAGTTGGAGAGAAGGTCCTTCATTCCGCTCATTTCAGGTCTCCAGATGGGGGCGCAATGCCCCCTTGGCAATAGCGCGGGAAGGCGGGGCCTATTTTCTCTTTTCGATCGGGACGAACTCGCGGCGCGCTGCCCCGGTGTAGAGCTGTCGCGGCCGGCCGATCTTGTACTCCGGATCGGAGATCATCTCCTGCCACTGCGCGATCCAGCCGATGGTACGGGCGAGCGAGAAGATGCAGGTGAACATCGCCACCGGGATGCCGAGCGCCCGCTGCACGATCCCGGAGTAGAAGTCGACGTTGGGATAGAGCTTGCGGCTGACGAAGTAGTCGTCTTCGAGCGCGATCTTCTCGAGCGCGATGGCCAGCTTGAATATCCGGTCGTCGTGCAGGCCGAGCTCGTCCAGGACCTCGTGGCAGGTCTCGCGCATCAGCTTTGCGCGCGGGTCGTAATTCTTGTAGACGCGGTGGCCGAAGCCCATCAGGCGCACGCCAGGCTCCTTGTCCTTCACCCGCTTGATAAACTCGCCCACCTTCGACACATCGCCGATCTCCTCGAGCATCTGCAGCGCGGCCTCGTTGGCGCCGCCGTGCGCCGGGCCCCAGAGCGACGCGATGCCCGCGGCGATGCAGGCGTACGGGTTCGCACCCGACGACCCGCACAGCCGCACGGTCGACGTGGAGGCGTTCTGCTCGTGGTCGGCGTGCAGGATGAAGATGCGGTCCATGGCGCGCACCAGCACGTCGTTGACCTTGTACTCCTCGGCCGGCACCGCGAACATCATGCGCATGAAGTTCGCGGTGTACGACAGGTCGTTCTTCGGATAGACGAACGGCTGGCCGATCGAGTACTTGTACGACATCGCCACGATCGTCGGCATCTTGGCGACCAGCCGGAACGCCGAGATCACGCGGTGCTGCGGGTTCGTGATGTCCAGCGCGTCGTGATAGAAGGCCGACAGCGCGCCGACGACGCCGACCATGACCGCCATCGGGTGCGCGTCGCGGCGGAACCCCTGGTACAGCCGGGCGAGCTGCTCGTGCACCATCGTGTGATGGGTGACGATGTCGACGAACTCGTCCTTCTGCTTCTTCGTCGGCAGCTCGCCGTACTGCAGCAGGTAGCAGACCTCGAGGAAATCGCAACGGGTCGCCAGGTCCTCGATCGGGTATCCGCGGTAAAGCAGCACGCCCTGGTCGCCGTCGATGTAGGTGATCTTCGAGCTGCAGCTCGCCGTCGACAGGTAGCCCGGGTCGTAGGTGAACATCCCGGTCTTGCCGTAGAGCGTGCGGATGTCGATGACCTCGGGGCCGATGCTCCCGTCCAGCACCGGAAATTCCAGCGATTTGCCGTCTCCGTACTGGAGCACGGCCTTCTTCGAGCTCGTCATTGCGTCTCCCGAATTTGGCAGCGCCGCAGCTCTTCCACGACGGCGCTCATGGCGGGATCGGCGCAATCGGCGCGGCCGCTCACCAGATCCCACAGATCGTTGTCACTGTACTCCAGCAGCGTTTCGAACGCGCGCAGCCGCTCGCCCGCGAGACCGGGTCCATGCCGGTCGAGGTAGGCCCGCAGGACGAGATCGTTCTCGAGCAGCCCGCGCCGGCAGCGCCACTCCAGTCTCCTGAGCTCGGCCGCTTCCATGGACGCTAGACCGCCCGCTTCACCATCAATTCCTTGATGTGGCCGATCGCGCGCGTCGGGTTCAACCCCTTCGGACAGGCGTCGACGCAGTTCATGATCGTGTGGCAGCGGAACAGACGGTAGGGGTCCTCGAGATTGTCGAGGCGATCGCCCGTGGCCTGGTCGCGGCTGTCGGCGACGAACCGGTAAGCCCACAGCAGCCCCGCCGGGCCGACGAACTTGTCCGGGTTCCACCAATATGAGGGGCACGCCGTCGAGCAGCAGGCGCACAGGATGCACTCCCACAGCCCGTTCAGCTGATCGCGCTCCTCGGGCGACTGCAGCCGCTCCTTCTCCGGCGCCGGGTCGTGGTTCTGGAGATACGGCTTGATCGAGTGGTACTGGTTGAAGAACTGCGTCATGTCCACGATCAGGTCGCGGATCACGGGCAGGCCGGGGAGCGGGCGCAGCTCGACCGGCTCCTTCAGGTCGGCGAGCTTGGTGATGCACGCGAGGCCGTTCTTGCCGTTGATGTTCATCGCGTCGGAGCCGCACACGCCCTCGCGGCAGGAGCGGCGCAGCGCCAGGCTGTCGTCGACCTGCTCCTTGATCCGCACCAGCGCGTCGAGCAGCATGCGGTCGTGCGGATCGAGCTGGACGTCGTAGTCCTTCATGTAGGGCTTCGCGTCCTTCTCGGGGTCGTAGCGGAATATGCGGAATCGCATCAGTAGGTTCTCACCTTGGGTTCGATGGCATCGACCGTGAGCGGCTTCATGTGCACCGGCTTGTACTCCAGCCGGTCGCCGTCCTTGTACCAGAGCGTGTGCCTGAGCCAGTTGACGTCGTCGCGCTTGTGGAAGTCGGCGCGGTCGTGCGCGCCGCGGCTCTCCTTGCGCGCCTCGGCCGAGACCATCGATGCGCGCGCGACCTCGACCAGGTTGTCGAGCTCGAGCGCCTCGATGCGCGCGGTGTTGAACACCTTGCTCTTGTCCTGGATCTCGGTGCGCGTCGCGCGGTCGCAGACCTCGAAGATCTTCTTCACGCCCGAGGCGAGCAGGTCCGGGAAGCGGAACACGCCGCAGTGCGCCTGCATCGTGCGGCGCATCTCGCGCGCGACCTCGGCGACGCGCTCGCCGCCCTTCTGGCCGTCGAGGCGCGCGAGGCGCGCGAGGCTCGCGTCGCCCGCGTCCTTCGGCAGGTCCGGGATCCCGGGATTCTCGCCCAGGAATTTCTCGATCGAGTCCGCCGACGCCTTGCCGAAGACGAGCAGGTCGGTGAGCGAGTTGGTGCCGAGGCGGTTCGCGCCGTGCACCGAGGCGCACGCGACCTCGCCCGCGGCGTAGAAGCCCGGGACGGCGGTCTCCGGGTTGCCGCTCTTCGGAACGACGACCTCGCCGAGATAGTTGGTCGGGATCCCGCCCATCTGGTAGTGCGCCGTCGGCACGACCGGGATGGGATCCTTCACCGGGTCGACGTTCGCGAACTTCTTCGAGATCTCGGCGATGCCGGGCAGGCGCTTCTCGATCGTCTCGCGGCCGAGGTGGTCGAGCTTGAGCAGCAGGTAATCGGCGTGCTGACCCGCGCCGCGCCCTTCCTTGATCTCGGTCGCCATCGCGCGCGACACCACGTCGCGCGAGGCGAGGTCCTTGAGGTTCGGCGCGTAGCGCTCCATGAAGCGCTCGCCGTTCTTGTTCAGCAGGTAGCCGCCCTCGCCGCGCACGCCCTCGGTGATCAGCACGCCGGCGCCGGCGACGCCGGTCGGATGGAACTGCCAGAACTCCATGTCCTCGAGCGGGATTCCCGCGCGCGCGGCCATGCCGAGGCCGTCGCCCGTGTTGATGAACGCGTTGGTGGTGGACGCGAAGATCCGCCCGGCGCCGCCGGTCGCGAACAGGGTCGCGCGCCCCTGCAGCAGCGAGACCTCGCCGGTCTCCATCTCGAGCGCGGTGACGCCCAGCACCCGGCCGTCCGCGCCGCGGATGAGATCGAGCGCCATCCACTCGACGAAGAACTGGGTGTTGGCGCGCACGTTGCGCTGGTACAGCGTGTGCAGCATCGCGTGGCCGGTGCGGTCGGCGGCGCAGCACGAGCGCTGCACCGGGCGCTCGCCGAAGTTCATCGAATGCCCGCCGAAAGGCCGCTGGTAGACGGTGCCGTCCTCGTTGCGGTCGAACGGCATGCCGTAGTGCTCGAGCTCGTAGACCGCGCGCGGGGCTTCGCGGACCATGAACTCGATCGCGTCCTGGTCGCCGAGCCAGTCCGAGCCCTTGACCGTGTCGTACATGTGCCACAGCCACGAGTCCTCGCTCATGTTGCCGAGCGCGGCGCCGATGCCGCCCTGCGCCGCGACGGTGTGCGAGCGTGTCGGGAACACCTTCGAGAGCACCGCGACGCGCAAGCCGGCTTCCGCGAGCTGCAGCGAGGCGCGCAGCCCGGCGCCGCCCGCGCCCACCACGACCACGTCGAAGCTGCGCCGGATGAGCGCCACTCAGATCCTCCAGAGGATCTGCAGCGCCCAGGCGCCGCAGCCGATGAGCAGGAGCGCCGTCGCCGCCTCGAGCGCGAGCCGCAGGCCGGTCGGCTTCACGTAATCCATCCAGATGTCGCGCATCCCGACCCAGGCGTGCGCGAGCACGCTCGCCGCGAACAGGAACGTGGCGAAGCGCATCCAGCCCGGCGCGAAGAGCGATTTCCAGGCGGCGTAGCTCGGCGGCCCCGAGGCGAGCAGCAGCGTGACGAACAGCAGCGTATACAGCGCCATGAACGCCGCCGACACGCGCTGGACCATCCAGCCCCCGAGCCCGTAGTGCGCGCCGACGACGACCCGCTTCACCATAGCCGCGCCCCGATCACGACCGTGAGCGCGAGGCTCACCGCGAGCACGAGGAAGGCGCTGCGCCGCGCCGACGCGAGCGGCAGGCCGACGTCCATGTCGAGGAAGAGGTAGCGGACGCCGGCGCAGAAGTGGTGCAGGTACGACCACAGGAACGCGAGCAGCGCGAGCTTCACGACCGGATGCGAGACGTACGCGCGCGCGTGCTCGAAGCCCGCCTCGGAGCCCAGGCTCATTTCGAGCAGGAACAGGAACCACACCAGACCGAGGAACAGCCACGCGCCGCTCACGCGGTGGAAGATCGAGACCAGGCCGGGAGCGGGAAGATTGAGAAGACTCAGGTTGAACCAGACTGGGCGTTTTCTTTTCGCCGCCAGATCAGGCATGTAACCGCATCCTTCGTTCGCTGGCTTATTGAAGTCTTGACGAGAATCAAGATTATAGCAGGCTCGGCGTCCGATTTGTGCCCTGCAAAATACTCGGGGATAATCGCGTCTTCGGTCTCTCGCCCCAGTCCCGAGGAACGCCTCATGTCCAAGTCCCCGATGCGCGTCGCCGTCACGGGCGCCGCCGGCCAGATCGGCTACAGCCTGCTGTTCCGCATCGCGAGCGGCGCCATGCTCGGCGCGGACCAGCCCGTCGTCCTGCAGCTGCTCGAGATCCCCGACGAGAAGGCGCAGAAGGCGCTCAAAGGCGTGATGATGGAGCTCGACGACTGCGCGTTCCCGCTGCTCGCGGGCATGGTCGCGACCTCCGATCCGATGGTCGCGTTCAAGGACGCCGACGTCGCGCTGCTGGTCGGCGCGCGCCCGCGCGGTCCGGGCATGGAGCGCAAGGACCTGCTCGAGGCGAACGGCAAGATCTTCGCGCCGCAGGGGCAGGCGCTCGACCGCGTCGCCAAGCGCGACGTGCGCGTGCTCGTCGTCGGCAACCCCGCCAACACGAACTGCCTGATCGCGATGAAGAACGCGAAGAGCCTCGAGCCCGCGCAGTTCACCGCGATGATGCGGCTCGACCACAACCGCGCCGTGTCGCAGATCGCGCAGAAGATCGGCAAGCCGATCGCGTCGGTGCGCAAGGTCGCGGTCTGGGGCAACCACTCGTCGACGCAATACCCCGACGTGTTCCACGCCGAGGTGGACGGGAAGAAGGCGTGGCCGATGATCAACGACCAGGCCTGGCTCGAGAACACCTTCATCCCCACGGTGCAGAAGCGCGGCGCCGCCATCATCGAGGCGCGCGGCCTTTCGTCGGCGGCGAGCGCCGCGAACGCCGCTATCGACCACGTGCGCGACTGGGTGCACGGCACGCGCGAGGGCGACTGGGTCTCGATGGGCATTCCCGCCAACGGCAGCTACGGCATCCCGGAAGGCGTCATGTACGGGTTCCCGGTCACTTGCAGGGGCGGCAAGTACGAGATCGTCAAGGGTCTCGACATCAGCGACTTCGCGCGCAAGCGCATGGACGCGACGCTCAAGGAGCTGCAGGAGGAGCGCGACGGCATCAAGGCGCTCCTCGGATAGAGACGGGGTCGATGTCCAAGCCGCTCCACCCCCACGCGGCCTTGTTCAAGGGGGAGCGGCCTTTTCCCGTCATCCCGTCGTGCGAGCACTTCGCGGGGAACGAGAACTTCATCGCCAAGGCGTTCGAGATCCAGCACAAGCTCGGCCCGATCTTCGACATCACCTGCGACTGCGAGGACGGCGCCGCGCCCGGGCGCGAGCGCGAGCACGCCGAGATGATCGTGCGCATGCTCGCCTCGCCCGCGAACCGCTTCCGGCACGCGGGCGTGCGCATCCACGACTTCAGCCACCCGCACTGGAAGCGCGACGTCGACATCGTGATCGAAGGCGCCGGCGAGCTGCTCTCCTACATCACCTTCCCGAAGGCGACCTCGGCGGCCGAGGTCGCCGAGATGATCGCCTACGTCCAGCAGGCGGCCGCGCACCACGGCATCCGGCGCGAGATTCCCGTCCACGCGCTGGTCGAGACGCACGGCGGCCTGCGCGAGGCCTACGAGATCGCCGCGCTTCCCTGGATGCAGGCGCTCGCGTTCGGGCAGATGGACTTCGTCTCCAGCCACCACGGCGCGATCCCCGCCTCCGCGATGCGCTCGCCGGGCCAGTTCGAGCACAAGCTGCTCGCGCGCGCCAAGGCCCGCGTCGCCGCGGCGGCGCTCGGCAACGGCATCGTGCCGACGCACAACGTGACGCAGGATCTGAAGAACGCGTACGTCACCTACGAGGACGCGTGGCGCGCGCGCCACGAGTACGGCTTCATGCGCATGTGGAGCATCCACCCGACGCAGATCCAGCCGATCGTCGACGCGATGAAGCCCGACTTCTCGGAGGTGCGCGAGGCGGCCGGGATCCTGCTCGCGGCGCAGCGCGCCGACTGGGGGCCGATCCAGTACGCGGGCGAGCTCCACGACCGCGCGTCGTACCGCTACTACTGGGAGGTGCTGCAGAAGGCGCGCGTCACCGGCGTGCAGGTGCCCGAGGACGCCTTGCGCGAGTTCTTCGAGCCCGAAAGGCAGCCATGACGCAAGGCGTGAACGAGCATTCGGCCGGCGCCCGGCTGCGCGCCGCCATGAAGGCCGAGAAGCCGCTCCAGTGCGTCGGCACGATCAACGCCTACCATGCGCGCCTCGCCGAGCGCGTGGGCTACCAGGCGATCTACCTCTCGGGCGGCGGCGTCGCGGCCGGCTCGCTCGGGCTGCCCGATCTCGGCATCAGCAACCTCGAGGACGTCCTGACCGACGTGCGCCGCATCACGGACGCGTGCGCGCTGCCGCTCCTGGTCGACGTCGACACCGGCTTCGGCGCGAGCGCGTTCAACATCGCCCGCACCGTCAAGTCCCTGATCAAGGCCGGCGCCGCGGGAATGCACATCGAGGACCAGGTCGGAGCGAAGCGCTGCGGCCACCGCCCCGGGAAGGAGCTGGTGCCGAAGGAAGAGATGGTCGACCGCGTGAAGGCGGCGGTCGACGCGAAGACCGACCCGCAGTTCGTGGTCATGGCGCGCACCGACGCGCTCGCCGTCGAGGGCCTCGAGCGCGCGATCGAGCGCGCGGTGGCGTGCGTCGCGGCGGGCGCCGACGCGATCTTCCCCGAGGCGATGACCGACCTCGCCATGTACCGCAAGTTCGCCGACGCGGTGAAGGTGCCGGTGCTCGCCAACATCACCGAGTTCGGGTCGACGCCGCTGTTCACGCTCGAGGAGCTGCGCTCGGCGAACGTCGCGATCGCGCTCTATCCCCTGTCCGCGTTCCGCGCGATGAACGCCGCGGCGCTGAAGGTCTACGAGGCGATCCGCGCTGAGGGCACGCAGAAGAGCGTCGTGCCGACGATGCAGACGCGCGCCGACCTCTACGATTATCTCGACTATCATTCGTACGAGAAGAAGCTGGACCAACTCTTCGCCAGGGACAAGGGCAAATGAATCCTGCAGCCGGACTGAGGCCGAAGAAATCCGTCGCCCTGTCGGGCGTGCCCGCCGGCAACACGGCGCTGTGCACCGTCGGCCGCACCGGGAACGACCTGCATTACCGCGGCTACGACATCCTCGACTTCGCCGACCGGGCCGAGTTCGAGGAGATCGCGTATCTGCTCGTGCACGAGAAGCTGCCGAGCGCCGCGGAGCTCGCCGGCTACAAGAAGAAGCTGAGGTCGCTGCGCGGGCTCCCGGGCCCGGTCAAGACGGTGCTCGAGCAGGTGCCCGGGTCCGCGCATCCCATGGACGTGATGCGCACGGCGGTCTCGGTGCTCGGCACCGTGCTCCCCGAGAAGGAGGATCACGACGTCGCGGGCGCGCGCGACATCGCGGACCGGCTGATGGCGTGCCTGGGCTCGGCCCTCCTCTACTGGCACCACTGGACCCGGAGCCGGAAGCGCATCGAGGTCGAGACCGACGACGACTCGATCGGCGGGCATTTCCTGCACCTGCTCCACGGAAGCGCGCCGTCGGCCGAGTGGGTGCGCGCGATGCACACATCGCTCATCCTGTACGCCGAGCACGAGTTCAACGCCTCGACCTTCACCTGCCGCGTGATCGCGGGGACGGGCTCGGACATCTACTCGGCGATCTGCGGCGGCATCGGCGCGCTGCGCGGGCCCAAGCACGGCGGCGCGAACGAAGTGGCCTTCGTCGAGCAGTCTCGCTACGCGAGTCCCGACGCGGCGGAAGCCGACGTCGTGCGCCGAATCCAGAACAAGGCGCTCGTGATCGGCTTCGGCCATCCCGTTTACACGGTCGCCGACCCGCGCAACGAGGTGATCAAGGCGGTCGCGAAGCGGCTGTCGAAGTCCGCCGGCGACACGAAGCTCTTCGACATCGCCGAGCGCATCGAGCAGGTGATGGCGCGCGAGAAGAAGATGTTCGCCAACCTCGACTGGTACAGCGCGGTCTCGTATCACCGCATGGGCGTGCCGACGGCGATGTTCACGCCGATCTTCGTGATCTCGCGCACTTCCGGCTGGTCCGCGCATATCATCGAGCAGCGGATCGACGGTAAAATCATCCGCCCGGGCGCGAACTACACCGGCCCAGAAGACCAGCGCTGGGTCCCGATCGAAGACCGCCGGTGATCCCAAGGGAGAAGGCCATGACGAGATTCAAGCTTGCGTGCCTCGCGGCGCTCGGCGTCGCCGGCGGCGCGCTCGCCGCGCCCGCCGACATCGCCGGCACGTGGGAATGCCGGCAGCCCGGCGTCAACTACGGGAACAAGCCGCCCATCCTCTACTTCACCGACGCGCCGGGCGGCGGCGCGACGGAGGTGACGGTCGAGGTCGACGGCTTCTCGCGCGAGGTCTACGGCCGCGCCGAGCTCGCGCAGGACCCGGACGGCTGGCTGAAGGTGAAGCCGGCGAAAGGCCAGGAGTTCAGCGTCAAGCCCGAGGCCGGCGCCCGGCAGCGCACGGCGGCCATGGCGCTGCGCTGGCCCGAGGCGAAGGCGGAGTACCGATGCCTGCGCCTGCCTTCCCCGGCGAGCCGCCCCGTGACCGAGTCCTCGCCCGGCGCCGCGAACCCGCCGGGAACGCTCGCCGTGCCGCCCTCGGGCGCGGCGCCGCAGGAACCCGCCCCGAACGCCGCGCCGCAGGAGCCCGAGAAGAAGCAATAAGGATGTCCGCTGCCCCATCGAATGTCCGGCCCAGGCCGGACAAGGTCCTCGTCGACATCGCCGACTACGTCACCCGGCACGAGATCAAGAGCGCCGAGGCCTACGAGACGGCGCGCCTGTGCCTGATGGACACGCTGGGCTGCGGGCTCGAGGCGCTCGAGTACCCGGCGTGCACGAAGCTACTCGGCCCGCTCGTTCCCGGCACCGTGATCCCGAACGGCGCGCGCGTGCCGGGCACGCCCTATCAGCTCGACCCGGTCAACGCCGCGTTCAACATCGGCGCGATGATCCGCTGGCTCGATTTCAACGACACCTGGCTCGCGGCCGAATGGGGGCATCCGTCGGACAACCTCGGGGGCATCCTCGCGGTCGCCGACTGGCTCTCGCGCACCGCGGCCGCCGACCGGCGCGAGCCGCTCGTCGTGCGCGACGTGCTCACCGCGATGATCAAGGCGCACGAGATCCAGGGCGTGATCGCGCTCGAGAACAGCTTCAACCGCGTCGGCCTCGACCACGTGGTGCTGGTGAAGGTGGCCTCCACCGCGGTCGTCTCGAAGATGCTCGGCCTCGAGCGCGACCGGATCATCGACGCGGTCTCGAACGCCTGGATCGACGGCCAGAGCCTGCGCACCTACCGCCACGCGCCCAACACCGGCTCGCGCAAATCCTGGGCCGCGGGCGACGCCACCGCGCGCGCGGTGCGGCTCGCGCTGATGGTGCGCGCCGGCGAGATGGGCTACCCGTCGGCGCTGAGCGCGCGGACCTGGGGTTTCTACGACGTCCTGTTCAAGGGCAAGCCTTTCAAGTTCACGCGCAAGTACGGCTCCTACGTGATGGAGAACGTCCTCTTCAAGATCTCCTTCCCCGCGGAGTTCCACGCGCAGACCGCGGTGGAGGCGGCGATCGCGCTGCACCCGAAGGTGAAGGACCGGCTCTCCCAGGTGAAGAAGATCGAGATCGTCACCCACGAGTCGGCGATCCGGATCATCGACAAGAAAGGCCCGCTGCACAATCCGGCGGACCGGGACCATTGCCTCCAATACATGGTCGCCGTGGGGCTGCTCAAGGGCTCCTTGACCGCCGCCGACTACGAAGACGCTGTCGCACGAGACCCCCGCATCGACGCGCTGCGCGCGAAGATGGTCTGTGTCGAGAACAAGCGCTACTCGAAGGACTATCTCGATCCGAAGAAGCGCTCGATCGCGAACCAGATCCAGATCTTCTTCAGGGACGGCGGCGCGACGCCGAAGGTGGCGGTAGAATATCCGCTCGGTCACCGTCGCCGCCGCCGCGAAGGCATCCCGGCCCTGGAAGCGAAGTTCCGCGCCAACCTCGCGCGCCGTTTCCCCGAGGCCCGGCAGAAGCAGATCCTCGACCTGTGCCAGGACGCGAAGCGCCTCGAGGCGACGCCCGTCGATCAATTCGTCGATCTGTTCGTTAACTGAATCGTCACCGGACGCGCCATGGCCCACAACCTGCTCAATACCCTTCAAGAATTCAAGATGGCTTCGGGGAAGAAAGGCCAGCTCTATTCCCTCCCCGCCCTGGAGAAGGCGCTCGGCGCCAAGGTGTCCCGCCTGCCCGTGTCGCTGCGCATCGTGCTCGAGGCGGTGCTGCGCCACTGCGACGGCAAGAAGGTCACCGAGGAGCACGTGAGGCAGCTCGCGTCCTGGAAGGCGAAAGCGGCGCGCACCGAGGAGATCCCGTTCGTCCTCGCGCGCATCCTGCTGCAGGATTTCACCGGCATCCCGGCGCTGGTCGACCTCGCCGCCATGCGCAACGTCGCCGAGAAGGTGGGCAAGGATCCGAAAGTGATCGAGCCGCTGGTCCCGGTCGACCTCGTGGTCGACCACTCGGTCCAGATCGACCACTACGGCGCGAAGAACGCGCTCGACCTGAACATGCGCATCGAGTTCGAGCGCAACAAGGAGCGCTACCAGTTCATGAAGTGGGCGATGCAGGCCTTCGACACGTTCAAGGTCGTGCCGCCCGGCATCGGCATCGTGCACCAGGTGAACCTCGAGTACCTCGCGCGCGGTGTGCACGAGAAGGACGGCATCTACTATCCCGACAGCCTGGTCGGCACCGACAGCCACACGACCATGATCAACGGCATCGGCGTCGTCGCCTGGGGCGTGGGCGGCATCGAGGCCGAGGCCGGGATGCTGGGACAGCCCAACTACTTCCTCACGCCCGACGTGGTCGGCGTGCATCTCAAGGGACGGCTGCGCGGCGGCGTGACGGCGACCGACCTCGTGCTCACCGTCACCGAGATGCTGCGCAAGGCCAAGGTCGTCGGCAAGTTCGTCGAGTTCTTCGGCGAAGGCGCCGAGAGCCTGACCGTCCCGGACCGCGCGACGCTCGGCAACATGGCGCCCGAGTACGGCGCGACCATGGGCTTCTTCCCGGTGGACGACCAGACCATCGCGTACTTCGAGGGCACCGGGCGCTCGAAGGACGAGATCGACGCGCTCAAGTCGTATTTCAAGGCGCAAGGGATGTACGGGATCCCGAAGCCCGGCCAGATCGACTACAGCGAGGTGTACGAGCTCGACCTCGCCACGGTCGCGCCGTCGGTCGCGGGCCCGAAGCGCCCGCAGGACCGCATCGAGATCGGCAAGGTCAAGACCAAGTTCGGCGATCTGTTCTCGAAGCCCGTCGCCGAGGCCGGCTTCGCGAAGCGCCCCGAGGACCTCGCGAAACGCTTCAAGACGCGCGACGGCATCGAGCTCGGCTCGGGCGACGTGCTGATCGCGGCCATCACCTCGTGCACGAACACCTCGAACCCGGGCGTGCTGCTCGCCGCCGGCCTGCTCGCGAAGAAGGCGGTCGAGCGCGGCCTCACCGTGAAGAAGCACGTGAAGACGTCGCTCGCCCCCGGATCGCGCGTGGTCACCGACTACCTCACGAAGACCGGCCTCCTGCCGTACCTCGAGAAGCTCGGCTTCTATCTCTCCGCCTACGGCTGCACCACCTGCATCGGCAACTCCGGGCCGCTCGCCGAAACGATCGAGGAGACCGTCAACAAGAGCGACCTGGTGTGCGCGTCGGTGCTCTCGGGCAACCGCAACTTCGAGGCGCGCATCCACGCCGCGATCCGCGCGAACTTCATCATGTCGCCGCCGCTCGTGGTCGCGTACGCGATCGCGGGCACCGTGCTGAAGGACCTCATGACCGAGCCGATCGGCCGCGGCAAGGACGGCAAGGACGTGTGGATCGGCGACATCTGGCCCACGAGCCAGGAGGTCTACGACTGCATGAAGTACGCGATGGACGCGAGGACGTTCCGCAAGCTCTACGGCAACGTCGCCGACGCCAACCCCATGTGGAAGGCCATCAGCGCCCCGCGCGGCAACGTCTACACGTGGCCCCTGTCGACCTACATCGCCGAGCCGCCGTTCTTCAAGGACTTCTCGATGCAGCACGGGACCGCGCAGCCCATCCGCGGCGCGCGCATCCTCGGCGTCTTCGGCGACTCGATCACCACCGACCACATCAGCCCGGCGGGCTCGATCAAGCCGACGTCGCCGGCGGGCACGTATCTCCTCGAGCACGACGTCGCGGTGCCCGACTTCAACAGCTACGGCGCGCGCCGCGGCAACCACGAGGTGATGATGCGCGGCACCTTCGCCAACGTGCGCATCAAGAACCTGATGCTGCCCGCGAAGCCGGACGGCTCGCGCATCGAGGGCGGCGTGACGCTCCACCAGCCCTCGGGCGAGCAGATGCCGATCTACGACGCGGCGATCCGCTACATGGCGGACGGCGTCCCGACCATGGTGCTCGGCGGCGAGGAATACGGCTCGGGCTCGTCGCGCGACTGGGCGGCGAAGGGCACGCAGCTCCTCGGCGTGAAGGCCGTCATCGTGCGCAGCTTCGAGCGAATCCACCGCTCGAACCTGGTCGGCATGGGCGTGCTGCCCTGCCAGTTCAAGGGGACCGACTCGATCCAGTCGCTGGGCATCGACGGCACCGAGACGCTCGACCTGGTCGGCATGGACCACGGCCTGCGGCCGCAGATGGACCTGACGCTCGTGATCCACCGCAAGGACGGCTCGAAGCGCGAGGTGCCCGTGTGCCTGCGCATCGACACGCCGATCGAGGTCGACTACTACCTGCACGGCGGCATCCTGCCGTACGTGCTGCGCGAGCTGCTCTCGGCGGCGCGGCCGGCGGCGACGAAGGCCGCATGAGCCTTGTCATCCTGAGCGAAGCGAAGGATCTGCTTTTCGGTAAATCGAAAAGCAGATTCTTCGGGGCCTGCGGCCCCTCAGAATGACATTCAGGTGAACAGCGCCTCGGGGACGAGCACGCTGCCTTCGAAGATGCGGCGCGCAGTGCGCACCAGCGCGGCGCGCTTCACGTTGCGCGTCCCGCCCTTGTCCTCGACCTCGAGGTCGACCTCGATGGCGCCGGCCGGGTGCTCGATGCGCAGCACGCCGCCGCGGAAGTCCGCCGGGCGCACGCAGCGGCTGGCGACCGAGCCGGGCAGCGCGCACGCCGTCCCGACCGCGAGCGCGCCGGTGACCGCGTGCGCCTTGTGGCAGGCGTGCGGCGTGAAGTAGCGCGAGCGCACGCCGTCGCCCGAGGACGGCGAGGAGATCAGCACCGGCTTCGGCACCACGAGCCGAGACACGTCGCCCAGCCCCATGCGGCGCCCGGCCTCGAGCCGGATCGACTCGATCCGCTTCATCATGTCGCGGTCGGCGTCGAGCGCCTCGGCGGTCTCGCCGCCCGTCTTGCCGAAGGCCTCGGCGGCCATGATCGCGACCGGCATCGCCATGTCGACGCAGCTGACCTCGACGCCCTGGATGCGGTCGGTCGGCTCGCCCGTCGGCAGCAGCTTGCCGGTGACGGCGCCGTAGGCGTCGAGGAAGGTCAGCCTGATCGGGGCCGCGGCCTCGGCGACGCCGTCGATCCGCGTCTCGCCCTCGTATTCGACCGAGCCGCCCGGGGTCTGGATCACCGCCTCGATCAGCGTCTCGGTGTTGACGTTGTAGATGCGCACGAGCGTCTCGCGCTGCCCGGGCTTCACCAGCCCCGACTCGATCGCGAACGGCCCGACGCCGGCGAGCATGTTGCCGCAGTTGGGCTTGGTGTCGACGAACGCCTCGTCGATCGAGACCTGCGCGAACAGGTAGTCGACGTCGGCGCCGGAATGCTTCGACCGGCTCACGATGGCGACCTTGCTCGTGAGCGTGTTCGCGCCTCCCAGGCCGTCGACCTGGAGCGGGTGCGGCGAGCCCATGACCCGCAGCAGCACCTGGTCGCGGCGCTCGGGGTCCTCGGGCAGGTCGGAGGCGAGGAAGTAAGGCCCCCGCGAGGTGCCGCCACGCATCAGGACGCAGGGAATTTTTCGTTGCATCCGGTGTTTATACATCCGGGGGAAGATTTTCCACAACGCGTAGTCTAAACTTTATGACTATGAGCATCCTGCGCATTTCCACCGCCGCGGCCCTGGCCGCGATGATCGCCGGCTGCGCCGGCTACGGCTCGATCGCCCCGGGGACCGGCGCCGACCAGGTCCGCGCCCGGATGGGGACGCCCGCCGAGGTCTGGAAGAACGGCGACGGCACCGAGACCTGGGAGTACCCCACCAGCCCGAACGGCTGGTACACCTACATGGTGGACCTGGGGCCCGACCATGCCGTGCGCGACGTGCACCAGGTGCTCGACGACCCGTACTTCGCCAAGATCCAGCCCGGCCAGTCGCGCGACCAGGTGCGCCGCGTGCTCGGCGCGCCCAAGGACGTCGCCCAGTACCGCGGGAAGAACGAGGAGGTATGGTCCTGGCGCTACAAGGAGGCGAACAACTGGTACAAGCTGTTCAACGTCGCCTTCGACGCGTCGAGCGGCACGGTGCTGCGCACTTTCCGCCTGGACGACCCCTACATGTACGACAAGGGCGGCCGCGGCAAGGGCGGCTGACCCGGGCGCGCCGCTCAGGCGCGCTTCTCGCCTTCGGCGAAGGCCTCGCGCGCGAGGCGGAACGCCTCCACCCCGGCCGGGGCGCCGCAGTAGATCGCGACCTGGAGCAGCACCTCGCGGATCTCGTCCTTGGTGCAGCCGTTCTTCAGCGCGCCGCGCACGTGGGTCTTGAACTCGGTCGGGCGGTTGAGCGCCGACAGCATCGCCAGGTTGAGCAGGCTGCGGGTCTTGCGCGGAAGCTGCGGCCGCGCCCAGACGGCGCCCCAGCAGTACTCGGTGAGCAGGTCCTGCAGCGGCCGGTTGAAGTCGTCCGCGGTCGCGAGCTGGCGCTCGACGTAATCCGAGCCCAGCACTTCCCTGCGCACCGCCAGGCCCTTGTCGTAGTTCTCCTTCGACATTTCGCGTCTCCGTGTGATTGCAGCGTTACGCCATCGTGTGGGTCATCTCGCCGATGTCCTCGATCCACAGCTTCACCGAGTCGCCGGCATTGAGGAAGCGCTTGCGCGGCATGCCGACGCCCGCCGGCGTGCCGGTGAGGATCAGGTCGCCCGGATTGAGCGTCACGCGCGACGACAGCATCGCGATCTGCTCCGCGGTGGTGAAGATCATCTTGCTCGTGTGCGAATCCTGCATCAGCTCGCCATTGACCCAGAGCTTGAGCCCGAGGTTCTGCGGATCGGCAATGTCGCCCGCCGGCGTGATCCACGGTCCGAGCGGGCACGAGCCGTCGAAGGACTTGTGGCCGAGCCAGTCCATGTGGAACGGCGACGTCTCCGGCGTCTTGTCGCGGCGGCCGGCGTCGCGCGCCGAGAGATCGTCGGCGATGGTGTAGCCCGCGACGAAGTCGAGCGCCTTCTCGACCGGGACGTCCTTCGCCGTGCGGCCGATGACCGCGGCGAGCTCGACCTCCCAGTCCATCATCCGGCAGTACGGGGGGATTTTGACCTTCGCCCCGGGTCCGACGATCGTGCTGCGCGAAGCCTTGATGAAGTGCCAGGGCTTCTCGCCGCGCTCCTTAGCCGTCGGACCGGGCTCGCGCCCGTGCGCGCGCGCCATCTCGATCATATGGTCGGTGTAGTTCGCGCCGGCGCAATAGATGTTGCCCGGGTGGAGCACCGGCGCGAGCAGCTTCACGCGCTTCGCCGGCACGCCCTTCGCGCGGCTCTTGCCCGCGATGATGCGCTCGGCCGCGAGCGCGAGGCCCGAGCGCGCCGTCCTCCAGTCCTGAAGGATCGCGAGCACGCTCGTATAGGCCGCGTTGCCGAGGATGGCGGCGGGATCGTAGACCTGCTCCTCGACCAGTATCCCGGCGCGGGCCTCGCGCCCGGACTGATAGCTCACCAGGCGGTAGCTCACGGCGGCCTCGGCGATCATGCGTACGCCCGCTTCACGCGGCCGATCCAGTCGCGGAACGCGGCCATCTGCTCGGTCATGATCTTGCGCGTCGGCTCGTCGAGCAGCCGGCCTTCCGCGTCGATCTTGTTCTGCGCCATGCCGATGAAGATCTCGGGCTTGCGCAGCCAGTGCACGCCCAGCCCGTCGAGGATGCGGCGCAGGTCGTACTGACCGCGCGCGCCGCCGAGCGGGCCCTGCGTGGCGCTGATCACCGCAGCCGGCTTGTCCTGGAAGGGCACCGTCGGCTTGAAGCGCGAGAGCCAGTCGATCAGGTTCTTGAGCGGCGCCGACACCGACCAGTTGTACTCGGGCGACGCGAACAGGAGCGCGTCGGCCGCGAGCACCTGGTCGCGCAGGCGCGTGACCGGCGCGGGAAAGCCCTTCTCCTGCACGTCGTGGTTGTAGAGCGGCAGGTCGCCGATGGTTGCGATCTCGAGCGCCATGCCCGCCGGCATGAGGCTGCCCGCGATCTTCAGCGCCATCAGGTTGTACGACTTGGCCCTGAGGCTTCCGCAGATGCCCAGGATCCTGTAGCTGAGGTCGGCCATGTTGTTCTCGTTCTCCTTGGGTTAAACCAGCGCCGCCTTGACCTTCTCGGGCGTGAACGGCACGTTGCGCAGGCGCGCGCCCGTCGCGTCGAAGATCGCGTTCGCCACCGCGGCCATGACCGGCGCCGCCGCCGGCTCGCCCGCGCCCAGCGACGGCTGGTCGGGGCGGTCGATCAGCGCGATGTCGATCTCCCGCGGCAGGTCCGAGAAGCGCAGGATCGGATAGCGCGCCCAGTCGAGGCTCGTGAGCTTCTTGGTGTCGAAGCGCACCTCCTCGAGCAGCGCGCGCGAGAGCGTCTGCACGATGTTGCCTTCGATCTGGTTCTTCAGGCCGTCCGGGTTGACGATCTGGCCGCAGTCGTGCGCGACGGCGACGCGCTCGACGCGCACCTTGCCGCTCGCGCGCTCCACGTGCACCTGCATCGCCACCGCGGCGTAGCCGCTGTAGTTGTCGTAGTGCACGAAGGCGACGCCGCGTCCTTCGCCGCTCTTCGGACGGCGCGGCGCCGGCCGCGGCTCCCAGTTCGCGAGCTTCGCCACCGCCTCGAGCACCGCGATCGCGCGCTCGTCCTTCAGGTGCCGGATGCGGAACTCGATCGGGTCGGCCTTCGCGGCGGCCGCGAGCTCGTCGATGAACGACTCGTTGCCGAAGGTGTTCGCGGGCGATCCCAGGCCGCGCAGCGACGACACGCGCAGCACGGTCGATTGCAGCAAGTGCAGGCGCACGCGCGCGTTGGGGAAGACGTAGGTGGGCTTCGCGTTGCGGTCCGCGCCGTTCGGCGCGAGCTTATGCGGCTGCCCGAGCGCCGCGCCGGCGAGCACATTGCCCGCGGCCTGCCCCGACGGGCGCCCCGCGTGGCCGGGGCTCCACACCTGGTAGTCCCACGCCGCCACGTTGCCCTTCTCGTCCAGGGCGCCGCGCACGTCCATCACCATCGCGGCGCCTTTCGGCTCGTGGCCGTGCTCGTCGTTGCGCATCCATTGCACTCGCACCGGCTTGCCGACCGCCTGCGAGAGGACCGCCGCGTCGGCGGTGACGTCATCGGCGCCGTTGTGCCCGTAGCAGCCCGAGCCCTCGACCCAGATCAGGTGCACCTTCTCGGGCGCGAGCCCGAGCGTCTTCGCGACCGCGTCGCGCAGGTTGAACGAGCTCTGGGTCGGCGACCAGAGCGTCGCGCCGTCCGCGGTGACGCTCGCGACCGCGCACGAGGCGCCGATCGACGCGTGCATCTGGTGCGGCACGTAGTATTGCGCGTGGTGCGCCTTCGCCCGCTTGAGCGCCGAGTCGACGTCGCCGTTCGAGGCGACCGCGTGCTCGGTGCTCTTGGTGCCGCGCGTGAACGCGGGCATGTCCTTCATCGCCGGCAGGGCGATCGCCTGCTTCCACTGGATCTTCAGGGCGCGCGCGGCCTTGATCGCCTGCTCCTCGCGGTCGGCGACGACGCCCACGAAGTTGCGCTTCGCGACGACGCGGACGTTGCCCGGCAGCTTCTTCGCCGCGCGCTCGTCGACCTTCTCGACGACGAAGTCGGGCGCGGGCGGCCGCACCATGCGTCCGTGCAGCATCCCCGGGACGCGCACGTTCTGCACGTACTGGTGCGTCCCGTAGACCTTCGCCGGCAGCTCGACGCGCGGGATCGGCTTGCCGATCACCTTGAGCTCGGCGGGCGATTTGGGCTTCGCCTTGCCGCTCATCGCGTGGTCGAACTTCTTGCCGCCGACCAGCTCGGCGTACGACACGCTCTTTCCGCCGGGCGCCGACACCACGGCGTCCTTCACCGTCAGGCGCTCGGCCGGCTGATCGAGCTTCGCCGACGCGAGCCCGAGCAGGGTCTGGCGCGCCTCGGCCGCCGCCTGGCGCAGCTGCGGGCCGGCGCGCATCATCGTCTGGCTGCCCACCGTCGGACCCTGGTTGGGACAGACGGCCGTGTCGCCCATCACCATGTGCACGCGCTCGAACGGGACGTCGAGCTCGTCGGCGACGAGCTGCGCGAGCGCGGTCTGCACGCCGGTGCCCAGCTCGACCTTGCCCGTGTAGACCGTCACAGTGCCGTCGCCGCCGACGGCGAGCCAGGCGTCGAGCTGCTGCAGCCTGGGGTTGGGCTGCTGCGCCCGCGCCGGAGCCGGGGCCTGGGCCGGGGCGTCGAGGGGGATCGAGAACGACACGACGAGCGCGCCGGCGCTCCTCAGGAACTCGCGGCGGTCCATCTTCATGCGGCCTCCCCGGCGGCGCGCCTGACCGCGCGCAGGATGCGCATGTGCGTGCCGCAGCGGCAGAGGTTGCCGTCCATGGCCTTGCGGATGTCGGTGTCGCTCGGCTTCGGATTCCTCGCGAGCAAGGCCGCGGCGGTCATGACCATCCCGTTGATGCAGTAGCCGCACTGCGCCGCCTGCTCCTCGATGAAGGCCTTCTGCACCGGGTGCGGCTTCTCCGGCGTGCCGAGGCCCTCGATGGTGACGACCTTGCCTTTCACCGTCGATACCGGGACCGAGCACGAGCGCATCGCCCTGCCGTCGATATGGACCGTGCACGCGCCGCATTGCGCGAGGCCGCATCCGAACTTCGGCCCGTCGAGGTCGAGCTCGTTGCGCAGCACGTAGAGCAGCGGCGTGTCGGGCGCCGCCTTGACGGCGTGCGGCTTGCCGTTGACGTTGATCGTCGTCATGCCTGTTCCTCCGTCAGCGCGCCATCGCGGCGCGATAGAACGTATCGTCGTAGTACTTCGCCGGATCGGCGAGCGTCTTCTGCGGCTTGCCGTACTCGGAGCGCAGGCCGAGGACCGTCTTCACGCCCTCGAGATCGATCTGCGCCCGGCGCTGGAAACCGTCCGTCGGCGAAAGCAGGATCCGGTACGAGGTCTCGGCGCCTTGCGCTCCGGCCTGCGGCAGGTTCTTCAGGAAGATCGCGATCGCCTCGTCCTTGTTGCGCGGATCGTAGAGCCATTCCACCGCGTCGACATAGGCCCGGATGTAGCCGATCACGGCCTCGCGATGGGCGTCGGCCCAGCTCTTGCGCGCGCCGCCGACGAGCCCCTGGTAGCGCCCGAGCACGTCGATCGCGTTCGCGAGCCGGTTGAAGCCCTTCGCCTCGGCCTGCACCTCGAACGGCGACAGCAGCAGCGTGCCCGCGTGCTTCTGCTCCATGAGCTGCTGGAAGCGCTGCAGCACGCCGCCCGCGGACACGGTCTGGTAGTCGCGGCCGTGGACGAGGCCGTTGCGCTCCAGGATCTCGAGCAGCACGAAGGCATAGCCGGTCGTGAGCGCGTCGACCGAGAGCGTCTTCCCGCGGAGATCGTCGAAAGTGCGCACGCCCGGGATCGTGACGAGCCGCAGGAACCCGTTGTCGCCGCCCATGAACGCGAACAGGTCCGGGCCGATCTTCGGCACCTCGCCCTGTCCTTCGCGGTACGCGATCAGATTGTCGACCGCGGTCATGGCGATGTCGAACTTGCCGTCGATCAGGTTGGTGAGCTGGAACACCGAGCTCGGCGTCGGCGTGACCTTCACCTCGATCCCGTTCCGCGCGAAGAAGCCCTTCTCCTGCGCCACCCACACCGGCCAGTTGAAGCCGCCCGGGAACACGATCAGGTTGACGGGCGTGAGCGTCCTCGGCGGCTCGGGCGCCACCGAAGCGCACGAGACGAGCGCAAGCGAGAGCATGAGCCCGAAGGCTCGGATGAGAACCTGCATATCTCCTCCTTACGCCGCTGATTTCAGCGAGGCCTTGCCGCCTTTGGGTTTCTTCTCTTCCCTGAATTCCGGTATGTCCGGCCGCGCGCCCCACATGCAGAACGATTCAGGCGCGAACGGAAACTGGCGCGGGCGGTAGCCGGCCTCGTCCTCGGGCCGGATATGCTTCACCCCGACCGAGTATTCGTACACCATGCCGTCGGGCCCCTCGAAGTAGAGGAACACCGCCGACGACGACGGATGCCGCCCGGGCCCGAAGACGATCTTCACGCCCTTCTCGCGCAGGAAGTAGTACGAGCGCATGACGTCGTCGATGTCCTCGACCTGGTGGTTGATGTGCTGCACGCCGGGGTGCGGCGACGGGAACAGGGCGAGCGAATGATGGATCGTGCCGATGCGGAGCAGCGGCGCGTCGCCGATCCAGTCGGAGACGCGCGCGTTGCAGATCTTCGTCCAGAAGGCCTCGTCGCGCGCCGCGTTCGAGGTGCGCAGGCCGATGTGGCTGAAGTGCGTGATGCCGGCGTCGCGCGCCGGGTGATAGCGCAGCCCCGAATGGTAGGGACGCGCCACGATCTCGATGCGGTTCCCGCTCGGATCGCTCGAGGCGACGAAGGCGCGCACGCGGCGCCGCTCGCACTCGTCCTTGGTGCCGTAGTGGACCGGGCGGCCGGCCTTCTCGAGCTCGACCGCGGCGGCGTCGAGCGCCTCGGGATCGCGCAGGTCGAACCCGACCGCATGGTCGTTCGCCTCGCCCTCGAAGTACACGAGCGTGTGGTCGCGCGTGTCGCCGCGCGCGCCCGCCTTGTCCGAGCGGAAGTAGGCGGCCTTGCCCTCGCGTGCCACCAGCTGCAGCCCGACGATCGTCGTCGCGTACTCGACCGCGGACTCGAGGTCGGGCGTGCCGATCCGGAGGTAGCGGATGTCGTGCAGGTCGATCATTCAGCTGTCATTCTGAGCGCAGCGAAGAATCTGCTTTTGCTTGTCATTCTGAGCGCAGCGAAGAATCTGCTTTTCGTCGTGCGACACGAAAAGCAGATCCTTCGCCAAAAGCGGCTCAGGATGACCGGTTCGCATTCGCTCACCGGTCACTTGAAAATGGGCATGCCGTAG
>Ga0070741_10003828_pt1 | contig 36233 bp, 33 predicted proteins | sample Coa_R1_4_FD_66440 | JGI IMG/M metagenome (GOLD analysis project Ga0070741, IMG submission 66440) | Surface soil microbial communities from Centralia Pennsylvania, which are recovering from an underground coalmine fire - Coalmine... | ecosystem: Environmental > Terrestrial > Soil > Unclassified ... | reverse complement strand
CGGTTTCCGGTCTGCGTGATCTTCGGCCACGAAGTGGAAGGCATTCGGAGGGAAATCGCGGAGCTGTGCGACACCCACATTCGGATTCCGATGCTGGGAGCGAAGCATTCGCTCAACGTGGCCACGGCCGGAGGCGTGGTGATCTATGAATTACTGCGCAAATTTCGGGATCTGGGGCGGCAAGCGGCGCGGCCGGGGTTATAATCGGACCCATTATGGACATCAGCCTGGAAGACGGCAGGCCTGAGGAACGCCGCGCCATCCTGCGCCACGCCGCCGAACTGTTGGACCAGACGCAATCTGTTCTCGGGGGTCCAGCAGCGACCGCAGCGACGGAGGCTGGCGAGATGGTGCGCCAACTAGAGGGGGATCAGGCCACCCTGGCGGCTTTTCCCGACGTTTACAAGATCAGTGATCAGGATTTTCTGGGCCGCCAGTTGCCCGTTCCCGTGCACTTCGCAGATTTGGAGAAGCAGTTTAAGTTTTACTGGATCCGATTTCCGGTCGGGCTGGTTCCACGGCTCGACTGGGGTTTCAACCGGTTGGAGATGAAGATCTCGTTTACCGGCGAAGACGCGCCCGAAAAACAGGCCAAAGCCTACCAGATCCTGCCCGATAGAAAGTTCCAAACGCTGCTGCAGGTTAATGATCACATCGAAGTGCGGCTTGATGAAAATTTCGAGTTTAGTGCTAAGCCGCCGGCCCTAGACGCCGGCGCCGGGAAAATCAACGCCTCGGCGGACGTAAAGGCCGCGGCCGGACTCGGCTTCGTGGCGGGTCCGTTTGTTTACAGTCTCAAACGTGTTCAGATTGACCACAACAGCACGGGTTTAGACTGGGTGCTCTGGCGGCTGGACGGCGCCGAGTTTTTCCAGGAAAACCCGCCCGATCTGGTCGTCATCGCCCAGGTGCCCGCGGCGGCCGGCCGCCTGCAAGTCGCTGCCGCCATGAAGGTCTATCGGTATTTCAATTTCGCCGCAGCTAACCTGCAGCGCGCCGTGGCCCAGCTCCCCGAAGCAATCCGCAACTTCTTTCATGGAGGGATGCCGATTGCTGATTCGAGAACCTACGATCTGACACAACTCCTATAGGCAGGGAAGGGCACGAAGGGACGGCCAGGGAGAGGAGGCGGGGTGGCACAACAAATATTCGAGCTGAAAGTGGACGACAGCAAGATCCATTGGCAGCGCTACTCATCCGATGAGGGAGGCGGCCGGAGCCCGCTGGATGTCCGCAAGGACGTGCCGCTCTCACTCGATCCATTGACAACGGAGACAGTCGAGCTGCTGGTCGAGCTTCAGCACCTACTGGCCGACACCCTACAGAACCGGCAGCGCGCTCAGGCTGGGCTGCGCAGCGCGATGGACCAGTGGGCCGGCCTTACGGAGCAGCAGCGGCGTCTGCTCACCTCCGTTCTGAACGAGTTGCAGCCTCTGCCGGAAATGACCGAGGCCGTCGACGGTGCGCTGGTCAAACTCGTGCGCCTGCTCGGGCAACACTTGTATGCGGTCCTCTTCCGCGGAGACGTGCACAAAGACCTGATGACCGAGCTCACGAAGCTCAAGGATGATGACCTGTTGCGCGTGGAACTGGAGTTCCAGGGCAGTTCGGACGCGCTTAAGTCGCTCCCATCATGGCCGTGGGAATACCTGTACATTCCCCGCGATTATCAAGCGCCATCGGGCCAGTTTCTGGCACTGGTGACCCAGCTCGTCATGAATCGCTTTCTGTCATTCCAGGTGGACATCGGCTGGTCCTTCAAAATTTGCGAGAACGTGAAGATGCTATTGGTAGTGGCGGCGCCGCCGCGGGACCCGAGCCTCGGTCCGGTGCTTGCCAACCCGGTGACCGAGCGAATTCGGGCACTCAAAGACCAGCGTCCGGGCGTAGTGCACCAGTTGGAGGAACTGATCGAGCCTGAATTCAAGGGCCTGTCTCCTGACTACCGGCCCACAGCCACTCGTGAAAACTTCGAGCAAGCCGTAGTCCGGCTGCAACCGCACATCATTCACTTCATCGGTCACGGCCAGCGCTCGAAGGGCCGCGGCCAGGTAGCTTTTGTGGGCGAGGGCGGCGCGGCCGACTGGGTCAGCGACGAGCAGTTTGCCCAGATCGTGAAGCGTAGCAGCAACATCAAGCTCGTGTTTCTCCAGGCCTGCGAGAGCGCTCTGCCGGATCCCTATACGCCGATCTCCGGAATGGCGCAGCAGTTGGCCTGGCATAAGATTCCCGCCGTGGTGGCGATGCAGGCTAAGGTGCAGAACTCGGTAGCGAACGGTTTTGCCATGCGCTTCTACGAGATGCTTGCCGAAGGGTATCCCGTGGACTGCGCGGTGAAGGAAGGGCGCGAGCAGATCAAGAACAGTTTGAAGGAGGGCAACAGCGCCAGCCTGGCGTTTGGCGTGCCTGTTCTGTACCTTCGCAGCTACCAGCGGCTGATCGACTCAACGAAGAAAGCTACCGCCGGCCCGGCCCGCGAGGTTACCGAGATGGCATCTCAATCGAAGCGGGCGTGCCCGCGTTGCGGCGCCCCAGTGATTGAAGAATCGCAGAAACGGTGCAGCCAGTGCGGCCTGCACCTCTGGTGCGCCAACCCAAGTTGTCCCAAGCCCCGCCTGCTCAACCCGCTTGGCAATTACTGCAGCGAATGCGGAACCGATATTCCGCCATCGCCAAAGTGGCCGCGGGAAGCGCCATCCGAAGCGCCGGTGGCGGCTCCGGCGGAATCGACTGCTCCGTTGGCGATGCTCCGGCTGGCGACCGCCCAACCGGGTGCGCAGGGCGGCGCCTGGAAGCTTCGCCTGCAACCGGTTCCCAAGGAGTAGGAGGCAGCCGTGGGTGCGATAGATTGGCTCGACGCGGTTCCGGTTACCAGATCGATTCGCCAGATCTATTACGAGCTGGGGCGAGCCTTGTGCCAGGCGGGTCGGCCGGCCGAAGCGATAGCGCCGCTCGAGCGCGCGCTCGAAGAAGACAGCGACACCCCGGACAGGACCCTCATTCTCTTTGAGCTGGCATGGAGCTGCGAGCTTGCCGGCAATCGGGAACGGGCTTTCCGCTTGTATCTGGAAGCCGCCGAGCACAGCCCGCAAAACCTCAGCGCGGTGCTGGCGCGCGCGCATGGGCTGCTGGAGCCGGCGGTTGCGCTGGCGCAAGGGCGTTGGGTCGCCAGCGCCTGGGCCGAAAGCATCGGGGCAGCCGAGCTGGCGCCGGCCGCGCGCGCTCAGGTGGCGGTTCTGCTCGCGCGCGTGCATCTGTATCTGGCGGAATACGATCTGAGCCTGGCCCAGTTGCGGACAGCCATGGACCTGGATCCGGCCGAGGCGCGAAACGTAGCCTCGGCGTTTCTGAATCCGGATAAACTTCCACCGGCTTTGAAAGAGCTGAAGGATGGAAATGCTCATTTCGGGCTGGCCCGGCTCCTGGCGGTGGTGGGCCGGAGTGAAGATGCGCTACGGCATGTGGATGAGGCGCTTCAGGTGGGGTTGACAGGTACAGGCTATCCGGAAGCGCCGGCACAGCAGCTCAAGGCCGAGTTGCTGCAGCGTATGGGCGGGCGCGATTATGAGGCCGGCGCCTGGTACTTCGAAGCCGGCCGGCGCTTCGGATGGCGGAATGAGCACGAGCTGGCGCGCGAGCTTCTGGAGCGCGCCAACCGGCTGCGGCCCGATCATGTCCCCACCTACTGGTATTGGATGGAGGCGCTGCGAATGCTCAGCTACACGCGCAAGCCTCCCTATGTGGCTCCCGATAAGGTGGCCGATAGTCTCAAAGTCTGGGAGCTCGGCATCGCGCTTGCGCCGCCCGAAGAAGGGTATTCATGGGCATACATTTCGCGTGCGCTCATCAACGAACAACGGGCCCGCATGGCCGGGGGCGACGCCTGGGAGCTGGGATGGGAGGCTATTGGCTATCTGGAGTGCGCGCTCCTGCTGAGCCCGCGCGATGTGTATGCTCTGAGCTATCTGGGCCGCTTCTACAGGTATGTTGCCGCAGAACAGAACGCGCTGGAGGTGACGCGCCTCGCCATCTCAATCGAGCCCGAGAGCACCGTTGCGCTCGAAGAACGCGCCGCGATTCTCGCAAATCTCGGCATGCTCGCCGAGTCCGAAGAGCTGATCGAGCGCAGACGCCGCATCGAGCCGAACGCCTGGGCGGATGCGGTTCAAGCTTATATTCTGCTCAACACAGAGCGGCATGCACCCGCCCTGGAGCTCCTCAAGACGGCGCTCGCCGACGACCCCGAGAATGTCTGGTATCACGAAATGAAAGCCTTCGCCCATTCCCGGCTGGGAGAGGATGCGCAGGCCAACGCAGAGCTGCAATGGATCTGGGAACGCTACGACAGTACCGACTGGAGCAACCAAAGCACCTATGGCTGGGCCGCTTACAAGCTTGGCGCTTATCTGGAAGCGATTTCTATTTTTGCGCGGCTAACCAGCGATCCGACCGAATCCTTGGGCCGCCCCCAGCGTTATCTGGGCTTGTGCTACCTGGGCGCGGGTAGTGTTGCAGCGGGAACAGACCACATCCGGAAAGGCATCGCGCTCGCTACCGATGCGTGGCGGCTGGAGTACTTCGATAAAGTTGAACTCACGGATCTCGAGAAGGCATGCGAGTCTTGGCCGCATGGGCCTCAGGTGCGCCAGGTGATCGGAGAGCTGAGACTCGCCATTGCTGCCAAGAGCGCAGAGCTCGCGCGCCAAAAGCGCTCGGCAGAAAGCGAGCTCAGTGAGATCCTGCAACGGCTGGGAGGTGAGGAGTCGAAGCCCGAGGCTGTACTGGGCGCGACGGCAAGTTTGGCCCGCCTGTTTGCAGCCGCCGGCAAGTGGCTCGAAAGCGCCAGGCTTTACGAAGTTCTGCTGGCGGGAAAGGAGCGGTTTCGGGAGGCGCGCCGCGGCCTGGAGAAGGCTGTGGAAGGATTGCAGCGGCGGGCCAGCAACCTGCTAGACTCCGGCCAGCCGCAGAGGGCGATCGAGGAAGGCTTCGGACGCGCACTGGAGCTGGTGCGCACATCGGCGCCTTCGAAGCGCCGCGAAGCCGAGCTGCTCGCCCAGATCGGCTATTGCCGTTTCACCCTGAAGGAGGCGGCCAGGGCTCGTGCCGCATTTGCAGAGGCCTTGGCAGTGGACCTGAGTAGCGAGCCGGATAAACCCGACCCGGGCACTATCGTGGCGTTCGCCTGCCGCGCCCTGCTGCGCGATCTCTCCGCATATTGGGATCTCGCGGCCTCCTGGCGTTCGATCATGGAGGATGCGGCTTCCACGTGCGGCTTGCAGCAGGCGGCGCGCTCCGCCTATCGCGACTTGACGGGCTACCTCGAAGACTGGTTTGGCCTGGCGGCGGCCACGGCGGCGAGCAGTTCCTGGCTGCCGGCGGTGAATCGGCTTGCTGTCGAGATCGAAGCCGCTGCCGTGGCGGGCCACACTGCCCAAGACAGTCCATTATTCCAACAGCACCTTCCCGAGATGCGCCGGCGTGTCCTGCAATCCACGGGCGTGCCCGTACCTTCGGTGCGGCTGCGCGAGAATCCCTCTGATCCAATTCCCGGACGCTACGTCGTCATGGTGGACGAAATTCCCATGGCGCTCGGGGAGTTACGCAAGGACTCGCGTTACTCGCCTGTCGATCCCGCGGTAATCGAAGGCCTCGGCGTGCCCGGCGCCGCGCTGGTCCGCGCGCCCCATCCTCTTACCGGCGCACCAGGATGTTGGGTGCAGCGCGCGTATTGGGACCAGGTCTATGCCACCGGGACTGAGCTGTGGGGAGATCCGCTCGTGTATCTCGCCTACCATGTCGAAAGCGTGGCGCGCGCAAGCCTTCCGGATTTCCTGGGCTTTCAGGAGGTGGAAGGATTAATTCAAAGCTGGGCTCGAGAACCTGGCGGAGAAGATCTGGTCTCGGCCACGCTCGCTGAGGAGACTGCTCGCCTGCGGTTCAGCCGGCTGCTGCGGGAACTGGTCCAGGAGCACATTTCGATTGCAGCCTGGCGCGACCTTCTTGCGGCTGTCCGCGAATACGGTTTGGACAAGCTCGCGGACTTACACGCGACCGTGCGGCGGCGCCTGAAGCCGCATCTGCCTGGCAACGGCCCCGGATATAAACGGATTCGGCTGCCTGAACCAGTAGAGCAGTTGGCGATGGCCGGAATTCACATCGACGGCGATAAAACCTTCTTTGCGCTTCCTACCGATGCCACCCAGAATCTGCTCGCAGAAATTCGCTCTGTGGTCGGAGACCACACGCCCGCCGCACTGATCGCACGCAGCCCCCGTGTGCGCGCGTTCCTGCGCCGCTTGACCCAGTCGGAGTTTCCGGCGCTGGTGGTATTGGCCGAAGATGAGGTGGCTGAACTTGGTCCCCAAGCCGCCGGAGCCGCAAACTGATGCCTGAAGAACCTGAGATTTCCGTACGGCTGGAATTTACGCCGGCCCTTGCCGCGGCGATTGGGGCGAATTACGCGCGGACACAGACGATCGCCGCCGCTGCAGCCGCCGGTGTGAACGCGGTCGCTCGCGGATTGGGCATTCCGGGAAAAGCTGTGGCTCTGTGCGCCACGGGACCGGATCGCGGAGCGCGCTGGCTGCGCGTGCGCATGAATGGCAAACTGTGCCGGTATCCGCTCGAGCTGTTGTGGCGGGCGCGTTCGGCGGCTCAGGGGTGCATATTCGGGTCCACCGAGAATACTAAGGAACTTGCAGCATGGCTCCGGGACCCGGCCAGCGGCACCGATGAGATCGCCGAGTTCTTCAACCGGGCGCTCCACGCGATTGCTGCGCGGCACGCCTCGGCGCTGCTGGGTCCGGCCCAGCTTGACGCTTATCTGACGCCCCGATTGCGCGAAGATCCTCGCGTTCAGGATGTGCTTGCGGCATTGATTGATCTACATCTGCCAATCTCCAACGCCGAGCGGATCGCCGACCTGCTCGAAAGCTGCGAAGGGCCATTTGAGCAGGTCTGTGAGGATCTGGCCTCAGAGCTGCAAACCGGAGTTATCGAAATTCGCGTTCGGGCTGATGACCTGCGGCAATGGACCCTGGAGGATTCGCAGCGTGCGCGCGGGGCTTTCAGCAATCTCCGGGACAACCTGTTTTATGAGCTCGGAATGCGGTTCCCCGATCTTCGCTTCGTGCTTGCCGATAGAAAGCCGGGCACGTTCGCGTTCTGCCTGAACGGATGCGAAACAATGCCCTGGCAGGGCCTCAAGCCCGGAGAGGTGCTGGTCAACGAACTTCCCGAGACAATCGGGCGTTTAGGCGTGCGTGTAACGCCGGTGCTGCATCCGGAGACGCGCGCGGTGCTGTCGCTGGTGTCCCTGAAAGCGCTCCCGGATGGCGCGGCAGCGCATCTGTCTATTTATGGACCGGTTCAGTACATGCTGATGTGTCTGGGCGCGGAGCTTCGGGAAAACGCCGCCCGGCTGCTTGACCTGAACCTGATGCGGCGGTACCTGCACGAAGTCGAAACGCCCTATCCTGCATTGGTGCGGGCTATTCGCCGCATGCTGCCGGAGGCGCGTCTCACGCGTGCGCTGCGCCGGCTCGTTGCGGAGCAGGTTTCCATCCGGGATTTTAAGAGGATTCTCGACTGGCTGCTGGACTGCGACTGGATTCCCGCCGAAGAGCGCACCACGATTATCTTTGACGACCGGTTGGCGAACCCCTCACCCACTGAAGAGTGGCTCAATGACTCGCGCCAATGGGCCGCGTTCGCCCGTAGCGGGCTCAAGCGTTATTTGAGCTACAAGTATGCCCGCAGCCGCACTACGCTGCCGGTCTACGTTCTCGATCCGGAAATTGAGCAGCGGTTGGCGGAGATGCCTCCCGGCGGGCTTGCCGACGAAGTAGTTGATCGCATCCTGGAGGGGGTCAGGCAGCGCGCCGGTGATGAGGCCCCGTATCTCCCAACCCCTGTTTTGACCTACACAGGCATTCGCTTTGCCGTGCGCGAGTTATTGGCCGAAGAATTCCCCTGGCTTCCTGTGCTCGCCTACCGGGAGCTGCCTCCCGGAACCAACATTCGGTCGGAAGGGCAAATCGGCTGGCCGTCGTAGTCCATACAATAGCGGGGGAGGCAACTTTGACTGAAACGCCCGCTTCGCAACCGAGTCCCGACCAGATTCTCCAGGTCGGATTGGGATTTTGGGCATCCAAGACTCTCTTGAGTGCCATTGAACTGGAGGTTTTTACCGAACTCGCTAGGCATCCCCAGCCGCTTGAGAATCTGCAGGGCAGATTGGGACTGCATCCGCGCTCGGCTCGCGACTTTCTGGACGCGTTGGTATCGATGGGATTTCTCGAGCGCTCAGGCAGCACGTACCGCAATACACCGGCAACGGATCTCTATCTCGATAAACGCAAACCGGCATACATCGGAGGCGTGCTCGAAATGTGCAACCGGCGGTTGTACCCGTTCTGGTCTCATTTGACGGAAGCGCTCCGGACCGGGCATCCGCAAAATGAGACCCGCGATGGAGGGGTGCCGCTGTTCGAGGTGCTCTATGCCGAGCCGGCGCGCCTTAAGGAGTTCCTGCGTGCGATGACCGGCTTGAGCCGTGGCGCGAACCAAGCCATCGCCCGCCAGTTCCCGTGGGGGAACTACCGCACGTTCGCAGATATCGGCACGGCACAGGGCGATCTTGCGGTTCAAATCGCGCGCCAAAACACGCATTTGGCGGGAATCGGCTTTGACCTGCCCGAAGTGGCCCCGATTTTTGAGGAATACGCCGCCGAAAACGGAGTCGCGGACCGGCTTCGTTTCCAAGCCGGCGATTTCTTCAAAGACGCATTTCCAAGAGTGGATGTGATCACCATGGGACACATTCTGCACGATTGGAATCTTGAGACGAAGGAAATGCTGATCCGGAAAGCGTATGAGGCCGTGCCGCACGGGGGCGCATTGATCGTCTACGACGCAATCATTGATGATGAGCGCCGGCAGAATACCTTCGGACTGCTGATGAGCCTCAATATGCTGATCGAGACGGCCGATGGATTCGACTACACCGGCGCCGAATGCGGCGGCTGGATGCAGAAGGTGGGCTTCCGCGAAACCCGCGTGGAACCGCTGGTTGGGCCGGACTCCATGATTATCGGCGTCAAGTAGAGCCTTCGCCTGCGCGGTACTCTCAGGCACAGTACCGCATTTGAGCAACAATCATCGGAAGAACTGCTATTCTCTTTGTGCTGATGCGTGTGCTTTTCTGCCTGTTTATCACTGCAGGCGCAATTGCGGCAGCGGAATGGACTGCCGTCTCCTCTCCAAATTTCCGGCTGATTACTACGGCAGGGGCCGGGGAAGCGCGAAGAACGATCGAATATTTCGAGCAGGTTCGGGACTTTTCTGAGCGGATCCGGCCGACGCATGTAAAAAATCGGCTGCCAGTAACGATCGTGCTGTTCCGCAATGAAAAGGAGTTTCGGCCTTATGCGCCCAGCGAGGCAGCGATGGCTTTTTATACAGGCGATCACGCGCGCGATTACATCGTGATGAGTGGCGCCGGCGATGATGACAAACCCGTGGCGGTTCACGAATACATGCATTTGCTGGTGCGCCGTATGGAGCTGGATCTGCCGCCGTGGCTGAACGAGGGTATCGCGGAGCTTTATTCCACGCTGCGGCCCCGCGCGGGCAAAATTGCCCTCGGAATGGTGCCCCAGGGTCGCGCGATAACCTTGACGATTGAGAAATGGATACCGCTGAAACGTCTGGTAGAAGTGGAGCAGGACGACCCGGAATACAACAAGAAGGCGCACGCCGGCACCTTTTATGCCCAAAGCTGGATGCTTGTCCACATGCTGGCGCTGAGCGATTCTTACGCAAAAGGCTTTGGCAAATTCGTAGCCGCTGTCTCGGATGGAGCCACAAGCGAGGCTGCATTTCAGGCCATTTACGGCAAAGACCTTGCGGCCGTTAGCCGGGATCTGAATGCGTACTACCGTGCAGACTCGCTCAAGCTCGTTCTATTTGATACGAGCCTTGAGAAATTCGCCAGGTTTGAGCCCAAGCCTGCAGATCCGTTCGAAGTCGAATTGCATCTTGCGCGAATCAAGGCCGATACCGGACACACAGAAGAGGCCTGGAGCAGGTTGCAGAAGTTGAAGGCAAATAACCCGGAGCGCTGGGAGATTTATGAAGCGATTGGCAGCGTAGCGGTACGGCGGCGCGATATGCTCGCTGCCGAGGCGGCTTACCGTCGCGCTGTGAATCTGAAACCAGATGACTGGAGCGTTTACTGGAACTATGCGAAGGTGGCACAGCAAGATCCCGCGCAAAAGGAGCCGGTGCTCGCGGCGCTGCAGCAGACTATCAAGTTAAACAGTGCCAATGTCGATGCAATCATCGCTCTGAGCGAGCAATTGAGCTGGATGAATCGCCCGACGGAAGCTCTCGAGGTTTTGAAGCCTGTAAAATCGGTAACGCCGGAGCGGGCGGTGCGGCTTTTCCTTGCCAAGGCTCACGCGAACATCGGTCTGAACGAGCTGGAAGCCGCTAGAATCGCGGCGCTCCGCGCGAAGAAGTATGCGAAGCCGGGTCAATACTCCGCTGAATTGGATCGCGTTTTCGATTATCTGGCCAGGCGCCGCGACGCGGACCGGCAGCGGAAAGAATTGGAGGAGGCTCGCAAAACCGGCAGCCCTGCGCAGGCAGTTCCCGTTCCCGCGCCTCCCGCACCGATGCTTGCGCGCGCCGAAACTCCGCAACCAAAGCAACCCGCCAACTCGAGCCGGATCGAGGGCATTCTGAAAAACGTGGAGTGCTTGGGGGGCAAAGCGCGCTTGAACATAGAAAGCGGCCGGGGACCGGTGAATCTGTTGATTGCCGACCCCGGCGCGATCGAGATCCGCAATCAGCCTGGCAGCAGCGTAAATCTTCTGTGCGGACCGCAGCCGGCTGCTTCCCGCGTAGCGGTCGAGTACCGTGAGGCGGCCGATGCGAAACACAAGACAACAGGCGAAGTACGCAGCATAGAGTTCCTGGGCAGATAGGCACGCGCTCTGATCTGCGCTGGGCCGCGAGTGTGTCATCCGGCGCCGCTGTACACTCGTTCATATGCATTTGCGGCCAACGCGAGGGAACTACGGTATTCTCGTTCTGCTGGTGCTCTCGGTGGTCGTTAACTATCTCGACCGGGGCGCGCTTTCAGTCTCCGCGCCGCTTGTCGCGCGCGACCTCCAACTTTCTCCCACTGAATTAGGATTGCTCTTCTCGGTTTTCTTTTGGAGCTACTCCGTATTCCAATTGGCGGCCGGCTGGCTCGCCGACCGGTACCCGGTCAAGTGGGTTTTTGCCGGCGGCTATCTGCTATGGTCTCTCGCGACCGCCGCGATCGGAATAGCGGCTACGTTACCGGCCCTGCTCACGATGCGGCTTCTCCTTGGCATCGGCGAGAGTGTCGCCTATCCCGCTTATTCCAGGATTGTGGTGCGGGAATTTCCGGATGAAAGCCGTGGCTTCGCCAATGCGGTGATAGACGCAGGCTCCAAAATCGGGCCCGGACTGAGCACGCTTGCCGGGGGCCTGCTGGCGGAGCGGTTCGGGTGGCGCGCGTTGTTTGTTGGCTTGGGCCTGGCGGGCCTACTCTGGCTTGTGCCGTGGTTCGCAGCAGTGCCCGAAGCGGCTGAAGCGAGCGAGCAAAAACAAGCGGCGGGCCCGGGCATGTTCCAGATTCTGGGGCGCCGCGAAACCTGGGGCACGTCGCTCGGAATGTTTGCTCTTGGTTACGTGTGGTACTTCCTGCTTTCCTGGCTGCCTAGCTATCTTGTCGAGGAACGTGGATTTTCGATGAGCTCGATGGCCGTTCTCGGCTCTATTCCCTTTTGGGGCATGGCAGCAGCGACGCTCGCCGGCGGCTGGACCTCGGATCGGTGGATCGCGGCCGGCGGCAATCTCAGCCGCGTGCGAAAAACATATGCGGCCGGAGGTCTCCTGCTCTGCGCCGCGACTCTCTTACCTGCGGGGCTGGTTCGCAACACCTCGCTGTCGGTCGCTCTGATTACCGCGGCATGCCTGTTTCTCGGCCTGTTCACTTCCAACGTTTGGGCCATCACGCAGACCTTGGCCGGTCCTCTTGCCGCCGGAAGGTGGACGGGAATCCAGAACGCCATCGGCAATCTGGGCGGCGTCGCCTCGCCCCTGGTGACCGGATGGATCGTCGCGGAGACCGGGTCGTTCCTGCTAGCATTCGCGACTGCTGCCGCGGTGCTTGTGGCGGGTGCCGTGATCTATATGACGATGATCGGCAAGGTACACACATTGTCCTGGACAGGCGAAACGAAATCGCTTGCTACACGCGCGGCTCCCTACATTCGGAAGCGCGGCGAGAGGGAGCCGTCTTAGGGCGCGCCGAGCACGTCCGGTGCCTGCAAGCCGGCGCGCTGCAGCCTTTCGAATTCCGCATTGAATTCGCAGCCGAGCAGCGCGATTGCGGCCATCAAATACATCCAGACCAGCAACAGAATGCTCGTGGCAATGCTGCCGTACATCACGTTGTAGCGAGCCAAGTGCCGCACGTACCACGCGAAGCCCATGGTGGCAAGCAGCCACAGCAGCGTCGCCACTACAGCGCCCGGCAGCACGCGGCTCCACTTCTGCGGACGATACGGTCCGAAATAATACAGTAGACCTGTCACGAACACCGTGGTCAGAAATGCTAACGAATAGCGAGCCAGCCTGCTCAGCGCCTGCCAGAGCCACGCCCAGTGACTCAACGTTACATCGACGCGCATCCAGTTCAGCACCTGGCGTTCTAAGCGCTCGCCGAAGAGCACCAATGCGCAGGCGCCGATCAGAGGCGCCGCCGTCATCAGCACGAGCGCAATCGCAATGCCGCTGTTCCGAAGGAAATCGCGGTTCTTGGGGACGCGATAAGCAGCTTGAAAGCCTTCCATCAGGCTTTTGACGACGCTCGAAGCCGCCCACAATGAAACCAGGGCCGCTACGATCAGCAGAATCAGCGGCCGCGCTCCCTGTACCCGAAACTGTTGCAGAACCACTTCTTCGGTTCCTGGAGGCACCACCTGCGGGAGCACTTGCTGCATTGCCCGCACCACGAACTGCGCGCGAGTCTGCACGAAGATGGCTGCGGCCGAGGCAAGGATGGGAAAAAATGATAGGAGCGCCGAATATGCGGCCCCTTTGGCTATGGCGAAACAGTTGTCATCAATGGCCGCGAGAACGCTGCGTTGCAGGAGATACGGAACCGTCCTCCAGGTCAGCCGCACAGAGCCAGTATACCGGCCGTTAATTCAGCTTATAGTCCTTGCAAAAAGTAATTGAACCGTTTTTCACGGCCGATTGTGGTGTTCGGACCATGTCCAGGGATGACGACCGTATCCTCGGGAAGCGGAAGGAGCTTGTCACGAATTGAGCGCAGAATCTGGCGTCCGTCGCCGCCGGGCAGGTCCGTACGGCCGATGCTATCGCGGAAGAGGGTGTCGCCCGCCAACAGCTTGTTCTCGGATGGAACCCACAGGCTGATGCTGCCGGGTGTGTGCCCCGGCGTGTGCAGTACGTGGAACTCAGCCGCGCCCAGTCGAAGGATATCCCCATCTCCGGCGGTTACGTCGATTTCGGTCTGGCCGGGGTCCGCTATGCCTAACCAGGCCGCCTGCACGTCCATCATGCGCCGTAAGGCGTCATCGTCTCGATTCAGATACACCGGCGCGCGGGTTGCGGCCTTCAGTTTGTGCGCGCCGCCGATGTGATCGATGTGCGCGTGAGTGATGACAATTGCCTGCACGTGAAGATTATGTTTTTCGAGGATCTGGAGGATCTCCGGAATATTGTCGCCGGGATCAATGACAATGGCATCGCCGGTCTGCTCGTCGCCAAAGATCGAGCAGTTGCATTGCAGCACGCCGACCGGCAGGATCTCGTGAATCATGCTCGCGCCGCATCAAAGGCGGATCTGGATGAAGTTTTTTCTCGATTTGGGAGAGCTGGGTGGGCCATCGGTGTTCTGGCCACAGCGTACCACATGGGCGCGGCAGCCCGAGGCGGAAGTCGCAAACCAGTCTCTGGGTGCGCGCGGCTCAGCACGATCACGAAGTCACTAGGCGCCGATCTATACTCATGGACATGGCCGAAGCCCTGAATGTGCTGATGCGGTGGGTGCACTTGACATCGGCGGTAACGCTGATCGGAGGAATGCTTTACGGGTGGCTGGCCGCTTCACCCGCCTTGAGCACGCTGGCGCGCGATGGCGCTGAATCGGCCGAGGCAACTGCGGCCGGCCGCTTTCGGCCGCTCGTAATTGCGGCGATCGCGTCGTTTCTCGTCTCGGGGATTTACAATCTGCTCACGGGCCCCAGCCATACTTTCCGCTATCACCTGCTGCTCGGCATCAAGCTGTTGCTGGCGGCCCACGTGTTCGCTGTCAGCGTGCTCGCAGTGCGGGAAAAGAACCCGCGCCGCACCCGTATGATGGCCGGCGCAGCCATTTCGGGGCTGATCATCATAGCCATTTCTGCGTACCTGCGGCGTATCTACTGACCGGCGCTCGTTCCCATACTTTTTTCCAGGCCTCATCCCAGCCAGTTGGCTGATGCGCGTTTGCGTGGCTGGCGCGCATTCTGGACTTGAGGAGACCTTACATGGAAAACGAATTGGTGGCGCTGTCCCGCCAACTGGTTGAGGTGGTGGAGCGCGTGAATCGTGCCGTGGTTTCGGTCGAAGCCCGCAGGCGGTTTTCATCCAGTGGCGTTCATTGGCGCCCAGGCGTGGTCGTCACGGCCGAGCACACGATCCGCCGCGCGGAAGAGATTGCCGTGGGCTTACCCGACGGCCGTTCGGTAACGGCAACGCTCAGCGGGCGGGATCCGGGCACCGACCTTGCCGTTTTGAAAATCGACGCGCAGGATCTGCCCGTCACTGTCGCAGCGGCGGCGCCTTCCGAAGCCGAGCCTGTGTTTCAGCCCGGCCAGCTTGCGCTCACCGTCGGCCGCTCGCCGGACACGGGCGTTACCGCCACGATGGGGATTATCAGCAGCGTCTCCGGGGCGTGGCGTTCCTGGCGCGGCGGCCGAATCGATCGCTTCGTGAGGCTGGATCTTGCGGCCTATCCCGGCACCTCCGGGAGCGCGGTCGTCGATGCCGCGGGCCGCGTGCTCGGAATCGCAACCGCAGGCCTCTCGCGTATCAGCAGTGTGGCGATTCCCGCAACAACCGTCGACCGCGTCGTGAATGATCTGCTTTCGAAAGGGCATGTCGCCCGCGGCTACCTCGGTGTCGGACTGCATCCCGTTTCGCTGCCGGACCATCTGATGAAACAGGCGGGTATAAGCGAATCTTCAGGCTTAATTGTCTTGTCGGTCGAGAACGAGGGGCCGGCGGCACGGGCCGGTATCTTGGTCGGCGATATCTTACTCGCGCTTGGCGGCAAGCCGCTGGGCGATACCGATGATGTGCAGGCAGCCCTCGACGCCGAATCGGTGGGCAAAACCCTAGAGCTGCTTTTGGTGCGGGGTGGAGAAACTCGAAAGCTGGCAGTAACGGTTGGTGAACGGGCCTGGAGGGCGGCGTGACATGGCTGGTCTAGGTTTTGGTGAAATTGCGGAGAGGCTGCGCCGCTCAACGGTGCGCGTTGATAGCGCCTCGGGCCTGATCGTCGCGGCCGATGGCGGAATCGTCACCAACGCGCACGTGGCGAGGCGGTCGAGGGCGCACGTAGAACTTTGGGACGGACGAGTGCTCCCCGCTCGCCTTATGGCGCGCGATTCCCGACGCGACCTGGCGAAGTTGCAGGTGGAAGCCTCAGATCTTCCCGCCGCCAGTTTTCGGGATTCGGGGGATCTGCGGGTAGGCGAGCTCGTGATTGCGGTAGGGAATCCCCTCGGCTTCAGCGGTGCGCTCACTACCGGCATTGTGCATTCGCTCGGGCCCTTGCGCGGCCTGGGCGCTCAGGCCTGGGTGAGAGCAAACGTTCGTCTAGCTCCCGGCAACTCGGGCGGCCCGATGGCCGATGCGCAGGGCCGCGTGATCGGCATTAATACGATGATCGCCGGAGGCCTGGGGCTGGCAGTTCCGAGCAATGCGGTCCGGAGCTTCTTACAGCAGGGCGGCGCTGGATACGCTCTCGGTGTCACCGTGCGGCCGATTGCCGGGCGCTGGAACGGAGCCGCCGCCGTCGGGCTCCTCGTTCTCGAAGTTGCGCCGCGCAGTCCGGCGGCAATCTCTTCGCTCATGCCGGGCGATCTGCTGGTCGCAGTGGACGGAAAAACCTTCACCGCGCCGGACGATCTGCTCTCCGCGCTTGACGGAAGCCGGCCTCTGCTGCGTCTCCAATTCTTCCGAGGAGACCGCGAGCGCGTACGGGAGACTACAGTCCGGCTGGATACGCCCGTGCCGGAGGCGGCGTGATTCGTGTGCTGGTAGCCGCTACCGCGCCCATCGTGAGGGCCGGGCTCGAGTCGCTGTTCTCCGGTCAGTCTGATTTCGAGCTTGCCGGCAGCATCGCAAACCTGTCTGAGCTCGCGGCGGCAATCGAGGAACGCCAGCCGGATGTTGTAGTGATTGCGCCGCGGAGCGGCCTCGACGATTCCGCCGAGGAGGCTTCCGCTGTCTCAACTTCGGGAGGCCCGCCATACCTGGTTCTGCTGCTCGACAATGCGCCGGCGGGGCGGGCCGCCGAAGCCTTGCGCCTTGGTGTGCGAGGGGTTTTGCCAACGGACTTGCCGCCATCAGAGATGCTGGCGGCTGTTTCCGCTGTCGGCGCCGGCCTCGTCGTGCTGGATCCGTCCGACGTGGACCGGCTGCTGGCGCGGCCGGAACAGGCTTTTCCCACGGAAAGCCAGGTGCTCACAACTCGGGAAGTGGAAGTCTTGCGGATGTTGGCGGAAGGCCTCGGCAACAAGACGATCGCATGGAAGCTGGGCATCTCCGAACACACAGTCAAGTATCATGTGGCATCCATCATGTCGAAGCTGAATGCAGGCAGCCGTACGGAGGCTGTTACTGCAGGCATCCGCCGCGGCTTAATCTTTTTGTAGGACAGCTACACTGGAGGGCGTGGCGCAGGCTGTGATGTCGCAAGGTTACGAGGCGCTGCGCAACGGCGCCGCCTGGCTGGATCTTTCCGCTCGCGGCAAGATCGTGGCAACAGGCGCGGATCGCGCGCGGCTGCTTCATGCAATGACTACCAACCACATTCAAAACCTGGAGCCGGGCATGGGCTGCTACGCCTTCTTTCTGAACGCGCAGGGCCGCATACAAGCCGACGTGAACCTGCTCTGTTTCGAAGATCACTTCCTGCTCGACACGGAGCCCGAAACCCGCGAGCGAGTTTACCGGCATTTGGACAAATACATCATCGCGGACGATGTCGCACTCGAGGATGCAACGGGGCGGATCGCCACGCTCGGGCTGGAGGGCCCGGGGTCGTTCGACACGCTCTCGCTAATTGGCCTGGCCGTGCCCGCAACCGCCTTCGCGCACGCTACCAGCGACGAGATAACGGTTCAGCGCATTGCCGCAACCGGCGCGCCGGGCGTCCGGATGTTTCTTCCTTCCGGGCGTAAGGAGGAGATCATCGCGCGAATCGAATCGGCCGGGGCCTGCGCCGCGAACGCCGAAGAAGCAAATATCGTGCGCCTGGAGCACGGCGTGCCGCGCTACGGAGATGATATCGGTGAGATGTCGCTCCCGCAAGAGACGCAACAGATGCATGCCGTGCATTTCGAGAAGGGCTGCTACCTGGGACAGGAGATTGTAGAGCGGATCCGCTCTCGCGGCCATGTGAACCGTCTGCTAGTCGGTTTGGAAATCGATACTTCCGAGCCGCCGCTCCGCGGCACAAAAATATTGGCTGACGCAGGCGAAGTTGGCGAGATCACATCAGCAGCGCTATCACCCGCATCGGGAAAAGTTTACGCGCTCGCTTATGTGCGCGCGCCTTTCGCCGAGCCGGGCAAATCTCTTGCCGTTTCAGGCTTTCCGGCGCACGTACGTTAAGCGCCGTTGCCATCGTAGCGCTTCTCACAGTGGCACGGTAACGACTGTTGAATGTTGCGCCTGCCTTGCCCAGAATTGGGGTGAAGGAGAAATTTTATGGCTGAGACGAGCGTTCAGACTCGACCTTCCGAGCGCAAAATTCTGCGGCGCTCGGAACACTATCCCTCTCGCGACATCCTCAATTTCAGTCCTTTCGCGATGATGCGACGCCTTTCGGAGGAAATGGATCGGGCTTTTGCGAGAAGCTTCGGTCTGTTTGGTGAGGCGGGTGAATCCGAAGTCTGGTCGCCTGCCGTGGACGTCCGGGAGCGGAACGGTCAACTGGAGATAGTTGCTGAACTCCCCGGAATGAAGAAAGACGAAATTAAGGTGGAGTGCACCGAGGAAGGCGTCATCATACAAGGTGAGAGGCGCCGTGAGCACGAGGAAACCGAGGGCGGTTATCGCCGATCGGAACGGAGTTACGGGCGCTTTTACCGCATGATCCCATTGCCCGAAGGCGCCGAGACCGACAAGGCGAAAGCCGACTTCAAGGACGGTTTGCTGCAAGTGCGCATTCCGGTCCCCGAAAGTAAACGCCAGAGCCGGCAAATTCCAATCGGCGGTTAAGGCGGTTAATCATCGCTCGCTACGCGTGCGGCTCAGCAGCGTCGACGGATGTTACTGAGCCGCGAGTAGCGGGAACAATCAATCCGCGCCGCTCAAGCACGGCCCAGATTTTGTCCGCGCTCTCTTCCGGACTCTCGCATGAGGAGTTTACAACAACGTCCGGGTTTGTGGGAGGCTCATAAGGATCTGATACCCCCGTGAAGTGGGGGATTTCACCGGCCAAGGCCTTTCTATAAAGCCCCTTCACATCGCGCTCCGCCAGCACTTCGAGCGGGCATTCGACGTATACCTCGACAAAGTTGGGGATGCGCGCACGCACTTCCTCACGCACCGAGCGGTAAGGAGAAATCGCCGCCGCAATCGCAATCACGCCATTGCGCGAGAGCAGTTCACATACGAAACCGATTCGGCGAATATTGATGTCACGATCTTCTTTGCTGAAGCCCAGACCTTTAGAGAGGTGTGTGCGAACGACATCGCCGTCCAGCACCTCCACTTTTGCGCCTGCGTCGCGCAGCCGCTTTTCGATGATCGCTGAAATCGTGCTCTTACCTGCGCCCGAAAGACCCGTGAACCAGAGGGTAAATCCTTTATGCATGCTTCGCCGAAAGGACCTCGTCCACCAGAATATCCAGCCGGCGTTCGACCTTTCCATTCGGCGAAAAATGAATACCGCATTCTTTTTGCGCGTCCTGCTCCCACCACCAGCGGCCGGCGCGCTCGCCTTCTCCCTCCAGCACGGGCCGCGTGCAGGGTTCACAGCCGATACTGGTGTAACCGGCGGAGTATAACGGGTGAAGCGGCACCCGATGCTCGCGGATGTATCGGTCCACTTGCTCGGCGCTCCAGTCCGCGAGCGGGCTGATTTTGACGAGGGAGCCGTTGCTGCCGTCCACCTTCGGTACTGCCCTCCGCAATTCGCTTTGGGAACGCCGCAGGCCGACCACCCAGGCGCGCAGTGTGGCGAGTTTGCGTTCCAGCGGCCTTACCTTCCGAATCTGGCAGCAGAGCATGCGCGAAGAAACGTCGCGATAGAAGAGGTTCGGTCCATGAGCGGCCACCATGTTCTCAATCTCGGCCGCATCCGGTGCGACGATTTCAATTTTCACGCCGTAGTGCTTCCGGACGGTTTCGATCATCTGGTACGTCTCATCGGGAAGCCGACCCGTGTCAATGGTGAACACGCGAACATCCGGCGAAATTTTCGCAGCCATATCCAGCACGACCATGCCTTCTTTTTGAAAACTGGTCGAAATGGCAAGCGAGCTACCGAATTCGGCTAAAGCCCATTCCAGGACTTCCCGAGCGGAGGCCAGTTCGAATTGGGTGTATTGTACCAATCTCTATCAACATACCGGGCAATGGCGGCAAAACGCAAGTGCCCTTTGACGAGATTGGAACAAATAGCAGCTAAGTTTTTGGTATACTGCGACTTAGCGTCAGAAAACAAAATCAACTATACTGATCGGATTTTAGGCTTCGGCTTTGCCAACTACGATCAAAGACATTGGCACGTCGCCTACTTTCACGTTCAATACCCAGTCTTTTTCGCCGGCCTGCGTGAGACTGGGGAAGCTTTCTGCCGAAGATTTGAAGATACTTAAAACGGCAGGATGGGGCGTACCCGAAGCCTTGCGGCTCATTGCGACCAAGGCATCGAAGTTCGGTGTCGCATTCGGATCTTTATCCTCGGAGGCCGGCACGAGCAGGACAAAGTCGCGATTGGGCGAAACTCCCTGATGGTCGCCGTTGACAGGATACATGCTGTAGCGCAGGGTGTAGAGCCCCGGTTTGATCGTTTGCCCGCGCCGATCGGCGCCAGTGGAGGGGAAATGAATTACGCCGATCAGCGCACCTTGCGGGAACGAAGGGAAATCGACTGCGTCTTCGGTCGTCTTCCCACCCGTTGGAGGCGTTGTGCGGAACCATACTTCGCAAAACACGGAACCGTCCGCGTTCAGTATTTTTGACCCTTGGGGTTGAAACAGAGATGCAAACCCCGAAGCGAGGCCCGGTGGAACCGCGCCGGCGGTTTCCAATTTATATTGAGCAAAAGCCGCGCTGGCGGATGCGAGAATGAAGGCGGCCAGCAACGCCGAAGAAAAGAGATGCTTTTTCATGGAGCTTGTCACCGTCGAATGCCGTTGAGGAAGGTTTGGAGCGGGAGACGGGATTCGAACCCGCGACATCGACCTTGGCAAGGTCGCACTCTACCAGCTGAGTTACTCCCGCTCAAGTGCGATTCTTTATTTTCCCGCAGGGAGATGCGGGTGTCAAACCGACGCCCGTTGGTAAGCGCATGAGCCCGAAGCTGGAATTTTCATCGAAAGCTCGCGTTGCTTCCGTGGACGCACTACGGGGGGCGGTGATGATCATCATGGCGCTGGATCACACCCGGGAATTTTTTCATTCCGGCGCAATGTCCTCTTCTCCGGAGGACCTCACGCGCACGACCGCAGTGCTCTTCTTCACGCGCTGGATCACGCATTTTTGCGCTCCCGTTTTCATGTTGACGGCCGGCATCGGAGCTTTCTTCTGGCTGCGGCGCGGCCGCACGAAGAACCAATTGGCCCATTTCCTCTGGACGCGTGGTCTCTGGCTTGTCGTATTAGAGCTTACGGTGTTGCGCCTGGCGATGAACTTCAGCCTGATGACCGGCATCGTTCTTCTTTCAATCCTTTGGGCGCTTGGCTGGTCCATGGTGGCGCTCGGATTTCTCTTTCGTTTGCCGGTGGGCGTTCTGGCGACGCTGAGCATCGCAGTGATTTCCGGGCATAATCTTGCTGATAAGGTGATGGCGAGCGAATTCGGATCGTTCGCCTTCGTTTGGAATATTCTGCATCAGCCCGGAGTTTTTCGCGTAGGCGAAGTTCCGGTCCTGGCTGCGTATCCCCTGGTGCCATGGGTAGCCGTGATGGCTCTCGGCTTTTGTCTTGGACAGATCCTTACGCTTGATCCGCGGGAGCGCCGCTGGTGGCTGGTTCGGATCGGACTAAGTGTGAGCGCCGCGTTCCTTCTGATCCGTGCGATCAACGGGTATGGAGATCCCGTTCCGTGGTCGAGCCGGGTGCCCGGTATGACGCTGCTTTCGTTCCTAAGATGCACGAAATATCCTCCGTCGCTCGATTTTCTGCTGATGACGCTCGGACCCGCATTGCTACTGCTGGTATGGTTCGACCGGCTTACGTTCCAGAGAACCAACCCCCTGATCGTCTTCGGTAGAGTGCCGCTTTTTTATTTTCTGGTTCATCTGTTCGTGATTCACGGACTTACAATTCCATTCGCATTGGTGCAGTATGGACATGCAGGCTTTCTGCTGAATCCGCTGCCGTCCTTGGGAGGCCTTGCGAAACTGTATCCACCGGATTACGGTTATCCCCTCTGGGTTGTGTATCCGGTCTGGATTGCTATCGTCGCGTTGCTTTATCCGCTGTGCCTCTGGTTCAGCCGGTTGAAAGAGCGCAGAAGCGACTGGTGGCTGAGTTATCTGTGAGGAGGCCCGCCGGCCGTTCTTCAGCGCGATTCGATACGCGTTGCCGTAAGCTCAAGCTGCATCTGGCGCTTGGACGTGGGGTCGTCGGAGGAGAAGATGACCGTCGGCTTTTTGAAAGGCACGATCACGGTGGAGTTCCACTTCGTCTGCCGGACCAAGGGAGCACTCGCATCGGCCTCAGCCACATAACTGGACACATCTGCCGACACCGTGAGCGCCAACTGATCTTGTATCTCCCTCGCGTTGCGGCTATCGATATTTACTCCTACGTCCACGTACTGGTATTGGGGGATGCTCGTACCCGAGCGCACTGGGACTTTGCTGCCTGTTCGAATGGAGCTGGGCGGCTCATTGTTTTGGGCCGCAACGGTCATCGCGTACGAACGGGCATTGAGCGTCTTTCCCGTTCTCTATTTCTTTCAGGACAAAATTCAGGCGAAAGTAATTGCCGCCAGCGGCCTTGCCGCTTTCATTCTGGCAAAAGCCTGCACCCGCTCCGAGCACCCCGATCAGAATTGCATTCGTCAGTATTGTTCTGGTTCGCATATCTCTCCTTACTGCGCACGGTGCCTTCTGCGATCCCCAGCACCGCGGCAATTTCACCTGAGCTCAACTCCTCGACGGCCGAAAGCGCCAGCGGCTGCCGCAGCTCTTCGGGCAATGCGTCTACCAGCCGATGCACGGCCGCAGTCCAATCCATTCCGATCGCGGTCTCCTCGGGGCTCGCGCCGGAGCTGGGCAGGTCCGCATCGGGCGGCTGCTCCCGGCTGCCGCGCCGCCTGCGAATCGCAATGCGCCAGGCTGCGCGCGCCAAAAAGGCTCGCTCATCCCTCATTTGTTCCCAGCCGCCGCTCCGGTACAGCTTCAGAAATGTCTCCTGCACAACGTCTTCCGAATTGTCCGGATTCCGAAGTACGGCGTATGCGACGCGGAATACGAAACGCGAGTGCCGCTCCACGAGCGCCGCGAATCGGGCCTCGCGCGCCACCGTTTCGTCCGATAGTGCCAATCCCGGCTCCTGGAACGCGACCTGTTGCCCAAGCTCCATCACCGCACGAAGGACGTTCATCTACTATGACCCGCGCCGCAACTGAACCGTTCAGATTTTTTTTGCCGGCCTTCGGGTTAAGATAAGTGCTGGATCCGGATGCCGTTCCGCCCCGCTAGCCGATGTCTTTGCTCGTTCCGCAGCTTACGCTCTCCTGGCCGCGGCTGACCGTAGTCAGCGTCATTGACATCCTTGTTGTCGCATTTCTGATCTACGAAGCCCTCATGATTGTCCGCGGCACTCGCGCCGGACATATCCTCGTGGGCATCCTCATGATGGTCCTGCTCTACGTGATCTCACTGTGGGCGGGGCTGAGCGCGCTGGAGTCGCTGCTTTCCTATATCGTTCCGTACACGGCCCTGGCCATCATCATTCTGTTTCAATCCGAGATCCGGCGGACGCTGGCCCGGCTGGGGCGCAAGCGCCTGCTCGGCAGCGGGTTCCGCAGACCGGAGTCGACCGATGAGATCCTGATGGCGCTCGATCGCCTTTCCCAGGACAAAACCGGCGCCCTCATCGTGATGGAGCGCGACATCGGGCTGCGCACGTTTGTGGAGAGCGGCGTTCGGCTGGATGCCCTGCTTTCGCGTGACATATTGCTCGCCATCTTCCATCCGGGCGGCGCCCTGCATGACGGCGCCGTGGTGGTGCAAAAAGACCGCGTAGCCGCAGCAGCGTGCTTTCTGCCGCTCAGTACCAACCCCGCCATTTCGAGCAAGCTCGGCACTCGCCACCGTGCAGCGATCGGCATCACGGAGGAGACGGACTGTCTGTCGATCGTAGTCTCTGAGGAAACGGGACGCATCTCGATTGCCGCGTTCGGGCAAATGGAGCAGGGGCTAACGCTGCGGGAAATGGACGAGCGGATCAGCAGCCACTTCGGCGTGCGCCGTGAAGGCGCGCGGCTTTCGGAAGAATACCCCGCCGACATTCCCATGGAACCCGATTCGGCTCCCGCACGGAAAGGCCTGCGCGAGTGATCGAGATCCTGACGCGGAACGCGGCCTGGAAGCTGTTTTCGCTCGCCGTCGCCGTGGCGCTCTGGCTGTCTGTATCGAGCGAACCGGAGATGGCTACTTTTGTTCGTGTCCGTGTGGAATACAAAGACCTGCCGGAAGAACTCACGATCACGTCGAACGTGGTGGAATCGGTGTACCTGGAGCTGCGCGGCCCTTCCGGAGATCTGCGCAACTTTGCCGACTCCAGCCGCGTGGCGGTGGTGCTGGATATGTCGACGGCCCGGCCCGGAGAGCAGACCTTCACTCTTGGCGAAAACAACATCGATTTGCCACGAACACTCCGCTTGGTGCGGGCCATCCCGCCCCAGCTCCGCTTCCGCTTCGAGCGGCTGGTTGTGCGCAACGTGCCGGTAGAGGCTCGCTTTTCCCGCACGCCTCCGCGCGGCTATGCGGTTGCGGGATATACTGTCAATCCGACACAACTGATCGTGCGCGGGCCGGAAAGCCATGTGGCGAATCTGAAATCGGCTGTTACCGATCCGATCGACCTCTCCGGCGTTGTGGGCATTTCGGAATTCCGCGTGAATGCGTTTGCGAATGATCCGCAGGTTCAGTTGGTTTCCTCGCCCGACGTGAGCGTCACGGTGATGGTGAAGAAGCAATAGGAAAGCTGCATGGGCAAAGAACTATTCGGCACGGATGGCATCCGAGGGGTAGCGGGAGAATATCCGCTTGACCCGGCGACGGTCCACGCGTTCGGCATGGCATTAGGCAGCGACGCGCGCCGTCTTACAAAGGAGCCCGAGGTGGTGATCGGAATCGACACGCGCGAATCGGGCCAGTGGATGGCCGAGCAGGTAGCCGGCGGTCTGGCCGAGCGCGGCGTGCGCGTTCGGTTTGCGGGCGTTGTCACCACGCCCGGTGTCGCATATCTCACGCGCTCCGGCCCGTTCATCGCCGGAGTGATGATTTCGGCCTCGCACAATCCTTTCCAGGACAATGGCCTCAAGGTGTTCGGGCACTCCGGTTTCAAGTTGCCGGATGAAGAGGAGCATATCATCGAACAGGAGATATTCCGGCTGCGCGACGGGGGAGTCACGCCGGCGCCGCAGAAGCTCGCGATCGACCCCGGCCTCGACCAGCAATACCTGGAATACCTGATCTCTACGGCCGCAGCGCGCTTCAACGGGCTTGAGACCGTAATGGACTGCGGAAACGGCGCAGCGTTTGAGCTTGGGCCGCGGCTGCTGGAGCGTCTGGGCGCTTCCGTGCGGCCGATCTGTTGCGAGCCGAACGGCCGCAACATCAATCTCGGCTGCGGGGCGCTGCACGTTGAAGGTCTGCGCGACGCGGTAATGGCAAACAGCGCCCATGTTGGAGTGGCCTTCGACGGCGATGCCGATCGCGCCATCTTCGTATCCGGTTCGGGCAAGATCGTCGATGGTGATGCGGTGCTGCTGCTCGCTGCCCGCGCTTTGCAAGCCGCCGGCCGCCTGTCGGGCAATCTGGTGGTCGCAACCGTGATGTCCAATCTCGGTTTAGAGCGGGCTCTCGAGCGCAATGGGATCCGGATGATCCGTACTCCGGTCGGCGACAAATATGTACTGGAGGAGATGGTCCGCTCGGGCGCGGTTCTCGGCGGCGAGCAGTCGGGTCATGTGATTTTTCGGAAATATGCAACCACGGGAGACGGGCTATTGACGGCAATCCGCGTTTTCGAGACTATCGAGCGCTCGGGCCGCAGCCTCGACGAATTGACAGCCGATCTCGAAATCTATCCGCAACGGCTGGTCAACGTTCGCGTTCGTGAAAAGCGTCCGATTGCGGAGTTGACCCAGGTGGGCCGGACCATCCGAGAGTGCGAGGAAGCCTTCGGGGCTTCCGGCCGGGTGCTGGTGCGTTTTTCTGGCACGGAGCCGTTGGCCCGCGTTATGGTAGAAGGTCCGGACCTTATCCAGGTTGAGCAATTCACGGAGCGGATCGCGCGGGCGATTCGTCTCGAAATCGGAGCATAACGGAGAAACCGAAGATGCGCGCAGTGATTCTGACGCTGACGTTTGCCGCGCTGGCATTTCCTCAGCAGAGACAACGGCTGCCAGAGTATAAAGAGGGCTGGGTCTCGCTGTTTAATGGACGGGACCTGACTGGCTGGGTCAAAGTCGGCAACGAAAAGTGGGACGTGGAAGACGGTGTGATTCACGGCCAGGGCGTCACCAAGGAATACGGCTATCTCAAGACCGAGAAAAACTACAAGGATTTTTACATGTCGCTGCGGTTCAAATGCCTGGCCGACGGCAATAGCGGCGTGTTCTTTCGAACCGAGTTCAAGCCGGGCACGGCGACGGTGACGCAGGGTTATCAATTTGAGATTGATCGGACTTTGAATCACCACAGCGGCGGGGTCTACACGGCGCGGCGCGGTTGGATTGTGTGGCCGTCGCCGGAACATGAATTCGCTCTCAAACCGAACGACTGGAACGATTATGTACTCATGGTGGAGGGCAATCACTTTCGCGCGCGCCTGAACGGCGTGCCGGTCCTCGATTTCACGGACCCTTACGAAGAAGTGGATGACGGCGCGATTGCCTTGCAGCTCCATTCCGGCGGCCAGGGGAACATGCTCTTCAAAGACCTCTACGTGCTCGATCTCTCGAAGCGGTAAGAAATGGGCCGGCGGCTGTTCTACTGCGATCACTACACGATCCCGCTGCCTGCCGGCCACAAATTTCCAACAGAGAAGTACGCCCGGCTCCGCAGCGTGCTGGCCGGCGACGGTGTTTTTTGCCTGGAAGAGGCGGCGCTCGCCGACCCGGCGGCTATCCGCCTGGCCCATGATCCCGAGTATGTCTGTGCATTTCTCGACGGCACGATCCATCAGGGCCTAATGCGCCGTATTGGTTTTCCCTGGTCGGAAGGCCTGGTCCGGCGGACCCTGGCATCCGTTGGCGGAACTCTCCGGGCGGCCGAAGAAGCGGTCGAAACCGGTTTTGGCGGAAACCTCGCCGGCGGCACTCATCACGCTTTTCGCTCGGAGGGAGCCGGTTTTTGCGTATTCAACGATCTGGCTGTCGCGATCGAGTGGCTGCGTGCGAAAGGCCGCCTGGAGCGCGCCGCCGTTCTGGATCTGGATGTGCATCAGGGGGACGGCACGGCGGCAATCTTCGCAGATGATGCGGCTGTACTTACGGTTTCCCTGCACGGCCTGAACAATTTCCCGTTTCGGAAACAAAGAAGCCGCATCGATGTTCACCTGGCTGACGGAACAGGCGACGAGGAGTATCTGAACGCACTCGCCGTCGTGCTGCCGCACGTTTTCGAGTTCCGGCCATCACTGATTCTGTACCAGTCGGGGGTGGACGCGCTGGCAGGAGACCGGCTGGGGCGCCTTGCTCTCACGCACGAAGGACTCGCTCGCCGCGACCGCATGGTTATGGAGCGGGCGCGTGAAGAGGAGGTGCCCCTGTTGGTGACGCTTGGCGGCGGTTACGCGGTCCCCATCGATCGCACGGTGGAGGCGCATGCCAATACATTCCGCGCCGCAGCCGGGATCTTCGGGTAGTTGGCTACAATGAGCCACGGAGACGGAATGCTCACACGAATCCAGATAGCGCTTCTCCTGGCTTTCAGCGCGGCAGGCGGCGCCGTACCGCGGCCTGAATACCCGCAGCCGCAATTCGAGCGCTCGCTATGGCTTAATCTCAATGGCACATGGCAATTCGAGTTCGACGACCGCAACGCCGGGGTGGCCGCCGGCTGGAGTAATGGGAACAAGGAATTCTCCCGTCAGATCACGGTGCCGTTTTGCTTTGAGAGCCGGCTGAGCGGGATCGGCGATACGTCCTTCCATCCGTGGGTCTGGTACCGCCGTACATTCTCAATACCCGATGAGTGGAAGGGCAGGCACGTACTGCTGCATTTTGGGGCCGTCGACTATCGCGCCTCTGTGTGGGTGAATGGTAAGCTCGCGGGCAAACACGAAGGCGGCAATACTCCGTTCGTTTTGGAGATCACCGCGCTTGTTGACCGAGGATCGAATACGCTCGTAGTGCGCGCCGAAGATCCTCCCACGGATCGCTACATTCCTCGCGGCAAACAATATTGGGAGCCGAAATCGCATGGCATCTTTTATACCCGCACGAGCGGCATCTGGCAGACGGTCTGGCTTGAAAGCGCGGGCGAGAGCTACCTAGAAAAAGTGCGGACTACTCCATCGCCCGATGGCACGGTGGAGTTCTCGGCCACGATCGCTCATCCGCAAAGCGGGACCGAGCTCCACGCCGTCGTGTCCAGTAATCAGCAGACGCTCGCATCGGGAACCAGCCGCACCGACGGGCCCAGAGCCACTGTTTCCGCGGCCATTAAAGATCCGCGGCTTTGGTCTCCAGAGACGCCCACTCTCTATGACGTGACGTTCGAGCTGCGCCGGAACGGCACTGTTTTGGATCGCGTACGATCCTATTTCGGGTTCCGCTCGGTCAGGGCGGAGGCAGGGCGGGTGCTGCTCAACGGGAGGCCATACTACCTGAAGATGGTCCTCGACCAGGGATACTGGCCGGACAGCATTCTGACACCGCCGTCGGACGAAGCCATTCAGTACGACATACGCATGACCAAAGAAATGGGCTTTAACGGAGCGCGCAAGCACCAGAAGCTGGAAGACCCGCGCTTCCTCTACTGGGCCGATCGCATGGGTCTGCTGGTCTCGAGCGAGATGGCCAACGCGTATCTGTTCGATGCCGATTACGCGGCGCGCTTTACGCGCGAATGGATCGAAGCCGTGGAGCGCGACTACAATCATCCGTCCATCGTTATGTGGGTACCCATCAACGAAAGCTGGGGTACGCCCAATTTGCGCGATCCTCGCCAGCAGAATCATTTGAAAGCGCTCTACACGCTGACGCACTCGCTCGATGACGGCCGGCTCGTGGTGGATAACGACGGCTGGGAGCACACCGACATGACGGACCTGATGACGTTGCACGACTACACGCGCACGGGCGAGCTGCTTTACGAACGGTATCGCAGCCTGGGCGCGCCGGGCACAGCGATACCGAACAATGCCCGCGCCGCGCTTGTTCCCGGCTATCGTCATAATGGCTCTCCTTTCCTTCTTTCTGAATTCGGCGGGATTGCATTTATTCCTCCCGGGCACCAGGTTCCGGCGGAATCCTGGGGCTACTCGGGCGTGGAAAAGACGCCCGAGAGCGTGCTGGAGCGGCTGAAGGGGCTGTACAGCGCGATTGCGCGCGTGCCGGCCTTCGCTGGAATCTGTTACACGCAGTTGACAGATGTCGAGCAGGAGATTAACGGACTGCTCACCTATGACCGCAAGCCGAAGTTCGACAGCCGGACGCTGCGGGAAATCAATGAGCTGGTCCACTAAGGAGAACGGGAACGAAGCACGGTGCTGCGCCGGCATCGCTGCTGCGGGCGCGCTCGGAGCAGGATTTCTGGCGTACGCGGTGCGCGGCCGGTCCGCAGCCATCTTCGCGCCCTCGGTCTTTCACGGCAGTCCGGCGCGCCGGTCCGTGGCGCTGACCTTTGATGACGGGCCGAGCGAGAGCACGCCGGAAATTCTCGCCATTCTTGAGAAGCACCGCGTTCCCGCGACATTTTTCCAGTGCGGAGCGAATGTGGAACGGCTGCCCCGAGTTGCGCGAGAGGTGTATTCGGCCGGGCATGAAATTGGAAATCACAGCCACACGCATCCGCTGCTCTGTTTCCGCTCGCCGGCTTTTATTGAGCGCGAGTTTCGGCTCGCGCAGGAGGCAATCAGCGGCGTAACAGGAGCGGCGCCGATACTGCTGCGTGCGCCGTTCGGTGTACGTTGGTTCGGCCTGGGCCGCGCACAGCGCCGGCTGGGGCTCCTGGGCATCATGTGGACTGTAATTGGATATGATTGGAGTCTGAAGTCGGAGTCGATTATCGTACGGGTTGTGCGCGGCCTCCAAAACGGCGCCATTATTTGCTTACATGACGGACGCCAACTGCAAGTTGCGCCGGATATCCGGGAGACCGTAAAGGCCGTGGGGCGTCTGATCCCGATAATCCAGGAGCAAGGCTACCATTTTGAAAGCGTAAGCCAGCTACTATGTCCGAGGAACTGATCCAGAAAGTTCGTTCCGTTGTTGCCGGCGTCAAGCACGTCCCGGTGGAGTCCATTGCCGTAGACAAGCCATTTCAGGAGATCGGCGTCGATTCTATGGATGCGGTCGAAATCCTGTTTGCTCTCGAGAATGAATTCGATATCAGCATTCCGGATGAAGATGCAAAGGGTGTGCGGAACGTCCGTGAGATGGCGGAGGGGATCCAGAAGCTGATAGCGGCCAAGCCGGCTGATGCCACGGCGGGCCAATAATCGATGCGCCGTGTTGCCGTTACCGGACTCGGTGTAATTTGCGCTATCGGACGGAATCCGTGCGAATTCTGGGATTCGCTGAAGGCTGGCCGGCCCGGGATTGCGAAAATTGAATCAGTCGATACTTCGGGACTGCGTTTTGAGAATGGAGCGGAAGTCCGGGGCTATGCGCACCAGCCGTTTTTTGAGGATCGGCAAGCCGATTTTCTGGATCGGTTCGCGCAGTTCGCGGTCATCGCCGCGCGACAGGCGGTTGAAGACGCCCACGTACAATGGACTCCAGCGCTCCGGGAAAGCACGGCCATCGTCACCGGCTCCTGCGTGGGCGGACAATCCACGGAAGACATCGGATTTCTGGAAGTCTATAAGCTAGGGCATTCCCGGGTACATCCTTTGACAATTCCTAAGACTATGGCGAACGCCGGGGCGAGCCACATTTCGATGGAATTTGGCATCACGGGCCCGAGCTTTACGGTTTCGACCGCCTGCTCCTCTGCCGGTCATGCGATCGGGCAGGCTTTCTGGATGGTGCGCTCCGGCATATCCGAGATGGCGCTTGCGGGTGGAAGCGAAGCACCCTTCAGCTTTGGAATTCTCAAGGCATGGGAAGCGATGCGGGTGGTAGCACCGGACACGTGCCGGCCGTTTTCGCGGGACCGGCGAGGAATGATTTTAGGTGAGGGCGCTGCGATGTTCGTGCTTGAGCCGCTCGAAGCAGCCCGAGCCCGCGGAGCGCATATTCATGGTGAGATCATCGGGTTTGGCATGTCTTCGGATGCATGCCATATTACGCAGCCCTCGGCCGATGGCGCCGCGCGGGCTATGCGGGCTGCGCTCCGGGACGGCGGGATCCGCCCGGAGCAGGTGGGCTACATCAATGCGCACGGCACCGGAACACCGGCTAATGATCCCACGGAGACGGCGGCAATCCGCGCCGTTTTTGGCGAGCATGCCGAGCGGCTGGCGATCAGCTCTACAAAATCGATGCACGGGCATGCGCTCGGCGCTGCTGCGGCCCTGGAAGCAATGGCCGCGCTGCAGGCCCTGGAGCACGGCGTCCTACCGCCCACGGCAAATTATAATGTTCCTGATCCCGAGTGCGACTTGGATGTGATTCCCAACCGCGCCAGGCTGGCGGAAGTGGAATGCGTGCTTTCCAACTCGTTCGCCTTCGGCGGGCTCAATGCTGTGCTGGCATTTCGCAGGATTTGAGGGGAAACGGCCGGCCGTATTTTCGAAAGCTTTACAAATCCCTAACATCGCAGGGATCGCATATTTGGAGAATAGAAGTAATGGTTTTCAGAACGGCGGAACCGGAATCGCCGCAACTTACCACACGCCGGTCGTTCTATGTCCGGGCGATTAACGCAATGTGGGCGGCGATTACCGCAGCTCTTGCAGCACCGGCTTTAATCTACCTGCTCCTTCCGCCAAAGCTGCGTAAGGAATCGGAGTGGGTCGAGGCAGGCGACATCTCGAAGCTGCAGCCCAATGTTCCCACCGAGCTGGTGTTCCGCAAGAATCGGATTGATGGCTGGCGGGTCATTAGCGAGAAAACGACCACCTGGGCCGTGAAGCTGGGCGGCAATGAGGTAGTGGCGTTCGGTCCGCAATGCACACATCTGGGTTGCGCCTACCATTGGGAGGCGGAAAAGAGCCAGTTTATTTGTCCTTGCCATACGTCGATCTTTTCCATTGACGGCAAGGTAGTCTCCGGGCCCGCTCCGCGGCCGCTTGACCGCTTCGAGACCAAAATCGAAAACAATAAGCTGCTGCTCGGGGCCCTGCACGAGACCGTGGAGCCGGGCGAATGAACAGGCTGGTGAAGACAGTATCGGATTGGCTCGACCGGCGCACCGGAATCGAAACCGCCGTCCGCAATTTTCTGTACGAAGATATCCCGGCTTCGAGCGGCTGGCATCAGGTGTTCGGAAGCATCGCCGTATTCCTGTTCATGGTGCAAGCCTTCACCGGGGCCCTGCTCGCTTTCAACTACGCTCCCACTCCCGGCGATTCCTATAACAGTCTGCGCTATATCCTGACGGAGCTTACCGGCGGACGTCTGATTCGGGGACTGCATCATTGGGGAGCCAGCATGATGATCGTGGTGGTCTTCCTCCACATGCTCCAGGTGTTCCTCTATGGCGCATACAAGAAGCCGCGCGAAGCCACATGGATGGTGGGCGTTGTCTTGCTGCTTCTCACGCTGGCGTACGGGCTTACGGGCTATCTGCTGCCGTGGGACAACCGTGCCTATTGGGGCACAGTGGTAGCAACGCAGATCGCTGCCAAGGCTCCGCTGCTCGGCCCGTATTTGAGCCGCCTGCTCGGCGGCGAAGGCGCTGTGGGTGTGGTCACGTTCGCCCGCTTCTTCGGCCTCCACGTGCTTCTGCTGCCGCCCGCCACTACACTGCTGATCGTGCTTCACGTTTATCTTGTGCGCAAGCATGGCGTAGCACCGGGGCCGGGCGATGAAGCGCGGCCGATGAAGAAGTTCTATCCCGAGCAGGTGTTCAAAGATACCGTTGCCATTTTCGTAGCGTTTGTCATTCTGTTTGTGCTCGCCCTGGTAGCACGCGTTCCGCTCGAACGCTTAGCGGACCCTACCGACACAAGCTACATTCCGCGTCCGGATTGGTATTTCCTGTTCCTGTTTCAAATTCTGAGGCTTTTCGAAGGGCCGCTGGAAATCATAGGAAGCGTCGTGCTGCCAGGTCTGGCGGTTCTGGCTCTGTTCCTGGTGCCTTTTGTAGACCGTGGCCGGATGGTGCGCGTCACGAAGCGCACGTTCGCCTGGAGCGTTGCCGGTCTCGCGGCTGTAGGCTGGGCAGGACTCACGCTCGCCGCAGTTGCAACGACGCCCGCGCCTGCGAATCCGGTGGAGATCGATTTTTCCGAGCCGACGGACTGGATGCAGCTTTCGCCGCAGGAGATGGCGGGTATCGGTTATTTCCGGCGGGAGAACTGCGCCGCCTGTCATACAGTGGGCGAAGGCGGGAACAAGATCGGACCCGATCTTACAACGCGATCGATCCGCAAATCTGGCGCCTGGCTGATCGAGCACTTCAAACGGCCCGCAGCCATGGTGCCCGGCAGTTCCATGCCTCCGATTCAATTAAGCGATGCTCAACTGAACTCGCTGGCCGCGTTTCTGCTTAAATTAACGCCGCGGAACGCCAGCGCGCTTCAGAACGCTCCGGATTTTGCGGTGGAGGGTGCGCTGTTGTACCAGCAAAACAACTGCGGCGCCTGCCACATGGTGAATGGCGTGGGAATGAAGGTCGGCCCGCCCCTCAACGGACTCGCCAAGCGCCGCACGGCGCAGTGGGTAGAGCGGCATTTTCGCGAGCCGCAGGTGATGTCCCCGCGCACCATCATGCCTGCATATCGCTTCTCGCAGCCGGAGATGCAGAATATGATTGGATATCTGTTCGCGCTGCCGGAATAAATGCACTCTAACTCCTTCGCACTTGGGAAGCCAAGTAACACCGTACGCGAGTACTATTGGAAGGATGGGACATGCGTCACACCTCTCCAGGCGGGAAGTTCTCAGCTCCATTCCAGTGCTCGGCTCGGGCGCCCTGCTGGCGCCGATAACCCCGCTCCGCGCCGAACGCCCCAACACAAGTACTCCGGCCGTTATCCGAGGCGCGCTGCGCGACGGCGCCACGGGTAAGCCAACCGCCGCGAAGATTCGTGTTACGGAAACAGGAAGCGGCGAAGCGTTCCTGCCTGCGCATGCGATCCGGACCATGCCGAAACGCACTCGTCCGGGAGCGAAGCATTATTTCTATGCGCGCGGTGAATACGAGATTGCGGTTCCGCCGGGCCGCTATCAGATCGAGGTAGTGCGCGGCTTGTGTCATGAGTCGGCGGTTGCGTTCACGGAGGTGGGGGCCGGGCTCACGCACGTTGTCGATTTTCAGATCCCCGTTCTCCAGGATCTGCATGCCGGCGGCTGGTATTCCGGCAATACCCACACACATTATCATCTGGAGATCGACGAAGATCCCGATGACCGGCTGAGAATGGTTCCGCCCGCGGAGGATTTGGACGTGAGCGTGATCAGTTATCTCATCCGCAACGATTCGCCGTATATCACAAATCGCTATCCGGTCGGCCGACTCCCGCAGTTTTCGCGGGACGGCACTCTGATGGACATGGGAGAGGAGGCGCGGAACAATCGCACATTCAGCGATATCGGCTACGGTCACTGCCTGTTTCTGAACATTCCGAAAGCCGTGGAACCCGTCTCAACGGGGCTGCTCTCCCGCGACGGCAAGGCTCCCGATTTTCCTACGCTTTCCATGCTTTGCGCCGAGGCGAAGAAGATTGGCGGAACAACGATCTGGTGCCACAACGGAAACGGCATGGAAACGCCGGTGGCCATGGCACTCGGTCTCGTCGACGCGTTTAATCTCGGCGACGGGCTGGAGGCGGACTACGGCCGCTACTACCAGCTTCTGAATTGCGGCTTCCGGCTGCCGGCATCTTGCGGCACCGATTGGTGGATCTATGATCACAACCGCGTGTTTGTTCAGGTGGAAGGCGGCTTCACATACGACTCCTGGATCGCGGGACTGCGCGCCGGACGCACTTTCGTTTCGAACGGGCCGTTGATGGAATTTACTGTGAACGGCAAGCAGCCCGGGGCCATTGTCGAAGCTAGTGAGCGGCTCCGCGTGAGGGCTCGCGCCCTATCCCGATTGCCCTTCGAGCGCCTGGAACTGGTGCAGGATGGTGAAATTGTGGCGGAACAGGCGGCGGTGAAGAATCGCGAGGCCGTATTGGAGCGAGATCTCCCCGTGGAGCATGGAGGATGGATTGCGGCCCGCGTATCGGGCGGCGGAAAAACGCACGCGGGTTACACCGTATTCGCCCACACCACTCCGGTCTTTTTGCGAGTTCCGCAAACTCCGTTCCGCCGCGCTGAGGCTGCGGGCGCCTTCATCGACGAGATTGAACGCTCCATTCAGTTCGTGCGCAAGCGCTACAAATTCGCGAGCGAGGCTGACCGCGCGCTCGCACTGGGCCGTTTCGAAGCCGGTAAGAACGCGTTTGCCAAGTTGATTTCCTGATTCCTGATGCTCAACATTCTAGTCGACGTCATGGCGGAGCCGCGCTCCGTGGAGCGCCTTCGCGCCATTCCTGATATAACTCTGCATCTGGTTGGAATTCCCGAGGAGCGGGCGCGTATATTTCCGGCGGAGAAGTTGCGGCGCACGCACATTCTGTTCTGCTCGCTCCCGCCGGTCAATTTCTCCGAAATGCACAACCTTCAATGGGTACAGATCACCTCAGCCGGATACAGCCAGCTTTTCGATCTGCGCCTTTCCGAGCGCGGCATTCTGGCGAGCAATGGACGCGGTGTTTTTGATATTCCGATTGCCGAGTGGAATATCTCGATGATGGTCAACCTTGGCCGGAACCTTCGCGGCATGATTCGCAACCAGGAGCGCGCGGTCTGGGACCGCGACGCGGAATTTCAAAGCGAGATTCGGGGCAAAACCGTTGGCCTATGGGGCTACGGCGGCTTGGGAAGAGAGACGGCTCGCCTGGCAAAAGCAATGGGGCTGTGCGTGCATGTGCTCTCCCGCCGTGGGATCCGCCCGGTCGAAGATGTCTACTGTGTCCCAGGCACCGGAGATCCGGAGGGCATCCTTCCCGACCGCGTGTTCCTTGCAGGGCAGGAACTCGAGTTTCTTTCCGGACTGGATTTTCTGATTCTGGCCATGCCGCTTACCCGAAGCACCGCGGGCAGCGTCGGCGAGCGCGAACTCAAAGCACTGCCCCGCCACGCGTTTCTGCTGAATCCGT
>Ga0070741_10003827_pt1 | contig 36244 bp, 32 predicted proteins | sample Coa_R1_4_FD_66440 | JGI IMG/M metagenome (GOLD analysis project Ga0070741, IMG submission 66440) | Surface soil microbial communities from Centralia Pennsylvania, which are recovering from an underground coalmine fire - Coalmine... | ecosystem: Environmental > Terrestrial > Soil > Unclassified ... | reverse complement strand
ACGTGATCTCCATCACCTGCGTGGCGCGGTCGACGTCGACGGTGAGCGGGAACGGGTCGGGCTCTTTCAGCGGACGTTGATGACGGGCAGCTGGCGGAAGGACTGGATCGACGTGCGCGCCGCGACCTGCGAGGCGATCTCGGTGAAGGCCTTCGCGCCCGCAGAGTCGGGCCGCGAGATGACGACCGGCGTGCCGGCGTCGGCGTCCTCGCGAATCGACTCCTCGAGCGGGATCGCGCCCAGGAACGGCACGCCGAGCCGCCGCGCGGCGGACTCCGCGCCGCCGTGGCCGAAGATGTCGTGGCGGTGGCCGCAGTCCGGGCACACGTACCAGCTCATGTTCTCGATGAGCCCGAGCGGCGTGACGTTGAGCTTGCGGAACATCTGCAGCGCCTTGACGGCGATGTCGGTGGCGACGTCCTGCGGCGTGCAGACGATGGCGACGCCGGTGAGCGGCACGGCCTGTGCAAGCGTGAGCGACGCGTCGCCGGTGCCGGGCGGCAGGTCGATGACGAGGTAGTCGAGCTGGCCCCAATCGACCTGGGTCATCATCGCCTCGATCGCCTTGCCGACCATCGGGCCGCGGTAGATCGTCGGCTGGTCGCCGGGGTAGATCTGGCCGAAGGACATGACCTTCAGGCCGTGGGCGTCGATCGGAAGAAGGTGGCCGTTGGACTGCTCCGGCGTCGTCTTCGAGCCGGTCATCGCGGGCACTGACGGTCCATAGATGTCCGCGTCGAGGAGGCCGACGGAGGCGCCGGTCAGGCGCAGCGCCGCGGCGAGGTTCACCGCCACGGTCGACTTGCCGACGCCGCCCTTGCCTGAGGCGACGGCGATCGTCTGCTTCACGCCGGGCAGGATCTCGGACGGCTTGGGGCGCATGAAGGCGGGGCGGACGTTGGCGGTCATCCGGACGTCGACGGCGCTCACGCCGCCGAGGGACATGATCGCGTCCTGCGCCTGCGACTTGAAGCGGTCGCGGACCGGGCACGCCGGCGTCGTCAGCTCGAAGGTGAAGCTCACGCGACCCGCGGGGTCGATCGCGAGGTCCTTGATCATGCCGAGGCTCACGACGTCGCGGCCGAGGTCGGGGTCCTGGATCGTGGACAGGGCCGCGAGGACCTGCTGGTTCGTCGGTGTCGCCATGCCGGATGGCATGTTACGGGGATCGTGACCATGGCCACCCGGGCGGCGTTCGAGGCTCACCGCGCTGCGTGCCGCGCGTGCACGGTCTGCGCGGACGAGGGGATCATCGCGGAGGCGCATCCGACCTTCTCGGGCGAGTGGGGCGCGCGCATCCTGCTGGTCGGGCAGGCTCCGGGCCAGGTCGAGCGCGAGTCGCGGCGTCCCTTCGACGGTCGCGCCGGGCGCGAGCTAGACCGGTGGATGGTGCGCGCGGGCTTCGCGGACGCCGAGGAGTTCAGGCGCAGGACGTACATCGCGGCGCTCATGCGCTGCTTTCCGGGCCGCAACCCGAAGGGCAACGGCGACCTGCGGCCGCCACCGCGCGGCATCGCCAATTGCGCGCACTGGCTGGAGGCGGAGATCGCGATGCTGCGGCCGCGGCTAATCATCCCGGTCGGGCAGCTCGCGATCGCACGGTTTCTCGGACCGGGGACGCTCGAGGATCGCGTGGGCAGGAGCTTCGGCGACGCGCCCGCGGTCGTGCCGCTGCCGCATCCTTCCGGGCAGAGCCGGTGGCTCAACGACGTCGCGAATCGCGAACGGCTCGCGCGGGCGCTGGCGCTCATCTCAGAATGGCGCGTGAGGATCGGCGACCGATGAAGTACGTGCTCGTGTTCTACGGAGGGGCGATGCCCGAGTCCGCGGCGGCGCAGGCGCGGGTGCTCAAGCAGTGGAACAACTGGTATGCCCGGCTGGGGTCCGCGGTGGTCGACGCGGGGCTGCCGTTCTCGGGGAAAGTAAACAAGATCCGGCCCGACGGCGACGTGTCGCGGGGGCCGATCGGCCAGCGGGCGACCGGGTACGCGATCATCGAGGCGAGCACGATCGAGCTCGCGACGCGGCTGGCGAAGAGCTGTCCGATCCTCAAGAGCGAGGGCAGCGTGGCGGTTTACGAAACGGCCGAATCGGTCTAGGTGCCGTTCTTCTTCGCCGAGCGCGAGGGTGATCGCGCGGTCATCCGCGGGGCGGACGCCGAGCACCTCGCGCGGTCGCTGCGCGTGCGGGTGGGCGAGGAGATCCAGGTCATCGATCCGGCTGGATTCCTGCTGACTGTGAAGGTGGAGACGGTGGGGCGCGGGGTGGTCGAGGGGCGCGTCATGGAGGCGCTGGAGCATCGCCCCGAGCCCTCGCGGCGGGTCGTCGTGGCGATCGCGCATCTCCCCGCCGCGACGCTCGATCTCGTGCTTTCGCGGTGCACGGAGGTGGGCGCGGCGGGGTTTGTGATCGTGGAGGCGGAGCGGAGCGTGGCGCGGGGTGGGCGGGCGGAGAGGTGGGGGACGATCGTGAGGGAGGCCGCGATGCTGGCGGGGCGGTTGCGGGTCCCGGAGGTCGCGGGGCCGCTGCCGCTGGCCTCGGTCGTGGCGGATTTCCCGAACCCGGTGCTGCTCGTGCGGGGGGCCGAGCGCGGGTTGGGGGATATGGCGCGGGAGGGGGAGGTCACGTTGCTCATCGGGCCCGAGGGCGGGTGGACCGAGCGGGAGCTTGCGATGGTTCCGGTGCATGCGGGGCTCGGACCGCGGAACCTTCGTGCCGATACTGCCGCGATCGTTGCTACCGCTATCGCGGTCGGTGGGTGACGGACGGGAGACGGACTGGGAAGAGGGTGTTGGTGGGGCGCTTGGGTGCCCGAGCGGACGATTAATTTGAATGTCAGGTTTGACAAGCGAACATAAATTCGCTAGCATATTCTTATGCTGGAAATGGGGGTCGGGGGGTCCTGCGCCCTCGCGGAGCTCGAACGGGAAGACATCGCCGACGTTCCGGTCGAGGTCATCGGCGATCAGCTGGTCGAGCTCTTCGCGCATCGCAACCGCGTGGACGCCGAGATCGAGCGCCGGTTGCATCGCTTCGACAAGGGCGAGGGCTACGCCGCCGACCACGCTCTGAGCGCCCAGGCGTGGCTCCGCTGGAAGTGCCGGCTCAGCGCATCGGAAGCATCGGAGCGGGTGAAGGTGGCCCGCCAACTTCCGCAGCTCGAGCTCACGGCCGCAGCGTTCGCGGACGGATCGGTCAGCTACCGGCACGCCGCCCTCATCGCGAGGACGGCGTCAGAGATCGGCGAGAAGTGGGAGTCGAACGCCGAATCAATCCTCGTCACCGCGGCGAAGGAGGTCGACCCCGGGAGGCTGCGCTTCGCGGTCGGCCACCTGAAGCACTACCTGGTTCCGGACGGCGCGCTTGATGAGGCGAACGCCAACTACGAACGGCGACAGCTCTATCTGAGCCAGACGATGGATGGGATGTTCAAGCTCGACGGTCAGCTCGACGCTGAAGGCGGCGCCGCGCTGAAGACCGCGCTCGACGCGCTGATGACGCCGCCCTCCGGCGACGACGACCGCAATGCATCCGAGCGCCGCGCTGACGCACTCGTCGAGCTCGCGTGGCGCCAGATGGACGCGGGCACGCTGCCGCAGGTTGGCGGTCAGAAGCCGCACCTTCTGGTGACGGCCGAGCTCGCGACGCTGGCCGCTCAGCCGAACTCGCCGGCTGCAGAGCTCGAGTGGTCGCAGCCGGTTCCTGCTGAAACTGCGCGACGCATTGCGTGCGACTGCGAGCTCACGCCGATGCTCGACGGCGAGTCGCACGGCTCGAGGAAGGTGATTCCTGGATGGAAGCGGCGCGCGCTGATCGCGCGCGACAGAGGCTGCCGGTTCGTGGGCTGTGACATGCCGTCCGCGTGGTGCGACGCGCATCACCTCAAGCACTGGGCGGACGGAGGGCTCGACGAGCTCTGGAACCTCGTCCTCCTCTGCCGGCGACACCACCGCATGGTTCATGAGGGGCGCGTCCCGCTCCGCCTCACGGCGTCGCCGCCTTAGCGCGCTATCGCTTGAGCGCTCGGTAGGTCGTGACCTCTCCGACGATGCCCACTATGGATCCGATGACGAACGCCGCGACCGCGGCGACGATCAATGTCACGCGCGAATAGTTGATCGCGATCAGCAGGATTCCGAAGTCCGCGATCAGTCCCGCGTAGATCAGGTAACCGATCCTCGTTGCCGCGTAACCAGGCGCCAGGCTGCCCAACGATCGTGACGTCACGCGCCGCGTGACGGTCTCGCGCGAGAGGCCCAGCACAGCCGCTGCGATGACGAACGCGGCACCGACGAACTGAAGCGTGTGCTCGACCTCCCTACGATTTGTCCGTGCCCGCCGATTCCAACCGCGTGCGGAACTTCTGCATCATCGCGCACATCGACCACGGCAAATCGACGCTGGCGGATCGCCTGCTCGAGTTCACGGGGTCGATCAGCAAGCGCGACATGCAGGACCAGGTCCTCGACCAGATGGACCTGGAGCGCGAACGCGGCATCACCATCAAGCTGCAGGCCGTCCGCATGTCGTATCCGGCGAAAGACGGGCAGACGTACGAGCTGAACCTCATCGACACGCCGGGGCACGTGGACTTCGCGTACGAGGTGTCGCGGTCGCTCGCGGCGTGTGAAGGCGCGATCCTCGTCGTCGACGCGGCGCAGGGCATCGAGGCACAGACGCTGGCGAACCTGTACCAGGCCGTCGACGCGAACCTCACCATCGTCCCGGTCGTCAACAAGATCGACCTCGACGCGGCGCAGCCGGACATGGTCGCGGAGGAGATCTCGGACATCACGGGCATACCGCGCGACCAGGTCGTCTTCGCGTCGGCGAAGCTGGGCATCGGCACGGAGGAGATCCTCGAGGCGGTCATCGCGCGCGTGCCGCCGCCGCGAGGCAACGCGGACGCGCCGCTGCGCGCGCTGATCTTCGACTCCCACTACGACGTCTATCGCGGCGTCATCACGTACGTGCGAGTCGTCGACGGCGAGATCAAGGCGCGCACGAAGATCCGGATGATGAACACCGACAAGGTGCACGAGGTCGACGAGGTCGGGTGGTTCGCGCCGCGACCGCGGCCTGCGGAAAAGCTGGGCGCCGGCGAGGTCGGTTACGTGACCGCGGCGATCAAGAACGTCATCGACGCGCGCGTTGGCGACACGATCACGACGGCCGAGGACGGCGCGACCGCCGCGCTGCCGGGGTATCGGCGGGTCAAGCCCATGGTCTACGCCGGCCTGTTCCCTACCGAGTCGGACCAGTTCGGCGACCTCAAGGAGGCGCTGGAGAAGCTGCAGCTAAACGACGCGGCTCTTTCCTACGAGCCGGAGAATTCGGCGGCGCTTGGGTTCGGGTTCCGCTGCGGCTTCCTCGGGCTGCTGCACCTCGAGATCGTCCAGGAGCGCCTGGAGCGTGAGTTCGAGCTCGACCTCATCACGACGGCGCCGACGGTCGAGTACGAGGTGCACCTCCGCCGCGGCGGCATGGTCGAGGTCGACAACCCGGCGGCCCTCCCCGACCCGACCGAGATCGAGTCGATCGCCGAGCCGTTCGTGAAGCTGTCGATCATCGAACCGTCGACGTACGTCGGGCCGATGATGGAGCTCTGCCAGGAGCGGCGCGGCCAGTTCAAGCACCTGGAGCACCGGCCCGGCGATCGCGTCGTGCTCGAGTACGAGATCCCGCTCGGCGAGATCATCCACGACTTCTACGACCAGCTGAAGTCGCGCTCCAAGGGCTACGCGTCGATGGACTACGAGCTGATCGGCTTCCGCGAGGGCGAGCTGGTGAAGGTCGACGTCCTGGTCGCCGGCGACCCGGTGGACGCCCTCTCGATCATCGCCCACCGCTCCAAGGCGCAGGCGCAGGGCAGGCGCCTGGTCGAGAAGCTCAAGGCGATCATCCCGCGGCAGCTCTACGAGGTGCCGATCCAGGCCGCGATCGGCGGGAAGATCATCGCGCGGGAAACGATTCCGGCCATGCGGAAGGACGTCCTCGCGAAGTGTTATGGCGGTGACGTCACGCGCAAGCGAAAATTGCTGGAAAAGCAGAAGGAAGGCAAGCGGCGCATGAAGCGCGTCGGCTCGGTCGAGATCCCGCAGGAGGCGTTCATGGCGGTGCTCAAGCTTGACTAGGAGGTTCCTCGCCGCCGCTGCCGTGGTCCTGGTCACTCTGACCGCCTGCACCCGCGGCGCGGCGAACACGGGCTCGAGCCCGAACCAGGTCTACGCAGCGGGCCCAACCGAGTCCGACATCCGCAGCCTGCTCGGATCCGGCGACTGGTGGGAGAGCACGCCGTCATTCGGCGTGCGGCCGCTGGGCCTGCCCCAGATGTCGGAGAGCGTCAAGTTCTCCATCACCGACCGCTTCATCCACGTGGGCACGTCGGAGTTCTTCGTCGCCCAGTACATCGTCTACACCTCGACCTCCGGCGCGACGGCGGAGATGACGAGCATCTCGAACAACTTCCCGAACGCCCCGACGACTCCGAAGGCCGGCGACCAGGCGATCTACTCGGGCGAGAAGACCGCGGGGAAGTCCTCGCTGTACTCGAACCTCGCCTTCGTGCGCGTGGGCCAGACGATCATCGCGATCCAGTGGAATAGGAACCAGGGCTTCAGCGACGCCAACACGCTCGCGAAGATCGGCAGCAAGCTCGCGAACAAGCTGAAGGACGTGAGCAGCGGGAAGGTCAAGCCGAGCCCGGTCTCGTCGTCCGATACGCACCTGCTGCCGGCCGCGGGCACCGACGTGACCCTCGTCGGCGTCGCGCGCCTGCCTGTCGAGGCCGCCGCGGCGAGCCTGGGTCTGGGTGAGCCGCAGCAGCTCGTCAACGCGTTCCACCAGCTCGGCGTCAAGGACTTCGTGTTCGGCGACTATGCGCTGAACGCCGACCTCACGATGGAGGTCCGCGCGTACGTGTTCAGCTTCTCGACTCCGGACGACGCGACCTCATGGCTGGACGCGATGGTCGGAGGTTCGAGCAACCTCGATGCCAACGGAATCGCCGCCGGCTACTCCAGCTCGGCGGGGTTCTACTACGCGTTCTTCTCAGGCGGCACGCACGGCGCGATGCTGTTCTGCAGCGCGATCGATCCGTTCACGACGGCGGCGCGCGCGTGTGAGGCGCCCATGGGCGACATCATCGGCGCCTGGCAGCTCAGCCTCCAGCAGGCTTAGGCGCGGCCTCCCGGTCGTCGGCCGTCTCGGCGAACCATCGCCACGACGCCTCGAGGCCGTCGCGGATCGCTGTGCGCGGCTCCCATCCAAGCTGGATGCGCGCGCGCGTTATCGAAGCGCCCGCGCGCCGGTGATAGCCGGGCTGCGGCTCGACGTGCCTGCGCTTGATCTCGCGTCCTGACACCTCGGCCAGCAGGTCGAGCACGTGGTTCACGGTGATGCTGCTTCCGCCGCCGATGTTGTAGAGCTCGCCGGCCGCGCCCTTTTCCGCGGCGAGGATCGTGCCCTCGACCGCGTCCGCGACATAGGTGAATCCGCGCGTCTGCTCGCCGTCGCCGTAGACGTCGAACACCGTGCCGTCGCTCGCGGCCTGCATGGCCTTCGACAGCATGAGGTCCGGGCGCATGCGCGGTCCGTAGACGGAGAAGTAGCGCAGCCGCACCGAGGGCAGGTCGAAGTTCTTCCAGTAGACGTAAGCGAGGTGCTCGCCCGCGAGCTTCGTGACCCCGTACGGCGAAAGGGGCGCGGGCAGCGCGGTCTCCGCGGTCGGGAAGACCTCGGCGTCGCCGTAGACCGAGGACGAGCTCGCGTAGACGAGCATCTTCAGCGGCCGTTCCTTGAGCGCCTCGAGCAGCCGCTGCGTCGAGACGACGTTCTCGTGCCAGTACTGGTCGAACTGCATGTACGCCGCGCGCACGCCCGGCCGCCCGGCGAGGTGATAGACGACCTCCGCGCCTTCGAGCGCGGGCGACAGGTCGTCCTCGGAGAGATTGACCGACAGGAACGAGAACCGCTTCTGCTCGCGCGCCCCGGTGAGGTTGCGCTCCTTGGCGGCGCGCGCGTAGTAGTCCGTGAAACCGTCGACGCCGACCACGTCGTGGCCGGCTGCGAGGAGGCGGTCGACGAGGTGCGAACCGATGAATCCAGCCGCTCCCGTGACGACCACCCTCACGAGGTCACCCTATCCTCTCTGAAAGATGACGCGCTTCGAACAATGGCTGAATGAATCGGGCCACGGCATCGCCGTGCGCCGGTTTCCCGAGGGCACGCGCACCGCGGGCGACGCCGCGCGCGCGGTCGGCTGTGAGCTCGGGCAGATCGTGAAGTCGCTCGTCTTCATGGCCGGCGGCCGGCCGGTGGTTGCGCTCGTCAGCGGGCCGAACCGGCTCGACGAGCGCAAGCTCGGCGCGCTCGGCGGCGAGCCGGTTGGGAAGGCCGACGCCGAGGCGGCGCGCGCCGCAACCGGGTACGCGATCGGCGGCGTCCCGCCCTTCGGCCACGCCACCGATGTGCCGGTGTTCATGGACCAGGACCTTCTTAACTTCGCCACGGTGTGGGCGGCGGCCGGGCGGCCGGACTCCGTCTTCGAGATCCAGCCGGATCGCCTTCGTGAGCTCAGCCGGGCCACGGTCGCAGACCTGAAGGCCTGATCCATGCCCGAGACGCCCGCGACGGTCCATCACCTTTACGTCCACATCCCCTTCTGCCGCCACAAGTGCGGGTACTGCGATTTCAACGCGTACGCGGGAATGGACAGGCTCATGCCGGACTACGTCGACGCGCTGGAGCGCGAGCTCACCACCGCGAGGGCCGACCTCGACTTCGGCCGTCTGGACACCGTGTACCTCGGCGGCGGCACGCCGAGCCTCCTGCCGCCGGAGCTGGTCAAGCGATTGATGGGATTCATCAAGCGCACGTTCGAGGTGTCGGGTGCGGCGGAGGTGACGCTCGAGGCGAACCCGCGCAGCACCGACGCCGAGAGGCTCGATGCTTGGCTGCAGGCGGGCGTGAACCGGCTGAGCCTCGGGGTCCAGGGATTCGACCGTCGGGCGCTCGCGGTCCTCGAGCGGAGGACGGACGCCGCTCAGGCGGAGAGCGCGTTCGCGCTCGCGCGCCGCGCCGGCTTTCGCAACATCAACATCGACCTGATCTACGCGGTTCCCCATCAATCGCTTGATTCGTGGGTCGAGACGCTGCGGCGCGGTATTGCGATGGCGCCCGACCACGTGTCGACGTATTGCCTGAGCTTCGAAGAGGGGACGCTGCTATTCCGGCGCCGCGCGGAGGGCAGGGTCCCGGAGGTGGAGCCTGACGTCGCGTACGACCAGCTCGACGCGGCGTGCGCCGAGCTCGAGTCCGCGGGCTACAACCGGTACGAGGTGTCGAACTGGTCGCGCTCGGGCTTCGAGTCGCGCCACAACACCGCCTACTGGAGATGCAGGCCGGTGTACGGCGCCGGCGCCGGCGCGCACTCGTACGGGACGGACGGGGTCAGCGCGCGGCGGTGGTGGAACGTCATGCGGCCGAAGGAGTACGTCGCGACGCCTGGCGTGCTCGAATCCGAAGAGCTCGACGTGCGCAAGACGCAGGCCGAGGCGCTGATGCTCGGGCTGCGCACCGCTGAAGGTGCGCCGTTCAACGCGCGTTTCGAACGCGAGCTGCAACCGCTCGTCGCGGCGGGACTGATCGTCCGCGACGGCGATCGCCTGCGGCCCACGCGACGCGGCATGGACCTGCACAACCAGATCGCCCTGGCGGTACTCTGACTTTTCCGATGCAGACTCGAAAGCAGGCGATCCTCCGCGCGGTGGTGCAGGAGTTCACGACGTCGGCGGTGCCGGTCGGCTCGCAGGCGCTCCAGAGCCGCTACTTCGTCAACCTCTCCTCGGCCACGATCCGGAACGAGCTGGCAGAGCTCGCAGAGGCCGGATATCTGGCGCAGCCGCACACGTCGGCCGGGCGCATCCCGACCGACTCGGGGTACCGCTACTTCGTCGACTTCCTGATGGACCTCGAAGAGGTGCCCGAGCAGGTGCGGACGTACATCGCCGACGAGCTGCGTCGCGCCCCCGCGGACGTGCAGGGGCTCGTCGAGCGCGTCGCGATGACGGCGGCCGCGGTGACGCAGAACGCCGCGGTGGCGAGCGCGCCCCTCGGCTCGCAGGCGCGCATGAAGCATGTCGACCTCATCTCGCTCGAGCCGAACGAGATCCTGCTGGTCCTGCTACTCGACGGCAACCTGCTGCGGCAGCAGGTGCTGAACGTCACGCAGGCGGCGGACCAGCTCGCGCTGACCGAGTTGTCGACGCGGCTCAACGCGGCGCTCGCCGGACGGCTGAGCGAGGACGTCCGCCACCACTACGAGTCGGCGGCGCTCGGACTCGAGAAGGAAGTGGTCGGGAGCATCGTGGTGGCGCTCGACCAGTACGAGAAGGGCGCGGAGAACCTGGTCGTGCACGACGGCGTTCGCAACCTGGTGAGGCAGCCGGAGTTCGCGGAATCAGCCCGTCTGCAGCAGGTGCTGGAGGTCCTCGAGGAGACGCGCTACCTGACGACGCTGCTGCGCGAGCTCATCGGTGACTCCGACCTGCAGATCGTGATCGGGTCCGAGAACGCGTCGAGCCAGCTGCAGGGGTGCGCCGTGGTGCTCACGAACTACGGTCCGTCGCACCGGCTGAAGGGAGTCCTCGGCGTCATCGGGCCGACGCGCATGGCTTACAGCCAGACCGTGGCGCGGCTCCGCGCGGTGGCGCAGGCCGCGAGCGACCGAATGATGGAGAACTAGGCGGCCGAGATCTTCTTCAGGTGCTTCGAGGGGTCGACGCCCTCGAGCCGGAGGTCGGCCTCCAGCATCTCGAGCACGAGCTCCGCGAATGTCGTGCGCGGCTTCCAGCCGAGCTTCTTCATCGCCTTCGACGCGTCTCCCCGCAGGTCCTCGACGTCGGCGGGCCGCATGTACGCCTGGTCGACGACCACGTACTGCTGGTAGTCGAGGCCGGCCGCGGCGAAGGCCGTCTCGGCAAAGTCGCGCACCGAGTGCTGCACGCCGGTCGCGATGACGTAGTCGTCGGGCTCGTCCTCCTGCAGCATCAACCACATCGCCTCGACGTAATCGCGGGCGTGGCCCCAGTCGCGCTTCGAGTCGAGGTTGCCGAGCCGCAGCTGATCGGCCTTGCCCGCCAGGATCTGCGCGATGCCGCGCGTGATCTTGCGGGTGACGAAGTTCTCGCCGCGGCGCGGCGACTCGTGGTTGAAGAGGATGCCGCTGCACGCGAACAGGTGATGCGCCTCGCGGTAGTTGATGGTCATCCAGTGCGCGTAGAGCTTCGCGACCGCGTAGGGGCTGCGCGGGTGAAACGTGGTCGACTCGCTCTGCGGCGCGGGTGACGATCCGAACATCTCGGACGTCGAGGCCTGGTAGAAGCGCGTCGGCAGGCCCATCGTGCGGATGGCCTCGAGCAGCCGGGTCGTGCCGAGCCCGTCCGCGTCGCCGGTGTACTCCGGCTGGTCGAACGCGATGCCCACGTGGCTCTGGGCCGCGAGGTTGTAGATCTCGTCCGGCCGCACCGTCTTGACGAGCCGGTTCAGGCCGCCCGAGTCGGTCATGTCCCCGTAGTGGAGGACGAACTTCGAGCCCTCCGGGTGCGCGGGGTTTCCGTGCTGGAGGTGGTCGATGCGACCGCGATTCATCGTCGACGACCGCCGGACGACGCCGTGCACCTCGTAGCCTTTCCCGAGAAGGAGCTCGGCGAGATAAGACCCATCCTGCCCCGTGATGCCCGTGATGAGCGCCGTCTTCGCCATGCCTTCGGTGAAGTCTATGGTTTGGCCGCGATGGCCGGTTTGGTAAGTAGTCGACGTCGATGACCACCACCAGGCACCCGCACGACGGGTCTTCCAAGCACACAGGCCGCACCGAACCCAAGTCGCCGATCGAGGAGAGGCTCGAGGCGCGCATCGCCCAGGAGCGCGAGCGGGCCGCGGCGAAAACCGAGGAGCCGGACGGCGCCCTCGCCGAGGCGAACAACCGCTACCTGCGCCTCGCGGCCGACTTCGAGAACTACAAGCGGCGCACCCGCCAGGAGCAGATCGACACGATCCAGCACGCGGCGACCGAGCTGATCGGCCGGCTGCTGCCGGCACTCGACGACCTCCGCAACGCGCTCGACCACCGGCCGGCCGGCGTCGACCCGACGTGGGCCAAGGGCATCGAGCTCGGTGTGCGCAAGCTCGAAGAGGCGATGACGGCCCACGGCCTCGAGCCGATCGAGTCGGTCGGCAGCCCATTCGACCCGAAGGTGCACGAGGCGATCGGCCACGAGGAGTCGGCGGACCAGCCGGAGGACACCGTGGTGTCCGAGCTCCGCCGCGGCTACCGGATCCGCGACCGCGTCGTCCGGCCGTCGCTCGTCAAGGTCTCGCGCCGGCCGGCAGAGTTGCCCGCCGGATCCGACACGACCGAGAGCTAAAGCTCGACCTTGGCCGTCAAGCGGGACTACTACGAGGTTCTCGGCGTAGGCCGCCAGGCGTCCGCCGACGACCTCAAGAAGGCGTTCCGCAAGATCGCGATGGACTCGCACCCGGACCGCAACCCCGACGACGCGGCCGCGGCCGAACGGTTCAAGGAGGCGAGCGAGGCGTACTCGGTGCTGTCCGACCCGAGCCGGCGCCGCAGCTACGACATGTTCGGCCACGCGGCGACTGACTTCGGCGGGGGGCCGGCGGTCGACTTCAGCGACATGCCCTTCGGCGACCTCTTCGAGACGTTCTTCGGCGGCGGGTTCGGCGGGCGCGGCCGGCGCGAGCGGGCCGACCGCGGGAGCGATCTCCGCTACGACATGACGATCACCTTCGAAGAGGCGTTCACCGGCGTCGAGAAGAACATCGACGTGCCCCGGCTGACGACGTGCGAGCGGTGCAGCGGCTCAGGCGCGGAGCCCGGGACGAGCGTCGACACCTGCCCGACCTGCGGCGGAGCGGGCCAGGTGCGGCGCGCGCAGCAGTCGATCTTCGGCTCGGTCGTGACGGCGGCGACCTGCCCCACGTGCGCGGGCGCCGGGCGGGTGATCAAGAGCCCGTGCACCCAATGCCGCGGCCAGGGCCGGATGGAGAAGACCAGGAAGCTGGCGGTCCGGATCCCGGCCGGCGTCGATTCCGGCTCCCAGATCCGGCTCACCGCCGAGGGCGAGGCGGGCGTGCGCGGCGGCCCGCCGGGCGACCTCTACGTCGTCCTCCGGGTCAAGCCCCACCCGCAGCTCAAGCGGAGCGAGAAGGACGTGATCTTCGAGCTGCACGTGAACATCGTCCAGGCGGCCGTCGGCGACCGGATCGAGGTGCCCACGCTCGAGGGCCCGGTCGAGATCGAAATCCCGGCCGGCACCCAGTACGGCCAGACCTTCCGCCTGCCCGGCAAGGGCATGCCCGACGTCCGCGGCGGCCGTCGGGGCGACCAGTACGTGATGGTCCAGGTGATCGTGCCGAAGGACCTCAACGCCGACCAGAAGGCGCTGCTCCGGAAGGTCGGGGGGCTGACCGGCCGGCCGGAGAAGGTGAGCAAGGGCTTCTTCGAGAAGCTCCGGGACGCCATCAGCCTGGACTAGACGCCGCCAGGTTGCTGGCATAACCTCGAGTCCGGTTCGATTGTTACTAGTCTGGGTATTTATTCCGCGCTCGTCCGTCCTGTTACCGGTTAGAGGAATTGAATGTCGCGAACGATTGATCTTGAGTTGACCCGGGCCGAAGTGGAGGTCCGCGAGCTGGAGGCTCGCCTCCGCGTCGTGCCCATGAACGACAACCAGCTTTCGGATGCGCTGCGGATCGCTCTCGCGGCCAAGAAGGACCGGCTCGAGAAGCTGCGCGCCCAGCACGCGGCCATCGGCAAGCCGCACACGCCGCAGCAGGCCACGTTCGACCCCGACGGCGACGAGGCGCTCAGCCGCAAGATCCCGTCCCACGGCGGCCACCGGACGCCGCTCAAGCGGACCATCCCGCAGCGCTCCAAGACGCCCACGCCCGCGGTGAAGGGAACCCCCCGGAACAAAGCCGCGAAGTAGCGGAACCGGGCCGCGAGGCGGGTACCTCGCGGCTATCTTTGGCGCGATGACCAACCCGCCGGTGGACGGGCCGCCCGCCGGAAGCCCGCGCTCGCGGTGGGTCTTCGCCGTCAACGCCATGGCTGCGCTGGCCCTCGCAGGGGCGGTGGCGTTCCGGCTCGGGCAGGCCGGGATGCCGGCGGACGTTCTCCGCCAGGAGCTGGCGGTGCTGGCGGTGGGCATCGCCTACGCCGGTGCCGTGATCTGGTTCCGGTCGTCCCGGGTCGCAACCTCGACCGGCATCCAGCTCCTGCTCATGGCCGCGAACGTCCTCCTCGTCGTGATCGCGCTCGGGGTCGCGGGCCCTTGGCTGATGTCCGACCTTCCGCCGCTGGCGGTGGCCGTCTTCGCCGCGATCCTGCTGTTCTTCGACGCGGGCTACAGCTGGCGGCAGTTCGGCTACGCCGTGCTGCTGGTCGCGGGCGGGTGCGCCGTCCTCTGGGGCGACGCGATCGTCAACCTCAACGTCCCGATCGGCGCCGTGCTGGTGTGGACGCTCGCGCTGCTCGCCGTCGTGCTCCTCATCTACGCGACCCGGCACATGGTCGACCGCAACCTCGTCGCGCAGGCGGCCCGGCAGGCCTCGCTCCTCTCCGCGCTGAGCGACCTGGGCGAGGGGCTCGTCATCACCGAGGACGGCAGGTTCGTCTCCGGCAACGACGCCTACCTGCGGCTGACCGGCTACTCGGCCGCCGAGCTGGCCGCGTTTCCGTCGCTGATCGACCTTGCACCGGCGGACGAGCGTGAGCGGCTGCGGCATCAGCTGAGCACCAGGCTCGGCGGCGGCGACGCCCCGTTCTCGTACGAGTCGGCGCTCCTGACCAAGGACGGCCGCCGCGTCGACGTCGAAACGTCGATCCGCCCCCTCTCCGCCGAGAGCCCGCGCCGGCTGCTGGCCGTGGTGCGCGACGTCACCGAGCGCCACCGTTTCGCCGAGGCCGAGCGCGAGAGCGAGACGCGGTTCCGCACGCTCTTCGAGCAGTCGCAGGCCGGGATGGCGTTCGCGGACCTAAACGGACGGCTCACCACGACGAACGACGCGTTTCGCCAGCTGCTCGGCTACAGCGCCACCGAGCTCGACGGCGTCTCCATCCTCGAGCTGACGCACCCCGAGGACCTGCCGCTGAGCGAGGTCGCCCTGCGCAACCTGCTCTCGGGTGACGCGCCGGCCTACCGCATCGACAAGCGCTACATCAGAAAGGACGGGCAGGCGGTGTGGGTCGACGACGCCGCGCGCATGGTCCGCGACACGACGGGCAAGGCGCTGTACGTGCAGACGGTCGTCGTCGACATCCGCGACCGGATGCGCGCCGAGGTCCTGCAGTCCGCGCGCTACGCGGTCACCCAGGCGCTGGTCACCTCGCCCGGCTGGGAGCAGGCGGCGCCCCACGTCCTCGAGGGCCTGTGCCGCGCGCTCGACTGGGAGCTCGGCGAGTACTGGGAGGTCGACGCGCAGCGCGAGGTCATGAGCTTCGCGGCGAGCTGGAAGCGTCCCGGGCGAGACACCTCCGCATATGAGGCGACGGCGTCCGAGTACCGGTTCCACCGCGGCGAGGGCCTCGCCGGCAAGGTGTGGGAGACCGCGCAGCCGGTCTCGATCGACGACATCGCGCGCGATTCGTCACCGCGATCCGCGGCCGCGCTGGCGGTCGGATTGCACGGCCTGGTGGGGTTCCCGGTGCGGAGCGGCCGGCGGGTCGTCGGCATGATCGCGCTCGCGACGTGGGCGCCTCGGCAGCTCGACGAGGCGCTCCTCGGCGTGATGAACGACATCGGGACGCAGATCGGCGAGTTCGTCGAGCGCAAGCGCGCCGAGGCGGCGCTGCAGGAGAGCGAGCGCCGAATGCGTTCGGTGCTCGACAACGTGTCCGACGGCCTGCTGACCCTGGACGCGAAGGGCGCCGTCGAGTCGATCAATCCCGCGGTGTCAAAGCTGTTCGGCTACGAGGAGAAGGAGCTCGTCGGGCAGTCGCTCGACACCCTCGTCGCGACGACGCACCGGGACGCCTTCCAGAACTACCTCGAGCGCAGGCTGCAGCTCGACCTTCCGGCATCCGCGCCGCTGGAGACGATGGGGAAGAGGAAGAACGCGAGCCTCTTCCCGCTCGAGGTCGTCGTGAGCTCGACACAGGTCGGCGCGCGCAAGCTCTTCATCGCGACGCTGCGCGACATCTCGGAGCGCAAGGCGCACACCGACGCGCTCGAGTACCAGGCGCTGCACGACTCGCTCACAGGGCTGCCGAACCGCACGCTTTTTGGCGACCGCCTGCGCCAGGCGCTGCTCGGCGCGCGCCGCAACCAGAACATGTTCGGCGTCCTGCTGCTCGACCTCGACCGGTTCAAGGACATCAACGACGCGCTCGGCCACGACCGCGGCGACACCCTGCTGCAGGAGGTTGCGACCCGCCTCAAGAGCGTCCTGCGCGCGACGGACACGATCAGCCGCCTGGGCGGCGACGAGTTCGCGGTGGTGTCGATCGACGCGAACCACCCGGACAACGTCATCGCGACCGCACGCAAGATCCTCGCGTCGCTCGAGGGGCCCTTCTCGATCGGCGACAAGATGGTCGAGACCGGCGCGTCGATCGGCATCGCGATGTACCCGCTCCACGGCGACGACCCCACCACGCTGCTGCGCCGCGCCGACGTCGCGATGTACGTCGCCAAGCGCGCGGGTGGCGGCCTGATGGTGTACTCGCCGGAGCACGAGTCGCAGTCGCTCCGCCACTCCGGGCTCGGCGGCGAGCTGCGGCGCGCGATGACGCAGGGCGAGCTCGTGCTGCACTACCAGCCGATCGTCCTGCTCCCCGCGCGCAACCCCTACGCCGTCGAGGCGCTCGTGCGCTGGAACCATCCCCGCGAGGGCCTGCTGCCGCCGGACCGCTTCATCTCGATCGCCGAGGACACGAGCATGATCGGCACCCTCACCAGCTGGGTGCTGGACGCCGCGCTGGCTCAGCTCTGCCGGTGGCTCGCCGCCGGCATTGACATCTCCGTCGCGGTGAACGTCTCGCCGAAGAGCCTCGAGGACCACTCGATAGTCGACGACGTGGCGCGGGCGCTGGCCGCGTCGCAGGCCGAGGCGTCGCGGCTGACGCTGGAGATCAGCGAGAGCGTGGCGATGTCCTCGGCGGCGGGGAAGGCGATGCACCGGCTCGCCGGCATGGGGGTGCGCCTGTCGCTCGACGACTTCGGCACCGGCTACTCCTCGCTCGTGTATCTCAAGCGGCTGCCCATCCACGAGATCAAGGTCGACCGCTCGTTCGTGAAGACGCTGCCGTCGGACCCGGACGCCTCGGCGATCGTCCGCGCGGCCATCGGCCTGGGCCACGACCTCGGGCTGCGCGTCATCGGCGAGGGCGTGGAGGCGGCCGATGCGGAGGCGATGCTGGTCGAGGTCGGGTGCGACGCGGTCCAGGGTTTCCTGGTCGCGCGGCCGGCGCCGGAGGCAGAGGTGACCGCCTGGCTGGGATCGGATCGCGGCCCGGTCGCCGCGGTTCCCAGCGGCCCTCCCCCCACGAGGGAGGAGGGCTCAAGGGAGGGGTGAAGGCAGGTTTACGCCGCTAACCGAACACTTTAGCGCTTTGCTTAACAAGAAAAGTGGCCATAAAAAAACTCGGGCCGGGCGATTTCTCGACACCGGCACCGAGCTTGGCTGCGGGGGGTGAGGTTCTTTTCAATTGAGGCTCCGGCACGACGTGCCGTAACGCCTCGCACGTTTGAGTCTAGGTCTGGAACTCCCGCGCTTGCGGAGGGTTTTCTGCGCATTTTCGACGACAAAACCACGACGCCACACTCGAAATGCCAAGGGTCGCTATTGGCATAGCCGAGCCCAAAATGCTAATGATGCGTTGGCTCAGCGCCCGCATTGCACAACACGATCCGTTCCAGGGAGGCGGCCGACGGCCCGGATGAGCACCGGGATCCGCTTCGGCGTTCTTGCGAGCCGGCTGCTGAGCAGCTCAAGGGAGAGGGAACCCCGTCCTGATGCGTCGTCCTGTACTTGCTTTCTGCCTCGCCGGAGGCGGGGCGCTCGCGGCTGTCGCCGCGTTCGCGTTCCTCCTGTGGCGGTCGCCGCTCGCCCTCGTGGGGGTCGGCGCGGGGCTGGCTGTCGTGGCGGTGGCGGTGATCGCCGTGAGGCGCCGGCCCCATGGCGCCGAGCTCCTGTGGACCAGCGTCCTCGACGCCGTCCTGCTCGCGGGCACCGTCATGGCGCTGCTCCCGCTCGCGGCGATCGTCCGCGGATTCGTCGACCTCTTCACCCGCACGCACGTCCACTCGACGCAGGAGGGGATCGCGTACGCGCTCGCCTTCGCCGGCCTGCTGCTCGGCGGCGTCTTCTTCGCGTACGCGGTCAAGTACTACCTGAGCACTGTCATGGTGCTGCTCTCGGCGCTGCTGCCGGGCGGGCGGCGAAACGGCAACGGCAGCAACGGGCACGAGCGCCAGCACGCGTCCGGGCTCAGCGGGATCGCGCGCGGGCGCAACGGACAGTCGAGCACCAACGGCAACGGCTACCACGTCGACCTCGGCTACCACCCGTTCGTCTCGGTTCACGTCGCCGCCTACAACGAGAAGCGCGTCCTCGAGCGGCTGCTGACATCGCTCGCGAACCTCGAGTACCCGGAGTACGAGGTCATCCTGGTCGACGACTCCACCGACGAGTCCGCCGCGATCATCGAGCGCTGGAAGGCGACGCCGCGCTTCAAGCTGATCCACCGCGCCAGCCGCCAGGGATACAAGGGCGGCGCGCTCAACGTCGCGCTCGCAGCCACCGACCCGCGCGCCGAGTACGTCGTCGTCTTCGACGCCGACTCGATGCCCTTCCCGGACTCGATCGACCGTTTCCTTCCTTACTTCTATGAGGGCGAGGACGCGCCGCGGCGGCGCGACGACGTCGCCGCCGTCCAGAGCTACCAGTGGCACGTCCTGAACAAGTCCGAGAGCTGGCTGACCGAGGCGGTGCGCGCCGAGTACGCCGGCAGCTACATGGTCGAGCGGCCGTTCCAGGACGCGATCGGCTCGCTGAAGATGATCGCGGGAACCGCGTACATGATCCGCGCGGACGTCCTCCGCGAGGTCGGTTGGGGCACGAGCCTCACGGAGGACTGGGAGCTGACGCTCAAGCTCTACGCCCGCGGGTGGAAGGTCGCGTACACGCCGTGGGCGGAGACGCCGGCCGAATGCGTCGCGACATTCTCGCGCCTTGCCCGCCAGCGCATGCGCTGGGCGGAGGGGCACACGCACAACGTCCGCCGTTGGTTCTGGCCGATCATGCTCTCGCCGTTCGTCAGCCCGCTCGAGAAGCTCGAGTTCGTGTACGACGCCAGCTACTACCTCCAGGCCGCTCTGTTCGTCGTGGGGTCGGTGAGCTGGTTCCTCGCCGAGGTCGTGTTCCACGCGCATGTCCCCGGCTGGACCGCGGTCCTCGGCTGGTCGCTGCTGTTCTCGAACATCTTCGCCCTGCCGCTGATGAACCTCGGCGGCCTCGTGCTCGAGGAGGCGCCCGCGCGCGACCTGCAGGGTGTGCTCGGAGCCCTCGTCCTCTCGTTTGCGCTGGTCCCGTTCCAGGGTTGGGCCGCGCTGAAGGGGCTGCTCAGCCGCGACGAAGGCCCGTGGTTCCGGACGCCCAAGACCGGCCGCATCACCGACGAGGTCCACCATCTCCGGCGCCTGCGGATGCTGAGGCAATGGCTGCTCGGCGTGCGCGAGCCCCGCACGCGGCCGCTCGCGCAGCCGAACGTGCACCACCTGAGGCGTGCCCCTGCTCGCGGGCAGCGCGCCGGCTGGATCGTCGCCATCGCGCTCGTCGCGGCGGTGGTCGCCCTCGCGTGGGCGGCGACGAAGGCGCCGGTGAGCCAGGCCGCGGGCAACCCGCTGTTTCTGCACGGCACGCCGCCCGCGCCGTGCACGGCGTCGTCGATGACGCCGACGGCCGGCGCGCAGGCCACGCCGTGCTCCATCCAGTCGCAGGCCGGCGGCGTGACCACGGTGTGGGGCTTCACGAACCTGCCCGCGCAGACGATCTCGGCCGGCGTATGGACCTTCCAGATGTACTGGTCAGGGGGCACCGGGTCCACGTCGGACACGGTCTCGATCACGGTCGGCGTCTCCGCGACTTCGAGCTGCGCCGGCTTCGCGGCCAGCATCCCCAACGGCGGCACGACGTTCACCGCGACCTACGGCGCATCGACGGCGAACACGACGAGCCCGCTCACGGTGACGACGAGCGCGTCGCAGGCCGCGCTCACGATCCCGGCCGGCGGGTCGCTCTGCATGGCGGTGACGCTCACCCACAGCACCGGCGGCAAGCCGTCGATGCTCTACGACGGCGCGTCCGGCGTCGCTTCGACGCAGCTCGTCCCGCCGAGCACGGTCGTGCCCGAGCTCCTGCTGCCCTTCGCGGCCCTCGCGATCCTGATCCCTGTCGCGGTGAGGCGGCGCCGGTGAACGCGCGAGGCAACGACAGGCTGAACCTGACCCTCATCGCGAGCGCGTGCGCGCTCCTGATGGTGCTGCCGCTCGTGACCACGTTCGACGACTTCCTGACCGGCTGGGCGCTGCAGCTCGGCGCCGACAACCCGCTGCAGGCGATCGTGCCGACCGAGGCGCGGATGGTCGTCGGCCTCCTCACCGTCATCGGCATCCACGCCTCGGCGGCCGGCAGCGACATCCTCGTCTGGGACCGCGACGGCTACATGCACCGGATGCTCATCTCCTGGAACTGCATCGGGTGGCAGAGCCTGGTCCTGCTCGGCGTGTCGTTCCTAACGGGGCTGCGCCGCGGCCAGCCGCTCGAATCCCGAGCCCAGGTGATCGTCATCGGCGTCGCCGGCACCATGCTGCTGAACCTGCTGCGCGTCGCCGCGGTCGCCGCCCTGGCGGCTACGTGGGGCCAGACCCCGGCCCTTCTGTTCCACGATTACGGCGGCACATTGCTCGTCATTGGATGGCTCTTCGCGTTCTGGGCGTTCGCGCAGCGCTGGATTCTGCCCGCGGATCCGTCGGTAGAAGCGTGAACCGCTGGATCCGGCTCGGCCTGCAGACCGCCTTCGGCCTGGCCCTGCTCTACCTGTGGCTCCGCACGGTCTCGCTGACCGAGGTCCTCGGGCACATGCGCGCCGAGGCGTGGTGGCCGATCCCGGTGATGATCGCGCTGTTCCTCCTGACGAGCGTCATCCGCGCGCTGCGCTGGCTGCTGCTGCTCCGGCCGCTCGCGCCGGTCGGCATCGTCCGGGCCTTCGCGATGAACGCGACGGGCGGCCTCCTGAACTACGTGCTTCCGATCCGCTTCGGCGACGCCGCTCGCGCGTGGTGGCTCTGGCGCCGGCACCGCGTCCCGACCGGCGCGGCGCTCGCGACGATCGTCCTCGACAAGGCCTTCGACCTCGCCGGTGTCGCGATCGCGCTCGTGACCTTGGAGGTGCTGGCCGTCACCGGCGTCGTCTCGGCGCCGCGCGGGCTGATCGGCGCCGTGGCGCTCGCCGTCGCGCTGCTCACCGCGGTGCTCGGGACGGCGGTGGCCGGGCCGCGCATCGCCCGCTCGAGCCTCGCGCGGCGCGTGCTGCCGCCGCGGATCGCATCCGCGCTCGCCGGCCAGGCCTTCGCCTTCCGCGCGGGGGCGCGGGGCCTGTGGACGCCGGGTCTCGCCGGCCGCCTCGCCGGCCTGACCGTCGTGGTGCTCGTGATCGACGCCTTCAACCTGAACCTGCTGCTGGTCGCGGTCGGCGTCACCGTGCCGGTGTGGAAGGCCATGGCCGCGTACCCGGCGCTGCTGCTGAGCTTCGCCGTGCCGGCCGGCCCCGGTTACCTCGGCAACCTCGAGGTGGCCGGCTCGCTCGTGCTCGGCGGCGGCCTCGGGCTCGCGCCGAACGTCGCGGCCGGCGCGATCCTGCTGTATCACGCGGTGACCGCCGCGTACGCGCTCACCCTCGGCGTGCTCGGCTTCCTGCTCGTCGGCGGGCGCCGCACGGTGAGGACGGCCCGGCCGCGCCGCATCGCCGTGTTCCACTGCGGCTTCACGTACTCCGGTGGCGGCGAGCGGATCGTGATCGAGGAGGTCCTCGGCCTTCGGAGGCGCGGCTACGAGGTCGAGTGCTACGCGCCGACCGTCGACGCGACGCGCTGCTACCCCGACCTGCTCGGCGACCTGCGGGTGCGGACCTTCCTGCCGCAGCTGCCGCGATGGTTCCCGTTCCGCGAGGCGATCCAGATGGCGGCCGCGTCGCTGCTCATGCCGCTATACGCGTGGCGGTTCCGCGGCGTCGACGCGATCCTCGCTTGCAACCAGCCGAGCGCGTGGATCGCCTGGTGGGCGGCGCGGCTCATCGACGTCCCGTATGTCGTGTACCTGAACCAGCCCAACCGCCTCGTGTACCCGCGCAACATCGACCGCCAGACCGGCTGGGTCGCGAACGCCGACTACCGGCTGCTCGCCGAGGTGGTGCTTCGCGCGACCTCGTTCGTCGCGTGGGCCGACCGTCGCTCGGTGCAGGAGGCGGACCAGCTGCTCGTCAACGGCGACTACATCGGCGACATCATCCGCGGCATCTACAAGCGCGACGCGATCGACTGCCCCGCCGGCTGCCACGTCGCGCAGTCCGGCTTTCCACTCCCCGTCGAGCAGCGGTTCGCCGGCGGCCTGACGATCAACGGCTACCCGATCCGCCGGCCGTACGTGCTGCTCACCAACCGCCACTACCCGCAGAAGCGCTTCGACCTCGTGATCCGCGCGATGGCGGAGGTGAGGAAGAAGCACCCGAAGGCGCAGCTCGTCGTCCCCGGCCCCGCAACGGCGCACACCGCGACGCTGCGCGAGCTGGTCGCGGAGCTTGGGCTGGAGGACGCGGTCCTGTTCCTCGGGCAGATCAACGAGGAGGAGCTGCAGCGGCTTTACGAAGGTGCGGCCGTCTACGTGTACCCGGCGCCGGAGGAGGACTTCGGCATGGGTGTCATCGAGTCGATGGCCAAGGGCGTGCCGGTCGTCGCGTGGAATCAGGCCGGCCCGACGGTCACGGTCGTCGAGGGCACCGGGTACCTCGCCGAGCCGCTCGAGGTGAGCGACTACGCTGCCGGGATCATGGGCCTGCTGGACGACCGCGAGCACAACCAGCGCACCGGCGAGCGCGCCTTCGAGTGGGCGCGACGCTTCGACTGGGAGCGGCACATCGACACGGTTGAGCGCGCGCTGCTCGACGTCGCGCGTGCGCACGACGAGATCTCGCTGGAGGCCGCGACGGCGTGAGCCGCGCAGGGCCGACGGACCGCGCATCTTCGCGGCCTAGGCGGCCGGGCGGCGCTTCAGCGCCGCTGAAGCCTGTGTCAGGGGGCCCGGCGCTCGTCGTCACGCATCGGCCGGATGCGCTCCTCCTCGCGCCACCCCTTCCTAGGCTCCGGCCGCCGATGCCGCGAATCTGCGAGCGCTCCGCAGCCCTGCGCGGCTCTTGAAGCTCCCCTTCCTCGCCGCCGAGGAAGAGGACGACGACGCCGTATCGGACGAGCCGCTCGAGGACGAGGCGGAGACCGGCGTCGCGGAGGCGCCGCTGCACTGGGGTTGGACGCTGGCGATCGCGGTCGGCGCGGCGCTGCCGCGCCTGCTCTACCTCTTCGCCCTCACGGACCCGGAGAACCCGGGCGAGCGCCGCTACGGCGACGTCTGGCACCACTGGCAGATCGCCTACCTGACGCAGCAGATCGGCCTCACGGCGCCCGACGGCCCGCGCCTGTGGGACCTCAAGGGCCTCGACTACTTCTGGGGCATCCTCCACCCGCTGCTGATGGTCGCGATCTTCGACATCACCGGCTCCATCGACATCGTCCTCGACCGCCTGGTGAGCATCGCGTTCGGCGTGCTGGTCGTCGTCCTCCTGTTCCACGTGTGCCGGCGTCACTGGGGCACGCAGGTGGCCGCGGGCGCGGCGCTCGTCGCGACGCTGCTGCCCACGAGCGTCATGAACGACGCGTCAGGGATGCTCGAGCCGATCGGCGTCGCGCTCTGCTTGCTCGGCATCTGGGCGTGGCCGCGGCGAGGCGGGTTCTGGGCCGGCCTGGCGTTCGGCCTCGCGACCATGGCGCGTGCGGAGGCGTGGATCTTCAGCGCCGGCATGGTCGTCGCCGCGTTCTTTCGCAGCTCCGGGCGGCAGCAGCGCATCCCGCTGGTCGTCGGGTTCGGGATCGTGATGCTCACTTACATGAAGGTGCTGTCGGACAAGACGGGTAACGCGATCTATCCGCTCTGGTGGAACTTCCTGGCGAACGCGGTGGGGAAGTGGGAGTTCGCGCCGGTGAGCGCGGCGCAGGCGTCGGTCCGGCCGGTGCTCGGCGTCGCGCTCGTCGGCGCGGCCGCGGGCCTGGCGTGGAGCCTGTGGAAGCGCCCGCCCTCGTACATGCTGCTGACGTTCGGGTTCGGCTACTGGGTCTTCGTCGCCGGGATGCTTGGCTTCACGTCGTACCTGGCGAGCTGGGTGTGGTGGATGCCGATCACCCGTGTGTTCGCGTTTCCGTACGTGTTCGTCGGCGTCCTGGTCGCGGTCGTCCTGCTGTGGTGGTTGCCGCGCCGCGGTGCTGCCGGAACGCGCGTGGGCTGGGTCGCGCTGGGCGCGTCGCTGATCGCCACGCAGCTGCTGTGGGTCCCGATCTGGCAGGAGTTCTCGCCGAGCGAATCCGAGTGGAAGGTCGCGCTCGCCGAGAGCGAGCAGCTGGGCCGCTGGTATCACGAGCCGGCGTACGAAGGGCATTCGCTCGCCGTCCCCGACGATCGCCCTGACGTCACCTATGCGCTCGCGCGGTTCGCCGGTGTGGAGGGCAAGCACCTCGTCAGCGAGATGTACGACCCGTTCGCGTACCTGCCGTCGGGCTATGCGTATGCCGACCACGCGGGCACCGTCAATACACTGCTCGAGTGCTGGTTGAAGCAGACGGACACCCGGCTGATCGCGGTCCCGCGCGGTGACCCGAACTACGCCCTGATGCAGCAGCAGAACCCGCAGTGGTTCACGCGCCTGGGCACGCTTGACAACGCGGGTTGGGACGTCGTGGGCGTGGCTGCGCCGGTGCCGGAGGCGAGCGAGTGCCAGGCGGCGAGAGCGGCGACCGGGTAACGGCCGCCGGCTTCGACTACGAGTCGAAGCAGTGGGGCGCGGCTCCGCTGGCGGCGCGCCCGCGCTTCATGAACGGGCTGAAGCTGCGCTATCTCCTCGAGGACCTGGCGCCGGTGCACGGCCGCGTGCTCGACGTCGGTTGCGGCGCCGGCCAGGTGGCGAAGGCCGTGAAGCGCGCGAGGCCCGACCTCGAGGTGCACGGGTGCGACATCAGCCGCTCGGCGCTTGCCCTCGCGCAGAGGCCGAGCGCCGAGGGCGTCGACTTCCGCCTCGCCACCGCCGAGCGCCTTCCGTTCGCGGACGGCGAGCTCGACTTCGTGTGGATCTTCGACGTGCTCGAGCACGTCGACTCGCCCGAGGTCGTGCTGCGCGAGGTGCGCCGCGTGCTCAAGCCAGGCGGCGGCTTCCACATCGTGCTGCCGCTAGAGGGCCAGCCGCGAACGCTCTACCGCCTCGTCGGCGCGGGCACGCGCTGGACGGCAAAGCTCCGGCACGGCGGGCACATCCAGATCTTCTCCGCGGCCCGCTACGAATCGCTCGCCGCCGCGTGCGGCCTGCCGGTGGTGCGGCGGCGCTGGAGCTATCACGGCCTCCTGCAGGCGCTCGACGTCGCGTACTTCTCGTGGCTGGACCGCCGCGGTCCGGTGAGCGGTTCGGTCGAGGACATGGCGGTCGCGCGGCGCGGCCTGACCGGTGCGGCGATGCGCGCGGCCGCGGCGTCGGTCGCGACCGCCGCGTGGTACGAGGCGCGAGCGCTGCGCGCGCTACCGGGCGGGTGCGGTCACTTCAGCTGCGCCAGAAGAGACGTCTAGAGCTTTCGCGTGCCCATGTGATCAGGTCGCGAAGTCCGTCGTCGAAGGCGACCTCCGGCTCCCAGCCCAGCTGCTCCTTGGCCTTCGACACGTCGCTCACGTAGAACTCCTGGTCGCCCTCGCGCCAGTCCGCAAACGAGTAGCTCGGCTCGCGACCCGTGAGCTTTCCGATCCGCTCTATGACCTCGAGCAGGTTGCGCTGGTTGCTCGGACCGCCGCCGACGTTGTAGATCTCGCCCTTGGTCGCGTCGATGCGCTCTATCGCGGTCTCGTAGAGGCGGCTCAGGTCGCGCGCGTCGAGAAGGTCGCGCACTTGCTTGCCGTCGCCGTAGATCGTCAGCGGCCTGTCGTTGAGGATCGAGTGCACGAAGTGGGCCACCCAGCCCTGGTCCTCGGTGCCGTACTGATGCGCCCCGTAGATGCAGCTCTGCCGGAGCACGACGGTGTTCATGTCGAAGCAGCGGGCGTAGTCGCGCACGTACTGGTCGGCCGCGCCCTTGCTGCAGCCGTACGGGCTGTGGAAGTCGAGCGGCTGCGTTTCTTTACAGGCGGCGTTGCTCTTTCCGAGCTTTCCGTACACCTTGTTGGTTGATGCGAAGACGACAGGGGCCTCGCGGTTGTGGCGGCGCACCGCCTCGAGGACGTTGACGGTGCCGCCGGCGTTCACCTCGAAATCGGCCGTCGGGTCGACGAGCGAGGTCGTGACCGCGACCTGCGCGGCCAGGTGCAGCACGGCGTTGGCGTCCCTGACGTGCGGCGCCAGGGCCTGGGCGTTTCTCACGTCCTCTTTAATGAAGGTCACGGCGCCGGCGTGGTGGCCGGTGAGCCACTCGAGGTTGCGCTCGGTGCCGCCGCGGCTCAGGTTGTCGAGCACCGTGACGTGCCAGCCGGCGCGGATCATGTGGTCGGCGGCGTTGACGCCGAGGAAGCCCGCGCCGCCGGTGATCAGCAGGTTCCGTGCGCGCGGCATGTCAGCCGGTCATGAAGCCGCGGACGTACGCGATCGCCACGATCCAGGCGGCGCCCGCGAGGAACACGGCCTCCCGGCGCGGCGTGCCGCCCTGCGCGTACCGGTACACGCCCGGAAGGAAGATCACCGCGAAGATGCCGTACACGATGTGCAGCGGCCAGTCGGCGGGACGGTTGCCGAGGAGCAGCAGCACCAGCCCGATCAGGCCCTGCACCGCGGTCAGCCCGGCCATGATGAGGAAGCTCGAGCGAAAGCCGCCGGTGAGCGCGGCGCGGCGGAAGTACAGGTACGTGCCCCACGCGGCGAGCAGCACCGAGAAGATGACGAGCGCAGTCGCCGAGATGCGATGCAGCGCTACGAGGAACTCACTCACTGTGCGTGACCACGGGTGACTCTACTTGATGTCGACGTGGTCAAGGCCGTGCGCGCGCCGGTGCGCCCGGGCTTCGTGCGCCGCGTCCTGAAGGAGGCGGTCAGGGTGCCCGAGGTGGCCGCGCGCATGCCGCGCGAGAAGGCGACGGTCGCCGTGCGCATCACCGACGCCCGTGAGCTGAGGGAGCTCAACGGCGCTTACGCCGAGGAGGACTACGCGACCGACGTGCTGTCATTCGAGGGCGTCTGGCCGCACCTCGGCGACATCGCGGTCTCGTGGGACGCGGTCGTGAGCCAGGCGCTCGATTACGACCATCCGCCGCAGGAGGAGCTGGCGCTGCTCTGCGTGCACGGCCTGCTCCACCTCCTGCGCTGGGACCACTACGAGGAGGCGGAGCGGCTCGAGATGTGGCGCCTGACGATCGCCGCGCTCGCCCGCTCGGGGGTGAGGTTGCCCGGTAGACTCTGAGACCGGTCTGTGGCGCTCGCCACGGGCCTTTCCGCGTCTACATGAGCGAAGAAACGAGCACCTCGCGACCCGAAACCACGCTGATCGTCGGCCTCGGCAACCCGGACTCCGAATACGCGGACACCCGGCACAACCTGGGCTTCGACTGCGTGCGCGCGCTCGCGTCGCGCCACGGGGTCGACATCAAGAAGAAGCGCTGGCGCTCGCTCGTGGGCCACGCCGCCGCAAGCGGCACGTGGTTCGTGCTGCCGCAGACGTACATGAACCTTTCCGGCGAAGCGGTGAAGGCCGCGCTGCGCGACGTGCCGGTGCCGCCGGCCCGCGTCTGGGTCGTGCACGACGAGCTCGACCTGCCGCTGTGCCGGATGCGCATCCGCGTCGGCGGCTCCGGCGCGGGGCACAACGGTGTGCTCTCGATCATGCGGGCGCTCGGCTCGCCGGACTTCGTCCGGTTTCGGGTCGGCATCGGCAAGCCCTCACGGCGCCCTGGCCAGTCCGGCGTCCACTACGTGCTCGGCCGCTTCACCAAGGCCGAGGCGGCAAGCATCGAGAACATCGTCGCGGGCGTCGCGGACGCGCTGGAGCTTGCGCTTGACGCCGGCGTCGAGCGGGCAATGGACCGCTACAACCGCGCCGGCGCGCTCGGCTGCGAGGAGAGCCGGTGACGAGGCTCTGGGAGGCGACGACCGGCGCGGCGCCGTCGCTGCAGCGCTGGCTCGCGGCGCCTCGCGCCACCGTGTCCGCCGGCCGTCTTCCGCGCGCCGCGTGGCCGATCGTCGCGGCGTCGATCGCGCGGGTCGCCATCGCGGCCAAACGCTCAGTCCTGGTCCTGTCGCCTTCGCCGGATCGCCTCGCGAGCGAGCTGCGGCTCTGGCTCGGCGGGTCGCCCTCCACGCATGTGTTCGCCGAGGTCGCGGTTTCGTTCCTCGACCGGCCGCCGGCGTTCGACGAGGCCGTGAGCCGGCGCCTCGACGCGCTCGCCGCGCTTGCGTCGGCGGAGCGCGAGCCCGCGGTCCTGGTGTCGTCGCGCCGCGCCGCGGCGCGCGCGACCATATCGCCCGCCAACCTCGCGACCGGCACGATCGAGCTCGAGCCCGGACGCGGCCCCGACCCGGTCGCGGTCGCCGCGCGCCTGGTGGAGCTCGGTTACTCGCGCGAACCGCTCGTCGAAGCGCCCGGTCAGTTCTCGCTGCGCGGCGGCATCCTCGACGTCTTCCCGGCCGCGGCCGACGAGCCGGCCCGGGCCGAGTGGCTCGGCGACACCGTCGACACCCTGCGCATCTTCGACCCGGTGAACCAGCGCTCGGTCATGGCGCTCGACCGCCTGCTGGTGAGGCCGGGGAAGGAGCTGCTGATCGGCCCCGCTCGCGGCGCCGCCGCCGTCGCGGCGATCCGCGAATCGCTCGACCTCGGCTCGCTCCGTCCCGACGTGGCAGCCGAATGGGAAGACGACCTGACGCGGCTCGAGGCCGGCGCGTCGTTCCCCGGCATCGAGTTTTACTCGGGCTACATCGAGCCGGACGTGCCGTCGCTCTTCGACCACCTGCCGGGCGGATGCCTGGTCCTCGACTTCGAGCCGCAGCGCCAGCTGGCCGACGCGCGCTCGGCGGCCGAGGAGACCGCGATGCTCGCCGCGGCCGAGGCCGAGGGCGGCGAGCTGCCGAAGCGGTTCCGGCTGCCCGCGGTGCCGGTCGCGCGCCTGGAGCCGCGCGACGACAACCCGGTGCTCCGGTTGACCGCCGGCGAGGGCGACGAGGGCGCGATGGACCTCGGCTGGACCGACGCCGAGCCGCTCGTCGGCCGGCCCGGCGCGCTGGCCGCCGTCGCGGCGCTGTCGCGAAGCGGCACCGTCGTCGTGGCCACCGAGCAGGCGGACCGCCTGCAGTCCCTCCTCGACTCCGAAGAGGTGCGCACCGCCGTCGTGCCGGTGGACCTCGACGTCGACCTGGAGGTCGGCCCGGCGCTGGCGCGCGCGGACGTCGACGTCGCGAGCGGCTGCTCCCTGCCGGCCGCCGGCTTCCATCTCCTCACCGACGCGGAGCTCTTCGGCCGCGTGCGTCGGCCGTCCACGCGTCGCGGTTCGTCGCGCTCGACGGTCGAGGAGCTCGCGCGCGAGTTCACGCTCGACTTCGCGCCCGGCGAGCTCGTCGTGCACGTCGATCACGGCATCGCGCGCTTTGCCGGCATGCGCCTTATCGAGCAGGACGGTGCGCAGCGCGAGTACCTCGAGCTCGAGTACGCCGACGCGGACAAGCTCTTTGTGCCGGTCGAGAACCTCGACCGCGTCCAGAAGTACCTCGGCGGTGAGGAGACGCCGACGCTGCATCGCCTCGGCACCGGCGACTGGTCGCGCGCCCGCAGCCGAGCGAGGAAGGTCGTGCAGGACGTCGCCGAGGACCTGCTCAAGATCTACTCGCAGCGCGAGGCGCGCCCCGGCATCGCGTTCGCGCCGGACACGGCGTGGCAGGACGAGCTCGAGGCATCGTTTCCGTACGAGGAGACGCCCGACCAGCTGAACGCGCTCGCCGAGATCAAGGCGGACATGGAGTCCGACCGCCCGATGGACCGGCTGCTCTGCGGTGACGTCGGCTTCGGCAAGACCGAGCTCGCGCTGCGCGCGGCGTTCAAGGCGGCGATGAGCGGCAAGCAGGTCGCGCTGCTGGCCCCGACGACGGTGCTTGCGCAGCAGCACTTCCACGTGTTCCGCGAGCGCCTCGCGAAGTTCCCGGTGCAGGTCGAGATGCTGTCGCGGTTCGTCGACGACGAGACACAGGAGAAGACGGTCGAAGGGTTGAAGGCCGGAACCGTTGACATCGTCATCGGCACGCATCGGCTCCTGCAGAAGGACGTGCGGTTCAAGCGCCTCGGACTGCTCGTGGTCGACGAGGAGCATCGCTTCGGCGTCATGCAGAAGGAGCGCCTGAAGAAGCTGCGCACGCAGCTGGACGTGCTGTCGCTCTCGGCGACGCCGATCCCGCGCACGCTGCACATGGCGGTCGGCGGCATCCGCGACATGAGCGTCATCCAGACGCCGCCCGAGGAGCGCCAGCCGATCAAGACCTTCGTCACCGCGGACCTCGACAACCTCGTGCAGGAGGTCATCGCGCGCGAGCTCGAGCGCGGCGGGCAGGTCTACTACGTGCACAACCGGGTGCGCACGATCCAGAAGGCGGCCGAGCGCGTGCGCCGTCTCGTGCCCAACGCGCGCGTGATCGTCGGCCACGGGCAGATGGCCGAGGACGAGCTCGCGCACGTGATGGTGAAGTTCGAGGCGCACGAGTTCGACGTGCTCGTTTGCACGACGATCATCGAGTCGGGCCTCGACATCCCGAACGTGAACACAATCGTCGTCGAGCGCTCGGATCGGTTCGGCCTGGCGCAGCTCTATCAGCTGCGCGGACGGGTCGGCCGGTCGGGCAGGCGCGCGTACGCGTACTTCCTGTACGACCCGCGACGCTCGCTGACCGAGAGCGCGGACAAGCGCCTGGACGTCATCTCTGGCCTGCATGAGCTCGGCCAGGGCTTCAAGATCGCGCTCCGCGACCTCGAGATCCGCGGCGCCGGCAACCTTCTCGGGACCGAGCAGCACGGCGCCATCGCGGCCGTCGGCTTCGAGATGTACCTGCAGATGCTGCAGAGCGCGGTGCAGAAGCTGCGCAGCGGCTCGGACGAGGACGTCATCGGCGACGTGCTGTCCACCGCGGAGATGAACCTCGAGCTGCCGCTGGACCACTTCATCCCGCGCTCGTACATCCGCGACGAGAAGCTGCGGCTCGCGGCCTACCGGCAGCTCGCGGCGGCCGAGGACGAGCCGGAGCTCGACGCGGTCACGCGGTCGCTCGTCGACCGCTACGGTCCGGGCCCGGCCCAGCTCGACAACCTGGTGTTCTCGCTGCGCGTGAAGCTGCGCGGTCGGCGCATGGGCCTGCGCGGCGTCGTCGCGGAGGGCCACGACATCGTCCTGCGCGTCGACCCGGCGCGCCTGCTCGACGTCGATGCGCTGTCGCAGCGTATGGCCGGCCGCATCTCGATCGGCGTGAACAAGCTCAAGATGCGGCGGCAGGGCGAGGGCTGGCAACGCGACCTGCTCACCCTTCTGGACGAGATGCAGCGCCTGTACGAGGGCGCGCGGACCCCCGTGACAGAATCGGTGCGGCATGGCTGACGACAGCAGGCCGTACCGCCCGGGCATCGATTCGCTCTTCGACGTGGTCGCGCGTCTGCGCGCCCCGGACGGATGCCCGTGGGACCGCGAGCAGACGCACGATTCGCTGCGGCCCTACCTGCTCGAGGAGACGTACGAGCTGCTCGAGGCGATCGACACGCGTGACGACGCGAAGATCAAGGAGGAGCTCGGCGACGTACTGCTGCAGGTCGCGATGCACGCGGAGATAGCGGCCGAGGAAGGTCGCTTCACGGCCGCGGATGTGTCCGAGGCCGCGGCCGCAAAGATGGTCGCGCGCCATCCGCACGTCTTCGGCGACGTGGCGGTCGCGAACGCCGATGACGTGCTGCGCAACTGGGAGCACGCGAAGGTCGAGGAGGCGCGCCGGGCGGGGAGCGACCAGTCGGTGGTCGACCGCGTGCCGAGCACGCTGCCGGCGCTGGCGTGGACGCTCGGCCTCCAGAAGCGCGCGGCCCGCGTTGGGTTCGACTTCGCGTCGCCGATCACCGCCGCTGACGCCGTCGTCGAAGAGGCGCGCGAGCTTGCCGAGGCAAGCGGCGCCGACGAGGCGTTCGACGAGGTCGGCGACCTGCTGTTCGCCATCGTCGCGCTCGCGCGCAAGCTCAAGGTCAACCCCGAGGACGCGCTCCGCGTCGCCGGCCAGAGGTTCCGCGACCGTTTCGCAAAGCTCGAATCGTCGATGCGGCAGGAGGGCCTGGAGTTTCGCGACGTCGACGAGGCCGAGCTCATCCGCCGCTGGGAGACGACCGCGAAGTAGCCGACAAAGCGAAGACCTTTTGCTATAGTCGGCATCCGCTCGGTTAATTTCGGAAACGTCGCACTCAACGATCCAGCATGAGATACGCAGCAGCGCTGACCCCGCCCGGCACGCCGCGTCCCCGCCAGCTTGGCGTGCGGAAGCCGATCCTCGCCCTCGTCCTCGGCATCACCGCCGTTTGGGCGCTGTACGGCTACGCGCAGGAGGCCTTCATCGGCAACCGGCTCGCGCAGCAGGTCAACGACCTCCGGCACCAGAACGCCGTCATCGCGGCCCAGAACGCGAGCTACCGCAAGGACATCCAGGGCATCACGACGGGCACCGCCGACGAGGAGGAGGCCCGCCTCAACGGCTATTCGAAACCGCAGGAGAAGGTCTTCCTCGTGACCGCGCCTCCGACTCCATCGCCGTCCACCGCGCCTTGAAAGGGGGTTCCGAGTGACCTGGATTTCGACGGGTATAATCGACGACGCGGAGTGGAGCAGCGGCAGCTCGTCGGGCTCATAACCCGAAGGTCCTTGGTTCGAATCCAAGCTCCGCAACCAACGACACCCACCAGGAGCCGAGCCCACTCGGCTCCTCGCATATCTGGAGATCGGTAATCAGTGAACAAGAGAAAGCGAGTCGCGCTGGCGAAGCGCCGGCTCAAGAAGCGCAAGCTCAAGGCCCGGACGGCAGCGTCCCGCTAGGCTTGTGCGCGGCGCTGGTGCCGTAGCTCAGGTGGCAGAGCGCGCGACTCATAATCGCGTTGTCGGTGGTTCGAGTCCACCCGGCACCACCACCACGGACTGACGCACCAGTTGGCTCCAGGCATCGACATCGGCGCGGACGGTCGCCCACGGTGCTGGTGGGGCGCCGGCGATGAGCTCTACCGCAGCTACCACGACACCGAGTGGGGAAGGCCGGTCGCCGACGATCGCCGCCTCTTCGAAAAGATCAGCCTCGAGGCGTTCATGTCGGGCCTCAGCTGGCTGACCATCCTCCGCAAGCGCGAGAACTTCCGGCGCGCCTTCGCGGGTTTCGACCCGCGCGCCATCGCCGCATTCACAGAGAAAGACGAGGCGCGCCTGCTCGCCGATGCGGGCATCGTGCGCAACCGCGCGAAGATCGCGGCGACGCTGAACAACGCGCGCCGCTACTCCGACCTGGTGGACGAGTTCGGCTGCCTCGCGGCCTACGCGTGGAGCTTCGAGCCGCGGCCGCGCGAGGGCCCGCTCGACCACGAGGCGCTGATGAGCGTGAAGTTCAGCCCCGAGGCCAAGGCGATGAGCAAGGACCTGCTCCGCCGGGGCTGGGCCTTCGTCGGCCCGACCACGGTGCACTCGTTCATGCAGGCGATGGGTCTCGTCAACGACCACCTCTCGGGCTGCTTCGCGGCCGCAGAGGTCGAGGAGCTGCGCTCCACTTTCAGACGACCAGCCCGTTCACCACGCGCGTGAGCCGGGCGGGGTCATCGACGCGCACGCGGCCATGCGACGTCGAAACGATTCCCGCTTCGCGCAGCTCGCGGAGCGCCCGGGTCACGACCTCGCGCACCGAACCGACCGAGGACGCGAGCTCCTCGTGCGTCACCTTGAACACCAGCTCGCCCGAGCGCAGCTGATCGACCGACGCGCGCTCCAGCAGGTCGAATGCAACGCGATCGAGGACCGACCCGAGCGTGCGCACCGTCACGACACGAACCACGCGGGCGAGGATCGTCGCGGTGTGGACGGCGAGCGCGTGGCTCACGGCGATGTCGCCCTCGTTCCGTGTGCGGAAGCGCGCCGGGTCGAGTCGCAGGATGACGGAGTCGACCACGGCCTGGAGGTGCACGACCGGCGCCGTCCCGAGCACCGGAAGTGCGCCGAGCCATTCGCCGCCGTAGAGGTAGCCGATGGTCGCCTCGCGCCCGTCTTCGGCGACCTGGTACGCCCTGACCACGCCCGACGCGACCAGGTCCGCGTCCGACCGGTCCCGCGGAAAGTCCGCGACGTCGCCGGCGCGCAACGGAACGGGCCGCGCGCCGGTCAGTATGTCCTCGCGCCCATCGGCGCTGAGAAACGCGAGAAAGTCCACCGGAGCCCGCCACTCGGTCACGGGCACCACGGCCCGGATTATGAGCGGGACCGCATGCCTATGCTGGAGCGACGATGCCCGACCCTGGCGAGCGCGTCCTCGTCGCCCTCTCAGGCGGGCCTGACTCGACGGCTCTGCTGCTGATGCTTCGCGATCGCGGCTGCGAGGTCGTCGCGGCCCATTACGACCACGCGCTGCAGCCGGCGTCGGCGGCGATGGCGGCGCACGTCAACCGCCTTTGCTCGACCCTCGGAGTCGAGCTCATCACCGAGCGGCGCACGTCGTCCGTGCCGAAGGGCTCGCTGCAGGCGGCCGCCCGCACGCTGCGCTACGAGTTTCTCGAACGCGCGGCGGACTCCTGCGGCGCCACGAGCATCGCGCTAGGCCACACCGCCGACGACGTCGTCGAAGGCGCCGTCCTGCATCTGCTGCGCGGCTGCGGGATCGCGGGCCTGCGCGGCATGCCGGCCACGCGCGGCTGTTTCGTCCGCCCGCTCGTCGACACGTGGCGCGTCGAGATCGACTCGTACCTGCGCGAGCGCGGCGTTGCGGCGCTCGACGACCCCGCCAACTCGAACCGCCGGTTCGCGCGCGTGCGCGCGCGCCTCGACCTCCTGCCGGCGCTCGAGCGCGACCGGCCCGGGATCCTGCGCCGGCTTCACGCCGTCGCGCGCGGGGCCGGCGAGCTGCAGACGGCCGCCGAGCGCGCAGCCGAGCGCGCCGTGGACGAGGGCCTGGACGTCGCGGCGATCGGGCGACTCCCCGAGCCGGTGGCGGCCGAGGCCGTGCGCATCCTGTACCGGCGCGCCGGCGGCGCCGAGCCCGGCCTCGCCCGGACGCACATCGACGCGATGCTGGCCCTCGCCAGGTCGGGCGGACGGGGCGGCAGGGGCGTCGATCTGCCCGGCGGCCTGCGCTTCAGGATCGTCGGTTCGCGGCTACAGGTCGTTCGCGGCGTTCCTCATTCAATGGACGTGAGGCTCGACACGCGCCCGTGCCCCGGGTGCGGGGACGCGGCGGCCGCCCACCTGAGGCCCGGCCTCGACCTGCGGGTCGCCTTCCGCGCACCTGGGATGCGCATCCACCTGCGCCGCGGCACCCGCAAGCTGCAGGACGTGTTCGTCGACGCGCGCGTACCGAGGGAGGATCGCGACGCCTGGCCGCTGGTCATGAGCGGCGACCGTCTCGCATGGATTCCCGGCATCGCGGTCGACGACGAGCTCGCCGCGAGTTCGGGCGAACCGTCCATCCATGTGACCCTGACCCGTATCCTGTCGGCAGGGGAGCCCGAAAAGCCCATGTTAGAATCCGCCAACAGTCCTCGAGGAGAGTCGAGTTGAGCCGCCTACCCCGCTCCAGCCTTTTCTACTTTGCGTTGATCGTCGTCCTCGGCCTCGTGTTCTGGTTCACCTGGCAGTCGCTGCAGGGCAACCAGGGCGCGAACGACTGGACGTACTCGAAGCTCGTCAC
>Ga0070741_10003825_pt1 | contig 36253 bp, 31 predicted proteins | sample Coa_R1_4_FD_66440 | JGI IMG/M metagenome (GOLD analysis project Ga0070741, IMG submission 66440) | Surface soil microbial communities from Centralia Pennsylvania, which are recovering from an underground coalmine fire - Coalmine... | ecosystem: Environmental > Terrestrial > Soil > Unclassified ... | reverse complement strand
GTGGTGCAGCCGCTCCAGGGTTCGACGACGTACGGCGTGCGCGACGTCGAAATCATCACGTATGTGATCGAGGGGATGCTGGGCCACGACAACTCACTCGACGATGCGGCGGCGCTTCCGGCGGGGGCGGTGCAGTGCTTGAGCGCGGGCTCCGGCGTGCGATTTTGCGAGGTCAACGAGGGCCGCGGGCCAGTCCGCCTCCTTCAGATGTGGGTCGAGCCCGATCGGACCAGCGTGCCGCCGGCCTATGCCAACGAGCGCTTTCCAGCCGAGGGGAAGCGGGGCCGGCTGCAACCGCTCGTCACGCCCGACGGCCGCGAGGGCTCGCTGCGCTTGCGCCAAGACGCGTTTCTCTACGCGGGACTTTTTGATGGCGCGGAGGCGGCGCGCCTGCAAATTGCTGCGGGTCGCCTCGCTTACGTCCAAGTGGCTCGCGGCAGGATCGCGGTATGGGGCCAGGAGCTCGGGCCGGGCGATGGGCTGGGCGCACCTGGCGGCGCGGTGATCACCCTCGACTGCGCATGCGATGCCGAGGTGTTGGTCTTCGATCTCCCCGAACGGGCCGTTTAGCGCACCACGACCACCGGTACGCGCGCCTGATCAAGCGCACCGTCGGTGACGCTGCCGAGCATTAGCCGCGCGAGGCCGCGCTTCTCGCGCTCGCCGACGACGAGCACGGTGGTGCTGTTGGCTCCGGCCACTTCGAGCACTTGGTCGAGCGGAATGCCCGAGCGAAGCTCAATCGTCACCGGCCAGCCCGCGCGGCGCAACGTGCCGGCGGCGGCGCGCGCCTCGCGGCGTGCCGCAACGATCTGCTGGTGATTGAGCTTCGCGATTTCTGCGGCCAGCTCGCTGCGGATGCCGGCCGGGAGGCGGTGCATGCCCGCCGGAACGCGCAGCGGCTCTATGACGGTAGTGAGCACGATGCGTGTGCCGCGCTGCCGCGGGAGCGTCGCCGTGAAGCGCACTGCCCGCCACGCACCGGGCGAGGCGTCGAAGGCAAGCACGAGGCGGCGCAGCTTTCGGAGCGGACTACGTGCAATTACGACCGGAATCTGCGCGCGCGCGACAACTTCACGTGAGACGCTGCCGGCGAGCCAGCGCCGCAATGCGCCGTGACCGCGCCAGCCGAGGACGATCGCCCGCGCGCCGAAGCGCCGGGCCTCGCTGAAAATGGCGTCGGCCGGCTGCTCGTGCAGGGCATACACGCCTGCTTCGGGCCAGCGTGTCGCGAGCCGGCGCTGCAACGGTCCAGTCTCAGCGTAGAGCCGGCGCCGGCCCGCGGCGCCCAAGCCAAGCTCCATGCTGGAGCGCTCGCCGAGCGCCACGACGCCGCGGGCGTTGGAAGGCTCGGGCCAGGGCAGGACGAGCGCTGTTCGCACTGCGGCGAAGGCTGACGGCGAGCCATCGGCTGCGATGAGGATACGGAACTCTCGTGGCATGGCTATGGCACCAGCATCACGGCGATGGGACTGGCGATCGCGACTTTCAGCGCGACCGAGCCGATCAGCGCATGATGCAGCGCTCCGAGGCCGCGTGTGCCCATGACGACGAAATCGGCCCGTAGCTCTTCGGCGAGCCGCACGACCTCCGACGCTGCATCGCCCGTGGGCTCGTGCAATCGCGACGGGTGGCCCGCGGCATAGAGTAACGCGCGGGCATCGCGGGTTGCTTCTTCGGCTTCCAGCGACCCCCACTGATCGAGCATCGCCTGCTCCTCGGGCGCGAGCCGCCCGCGCAGGCCGACCGCGCGGCGCACATGCACAAGCTCGAACTCCAGCCGCCCGAGCCACGGCTCCCGCGCGAGCAGCGCCGGCACTGCGCGCGTGGCCTGGGCGGAGCCGTCGAGCGCAACGAGCACGCGAACACTGCGCCCGAAGCCCGGAGGCAGCCATGTGTCAGGCTGCACGAGCAACACCGGCGAGCGCGCGCCGTGCACGACGCGCAAGGCGACTGAGCCGAGCGCGAAGCCACGCAACATTCCATGGCCGCGCGTGCCGACGACGATCGTCGCGGCGTCGCGGCTGGCTGCTGCCGCGATGATCTGCTCAGAAGGCATACCCAGTTGTACCGACGTCTCAACCGCGAAGCCGGCGCGCGTGAGCAGCAGGCGCGCCTCCTCGAGTTGGGCGTGTCCTTCGGCCTGCAGCGCTTCCTCGAGCAAGTGCAGATGCGCTTCAAGTCGCAAGTCGCCCCAAGGTAGCGGCTGCACGTTTAACAGCAAGACTGACAAGCTAGCGTGCTCGCCTTGATAGCCGATGAGCAGCCGCACCGCCTGCGCTGCGGCAGGCGAGCGGTCAATGGCGGCGACGATCGCCGTGGGCATATCAGCGCGAAAGAGCGTCCGCTTGCTCAAAAGCCGCGAGTGCGGCCCCGAGCAAGCCGAGGCTCTCGTTTGTTACGAGGCGCACCGGGATGGAGGCGGCGATGTCGCGATGGCGCCCCTTGTAATTGAAGGCCTCGATAAAGTCGCCTTCGGCGAAGCGCGGCGCGAGCTTCGCCGCGATGCCGCCGCAAATGTACACGCCGCCGCGCGCGAGGAACGTGAGGGCCATGTCGCCGGCGAAGGATCCGTAGCAGCGGATGAAGATGCCGAGCGCCGTTGCGGCGAGCGAGGCGCGATCTTCGAGAGCGCGCGCGGTGATAGCGTGCGGCTCGAGCACCGGCTCTGTCGCGGCACCGTTCTCGCGCAAGAAAGCATGGATGCGCTTCAGGCCCGCGCCGCTCACGACGCGCTCCGCGCTCGCCCGGCCGCCATGAGTCGCCATCATGTAGCGGCAGAGCTCAAGCTGGCTCTCGTCAACTGGCGCGAAGGCCACATGGCCGCCCTCGGACGCTTGCGGTCGATAGCGCCCGTCCTCACAGACGAGCGAAGCTACGCCAAGGCCGGTCCCCGCGCCGACGAGCACAATGGTCCCGCCCGGCGCCGGCTCGCCTGCCTGCAGCTCGATCCAGTCGCCAGGGTGCGCGCGCGGCACGGCGTGCGCCAGCGCGACGAAATCATTGATGAGGCGCGCATTCACTCCGAGATGCTCGCCGAGCTCGCGCAGATCGATGGTCCAATTGCTGCGGTTCGTCAGCCGTCCGACGTGGCGGTCCACCGCCCCGGCGATGGCGATGGCGGCGTGCGGCGGATCGCTGCCCAGCGCGCCGGCCGCGCGCGCTTCGCGCAGGAACGCCTCGAGCGCCGGCTCGAAATCGGGAAAGCTCTTCGTCGGATATGTGCGCTGAAAGACAATTCGGACTGCGCCGGACATCCGTTCCGCAATCGCGAAGCGGGCGTTGGTGCCGCCAACGTCCGCGGCGAGCGTGTGTAATGAACTCTCCATGTCCGCCGAATCACGCCTGCGGCGGACGGGAGCAAGATCGCGGCCTGCGATCGCTGAGCGCGGCCCCCGCGCCGGAACGATTTCTGCTGGTCGATTGCATGCCCCCGCTGCCCCTATTGCTCGCACTCGCGCTCGCCGGCTGCGCTTCCAATCCCCCGGAGCCGCCCCACACCGCAGCCGTGCCTGCGCACGCGATCGCCGATCCGGCGCGCGGCGAGCTGCTCTACCGCACAACGTGCCAAGGCTGCCACGATCGCGAAACGCACTGGCGAAACCGTCACTGGGTGCGCGACTGGCCGACGCTGGTACAGCAAGTGACTCGGTGGCAGGGCATTGCAGGGCAGACCTGGAGTGTGGACGAAATCGAGGACGTCTCTGCGTACCTCAACCGCCTTTTCTACGAGGTTCCTTGCCCGCTGCCGCGCTGCGCGGCCGGGACAGTTGGGTAGCGCCGACGGGCATGCGGCTTGCGAGGCGGCGCATGCCATGGCCGATGGTCTGCCGCCGATTTACCTGACGCAGGGAGACATGGACAAGCTCCTGCACCTCGTTGACGCGTATCCGGGCAAGCGGTTCGAGCAACTGGAGCGTGAGCTCGTGCGAGCGCACGTCGTGGCGCGGGAGGCCATCCCCGCAGATGTCGTCACCATGAACTCGCGTGTCGTATTCGAGGATGAGGGCACGCGCGAACGACGTGAGATCACGCTTGTTTATCCCGGAAGCGCGGACATTGACAGCGCCAAGATCTCGGTCCTGACGCCGGTCGGCACGGCGCTCCTTGGCCTGCGGGTCGGGCAGTCGATCGACTGGGAGCTGCCGGGCGGCGCCAAGCGGCGCTATCGCATCGCCGCGGTGCCTTACCAACCGGAGGCGGCGGGCGAGATGCAATGAAGACGTTGGAAGATCTCCTGCAAGGCAGCTACGAGCCGCCCTGTCTGTCGCTCTACCAGCCGACGCACCGCTCGCATCCGGAAAATGCGCAGGATCCGATTCGCTTCCGCAATCTCGTGAAGCAGCTGGAGGCGTCCCTTGGCGCGCGACACCCGCGCGACGATGCCGCGGCGCTGCTGGCGCCGTTCTACGCGCTCGCGGCCGATGAGCGCTTCTGGAACCGCAGCCTCGAGTCGCTCGCCGCATTCGCCGCGCGCGGCGTCTTCAGGATCTATCGCCTGCAACGCCCGGTAGGCGAGCGCGCCATCGTCGCCGACACCTTCCACGTCAAGCCCTTGTTGCGCATCCTTCAGTCGGCCGAGCGCTTCCAGGTGCTGGCGCTCAGCCGGGGCGGCGCGCGCCTCTTTGAGGGCGACCGCGACGTGCTCGACGAAATCGAGCTTGATCCGGCGGTGCCGCGCATCGTGGAAGAGGCGATCGGCGACGAGCGCAAGCAGGCGCACTCGTCCGTATGGACGTACCGCGCCGGCGCCTCTGGACCTGGAGCGGGCGCGGGCGTGCACCACGGTCAGGGCGGCGAGAAGGACGTCGAGATGGAGCGCGACACCTCCAAGTTCTTCCGCGCGCTCGACCGGGCGATCCTCGAGCAGCACTCGCGGCCGTCGGGCCTGCCGCTGGTGCTCGCGGCGCTGGCCGAGAACCAGGCGCGCTTCCGCGCCTTCAGCCACAACCCATTCCTCCTTGCTGATGGTATCGACTGCGATCCGCAATCGCTTTCCGCGGACGAATTGCGCCGTCGTGCCTGGCGCGTGCTTGAACCGCACTACCTGGCGCGCCTTTCCGGTCTTGTGGAGATGTTCGGAGCCGCGCGCGCCAAAGAGCTCGGGACCGATGACCTCGACGAATTGACCGAAAGCGCATCGGCGGGACGGGTCGCGACGCTGCTCCTCGAGGCCGAACACGAAGACGCGGGCACTGATGAGCGAATCGACGATCTCGGCGAGGCGGCGCTGAGGAACGGCGGACAGGTCATCGTGGTTCCCGCGGCGCGCATGCCGACGCGCAGCGGCGCGGCGGCGATCTACCGCTACTGATCCTCAGCCCTGAAGCGGCGCCAGACGACGAAGGCGCCGCCGCCGACGATGGCCGTCGCTGCTGCGAGCGTCGCGTAGGTGACGGGCCCCGGCTGGGCGAGCACTGCCTGCACCGCGTTGTAGAAGGAGGCGATGAGCGCGATGAGAAGCGCCATGCCGAGCGCGGTGCCCCAAAAGAAACGCCGGAATGGAATGAACGATGCGCCGGCCACTGCACTGACGAGCGAAAACGGCGCAACCGGGACGAGTCGCAGCACCGCGACTGCAGGCATGCCGCCGCGCGCAAACCGCCGAGTGATGCGATTCAGACGCCGCCCCGCGATCTGCCGCACGCGCTGCCGGCCGAGCGCGCGCCCAAGGCCGTAGACGAGCACCGCGCTTGCAATCGTGCCGACGAGCGCGTAGCCGCCGCCCCGCAGCGGCCCGAATACCACTACGGTGGCAACGATCACGAGTGAAATCGGGATTGGCAGTAGTCCTGCAAGGACGTAAATCGCCAAAACGCCGGCAACCGGAATCAACCGCGCCCCGGCTATATATTCATGAAGCGGCACGAGCTGATGCAGGCTCGTCGAGCGCCAGGCGAAGGCGAGGGCGGCGAGCGCGAGCAGCACAAGCGCAAGCAGTGCGACGCGCGTGGTCATCGGGCGATGCAGATCCGGCGGCACGAAGTCCTGCACAAGGCTTTCGGGATCGGCGGGGCGCTCCGGATCCATGAGGAGCGAAGCGGAAAGCAGCGATTCGACCTGTGGCGGCACCTGGGGATCGATCGGCTCGAGCGTGCGGCCCGGGCGACGCAGCGCTTCGATGGCCGCGATCACGCTGCCGCGCCTGCTCGAGATTTCCGTAGCCACCAGCTCCGGGCGCGTGGCAAGGTGCTCCGCGAGGAGGCGGTTCCTCAGGTTGGCGATCACGCTTCGCACCCGCGGCTCGCCGCGCGCTTCCAGTACGAGATTGCATTCGGTGTCGTAGCCCATCGAGCGGTTGTTGAAATTCGCCGAGCCGACGGTGCAAAGCTCGTCGTCGACCACGAGCACCTTGCTGTGCACGTTCAGGAGATCGGGCCGCTCGAGCCCCGGGATGAAGGGGTAGTAAAGGCGGTAGCGCTCATGCGTGTCCGCGGCTTTTAGCTGCCGATGCAGGACGCCGCGCAGTGCGCCCATGGTGCGCGCCTCGAGCCAGCCTTCCTCGGTGAGCCGGGAAACGACCACCATTTCAGGGCCTGCGGGTTCGGCCAGCCGCCCGGCGAGCGCCGCGCCAAGCTCGCTCGAGCTGAAGTACTGGTTCTCTATGTAGAGCGTACGACACGCGCTAGCGATGGCGCCGAGATAGAGCGCGCGAATCTCGTGCACGGGCTTGCCGTCGGCGAAGCCGGGGTCGGTGCGCGCAATCCCAACCTCGACCGCGGTGATCTCAGCGCTCACATCGCGCGGCCAGGGATCGTGCGAGTCGGGCAGGGGTATATTTTCGACGTACGGCTGCTCGCCGCTCGCGTGTAACCAGCGAACGCGACAAAGTTCGCCGAGCGCGCGCGCGGCGCCGCAATCGACGATCGCCTGCACATCGTGGTTCGGCCGCGAGATGCGCCCGCGCACATCGACGCGCAACGGCTGAACCCGCTTGTGCTCGGGCGTGTCCCAGCGGCCGTGCGTGAGATCAAGGCCGCCGACGAACGCCACGCGATCGTCGACCACCACCACTTTCTGGTGATGCGAGCCGCTCACCGGGTGGCGACCGTCCAGGCGAAAGTGAAACCGCGGGTGCGGCATGGTGCGCAAGCCGAGCTTGTAGAGCGGAACCCATTCGCGATCGAGCGCAAAGGCCATCGCGAAATCCCAGCTCAGCACGTACATGCGAAGCCCGCGCTCGCGCCGCACCACCTCCTCGAGGAATGGCCCGAGCTCCTCGGGATAGCCGTCGTTCGCGCCCTGTGGCACGAGGCGCACGCGACTGTCGATGTCCCAGCCGAGGATGAAGACGCTCCTCTTCGCTTGTCGGATCGCCGCGCGCACTGCAGCAAAGTAGTCCGCCGCGTCGATGAAGAACGCAAGGCGCTTCGCTCGTTCTATCCGCCAGCAGTTGCGGCCCGCGGCAAGGACGCTGCTCATCGTTTCCACCCTCTCGCCGTCAGATCATCCTGAACCGGTCCGCGAAGCAGCGAAGAGGTCCCACCCTGCGATGAACATCGCAGCGATGAGTGGTCCAAGGACGAAGCCGTTCGGCCCGAACACTGCCATGCCGCCGAGGGTCGAGATAAGCACGACGTAATCCGGTAGGCGCGCATCCTTGCCGACGAGGATGGGGCGCAACACATTGTCGACCAACCCGATGACGAACACGCCGAATGCGATCAGCACGACACCTTGCCATAGCGCACCGGCGGCAAGGAAATAGAGCGCCACAGGCAGCCAGACAAGCGCGGGTCCGACCGCCGGCAGCAGGGAAAGGAAGGCCATCAACGCCGCCCATAGAAGCGGCGCATGCACGCCGAGAAACCAGAAGACGAGGCCGCCGAGCGCTCCCTGTACGACGGCAACTACGACGTTGCCCTTCATCGTGGCGCGCACCACGACGGTGAACCGCCGGGAGAGCTCACGCTGATGCTCGGTGCGAAGCGGCAAGGCGGCGCGCACGCGCATATAAACCTCGTCGCCGTCGCGCAGCAGGAAAAACAGGAGATAGAGCATTACGGCAAGGCTTACGAGGAACTCGAGCGTGTTCTGGCCGACGTTGAGCGCTTGAAGCGCGAAGACCTGGCTCATGCGCGCGAGGCCGGCCGAAATCCGTGCCTGTATTGCGTTCACGTCGGTAAGGCCGAAGCGCTCGAGCAGACTTACCGCCCATGCTGGCAAGACGTCCAGTATCTGCCGCAAATAGCTCGCGAAACTCATGTCCCCCTCGCGCATCCCCTGGTATATGTCAGAAGCCTCCTGCACCAAGAGGACGATGAGAAAGGTGACGGGCACGATGACCAGCACTACGACTATGAGCAGCGTCGCGAGTGCAGCCATGGTGTGGTTGTTGCGCAGGGTGCCGGTCAGCCGCCGACGGAGCGGGGCGAACAGTATGGCGAGCACGGTTCCCCACAAAATGGCGCCGAAGAACGGCCACAGGATGAGCGCGAACGCTGCCGATACAGCGATCAGCAGCCAAACAAAGCTGCGGTCTTCGAGCGAGCTCAGGCTAGTTACGATGCTTCAGCAGCGAATGGACCTGACCGCGCGCTGCGTCACTCACGGCAGCATGGCGTATCACAACCATAATGCGCCCGCGAGCGGACCTCAGCAATCATCGCTACATTTTCTTGTTGCGTCGTGCAGTCCGCCAAGCATGTTGACCGCATCGAATACTCAGCACCGTCGTCCAGCACGGACTGCGTGCAAGCGATGGCGAAAGCATCTCAGAAGATCTGGTCGGCCCGCTCATCGAGCATAGATGATGGCTCACCTGCCGGGGAAACGCCTAATCGCATGCGTCGATTTACACCGGTCATCATGTCACGCGGGATGCGTTCCTTTCCCCCGACCAACATTGCGAAAGTCTGACCAAATTCTTATCGCTTTGTCGCTCCGCACACGCAGCGCTACGCGCTCGTAGCGTATTCGGCTACCAAGCTTTCGCTTCTGGCTCACGCAGAACCCTGCATACGTCGCCGCGTAGCCGCGCTATATTCCGCGAGACCGACGGCGAGCAAGGTCGGGAGCGTTACCGGTGCTGGGGAACATGTCGGGACACGACGCCGCCGTATCCGCCGCGACCTATCGAACGGTGTTCGAGGGAGCGCCGCAGCCCATCCTGATCGTCCAGCGCGAGTTCCTGCGTGTCTTGCGGGCGAACGATGCCGCCGCGCGGCTCTATGGCTATCCGGCGGCCGAGCTCGCCGACATCCCGCTCGTCACGCTGTGGCCTGAGGCCGACGATGCGCTCCTGCGCATCCCAGGCCCGCAGTTGCAGCGCCACCGTCATCGTGACGGGCGCGAGATTGAAACGCGTGTCGATGCGCGCGAGCTCGCCTTACCCGCAAACGGCGTGCATGCACTCTATGTAGTCGACGTGTCAGAGGAGCGCTTCTCGGCGCCGCTCCTCGAAGCGCAAGTTCGGCTGCTCGACAGAGTCGCGCGCGGTTGTCCGCTCGCCGCGGTGCTCGACGAGCTGTTGCGCGAGGTGCAGGCACTGTTACCGGGAGTGCAGGTCGCAGTCCTCGTTACCGAGGACGACGGCAGCGCGGAGCGCCACGGTGCGGTGCTCCGGCGCGATGCGCGGTCATTGCCGATTCGCTCGAGCGCCGGCAAGGCGCTTGGCACCTTGGCGATCGATTATCAGGAAGGTGCGGCGCCGCAGCCCCACGAACCGCGGGTTTTCGACATGGCGCTGCAGCTTGCCGCGGTGGCGATTGAGGCGGACGGTGCGAGGCGCGCCCTCATACAGAGCGAGGCTCGCATATGGGCCTTCATGGACCATTCGTTCGCGTTGATCTCGATCAAAGATCGCCACGGCCGCTATGTCATCGTCAATCGCCGCTTCGAGCAGAGCACAGGCATCCCGGCGTGCGTGGCGCGCGGGCGCACCGATGCGCACCTATTTCCGCGGGCTCTAGCCCAGGCGTACAGCGCGCATGACGAGGAAGTACTCCGTTCCCTGAAGGGCGTCGAATTCGAAGAGGAGATCCGGCAGCGCGACGGCATGCATACCTATCTCGCGGCAAAGTTTCCGCTCGTTCATCCCGGCGGCGACGCCTACGGCATCGGCGCGATCCTGTTCGACATGACCGAGCGCAAGCTCGGTGCGCACGCAGTCGAGGGGGCGCGCGAAGAGGAGCGGGCGCGCATTTCGCGCGAGCTCCACGACGAGCTCGGGCAAATGCTCACGTCGCTCGGGATGAGCCATACGCTGCTTGCGCGAGCTATTCGTGAGCGTTTGCCCGAGGCCGATTGGGTCGCGCGGGATATCGATGCGCTCCATGCCACCGTCACCGGCATGCTCGATGCCGTGCGCCGCATTGCCATGGAACTGCGTCCTGAAATTCTCGAACGGTTCGGTGTTGAGGGAGCGGCTCGGTGGCTGGTGGGAGAATTTTCACGCCGCAGCGGCATCCGTTGCCGCGTCGCACTACCACAGGAGTCGTTCGCGATTCCGGCGCAGCACTCCCTCGTCATCTTTCGCATTCTGCAGGAGGCACTGAGCAACGTCGCGCATCATTCCGGCGCTACCGAAGTGGAGGTCGCGTTACGCCTGGACGGCTCGCACCTCGAGTTGTCGATCGACGACAACGGACGGGGCATGCCGCAGGACGGCACTGCATCGCTAGGGCTGTTCGGCATGCACGAGCGCGCGGCGGCCGCGCGCGGCAGCGTAGATGTCACGCGCTCGCCGGCGGGCGGCACCCGAATAACGGTTCGCATTCCGCTGGAATGAGTTATGCCTCGCGTCATCATTGCAGACGATCACGCGCTCGTGCGTGAAGGTCTGTGCAAGGTGCTCGCGGCCGAGCCGGACATGCAGGTCACAGGAGAGGCCGCCGACTTTCGTGCGCTTTTGGCGCTGGTCGAGGCGAAGCCGGCCGATGTTGTGCTGACCGATCTCAACATGCCCGGCCCAGGGGGTGCATTAAAAGCGATGAAGCAGATCCACGCCTTACGGCCTCGCCTGCCGATCATCATCTTGAGCCTCATGCCGGAGTCGCAAGCAGGTCTCGACGTACTGATCGCTGGCGCCGCGGGGTATGTATCGAAGTTATCCGCGGCGCAGGAGGTAGTAACCGCAATCCGGAAGGTCGTGCTTGGGCAGCGTTATATGAGCCCAGCGCTGTGGCGGCGCGTGCTCGCGGGAATGGCCCCGTCCAACACCGCGCCGCTAACTCCGCGTGAGTACGACGTGCTCTGCCTGATAGCACTCGGTTTCACGGTAAAGGAAATCGCCGGGCAGCTCGATCTGAGCGTCAGCACCGTGCACTCCCATCGCACGCGCATCTTGGAGAAGCTGCAGCTTCGCTCCGACGTCGAGCTGTCGCATTACGCGCTGCAGAATCATCTCGTGGAGTGGAGGTGGAGATAAACCTTTCGGCGCATTGGTTCTCGTAATCTTTACGATACCGTGCGGTTTGAGCACCCGGTAAGTTTCACGCCTGGGTGAACGCTGCGATGCACGGGGCGATGATGAACGGCGCTGTCGCAGCAAGGCGGAGGGGCGGGCGAGGCGCACGTGACATGGCGGCCAGACATATCGCGGTGCGCCTCGCCCTGCTGGTGTGTATCACGGTGATGCCACTGATCGTTTGCGCGCTCGCATTGGTTTGGTGGGTTGACGGGAGCGCGGCCGGCGGCGCTGCGCTCATTCTCACTCTGGGCGTCTCACTTGCCGTAGCGCAGGCTTATGGCCGGGCGATCATGCGAGAGCTGGACGAGAACGCGCGCAGCGAGCAGATTGAGCACGAGCTGCGCGAGCGGGCAGAGACGCAAAAGGCGGCTGCCGAAGCAGCCGACCGCAACAAAGACTTCTTTCTTGCCATGGTGTCGCACGAACTGCGCGCCATTTTGACGGCGGTGATCGGCTGGCTGGAGATAGCGCGCGCACACACCGAAGACCGCGCGACCGTGGCCCGCGCCGTGGACATCGCGTTGCGCAACGCGCGTCAGCAAACTCGCATGATGGACGACCTGCTCGACGTGTCGCGCATTCTGTCAGGCCAGTTCGTCCTTGAGCTTCGGCCCGTTAACCTTAGCCGTCTGGCGCGCGAGGCGGTTGAGGCCGCGCGCCCGTCGGCCGTGGACCGGAACGTCAAGCTGCTGTTAAGCATCCAAGAGCCCCTCTTTGTGGAAGGGGACCGGGGGCGCCTGTTGCAGGCGATCGGCAACCTCATTGGCAACGGCATAAAGTTCAACCAGCCTGGCGGACGGGTCGAGCTCGCGCTCGAGCGCTCAGCCGGGAACGCGCGCCTCATCATCGCGGATAACGGCGCGGGTATCGATGCGGCAGCGCTACCACATGTGTTTGAGCGCTACTGGCAGGGCGAGGCGGCCAAGACACATCGACGGCGGGGCCTCGGCCTCGGCCTCGCGCTCGTGCGTCATATCGTCGAGCTGCACGGGGGCGACGTCCAAGTCGAAAGCGGCGGACGTGGGAAGGGCGCCCGTTTCACCATAGAGCTGCCGCTCATCGTCGGCGCTGAGGCGGCCGAGCCGCAGCCGTCCGAGGAATGTGGCGAGCCGCGGTTGAACGGCCTTGCGATTGTCGCGGTCGATCGCAATGAGGACACGCTCGAATGGCTGCAATATCTGCTCGCGATGCACGGCGCCATGACGTGGAAGGCGCACAGTGCGGCGGAAGCCCTGGACCTCGTTGGACGCGAGCACGCCGATGTACTGATTGCGGATGTCGTCGAGGTAGACGATGGCTATACGCTTGTCGCTGCGCTGCGTGCAGCGTGTGCGCACCGGCGCGTCGCTGCGGTCGCTTTCTCAAGCCTCCCGAGCGAAAAAGAGTGGCGGCGGGCATTCGCTGCGGGTTATGACAGCTTCATCGCCAAGCCGTGCGACCCGTACGCGTTGGTGCGTGCCATATCCGACGCAGCGCTGCGGCGTACTACTTGAGTGCGAACGTGCGTGTCCTCGTGGTCGACGACCAGCCCGACGTTTGCGAATTCGTCGCCTTCGGCCTGCAACGTGCCGGGTTTGACGTCGACGTAGCAACGAACGGCCGCGAGGCGCTGGAGCGCCAGCAGCAGAGCGCTGCGGACGTCGTGATCACCGACATCTTCATGCCGGACATGGATGGCATCGAGACGATCGACCGCATCAAGAGCCAGTTTCCGAACACTCGCATCGTGGCCATGTCGAGCGGCCGTAGCTTGCGCCGTCAGGATTATCTTTCGGTGGCGCGCCAGATCGGCGCGGACGCCACGCTGAGCAAGCCTTTCAGCACAGACGAGCTGCTCGCCATTGTGCGACGACTCACCACCGAGCGACCGGAAAGCAAGACATGACCATGCGAGGCCGGCAGTGAATCGGGTTCTCGCACAGCTTTCCACGCCGGTCTTCGAGCGCCTGCGCCCGCAGCTCGAGCCCATCGAGCTGCCGCTCGGTACGCGCATTTACGAGCCGGGTTCTTCGGAAGATGGGCTGTACTTTGTCAGCGCGGGCATTGCTTCGCTGCTCAAAGTTACGGAAAGCGGCTCGAGCGTAGAGATCGCGATCGTCGGTAACGAAGGGGTCGTCGGTATGGAAGCATTTACCGGCGGCATGGTCGCGGGGTGGCGCGTGGTAACGCAAAGCGCTTTGCGCGCTTTTCGCCTCGACGCTGATGCGCTGCAGCGCGAACTGGCCGCGGACCGCGAACTCGAGCAGCACCTGCTCCGCTTTGCTGAAGCCTTGATGCACCAAATCTCGCAGACGGCGCTGGTGTAACCGTCATCATTCCATCGAGCAGCAGTTTTGCCGCTGGTTGCTCGCCAGCCTCGACCGCCTCGGAACGCGTGAGCTCGTTATGACGCACGCGCTCATCGCGAACATGCTGGGGGTGCGTCGGGAAGGGGTCAGCACGGCTGCTGCCAAGCTGCAGCAGGACAGCATTATCCGCTACACACACGGCCGCATAACAGTGCTCGAGCGCGACGCGCTTGAAAGCCGCGCCTGCGAGTGCTACGCCGCCGTGAAGGCCGCTTACCGTCAGGTCCTCGATCGCGTTGTCGTGTAGCGCGCGCCAATGTTGTATGGCGCACAAAACAAGCCGCGCCGCATGTTTCTTGCTCCGCTTCAGCACCGCAGCGCGTGCCGATTTGGGTCTGCGAGGAGATACCGTGAAAGCTCTATCCTTGTTGGTCTCGTTCCTCGCCATCTCGTTGTTCGATACCGCGGCGATCGCACAACAGAAAGAAACGTCATCGGAATCGGTACGGACGTTCACCAGTCTCTGGTCGAACTGGAAATTTATTCAAGACGACAGACTTTCCGATGACGCGGCGTTGCAGGCGGACGTGAGCGGATGGCAAACGGTGAGCTTGCCGCATACCTGGAATGCGAAAGACGCGGCCGGGCTGCATATCACCAAGCCGTACAAGCGGGGCCTCGGCTGGTATCGCCTGGAGTTTCCAACGCCCTCTTCGGGGGCGCGCCACTGGCTCGAGTTCGGCGCCGCGAGCATGGTGGCCGATGTCTGGCTTAATGGCGAAAAGCTCGGTACGCACAAAGGCGGCTTCACGGCGTTTCGATTCGATGTCACCGACCGCCTGGCGAAAAGCGGGCGCAACGTGTTAGTCGTGAAGACTGACAACCGCGCGCCGAGCCAGCCCGGCGATCCGACGGCGATCATTCCGGTCATCGGAGACTTCAATGTTTCCGGCGGCCTGTACCGGTACGTGTGGCTCATCTCGACGAAGGATGCGGCGCACATCGCTCTCGGCGACCTCGGTGGACCGGGCGTGTACGCGACCACGACGTCAATCACAGAAGGCCGTGCCCGACTCCTGGTGCGCACCCTCGTAGAGAACGATAGCGCCACTGACGGCGACTATGTCGTGCATGCTTCGCTCCTCGATCGCCAAGGGCAGGCGCAAGCAAGCGGGGAACAGACGGTGCACGTGAAGGCGCGCGGCCAGGCGGCGCTTGACCAGCCGCTCGATGTAGTACGTGCGCACCTCTGGCAGGGGATGGACGATCCATACCTGTACCGGCTGGTAGTAGAGCTTCGGCGCGGTGCAACGCCGCTGGACGGCGTGGTTCAGGACGTCGGCTTGCGCCTGATGCGCTTCGATGCGCAGAAAGGCTTCTTTCTTAATGGTCGCCAATTGCGGTTGCGCGGCGTGGCGATGGAGCAGGACATCGTCGACAAGGGCTGGGCGGTGAGCGCCAGCGACCTCGAGCAATCATTCTCCTTCATCAAAGAGATCGGCGCGAACAGCGTGCGGCTGGGGCACTTCGAGTTCGATCCTTACGCGTATGCGCTTGCCGACCGCTTGGGCCTTGTCACCCTGGCGGAAGTCCCGTTCACCTACGGCGCTGATTTCCAGCCCGACATGTTCGTTGTCGGCAAGTGTCCCGAGCGCGACGCCTCGCCGACCTTGCGGCAAAACGCCGAGCTGCAGCTGCGGGAAACCATGCGCCAGCTTTATAACCACGCGTCGGTGGCATGGTGGGCAGTCGGCAACGAGAGCACGTACCAGTCGCGCGCGTGCCGCAGCACGCCTTACGACAATATTGCGCCGCTCATTCGCGAGCTCAACGGCGTCGCGAAGCGGGAAGACCCGAGCCGCGCGAGCGGGTACGCGGACTTCGAGGAGAAGGTCGAGCCGCCGCTCGATGCGCATTACATCGCCACGGGTGGTATCACCGACGCCATGGGCATCAACCAGTACTATCTCTGGTACAGCGGAACCGTGGCGAGCCTGGGCGAGCTCCTCGATGCCATCCATGCTCGCTATCCGAACCAGGCGCTCGGCATGACCGAGTATGGGGGCGGCGGGGCGTTGACGCACCATACCGACAATCCGCTCGGTGGGCCGCCGGAGACGATCAACTTTGGGAACCAGTTTCCCGTCGTTTACCAACCGGAGGAATACCAAAGCTACCTCCACGAGCAGAATTACAACCTGCTCGAGAGCAGATCCTATCTTTGGGGCACGTATGCGTGGGCGCTGTTCGATTTCGGCTCCGGGGTCCGCAACGAGGGCGACGTGCAGGGTGTCAACACCAAGGGCCTCGTGACGTTCGATCGCAAGGTGCGAAAGGACGCCTTTTTCTTTTACAAGGCCAATTGGAGCAAGGAGCCGGTCACTTACATCACCAGCCGTCGCTACACCGACCGGGTATACCCGGTGACCGACGTCAAGGTTTATAGCAACGCCGACTCGGTGACACTCGCGTTGAATGGCAAGGCGATCGGCACCATGACGCGCAGCCAATGCCGGCTGATGACTTGCGTCTTCCGGAACGTGGCGCTACGACGCGGTTCGAATCGCCTCGAGGCGACGGGCCGCTCCGGCGGGCAGGAGGTACGCGACACGGTCGAGTGGCAGATGAACGCCGACGGCATCAACATCGCGGCCGGCCAGATCGAGAGCGGCCTTAAGTCTTCTTCCGGTACGCGCTTTGGTTCCGACAATTTCTTCAGCGGTGGTACCGCCGGCTTGCTCGTCAACAAGAACACCAAGCCGATCGTCGATGCCACGCCGCCGCAGGCCACGCGCGATGCGGATCTCTACAAGAACTACCGCCGCGGCGAATTCTCGTACTACATTCCGCTTGCCGACGGCACATACGATGTGACGCTTGGCTTTCTGGAGCCCGACGCGGATACGGCGGTCGGCCAACGCCTCTTCGACGTATTCGCGAACGGCCAGAAGAAAATCGAGAACCTTGATGTCCTGCATGAGGCGGGCAAGTACCGCACGCCGATCACGCGCGGCTTCACGGCGGCCGTTTCGGGTGGGCAACTCAAGCTCGACTTCGTGCCGGTGCAGGGCAACGCGGTCGTTTCCAACCTCCAGATCCACAGGCGCCCATGAAAATCCTTCGCGTCGTCACGTTCGTCCAGTTACTCTTCGCCGCGTCGGCCGTGCTCGGCGCCGATCCGCAGGCCGTCGATCCGGCGAAGATGCCACGCGTCGCGACGGTCGATGAGCGCTATCTCTCCTACAACGTCGAGATGGCGGAATTGACCGGCGGACTGTTCTGGAAGCCTTACGACGAGATCGCGGCGATGAAAGCGCAGGGCGGCGCGGGCGCCTCGGCGCCGCCGGGGTCGGCGGAGTTCTATGATCAAGCCAAGCGACCTGTCAAGCCGGTCGACCTTTCGAACGAGCGCTTGCGCAAGCTTGCCGCCGCCCTTGGGCCAGTCTATGTGCGCTCAAGCGGCAACGCTGCTGACGCGGTGTACTTCCACGATGCCGACACGCCAGCGCCGGCGAAGCCGCCGCGCGGCTTCGAGTCGGTGCTCACGCGCGAGGAGTGGAAAGGCCTGATCGATTTCGCGAAAGCGGTAGACGCGAAGATCATCACGTCGTTCGCCATCTCGACGGGGGTGCGCGACGCGCAAGGCCGCTGGACACCCCGGGAAGCGAAGAAGCTGCTTGAGTACACGAAGTCGGTGGGCGGGGAGATCGCAGCGGCGGATTTCGCCAACGAGCCAACGCTTGCGCCTCAGGGCATTGGTGATGCGCCGAAGGGCTACGATGCGCAGGCTTTCGCGCGCGACTTCGCGGTCTTCCGTCCGTTCGCCAAGAAGGCTGCGCCGCAGATGCTTGTCCTTGGCCCGAGTTCCACGGGCGAAGGACCCGTTCGGCTGCTCGCCGGGCCGTACATGAGCACCGATTCAATCTTCCAGGCGAAGCCGGGCCCGCAGTTCGATGCCTTTACCTATCATTCCTACCCGGCGAGCTCGCTTCGCTGCAAGGCGCCCGGCAAGCTCAACACGACGATCGACCAGGCGCTGTCCGAGGAATGGCTGGAGCGGAGTGACGTTACGTACAACTACTACGCCGGCCTGCGCGACCGCTACGAGCGCGGCAAGCCGATGTGGCTGACGGAGACGGCCCAGAGCTCCTGCGGCGGTGACCCGTGGTCGTCTAGCTTCATCGACACGTTCCGCTTCCTCGATCTTCTCGGGCGACTCGCGACCCACGGCGTGCGTACCGTCATGCACAACACGCTTGCCCAGGGTGACTATTCGCTGATTGATGGCGAGACGATGAAGCCGCGGCCGAACTACTGGGCCGCGCTGCTATGGCGTCGGCTCATGGGCACCACCGTACTTGATGCAGGAGTGCCGCGGCTCCAGGGCTTGCACCTGTATGCGCAATGCCGGCGCGGCGCACCGGGCGCGGTGACCCTGCTCGCTGTCAACAACAGCCAGAACGAAACGACGTCGTTAGTTCTGCCCGCTGCGGCCGAACGTTACACGCTGAGCGCGACTCGCCTCGAGGACCACGACGTCCAGCTCAATGGCCGCCCGCTCGACCTGCAGGCCAACGGGGAGCTGCCGGCGTTCGCGGGCGAAAAGGTCGCCGCCGGCCGCGTCGAACTCGCCCCCTCGACCGTCACGTTTCTCACGGTCGACGCAAAGAATGCGGCATGCAACGGATGAGAGGCGCGGGACCCCTTAGTACTTGAACGTTACCGTCGCCTGGACGAAATGGATTGTGTCGCCCGGTCCAGTCTCCTTCACGTAACGGCCCGGCACGAAGACGTTGTAGACCAGACGCAAGCTTACGTTACGGTTGTACGACCAATCCAGCGCGACGTCCGCTTGCGTGCCGACATAGCGGGCGGTACTGCCGCCATCGGGACGCATGAGATTAATGGCCGGGCCATAGATGCCATCGCCCAGACTCTGGCGCCAATAGAGTGTGAGCGCTCCCGAGAGCTTTGTGCGCGCATCGAGTTGCGCGCCGAAGTTCGGTCGCAGGTTTACCAGGTTCGCCGGCCCGAAGAGCGCGATGTCGCCAAAATACTGCGCGGTCGGAAACATGGCGTTGAAGGTGCCGAGCCGGCGGTCATTCGGGTCGCGGTCGCCGCTCATGACGTTCGCCCGCATCTCGAAAAACGGCTGGTAACGCGATTCATTTGCGGTGTAGCGCAGCGCGGCGTCCGCCGAGCCGGCCCGAATGTCAGCGCCCGAGAGCTCGCCTGTCTGCACGTTCGCCTCCGCGTCGACACTCCAGCGCTCACGCGCGCCGAAAAGCCGCGCGCCGAAAGTGTGGCGCCGCTCTCGGCCCGCGCCCTGGTTGAACACCGCAATGTCGTTCTCGAAGCCGACGTAGTACAGGTCGAGCGGCGCATGCGTGGCGTACAGAAGCCACAACTTTTTCGTCCGATCGGCGGTGTCCGAAAACGACTCCGAGCGCAACGTGACCGGCCGCAGCGCGGACACGTCGACGCGCCAGGCGCCATATTCCCAGCGGGCGAGGCCGCCATCGAACATCTGGCGGGTGTTGGCGCCACCGCTGCCGATCAAGCGCTGGGAGCCGTATTCGATTATCTCGCGCCCGCCGCGCAGCGTAAGGCGCCCTTCATCGTGCGGCACTCGCCAGTCTATGAACGCCTGCGAAACTTCAAGGCCGGTCTGGTCGGTCGCAGGGCTGCGGGTCTCGGCGGAGCGGCCGGAATATGACGCCAACATCTGTCCGAAGAAGCGCAGCCGGCCTGCCACCAGGTCGACGTACGGCGACCAGCGCAGCATCGGATAGCCTTCGGTGCGCCCCTTCGACGCGAAGTCGTTGTTCCAGATCTGCTGGTAGCGCAGCCGAAATTCGTCGCCGAGCGCTAGGTACGTACCGGCAGCACGCGGGGACTCGATGTACTTCAGCCGCTCCCACCACGCGCCGCTGCGCTTCGCCGGATCGGCGAGGTAGGAATAATCCTCCTGCCACCTCATGCTTGTGAACGGGGGCGGCTCCAAGGATTGCGCACGCGCCATGGCTGCCGGCATCGCGGCGAGGACAGCCAGCACGAGCGCGGAGCGCATCTCTCCTCAGCGCGGCGCCTCGGGCGTGCGGCAATGTCCGGTGATGAGGATGAGCTGCACGTTAGCTCAAGGACGCAAGAAGCATGCAGTGTTGCCTAACGCACGCGACATTCCGATCGGTCTGATTATTGCGACCGTTCCTTCCTCGAGACTGAGGGTGAACGGATGGCCCGGCGTTTTCGACCTGATCTGCGGCTTGCCTCGAAAGCAAAACCATGAGCGATGAGGCGCGCGGCATTGCGCGTTATGTCCCATGGAGATGAACCGAATATCCCAGCAGCCGGAGCAGCGGGGCCGGGCGCAGCAGCAGACCTCGCCCGGCGGGCAGACGAGACTGCCCCCGCGCCGCGCGTGGCTCGTGTTCCTCGTCGTGCTGATCGTCAATTACCTGTTGATGAGATCGTTCCTGCCAGCCGCCGGGGAGGCGATCACCGTTCCGTATACCGTGTTCAAGCAGGAGGTCGCGCAAGGCAACGTCACGGCGATCTACAGCCAAGGACATACCATCGAGGGCCGCTTCAAGTCAGCGGTGACTTGGCCTCCCCAGGGCGAAGGCAAGGCGCCGCCCGGCAAGGCGAGCCGCACGTCTGTCGAGGCGCGCACCTCAGACACGTTCACGACGGAGCTCCCGGCGTTTGTCGACTCCGGCCTCGAGCAGTTCCTCATCGACCATCAAGTCGAGATCAGCGCAGTACCGATCCGAGAGGGCAATTCCTGGTCGACGCTGCTTATTGGTTTCGGTCCGGCGATCCTCATCATCGCGTTCTACGTCTGGTTGTGGCGACGCATGCAAGGTGGGGGAATGCAAGGCATGAGCGGCGGGCTGATGGGCATCGGCCGCAGCAAGGCTCGCCGCTACGACGAGACTTCCGACACCAAGGTCACTTTCGAGGACGTGGCCGGAATCGACGAAGCGGAGAACGAGCTCGTCGAGATCGTGGACTTCCTGAAGGCGCCGGAAAAGTACACGCGCCTGGGCGGCACGGCGCCCAAAGGCGTGCTGCTCGTCGGCGCCCCTGGCACCGGCAAGACACTGCTTGCAAAGGCGGTGGCGGGAGAGGCCGGGGTGCCGTTCTTCTCCATGAGCGCAGCGGAGTTCGTAGAGATGATCGTCGGCGTGGGTGCGGCGCGCGTGCGGGACCTGTTCAAGCAGGCGCGCGAGCATGCTCCGGCAATCATCTTCATCGACGAGATCGACGCCATCGGGCGTGCGCGCGGCCTGCTCGCGATCGGCGGCGCAAGCGAGCAGGAGCAGACCCTGCAGCAGATCCTCACCGAGATGGACGGTTTCACCGGCCGCGAGGGCATCATCGTGCTCGCGGCGACGAACCAGCCCGACGTGCTCGACCGCGCGCTGCTGCGTCCCGGGCGCTTCGACCGGCGCGTGGTGGTGAACCTGCCCGACAAGGCGGGGCGCGAGGCAATCCTCAAGGTGCATACCCGCAAGGTGCCGCTCGACGAAAGAGTGAGCCTCGCCGAGCTCGCCGCTGCGACCCCAGGGTTCTCGGGCGCGGACCTGAAGAATCTGGCGAACGAGGCGGCGCTCCTCGCCGCGCGCCGGGATGAGACCAGCGTGCGGCAGAAGGACTTCCTCGATTCGCTGGAGAAGATCGTGCTCGGGCCCGAGCGGCCGCTCCTTCTGTCACGCGAGGACCGCGAGCGCATCGCTTACCATGAGAGCGGCCACGCCATCCTCGGGCTTCTCGTGCCCGGCGCCGACCCTGTGCATCGCGTGTCGATCGTGCCGCGCGGGCAGACGCTCGGCGTAACCTATCAGCGTCCCGCGGCCGAGCGTTACAACTATCCGGAAGCGTACCTGCGCGCGCGCATCGTCGGCATGCTCGGCGGTCGCGCCGCCGAGGAAGTGGTTTACGGCACGCGCACGACGGGCGCGGAGAGCGACATCGAGCAGGCGACCAACCTCGCGCGCAACATGGTGACGCGCTGGGGCATGAGCGACAAGCTCGGCATGGTGCAGCTCGCGCCGCGCGAAAACCCCTATCTGCGCGCCCCGCCAGGCTATGCCGGAGAGAAGCCCTACAGCGAGGAGACGGCGCGCCTGGTCGACGCGGAAGTGCAGCGCATCATCCACGGCTGCCACGAGGAGGCGCTGCGGCTCCTGCGCGAGCACCGCGAGCAGCTCGACGCGCTGGTGCAGGCGCTGCTCGCGCGCGAGACGCTGGGTGAGGACGACATCCTCGAAGTCACCGGCCTGCCCCGTGCGCCGGCGCTCAAGAGCGCGCCGCTCGACACCCTCTGAGTCACGCACACCATGCTCTTGCTGCCATTGCCAGATGCTTCTGAGGAGGGCCCATGACGCTGTCAACGACCGCCCGCGCGATGCTCATCGCCGCCGCGATGTTTTTCTGCGAAGGCGCCGCTCTCGGTGCCGTGGCGCCCGACACGGGCGGGGTTCGGAGCGTTCGCAGTCTCGACGACGGTTGGCGCTTCGTACAGGACGACACTCTGTCCGCGGAGGGGGCGCTGCGAGCAAGCGGTAGCGACTGGAAGGCGGTGCGCCTGCCGCATACCTGGAACGCCGAGGACGCGGCGAGCCTGAAGGCGGGTAACTATAAGCGGGGTGTCGGCTGGTACCGCCTCGAGTTCGACTCGCCGAAGGCGGGCGCGCGGCACTGGCTCGAGTTCGGCGCAGCGAGCCTTGTGGCCGACGTGTGGCTCAACGGCGAAAAGCTTGGTCAGCACAAGGGCGGGTTCACGACGTTCCGGTTCGATGTCACCGATCGTCTGAAAAAGGACGGCCGCAATCTGCTCCTCGTGAGGGTCGACAACACTGAGCCGAAGGCTGAGGATGACCTGACCGCCATTGCGCCGCTTGGCGGCGACTTCAACGTTTCCGGCGGCCTGTACCGCCACGTCGCACTGATTTCCACGCGTGCTCCGGTGCACATCGACCTCAGCGACCTGGGCGGCCCCGGCGTCTACGCGAGAACCACGTCAATCGCTGGGGGGACTGCGGTCGTGCAGGTGCGCTCGAAGCTGAAGAGCGACGCGCGCGACGCCGGCCGCTATGTCGTGCGCACATCCCTGCTCGAGCGCGACGGCAAACGGGCCGAGTCGGCCGAGCTGCCTCTAACGTTGCAAGCCGGTGCGCGGGAGGAAGTGTCGCAGACGCTGCACGTGCGCAACGCGCATCTCTGGCAGGGGATCGAGGATCCGTACCAGTACAAGCTGGTGGTCGAAGTGCTGCGCGAGGGCAAGCCGCTCGACAAGGTGGTGCAGAGCTTCGGCATCCGCGAGATGCGCTTCGATCCGAACGACGGCTTGTTCCTCAACGGCAAGCACGTGCGCCTGCGCGGCGTGGCCATGCACCAGGACTTCCTCGGCAAGGCCTGGGCCGTCACGGACAGGGAGATCGATACATCGATGGCGCTGGTTAAGGAAATCGGCGCGAACGCGGTTCGCCTCGGCCACTATCCATTTCCAGCGCACGCGCTTGAGAAAGCGAGCGAGCTCGGCTTCGTCGCTTGGGCGGAGACCGCGCTTGGACTTGGAACCACGGTCGAGTCGTGCGCCAGACACCAGCCGAGCGCGCAGTTCATGGAGAACGCGAAGCAGCAGCTCCAGGAGCTGATCCACCAGCAGTACAACCATGCCGCGGTCGCGCTCTGGTCGGTGGGCAATGAAACCACCGCGCGCGAGAACAATTGCGAGCAGCCCTACGACAACGTGCGCCCGGTGCTGCGCGAGCTTCATCAACGCGCGAAACAGGAGGACCCGAGCCGGCCGACCGCGTATGCCGAGTTCGGCCACTCGGTCGAGCGCGAAGGCGTGTTTGCCACCGAAGGCATTACCGATCTTTTCGCGACTAACCGCTACTTTGCGTGGTACACCGAGGCGTTCGAGAAATTCTCTCCGCTCCTCGACTCGCTGCACGAGCTCGCCTACCGGCAGCCGCTCGGCATCTCGGAGTACGGTGCCGGTGCGGCGCTCACCCATCACAGCGACAACCCGCTCGGCGGGCCGCCGGACGTGCGTAGCGCACCGAAGGGACAAACCTCGTTCCAACCAGAGGAGTACGCAAGCTGGGCGCACGAGGAGAACTACCGCGTGATCTCCGGCAAGCCCTACCTTTGGGGCACTTTCGTCTGGAATATGTTCGACTTCGGTTCGGCCCACCGCAACGAAGGCGACGTGCTTGGCGTGAACACGAAGGGGCTCGTCACCTTCGATCGCAAGACGCGCAAGGACGCGTTCTTCTTCTACAAGGCGAACTGGAGCCCCGAGCCGGTCACGTACATCACGAGCCGCCGCTACAGCGACCGCGCCTATGCGCTCACCAACGTCAAGGTCTACAGCAATGCCGAGGTGGTGCGCCTTTCGGTGAACGGGAAGAGCTTCGCGGCGAAGAAGGCGCTCGAATGCCCGATGGCGACGTGCGTGTTCAAAGAGGTGCCGCTTCGCCGTGGTGAGAACACCGTGACGGCCGAGGGTCGCCATGGCGCCAAGACCGTCCGGGACACGGTGCGCTGGCAATTCGATACCGACGGCGTTCACATCGCCGCCGGCCGATTGGCGACCGGCTACATCGCGGCGGACGGCCGGCGCTTCGGTTCCGACAACTTCTTCCTCGGCGGCGAAGGCAAAAAGCTGGAGCGGGAAAAGGAGACGCAGATCGGCCCTGAGAGTCTCGCGGCGGCCGGCGCCACGCGATTTGCGGGCACAGAAGATGTGCTCCTCTACCAGCACTACCGGGTCGGCAAGTTCGCCTACGCCATTCCGCTCGAAAACGGGCGCTACCAGGTCACGCTCGGCTTCGTCGAGCCGGATACGAAGAGCGCGCCTGGAACGCGGCTCTTCAACGTGCTCGCGAACGGTAAGCCGGAGCTCCAGGGATTCGATGTTATGGCGGCGGCGAACGGGGACTATGAGCGAGCAGTGACTCGACGCTTTTCGGTCGACGTGACGAACGGGCGGCTGCAACTCGATTTTCTTCCCTCGCGCGGCGAGGCGGTGGTGTCGACGATCTCCATTCGCCGGCAATGAAGGAGAAGCGATGACGAGTAAATGGGTAGCCGCCGCACTGAGCCTGATGGTCGGGCCCGCGTTCGCGCAGCCAGCGCAGGACAAGGAGCCGCTCGATTCGCAGGCGATCGAAGCGATGATTCGCCGCGTCGGCGACTGGACGCTCGAGCATCCGGAGCCGTTCGGTCCGCTCCACTGGGCGATGGCGCCGCTCTACGACGGCCTCATCGACGCGAGCCTCGTCACCGGCGATCCGAAGTATCTCGCCGCGGTGATGCGCGCGGGCCGGCTGGTTGACTGGCGACCCGGGCCGAACAGGTACCTGGCCGACGACCACGCCGCCGGCCATCCGTTCCTGCGCATCTACCTCATGGATCCGCGCGAGCCGGAGAGGCTGCAGCCCTGGAGGGAGCGGTTCGACCAGATTCTGAAGAACCCGATCTCGGAGAAGCTTTCCTTCACCGAGAATCCGAAGACGCCCGGCGTCGAGCGCACCGACCGCTGGACCTGGTCCGATGCGCTCTACATGGCGCCGCCGACCCTTGCGCTTCTCACGAAGGCGACGGGCGACGAGCGCTACATGAAATGGGCAGACTCGGAGTTCGAGGCGACCTACCAGGCCTTGTTCGACAAGGACGAGAATCTCTTCTACCGGGATGCGCGCTACATCGGCAAGCGCACGCCCGAGGGCAAGAAGGTGTTCTGGAGCCGCGGCAACGCGTGGGTCTATGCCGGCCTCACCTACGTGCTCGATACGCTGCCCAAGAACTGGCCGAACCGCGACTTCTACGTCGATGTCTTCCGGCGCATGAGTCCCGCGGTGCTGGAGGCTCAGCAACCCGACGGCTTCTGGTATCCGAGCCTGAAGGATCCAAAGCAGGTTCCCACTACCGAGACGAGCGGCAGCGCGCTCTTCGTCCTCGGTCTCGCGTGGGGCGTGCGCGAGGGAATCCTCGACCCCGCGAAGTACTGGCGGGCGGTGGAGCGCGGCTGGCGAGCCGTCGAGTCGAAGGTCACGCCGGACGGTGCGGTGACTTTCGTGCAGCCGGTGGCCGCGGCGCCCGAGCCGTTCGATCCCGCCTCGCGCGTGGCCTACGGAACCGGGGCCGTGCTGATGGCGGGCGCGGAAATCCTGCGCGCGCTCGAAGCGGCGGCGAATCCCGAGCCGCGCAAGCTCGTCGCCGCGGCGGGCGAGCTTGTCACCTCGGCGCTCGATCTTTCACGCCCGCCGAGGAGCGGCAGCGCCTCTGCCGGCGCCTCGGCGCTGCCGAGCGGTGCCGCTGACCGTGCGTACCTCGTCCGCGTGTTGACGCGGATCGCGGCGCCCGTGCTCGAGGCGATGAGCAAAGGCGAGCTCAAGAAGCGCATGCCGATCCGCGAATGGGAAAAAGATCGCTCGGCGTGGACGCATTACGAGGCCTTCGCGCGCACGCTCGCCGGCATCGCGCCATGGCTCGAGCTCGGCCCGGATGAGACGGCCGAGGGCAAGGTGCGCGGCCGTTTCATCCGCCTTGCGCGCCAGTCGCTCATCAACGGCACCGATCCTGCCTCGCCCGACTATCTCAATTTCGGCCAGGTGCCCGATCAGCCGCTCGTCGAATCGGCCTATCTCGCGGCCGCTCTGATGAGCGCGCCGAAGCAGCTCTGGGAGCCGCTCACGGACACGCAAAAGAGGAACGTGGTTAGCGCGCTGCGCACTTCGCTCGCGATTCCCTTCGACCACAACAACAACTGGTATCTCTTCCCGGCGATGATCGAGGCGTTCCTGTGGCAGGCGGGAGAGCTGAAGGAGCCCGATCGCCTGGTGCTCGGCGTGAAGACGATGGACGGCTGGTACCTCGGCGACGGCACTTACGGCGACGGCCCGCGCTTCCACTGGGACTACTACAACAGCTATGTGATCCACCCGATGCTGATGCAATCGCTCAAGGTGGCGCAGGCGAAAGACCACCCGATCGCGAAGCTGCTCACCGTTGCGCGCGAGCGCGCGCAACGCTATGCCGAGGTGCTCGCGCGCCTCATCTCGCCGGAGGGCACGTTCCCCGTGATGGGACGCTCTTCGGCCTATCGCTTCGCCGCCTTCTATCACCTCGCGTACATGGCGCTCAGCAAGGACCTGCCGGACTCGCTCGACCCGGGTGCGGTGCGTGCAGCGCTTACCGCGGTGGTGCACAACCAGATCGACGCGCCCGGGACTTTCGACAAAGACGGATGGCTGCGTCTGGGCGCGGTGGGCTACCAGCCGGGGCTGGAAGAAACCTACAACGCGACCGGATCGCTGTACGTATGCCTAACCGGCCTCGTGCACCTCGGCCTGCCGCCCGACGATCCGTTCTGGCTCGCGCCAGCGAAGCCCTGGACGCAGAAGAAGATCTGGTCGGGGCAGGACGCGCCGCTCGACCACGCGCTCGAGGCTCGCGAGATAGGCTCGGGGAGACGCTGACCGATGCCGCGTAACCGACGTGCGCCGCTCGCCGGCCGCCTCCCGCGACCGGCCAAGCGCGCGCGCAATCGTTACGATGCCGCGCAGATTCCCGCGTATATTCGCGCCGACAGCGTGCGCGTCGATGACGCGGACCGCGATTATCTGCGCCGGAAGCTCGGTGCGAAGCTCGGCAAGTTTGCGCGCGCGGTCGAGCGCGTGAGCGTGCGCATCCGCGATGTGAACGGCCCGCGCGGCGGCATCGACAAGCGCTGCGCGATCAAGGTCGTGCTCACCGGCCTGCCGAGCGTCGTAGTAGAAGAGCAGCAGGCTTCGCTGCGGGCAGCGATGGATGGCGCGATCGGCCGCACCGAGCGCGCCGTGCGGCGGAGCATGAAGAGAAGAACGACGCGCTCTCGTTAGCGCCGTACTTATTCAAGAGAAGGTTTTCGGGTTGGGAGTAGCAAGTACTTTATCCATCCGCTTGCCGTCCATATCGACGACTTCGAAGCTCCAGCCTTGCCACTCCACGCGGTCGGCGGTTTGGGGCAGCTTGCCGAGGAGGACCATCAGCATGCCGCTCAGCGTGTGATAGCGACCTTCCTCCGGCACAAACCCTAGACCCAGCACGTCCTTCAGCTCGGGGACTGGAATCAGTCCGTCGAGCAGCCAAGATCCGTCGCCCCGCGCCACAGCCCAGCGATCCTCGGGCTCTTGCGGCGCAAGGTCACCGATGATCGCTTCGAGGAGATCGCGCAGGGTGATGATGCCGAGCACTTCCCCGTACTCATCGACGACGAACGCGAGCTGCATGCTCGAGGCGCGGAAATTCTGCAGCAGCTCCAACCCGGTGAGGCTTTCCGGCACGTAGATCGGCGCTTGCACGTCGCTTTCGAGATCCGGGCGCTCGCCGCGCACTGCTCGGATGAGGATCTGACGCGCACTCACCACGCCTGCGATGTCTCGCAAGCTGCGGCGTGCCACCGGGTAGCGAGTATGCGCCGCAGTCTCAATGCGCCGCGCGTTCTCCTCCCACGGCAGGAGCGGATCGAGAAACACGACGTCGCGGCGCGGCACCATGAGCGAGCCGATCGGCCGGTCATCGAGGCGAAAGACGTTACGCACCATGTCACGTTCGTGCGCCTCGATCACCCCGGCCTCCGAGCCTTCGGCGAGCAGCGCGTGGATGTCCTCCTCGCTGACCGAGCGCATGCGCTCGTCGCGCGCGCCGAGCGCCGCGAGCGCAAGCCGGGTTGAGGCGGTGAGCAGCCGCACGAAAGGCCGAGCGAGCGCGGCGAGCCACTGCATCGGCCGGGCCACGCGGCGCGCCACCGTCTCCGCATGCATCTGCCCCAGGCGCTTGGGCACCAGCTCGCCGAATACGATGGTCGCGTAGGTGACGGCAACGACGACCAAGCCGGTGGCGATGCGTTCGGCCGCTACGCTGCCGATACCGAGCTCTTGGAGCCAGCGGCCGAGTGGCGGCGCGAGCGCCGCCTCGCCGACGATTCCGTTCAGGATGCCGATACAGGTGATGCCAATCTGCACCGTCGAGAGAAAAGCGGTCGGATCCTCCTTGAGCTGCAGCGCCGCCGCGGCACCGCGTCCGCGGGCAGCGTCGGCGCGCAGGAGCCCGTTGCGTGCCGACACAACTGATATTTCCGACATGGCGAAGACGCCATTCAGCAGAATCAGCACGGCGAGGAGGACGGCCTCCATCGCGTCACTTGACGATGGTCACTGGAACTTCGGCGAGCCGCAGCGTCTTCAGGGAAACTGAGCCGAGGACCACGCGCGCAATAGCGCCACGTCCGCGCATGCCCATGACAATCTGGCTGCATTTACGAGCGCGGGCGAGCGCGGCGATCTCCCCCGCCTCGTCGCCGACGCGCATCGCCGATTCGTAGGGCAGGCCGGCCGCCTCCAGAAGCGCGCGAGCGCGCCGGGTCGCCTGATCGGCCGCCTCGGCGTGCAGGCGCCGACCCTCATCCTTCTCCTCTTTCGAACGCGCCGGTGCCCACTCAAGCTGCACGTTCAACAGTAGCACCTGCTGCTTCATGCCGGCCGCCGCAGTCCCGATGACGTGCCGCACCGCACGCTCCGCGGGCTTGGAACCGTCCACGGCAATGAGGACACGGTGCATGTCAAATCGCCAAATCGAGATGCGCGACAGCGAAGCTCACGTCCGGCGTGACCTCGACCTGCATGCCCAAAGCGCGCGCAAGCGCGATCATCGCCTCGTTATCGGGGCGCATCTGTCCCAGAAGGGCCGTCGCACCGCGCGCGCGGCTGTATTCGATGGCCTTCGCCAGCAGCGCACGCCCGAGCCCGCGGCGCTGCACGTCGCTGCGCACGAGTAGCGCGAACTCCGCAGTCGCGCCGTCGGAAAAGCAGTAGATACGCACTTCGCCGAGGATTTCTCCGCTGCCTTTCTCAGGCAGGGCGACGAACGCCATTTCCCTTTGATAGTCGATCTCGGTATAGCGTGCGAGGTCCTTTGCGGGCAGCCGTCGCCTGAGGGTGAAAAAGCGCATGCGCAAATCCTCGGCGGCCGTGCGCGCAATGAAGTCGGCATATGCGCTGGCGTCCTCAGGCCGTATGGGTCGCAGGAGGACGTCGAGCCCGGCGAGCGACATCTGCTGCTCGAGCTCGCGCGGATAAGGCGGCATGGCGAATTGTTCACCGGTCCTTGGCGAGTCCGGTTGCGTCAAGCTCATGCAGCCTTCAGCATACGCACCAGCGCCGCGTTGCTCAATCTTGCGCGCGCACGCAGCGCCGGCACGCGCTCCGACACGCTTGCGCGAATCGCTTCGCGCGTGTCCCATTTGCGATCGATGCGACCAATGAGTTGCCCGATGCCGATCGCTTCGAGAGGCGGGGTGTCCATACCCAGATCCTCGAGCAGGCCGGATACCTTGGACGCGTAGGGTAGCGGAGAGAACGGCGTGCCGCGCAGCGCGGCAAAGATGAGGAAGTGCAGCCGCATGCCGACCGCGAAGTCGAATCGACCCATGAGATCGAGGATCTGCCGCGAGGAATAGCGGCGGCGCAGGATTTCCGCGTGCTCGGGAAAGCGCATGTGGGCGACCACGGCGTGGCTATGCTGCACGTCGTACTTCTCCATCGGCACGAACACCACCTCGGCGTCGAAGCGCTCGATCACGAAGTCGGCGGCGTTGGCGAGCAGGCCGTAGTACTGCTCTGGATCGATGTCGGGCGCGGCCGGCCCGGGCTCCCGGACGGAGAAGCCGACCGTGTGCCGATCGAGCGTCACGCCTTCTGCCTTCAGCAGCTCGGTGGCCAGTGGCTCCGGCTCGAGCAGGAACGCCGGGTCCGCTGCGAGCTGGATCTCGTGCGTGACGCCGACCTCTTCGAGGAGGCGCAGTCCGAGGCGGTCGCGCACCGTGATGACCGTGCTGGGCGCAGCGTTCAGCGCCTCGCGCACGGCGAGCCGCGATTCGCGACGCGCAAGCGGCCCGGCGCTGATCGAGTACACGAGGACCGGGACGTCGACCTCATGTGCGATCAGCACCTCGCGCAGATACGCGTCGACTTCGCCGTCGAACAGGATACCGCCGCCGCCCAGCACGAGCAGGTCGAGGTCGCGGATGGTGGGCGTGATCTCCTTCCGGGTGAGCGGGCGCGGATTGATCGCGTGTTCGACCTTGTGGCGCGCGAGCGTGTCGGGCGGGTTCCTTGAGAACACCGTCACCTCGGCGCGCACGCTCGCGCGCAGCTCGCCGAGGATTCCTTCGAGGATGGCCTCGTCCCCGAGGTTCATGCCGCCGTAGGAGCCGGAGATGCCGATGCGGAATGTTTGATCGCTTGCCATGTGCCGCCCCTCTCGCTGCGCCGGGCGACGCAAGCGGTGTGCCATCTCATCGATGCGACCGATCGCTCGGCGCGGGCGCTAGAATGCAACCGCTATAGTCAGGCGGGCACCGGCGGTCCTGAACGGAGAACGCGAGCATGGCATCGACGAAATCGCGTAAGCGGACGGGCAAAAAGCCGCCTCCACCCGTCCGTGTGCCAGACCGCAATCGCAAAGCGCCTCGCCTGCCGCCGCGGCGGCGCGCTTAGCTCTCTCGCTTTCTACCCGCTGCGCTAGCTGTTCGGTGAAAACGGTAGCGCTTGCTCTATCGCCAAATTGCGGAACACCATGTCGTTGCTTGAACTAGAGACCGGCGAGAGCAATGAGCGATGCGCAAACCAGGCCACGCGTGAGCCTGGCTCTGCAAGGCGGCGGCGCGCACGGTGCGTTTGCCTGGGGCGTGCTCGACCGCCTCCTCGAGGACGGGCGTTTCGTCATCGAAGCGATCAGCGGCACGAGCGCCGGAGCGCTCAGGCGACGAGGAGGCGATGAAAGCCCTCGGTGTGGCAAGCAAGGCCAATGTCGAGCGTGCTTTTCTCGAGCATCTCAAAGTGGCCGGCCGCGCCGCCGCTGAGCGCTGGCTGGCGGCAACGCTCGGCGATGTCGGCGTGCGCTCAAGCGTTGATATCCGGCACACCTTTCTGTAAGCCGTCCGGGAGGGCGTCGCTCACCGGCAAAGGAGCCGGGCGTGGTGGCGCAAATGGTCCTCGATGAAGGTGCCGATGAAGTAGTAGCCGTGATCGTACGAATCGTGCAGCCGAAGTTCCAGCCGCGTCCCGCTGGCGCGGCACGCCTCCTGCAGCAGCTCCGGCTTTAGCTGCTCCTCGAGGAATTTATCGGCGCGTCCCTGGTCGACGAGCAGCGTCCCGCCATAGCGCTTCGCCCGCGCGAGCTCGGCCGCGTCATAGGCGCGCCACGACTCCCGGTCGGGTCCGAGGTAGCGACCCAGCGCCTTCTCGCCCCAAGGGCAGCGCGACGCGGCGCTTACAGGCGCGAGCGCGGAAACGGATGCATAGAGCTCGGGATTGCGAAGCGCGCCGACAAGCGCGCCGTGCCCACCCATCGAATGGCCGAAGATGCCTTGCCGGCGGGAAACGGGGCCGAAGTGCGCCGCAACGACTTCGGGCAGCTCGCGTACCACATAGCTGTACATCTTGTAGTGCCTGGACCAGGGTGCCTGCGTCGCATCGACGTAAAAGCCGGCGCCGAGGCCGAAGTCCCAATGCTCGTCGTCGCCCGGCAGCCGCGGTGCGCGCGGGCTCGTGTCCGGCGAGACAAGGACCAGGCCTAGCTCGGCGGCGAAGCGCTGGGCACCTGCCTTGACGGCAAACGTCTCTTCGGTGCAAGTGAGCCCCGCGAGGTAATAGACGACGGGCAGCGGCCGGGTGCCGTGCTGCGGCGGCCGGTACAGGGAAAAGCGCATCACGCTCGCGCACTCCCGCGACAGATGCTCATAGAAGCCCTGCACGCCGCCGAAGCAAGCATGCTCCGAGAGAACCTTGAGCGATTGACCCGTCACGATCTGAGTACGACTGCCGCTCGGCGGCCGCGTTCGCGTCCGGTGCGGCACGCTGCTTGCGCGCAGGACGCCAGGGACGACCGGATGCCGGACAGACTTGTCGTAAGCGACGTGGAGGAGATGACGCGGCGGCGCCTGGTCACCGCCGCCATGGACGCCTTGCTTCCCGAGCTCGCAAGGCTGCTTTCCGACACGCCGGTGAGCCTTGTCGTGGTGTGCACGCGCGAGCAGACGATGGCCGGAATCGTCACCAAGACCGACGTGCTGCGCAAGATCGCCGAGAATCCCGGCGCTGTCGGCTGGCTGCGCGCAGCGGACGCGATGACGCGCGATGTCGTTCACTGCCATCCGGGCGATCCGTTGGAAGACGTGCTCCGCGTGATGAAAGAGCGGGCCCTGGTTCACATGCCAGTCGTCGACTTCGGGACTCGGCCGGTAGGCGTGATCGAAGCGCGCGATGCGCTTCGGGCGCTCATGGGACATGCGAGCGAGCAGGTATCGCTCTTGCGCGATTACGTCATGGGCGTGGGGTACCGTTGAATTTAGAAGGTCACAGGGTTCCCGCGTGACGGCGGCTCTGCAGGGGGCGCATGGAGGGTAGGCGAGATCTTCCGCCGCAAACGAAAAGCCCGAACTAGAATGCAACGCCCATGACCGACGCGCTGCTCCTGTCACGGCTTCAATTCGCGTGGGTCGTCGCGCTGCACATTCTCCTGCCGGCGTTCACCGTGGGCCTCGCCGCCTACATCGCCGTCCTGGAAGGCATCTATTTCTTCAGCCGCCGGCCCCTGTTCCTGCGCCTGTCGAAGTTCTGGCTGCGCATCTTCGCCGTCTCGTTCGGCATGGGCGTGGCATCGGGCATCGTCATGCCGTTTCAGTTCGGCACCAACTGGAGCCGCTACGCCGATATCACCGCCGATGTTCTCGGGCCGCTGATGGCGTACGAGGTGCTGATGGCGTTTTTCCTCGAGGCCGGATTCCTCGGCGTGCTTCTTTTCGGCCGCGAGCGCGTGCCGCATTGGGTGCATTTCTTCGCGGCCGTGATGGTGGCGGCGGGCACGCTGCTCTCCACGTTCTGGATCCTCTCGGCAAACAGCTGGATGCAGACGCCTGCCGGTCACGCGATCGTCGATGGGCGGTTCGTTCCCCAAGACTGGCTGCGCGTCGTCTTCAATCCGTCGTTTCCGTACCGGTTGGTTCACACGACGATGGCGTTCTTCATCACCACCGCGCTGGTGGTGATCGGCGTGGCGGCGTACCACCTGCGGCGCGGGCGCCATATCGAGGAGAGCCTGGTCATGCAGAAGATGGGCTTCGGCCTGCTCGCGGTGCTCGTGCCGCTGCAGATCCTGGTCGGCGACCTGCATGGCCTCAACACGCTCGAGCACCAGCCGGCGAAGCTCGCCGCCATGGAAGCGAACTGGGAAACGCAGGCGCGCATGCCGCTCCTACTTTTCGCATGGCCCGACGAGGACGCGGAGCGCAACCGCCTCGAAGTCGGCGTGCCGGTGCTTGGCTCGATCATCCTTGGCCACGACCCGAATGCGGTGGTTCGCGGCTTGAAGGAGTGGAAGGCGGAGGACCGGCCGCCGGTGGCGATTCCGTTCTTTTCGTTCCGCCTGATGGTGGGCATCGGCGTCGCGATGCTCGTCCTGACGATCGCAGCCCTGATGCTCTGGCGCCGCGGCCGGCTGGCGAGCGCGAGTGCGTTCCAGCGCCTTTGCATCCTTGCTGCGCCGCTCGGGTTCATCGCCGTGGTGGCCGGATGGGTGACGACCGAAGTGGGACGGCAGCCGTGGGTGGTGTACGGGCTGCTGCGCACGCGCGATGCGGTGACACCTTCCCTGAACGCGCACGACGTGGCGATTTCGCTCCTCGTATATATCCTGGCCTATATCCTGATCTTCGGCGCGGGACTCTTCTTCATGGCGCTGCTGGTGCGCCGGGGCTTCGAGCCCGCCGCCGAGCTCGAGCCACGCGGGCCGCCGGCGACGCCGGCACGGCCGCTTTCCGGCGCGACGCGCGTGCGCTAGGAGCCGACCATGGCGCTCGACCTGGTTCCGTTGTGGGCAGCGATTCTCGCCTTCGGCGTGTTCATGTACGTGCTGCTGGACGGGTTCGACCTCGGCGTCGGGATTCTTTTTCCCTTCGCGCCCGACGCCGCGAGCCGCGACGCGATGATGAATTCGGTCGCGCCGATCTGGGACTTCAACGAGACCTGGCTGGTGCTCGGCGGCGTGGGGCTGCTCGCCGCCTTCCCGCTCGCCTTCGCCATCGTCATCCCTGCCGTGTACTTCCCGATTCTCTTCATGCTGATCGGGCTCATCTTCCGCGGCGTCGCCTTCGAGTTCCGCCACCTCTCGCAGCGCCGCCATTACTGGGACCGCTCGTTTTTCGCCGGGTCTCTGCTCGCGACGTTTTCCCAGGGCATCGTGCTCGGCACGTTCGTGCAGGGTATTCCGGTCGCCGGCCGCGCGTATGCCGGCGGCAGCCTCGGCTGGCTCACGCCGTTCGCGCTGCTAACCGGGGCCGGCCTGATCGCCGGCTACGGCCTGCTCGGCGCGTGCTGGCTGGTGCTGAAAACCGAGGGCGGGGTGCAAGCGTGGGCGCGGCGCAAGGCACGGCAGTTCGCCATCGGCGTCGCGGCGTTCGTCGCCATGGTCAGCCTTTGGACGCCGTTCATCCAGCCGCAGATCCGCGAGCGCTGGTTCGGCGGCGAACACCCATTGTGGCTGTGGCCCGTCCCGCTCGTAACGCTTGCGCTATTCGTGTTTCTCTGGCGCTCGCTTGGCCGCGGGCGAGACCTGCATCCATTTCTCGCTGCCCTCGGCATTTTCGCGATGGCCTATTTGGGGCTCGCGATCAGCATCTTCCCGATGGTGGTCCCGTACAGCTTCGATCTGTGGCAGGCGGCGGCAACGCCGCGCTCGCAGGCCTTCCTGGTCCTCGGCACGCTGTTTCTCCTGCCAATCATTCTCGGCTACACGGTGTGGTCGTACTGGGTGTTCCGCGGCAAGGTGCAGGCCGGCAGCGGCTACCACTAATCGGCTTGCTCTCTACCGGTTCAGCTTGCGCAGAGCAGAACCCTTGTGCATGGCGATGTGATCGATCTTGCCGCTCCGAAGCTCGTACTGCGGATCCTCCTTGCCACGCGCCCAGCCTAGGAGTTCCAGGCAACGTGGTCGCCTACCTTGAATTTCTACGTCGAGGAAGGACGCGAACGCGGCCTCGCTGCGCACAGAGCGCCCCAGCGCCCGGATAGCGAAGGGCAGAGCGCCCACGAGCACGATATCGGAATCGGCGCCCGATCGACCCCACCGCGCCGACCGGAAAGCGGATCCGGGTGAATTCAGGAATATCGGTCGCGCAGTCGGAGTCATGCGACCCCGGACAACGGCGCGGACCATAAGGACATCGTCCTCCCAGGCCGCGCCGTCTTCCTCTATAGCGACTTCAAGTATTCGACCAGCTCGCGCTTTTCCTGATCGGTCAACCCGAGCCTGAGCGTACGGTCGTAGTGCTCGATGACGGCGGGCAGCGTTGCGAAGCGCCCGTCGTGGTAGAAGCCGCCCTTCTGGTGCGTCCACAGTCCTGCAAGCGGGGCGGTGCGGTACATGAGCGTCGGCGATCGGTCGGCCTGGAACGAATCGACGCCTATCTCCTCCGGCTTGTGCAGGTTGTTGCCGGGCT